>ERZ1740065.1107-NODE-1107-length-15721-cov-5.783033_pt1 | contig 15721 bp, 11 predicted proteins | sample MGYA00581738_ERZ1740065 | MGnify/ENA primary metagenome ERZ1740065 (study PRJEB43018, sample SAMN04849749) | marine metagenome | isolation source: floating plastic debris | place: Pacific Ocean | collected 2008-09-01 | study: EMG produced TPA metagenomics...
TCTTGGAGGAGTTTTATCAAATTGCGTTTCGTAAAAAGGTGTATCAAAGCCTTGAAGAACTACAAAACGATGTGGATGAATGGATAGAATATTACAATTGGGAACGACCGCATTCAGGTCGATATTGTTATGGCAAGACACCCATACAAACCTTTCTCGATAGTGCGCATTTAGCGAACGAAAAACAATTAGATCAACACGGAGAAAAGAGTGTAAAAAATCAAACACAACCTGACAACTCTCTAAGTGTCAGATAACCCCCTTCTGTCAGATGAAGTTTGATCTATTACATCTTAGCTCAGAAAAACTTCGAGCTTTCCAAGCAGCTATCGTCGGTGCTCACTCAGGCAGTTGACCAGGCTGTAACGCAGCACTGTAAGCGAATTGACCGGGTGAGCGATCGGCAACTGCTGGTCAGGGTAGGACTCCCAGCAGTCGGATTGACATCCCTTCTAGTGTTGAGCGGTATTGGGATAGGCATGACCCTCAACTCGCAGGGTTACGTTCAACTGCGTTCGCCTGGAGAGTCTGCAGCGCTGCAATGGCTCGACAGCGAAGAAGGGCAGCTTGCAAAGCAGATCAGCGCATGGAATCCTGGTACTATTCAGCGCTGTCACAGCAATTCTCAGTATGACAAATAATGCCTGAACAGCTGTTATGACAGGGATAGTAGTACCATCATGACGTTGCTAAGCAGAGTCTAAATCCCTTGAGCCTTTCAGGCTGCTTCGATACCCTCGTAAGTCAGTTTCGGCAAACGCTAACGTCGATGCCGGACAGTCGTACGGGCAAAAATATCCGCTATCAGATGGTCGATGCAGGATTGAGCGCATTTAGTGTGTTTTTTATGCAAGATCCATCGTTCCTATCCCATCAAAAGGCGATGGCAGACCGCAAAGGTCGCAGCAATGTCGAGAGCTTATTCGGTGCTCATGAGGTACCCAGCGACAATCAAATTCGCTCATTACTCGATGACGTCCCGCCTCATCATCTGTTTTCGATGTTCGATGCCGGTCTTCAACTCCTCAAAGACACGGATCAATTAAAGACCTTTCGCAGCTTCAAGAATGAATTACTCATGCCCCTTGATGGGACCGAATATTTTAAGTCGACCCAGATTCACTGTCCTAATTGCTCGCATCGGAAACTTAAATCTGGGAAAACCCAATATTTTCATAGCATCGTTACCCCGGTGCTAGCGTGCCCAGGTCGAGAGCACGTGATTCCCTTAATTCCTGAGTTTGTGGTGCCCCAGGATGGCCATGATAAACAAGACTGTGAGGTCGCTGCTGCAAAACGTTGGCTCACCCAATATGGTAAACGCTATGAGGACTTACGCATCACGATCTTGGGCGATGATCTCTATTGTCATCAGCCTCTTTGCCAATTAATCTTGGCTCAGCAATTCAATTTCATTTTGACCTGTTTGCCAGAGTCCCATAAAACCCTCTATGAGCATTTGGCCGGTATCGATTTACCCACCGTCATTCGCCAACAGTGGACGGGCAAAGTGCTACATACCTATACCTATCGCTACCTGAACCAGGTGCCGCTCAAAGATGGTGACGATGCCTTATTGGTGAATTGGTGTGAGTTGACCATTACTGACCCCAAGGGTAAACAGCGTTATCACAATGCCTTCGCAACCCACCATCTCATCTCAGACCAAACGGTTGAAGCCATTGTTGCCGCTGGACGAGCCCGTTGGAAAGTGGAAAACGAGAACAACAATACCTTGAAAACCAAGGGCTATAATCTAGAGCATAATTTTGGCCATGGTCAGCAGCATCTAGCCGCTTGTTTGGCCACACTCAATATTCTGGCCCTGCTGTTTCATACCCTGCTGGACCTATGCGACGCCAAGTACCGATTACTCAGAGCTCATTTACCCGCTCGAAAAACCTTTTTTGATGATTTGCGAGCCCTCACACGGTATATGTGCTTTGACACTTGGGATCATTTACTAACGTTTATGATTCAAGGCTTGGAGCTTGAAATCCCTGCCGATACTAGCTGAAATCTCATACTGAGAATTGCTGGCGCTGTCAAGCTCAGATAGACAAACTTAACGGCAGATGCGTTGTGAGGGTTATTGCTCCATGAATAATGTTCCTTGACTGGGTGTTTTTTGCCAAAGCTGGTCGCATTACTGACAATGACCCATTAGAGAAGGCAGGAGATGTATCTCCTCGGTACTGGTTTGTGAACGGGATCTACAGTCTATCCGTCGTCCCATGCACTGCCCCAACTGCCAGAGCGAGCATGTCGTCAACCGCGGCGGTTATAAACCTCAAGTGAGGTGGTCAGTTACGCCATCGATGCTCTCACGGAAGGGATGGGGGTACGCGCAACCGGCCGCACGTTCGGCAAATCTCACTCGACCATCCTGCGATGGGAATCGCGTCTAGCCAAACAAGCTGAGCAGTGGTCACCGCCCGCGCCAGCAGCGGCTGATGTGACCGTTGAAGGGGATGAAGTCTACACTCGTGTCAGCGAGAACCTTCCCCCCAGTGAGTCTGAAGGCTGGACTATCCACTTTGTTGAGCGCGACAGCCGCCACTGGGTGAGCGCGCAGGCGGGTCTGAAAGATGCGTTACTGTTCCAAGCTGGAGTCGAGGCCGCTTGGGAGTGGGTCAAAGCCTGCGAGGGCATTCGCTGGTTAACCGATGGTGAGCGGCGCTATGGCCAGGAACTGTGGAAACTGGCGAGTATCTATCTGAGCGCCGCCGAAGCGCACCCTGACTATGGACATCGTAAGGTGTGGCGAGAAGGGTTAGAAGTGGCGATGAAAATCAAGGGGTCTCAGGGCAAGCGGCGCGGCGAGTGGGTCAAAGTGGACCATCCTCTCATGGCTATCAGTCCACTCTGTGAGGTCCATGCCAACCACAATGAGGCTCAAAATGCGGCATTGTGGTAGCGGTGTAGTGCCTATCGAAGACGACAGAATCTTTATGCGAAAACTCGGTCGGGATTGCAGCGGATGTTGGATGTCCAGAGACTAATCCATAACTGGGCCAGACCTCATTGGAGTCTTGGTCAAAAGACAACACCCGCCATGCAAATGGGCCTCTGTTCAAGGTCGCTCACCACCCTAGAACTCCTCACTAGCAGAGGATTTGAGGCTATGTCCTCTTTATAAACCAGTGTCAAGATTGCTGGACATATAAATTAAATAATACATAAATTAAATAATACGTAAATTAAATAATTTACGTATATCGATATGGTGCAGGACGATTTCTTCTTAGACAATTCCTTCTATAGAGAACTACCTGACTCAATTTCTTGAGTTGCTTTATCGCTTGCTCTCTTAATCTCTATTTAAACTACTATGCAGTAGCTAGGTTATGGCTTCTACAGATGCAATTAGTGATGTGTGCGATGCGATCGCACACATATTAACAACCGCTATGAAAGAAGACGAGACACGATTGGGACTAGCCGCGCTCAAGCCCAAGTTTTACGTTTATCAATCGGGCGACTTTAGCAATCAGACTTCACAGCGACAAATTGAGTCTGGAGCATCTATCTTTCTTTATCGCGTACTGCCCAACTTATCCCACCGCACACCTACCGGAGATCTGCTTGCCAATGGTCAGAGACAACATAGTAAGCTACCACTAGACTTACATTTACTAGTCACTATTTGGGGTAACACACCTGACACCCAGAATCGCCTGACTGGTTGGGTTTTACGAACGCTAGAAGACTATCCGATTATCCCATCTCATATTTTGAATCAAAATCGGCAAGCGACTGTTTTTCAGTCTTACGAAACGGTAGAGCTGCTGCTCGGAGAGATGTCAGGAGAAGAAATTTTACAGGTGTGGGATACGCTAGGAGCAGGGGGCGTTCAGTATCAGATAACGATTCCATACCTAGTAAGAAATTTAGTTATTGAATCAAATAGAACAACGCAGGAATGGCCAGCGGTGCAGTCGCGAACAGCGAATATGAAGCGGATCGGAGAGACGGAGGTGGTTTCGTGAAACTTTTCGCCATGGAGAAAGACCGAACCGATACACTTCTGGGTATTCAATTTTGGGATGGCCTCACTAATCGTATTATCAGCAAAGGGCTAGAAGCTACGGCTCAAAGGCTGAGTAGTAGCACAAAAACAAGGGTGGGGAAAGTAGTGACTGGTTGGGCTACACCTAGTGGTGTCATTGCCTTCTCTGGTTTGACGCTAGAAGAGAAGCCGCTACCCGATGATCAGCGGCCTCCATGGTCGCCCGTTGCGGAGATACAGGAGGTTGTGATTCATGTAACTGATCATCTGCGACGATTCTTGCCGATGTCATTTACAGTAAGATTCCCATCAAGGGGAGCATATAAGGGAGAGGATATATCAGATTTGAGGGGCGCGCTCCCAAAGTCTATGGGTATCAATCTCTGGTCTTTAGCAACCAGAACAGTCCCTCCTGGAAGCGCTGTTATTCGCTCCCGAATCGTAATGGGAAAAGGCAATGACCAAGCGCCAGCAGCTTACGCTTTAGTGAGAGTGCGATCAGCAGGTTCTACGCCCAACCCAACTTTTGACTATTACGGGATGGCAGATAAACGAGGTATTCTCTCATTACTAATGCCTTATCCCGTGCCGGAAGATACAAATCAACCGCCTAGCCTCGCACAACAGACATTTCCGCTCACTATCGAGGTCTTTTATAAAAGGGATCGAAGCCAGTTACCTCCCTTATCTCTAAACTCAGTAGAAAAAGTATCAGTTAACGACCAACCTCACGTCGATAGTGAAGTGCCTGATTTAAGAGCATTGCTGACTCAAAAAAAGGCCTTAATTATTGGGACAGATAAGCAGAATAATGAGATATCGTCGCAAAGTTTAGACATTGAACTTAAGTTTGAAGAGCCGTTTATTTTAGCGTCACCTAATCCGAATTCTAGAGAATTGGTATTACGGGTTAAGCCTGCTTCGTAAAGCAAATTTCGCAAAGCAAATCTCATAAAGCAAAGATTGATACAGTCACACTGAATCTCACTTCCAGAAGTTATTTATCGTCTACAACACAAAGAAATCTTATGCCAGAATATCTCGCACCAGGCGTATATGTTGAAGAAACTAGCTTTCGCGCTAAGTCGATAGAGGGCGTTGGAACTAGCACAACTGGATTTGTCGGTGCTGCTCGCTATGGACCGGTAGAAGGTGAGCCGGAACTGATTACTAGCTTCAGTCAGTTTGAACGTATATACGGTGGGCTCGATCCGCTGAAATATAACGATGCCGATAGGGCAAACTACTTGGCCTATGCGGTTCGAGCGTTTTTTGATAATGGTGGCTCTCGACTATACGTAGCACGAACATTTTCAGTAGAAAAAGAGGAAGAAGAAAAGAATAGTTTTGAGGAGATGACTGCAAAGGCATCAATTCCGGCACCTAAGAAAGAGATTGCTCAAGCAAGAGAAGCTGCCTCGACAACCACCAATGAAATTCTCAAGGAAATTAACCAGAAGGAAGCGGCCTTGTTTGCTGCGGAGGAAGCACTTATCGCGGTAAAGAGGCTGGCAGAAGGGCAAGAGCCTACCTGGGATCAGCTGCTCCAGACTGTCAATGGCCAGTTAGAGCCCACACAGCGAGAGCAGCCTAGCCCCATATCGTCGGCCCGAGCAATTCTAAAGACCGATCAAGCAACTATTGCTGCTGCCTACAACCAACCAGCAGCAGATGAGAATGTCATTAAAAACACACCTATAGAAAGCCTCATCAGCGCTGTTAAGACAGAAGGTACAACTGCTAAAAACTCAGCTGATGATATTCAGAAGAAAGCTAAAAAGCTAACAGAAGATACTCAAAAGCTGACTGAAGAGTCCGCAAACGAACAAGCAGCCACAGATATCGTCACAGTCGCTACAGAGATTATTACGATTGCCAGTAAAACTACCACTGCTGCGACAGCTATCACTAATGCTGCAAGGAAAGCTGATGCAGAGTTTTCTATCACGCTTGAAAATGCACAGAACTTTTGGCAGGCTCGCTTTCCCGGTGAGGCTGGCAATATCCAAATCACCGTTAGCGGTAGGCTTGGCGAAAATGTCCTGAGATCAACGGAGAATGAGCTTGGAGAAAATGAGCTTAGGGTTGGTTTGCAAAATGGCGATTTGGTTATTCTCAAGCAAGAGAGTCAGTCGGAGAACCTGTACGCCGCAGCAAAAGAGAAAGGTGAATGGCAGTTTACTGCTACCACCGGAAGTAAAGTACCGCTTAAAACCTTGAGCAGTGAGACTCAGATATATCCTCTACAGATTTCAGTGATTGCGGAGCTACCAGGCAGATTTTCGCAAACGCTAAATTGGAACGAGCTAACTATTTCTAAACTCTCTAGTCGAACACGCAACAGCGTTAACGCCCTCTTTAGTGAGAATATTGTCAATCGGCAGCAAAGGTTGGAAACGCCCGTTGTGCTAAAGCTTTCTTCTGATGACTGGGAACCCGCCGACATTGCAGATAGCTTGCTGAACTTAGGTGACAAAGCAGAATTCGTTGAGAATAAGACAAAAACAGTTGTCTACCAGCTAGAAGGCGGAAAGGACGGCATAGAGCCTACAGAAGCGAGCTATAGCGGTATAGCAGATCTGCAAACAGGTATTAAGAGTGGCCTTAAGTCGCTCGAAGATTTAGAAGAGATTGCCATTGTTGCGGCCCCTGGCTATTCGCATAGCTGGAGTAAAAGAAACAAGAGCATTCTCTCGATTAGTCAACACCTGATCTCGCACTGCGATCGCTTAAAATATCGCGTTGCCGTACTCGACAGTCCAGACAATATCGCTATCTCTGGCATCCGTAAATACAGAGGCGCACTAGATACAACTCGTGCAGCACTTTACTACCCTTGGGTCACAATTGTCGATCCGATTAGCAATCAGCAAGTTAATCTGCCACCTAGCGGCTTTGTTGCGGGAATCTATGCTCGCAACGATGTTGAAAATGGGGTACATAAAGCGCCTGCTAATGAGGTGGTGCGCGGGGCGATCGCACTCGAAACCACCATTAACAAGGCGCAGCAAGACATCTTGAATCCTGACGGCATCAACTGCATTCGATTTTTTGAAGGGCGAGGCATTCGGGTGTGGGGAGCTCGCACCATTAGCTCCGATCCAGAGTGGAAGTATCTCAACATTCGGCGCTACTTTGCCTATCTAGAAGCTTCCATAGACAAAGCAACTCAGTGGGCGGTCTTTCAGCCCAATGGCGATAGCCTGTGGGATAACGTGCGGCGCGCTGTAGAAGGATTTTTGGAAAATGAGTGGCGAGAGGGCCGTCTCGCTGGGAGCAAGCTAGAGCAGGCATTCTTTGTGAGGTGCGATCGCTCTACCATGACTCAAAACGATTTAGACAACGGTCGTTTGCTCTGTTTGATTGGCGTTGCGCCTCTGTATCCTGCTGAGTTCGTTATCTTCCGGATCGGTCAGTGGACGGCTGATCGGCGGTAATGACACCGTGAACTTTACGCTGAGTTGAACATAAGGAGAGAGTTGATATGGCTGTTGAACGTGACCGCCCCTACAGTGCCTTTCGCTATCTAGTAAATCTAGGAGATGGCACAGACGGCGCAAAAGCTGGATTTCAAGAAGTGACCGGACTGGGTGTAGAGGTCACCATGCAAGAATACAGAGCTGGGAACGATGTTCGCAATGCACCGCTCAAAATTCCGGGACTCTATAAAGCAACCGATATCTCTCTCAAGCGTGGTGTGCTTGGCGCGCTTGATTTGACTAACTGGCTCAACCAGGTTCGCAGCGGTGAAGATGCACGAAGAGATATCACCATTCAGCTACAGAGTGAAGACCGCAGTGCGATCGCTATGACTTGGCAGTTAGTCGGTGCTCAGCCAATGAAATACACGGGTCCTTCTCTTAACGGCAAAGGGACCGATGTCGCTATAGAAGAACTCGGTCTTTCTGTTGAAGATATTAAATTTGAGTAATCCACAATGCTCACTCGACCCTTTCCTGGTATTACCTTTCAATCAGAGATTCCGACTGCGGTTTCTTTGCCCAGAATGGACATTGCAGCTTTTGTCGGCTTTGCCGGGAAAGGGCCTTTAAACCTGCCGGTTGCGATAGAAAGCTACTTAGACTTTGTCAAAACTTTTGGTGATCGCTATTCGCTTGCCTGGGATAGCGAAAGCAATATTCAGCAAACGGCTTGTTTAGCGCCCTGTGTAGAATCTTTCTTCTCACAGGGTGGGCAGCGCTGCTGGGTAGTCCGCGTTGCGCAAGTAGAAACAGCGGAGACAGCCACTTTTCCACTAGCAGGCTTGCTAAAAACAACGCCAGGTGGATACATCCCACTCAGCGCTCAAGCCCGCTATCCCGGTAGTTGGTCTGATACGTATCAGGCTAAAGCTGAACTGCTCGTGAGCCCGCAGATGTTGCCATCTACAACGGTCCAAGCTGATGCTGACGGCAACGTCCACCTATCACTACAAAACGCGCAAAACCTGCAAGCAGGCGATTTACTTCAGCTTGACTTTCACGATCAGCGTCATCGCGCTTATGTTGCTGTGCCCGGTCAGCAACAGATAGCAGAGACGCTCTCCTTTAAAGGTCAAAAGGCGTACTGGTTTCATCGCTTGCGCTCGCTTGATGCAGCGCAAACAGCCGGTAATCAATCGCGCTTAGAGATTTCTGGCAACGCCCAAGAATTCAAGTCGGCGCTCTCCTTTGCGGGAACGCTTGCGCTGGCATCCACAGGCACGGGCACGCTGGTTCCTACAGTGCCTTTTGTCATCGATCTCGAAGCAGGAGACTGGCTGAAATTTAAGGGTGATGGAAAGACGTTTTGGCTGCTGGTCGCATCGATTTCGGCTGATAGCCGAATAGAACTAAGCAGCGTTTGGACAGAAGGTATCGACACGGCTAATCGTAGCTGGATGGAGGCGAGCGTGCAGGCGCTGAAAACCAGGCTACAAAGCAAAACAACAAGCGACTCAGAGTATGGCGCTCCGCTCGACTCTCCGCTGATTATGGATTTGTTAGAAGGTGAAGTTGCGCTTCCACTAGGGCTAGATAATGCTATGCCTTGGCGTTCTGCGCAGATCTCTAACAGGCCCGCACTGGTGAGAGATGGTTTGGTACCACAGGGAAAGGACTATACGCAGCTTACGCAGCAAGACTGGCAAACGTTCATTACAGATATCTTTTTAGATCCTAGTCTGCGTCGGGTGGATGTACGCGCCCTTTTATCAGAGGCTAGCGCTCGCTACTATATTCAAGCTAAACCACTCATAGGCATTCATAGTCTATTCCCGATTGATGAAGTCAGCCTCATTGCCTTACCCGATGCAGCGCATACAGGATGGAGACTTTTAGAGCGTCAGTCTACGGTTGTTTTTGCGGAGGAACGCTCTACTTCTGCTGAAGAACGCTGCGACAAATCTAATGTGTTCAAGCCTTGCACAAAAGAAAAAGAGAAGCAACAAACTGACCACGTAGGTAATTCAACGCTAATGCCGACTGCGTCAACCGTAGATTGGCAGCTTTTGCCAGCAGAAGAAGACAGTATAAAAGGGCTGCTGGAAGTGCAGCGCTCACTCGTACGGTTTGTTACGGCTAGAGGAGATGCGATCGCAATACTCGATCTACCCAAGCACTACAGCACAGCCGCTGTCACTCGTTACCAGCAGCAGCTATCACAACAAATTCGCACTGATGGCAATACGACTGATAGCTACACCGCGATCTATCATCCGTGGCTGGTTAATAAAGACATCAATGGCGCTTTAGAACACACCTCTCCTACCGGCAGCATCTCTGGCATTATGGCCACTCAAAGCTTAAGGAAAGGCGCTTGGACTGCAGCAGCCAACAAAGCTATTCAAAACATGATAGCGACCGTATCCCCTTTGAATACCACAGAAGAAAAGACGCTGCATGCAGCTCATATCAATCCTATTCGGTTTAGACCTCAAGGGCTTGTTACTTGGAATAACGCCACGCTTAGCAGCGACCTTGACTTAGCTAACATTGGCGTTCGCAGGCTGCTCATTTTGCTCAAACGCTTAGCTGTCAGGGAAGGTCAACGATATGCATTTTCGTCTCATACGACGGCCTTTCGCCGCCGCATAAAACAACAGTTTGAAAACATACTTACCCGACTGTTTGACCTAGGCGCATTCGCAGGCAGCAGCCCCGCAGAGGCTTTTCAGGTTGTGATAGAAGATGCGGCTAGTCACCACTATGCGGTTGAGCAAGGCCAAATGAAAACTGAGCTACGAATTGCCCCCTCGCAGCCTATGACCTTCATTACCGTACGGCTTATCCAAACTAGCCACGGACTTACCGTACAGGAGGATTTGATTAATGGCGACTGACCGACTCTTTACAGCATTCAACTTCTTGGTAGAAATTAGCGTCCCCGACGTTTCGGATGAGCTGTGCAAAGCTACTTTCTCTGAGTGCGAAGGATTGGAGATGACAATGGAGCCAAAAACATTTCATCAGGGCGGACAAAACAATCAGCAGGTGCATCTTGCAGGGAAAGTCTCCTATGGTCAACTCACACTAAAAAGAGGAATGAGTCAGGATTTTGGGCTTTGGCGATGGTTTAGTGAAGTGATGAAAACAACGCAGAGAGAAATTAGAGGTCAGGGGCTGGTTGTGATGCTCAGCAGCGCACGAAAAGAACAAATCACGTTTAAGCTTAAAGACTGCCTGCCGATTAAGCTGAGAGCCCCTGCGCTCAACGCACAGAGCGGTGGTATTGCAATTGAGGAGATGCAGCTGGTGTATTCAGCACTAGAAGTTGAGTTTGACAGTCCGCAGACAAACGAGGTTATTCAAAGCACTGTTCGCGACACCGCCCAGAATATCTTGGGGATAAATATATGAGCTTAGAGAAAGCGCGATTGGTTGAGATTGAATGGTCGAGTAAAGGACCGGCGCAGCCTAAGAAAAATGGCAAAATTGTTCAGGTACAGTTCAACCCAGCCTCTTTGCAAGTAGGCTATTCCAACCAGATAAAATCGGGCGACCAGGGCAATGCCTCTGCGATGCAATATGTGGGAAAGGGTGACTCTAAGCTATCGGTAGAGCTGATTTTTGACGTGTCTGGGACAGATTCGACCCACGACCGGGATGTACGACGAATAACCCAGCGAGTCGCTTACTTTATGGGCACAAAGGAAGTGGTCTCTACCGCTGCAACAGCTGGGGCGACCGGAGCAGCTGCGGGAGCTGCCGCAGGCGTCGGCGGTAAAGCTGCTCAAAAGCCCAGCTTTCAAGTTCCCGGACTGCGGTTTCAGTGGGGCAGTTTTCTGTTTGATGGTGTGCTGCTATCGATGAGTGAGAATTTAGAGCTCTGGTCAGAAGCTGGAAATCCGCTGAGATCTGTTGTTTCACTCAGTATGAGTCAGCCAGGGATTCAGTTTGAGTTCACGTCTGGTTTATCTTCGAATATAGATACGGTGCAGTCTAAGCTGCAAGCAGGCATTCGACCTCTAGTCTCAGCAGTCCAAGGGGCCTCACTACAAAGTCTAGTCACCCGAGCTGGGCGTACCGATTGGAAAAACATTGCCGCCAGTAATGGCATTGAAAATCCACGTAATTTAATTCCAGGTGAGCTGATTGACTTTGGACCGTAGGCTTTGTTTCTTTTCATTTTTCCATTTCTCAATCTGGTAAATCTCAATCTGATAAATAATATGCCTGTTGTTGTTAATAGCCTTGAACTCATCGCACCATCAGACCCACCACCAGCGACGCCGGAGACTTTAGATACACTGCCGAAAAAGGACCAAACCCAACGTGATACCTACTGGAAAATGAGATACCGCGCGAGCAAGTATTTGAGATTACGTGCCCGTTGACCCTTTATTACTACAGCTACTGCTATGCCTGCTCTAAGCACTCATATCGGAATCGTTAATGTAGAACCTATCATCTCGCTCGACGGGCGGCGTCAGGATGCGCTTATGCAGGCGTTACAGTCGCTGACTATCTCTGAAACTATCGAAGGTCTTTATCAGTGCGAAGCTCAATTCAATAATTGGGGCAATCGGGGCCAAGGTCCAGACTTTCTCTATTTCGACGACGACCTGTTGCAGTTTGGTCAAACCCTAAACGTCAGCCTCAAGGCAGGAAACAGTGATCAGCTCGCCTTCAAAGGAAAAATCAGCGCAATCGAAGGTCAGTTCTTATCAGGAGAGCCTCCTCAAATTCAGCTGATGGCGGAAGATGCCGCTCAAGCGAAGCGACAAACTCGCCGGACTCGCACCTTTGAACAGATATCTGATAGGGAGGTGATAGAACAGATTGCAGGCGATTACGGTTTGCAGTCTGATATCAGATTAGGCGATCATCGCTGTCCGGTCATTGCTCAGCTCAACCAAAGCGATCTAGCCTTTATGCGAGAAAGAGCGCGTCGTCAGGCCGCTGAAATTTGGATAGAAGACAACAAGCTATACGTGCAGGAACGCCAAAAAAGAGACTCAGATGATAAAGCGCTAACGCTGACTATGAATGCCGGACTGCTGGAGTTTGGCGTACTAGCAGATACAGCCAATCAATACAGCCAAGTAACCGTTAGCGGTTGGGATGTGCAGACAAAAAAGAAAATTGCCTACACCGCAACCGAAGATGCGCTGGGCAGTGAGCTGACCGGACAGGTTAGTGGGTCAACTATTGTCAAAAATGTGTTTGGCGATCGCACTGATCGCATCGCACAGCAAATGCCCCTCACTTACGAAGAAGCAAAAGCGATCGCAGAAGCGAGCTTTCGAGCACAAGCCAGACGATTTGTCGTAGGCAAAGGCGTTGCCATTGGAGATGCTCGCATTCGAGTTGGCAGAATCATTACGTTCCAGGCGCTAGGTCGCTGGTTTAGCGGCGCATATAGAGTATGCGAAGCACATCATCAATTCTGCCGTGGTCCAGATGGCGGCTACACTACCGAGTTTGTCGTCGAGCGAGCCGGACTCAACGACATCGATTAAAAAATCAGCCAAACGTTACCCCGCTTGCAGATAGGTCTCTCGCTCATCCCTCACTAGTAAAGCTATGATCTCCCCTCCGCCGTTTCCAACTCTGATGCCACCGCCGCCTATTAGCGGCGAAGGTGGCCCCTACTACGGTCTGTACACTGCGCTAGTCACCGATGTGCAAGATCCCAACGGACAAGGGCGGGTGCGCGTGCGGCTGCCCTGGACTACCGACCCAGACGGCGATCCGTTCGAGATTTGGGCCAGGCTGGCGACTCTGATGGCTGGAGCCAATCGCGGCAGCTGGTTTGTACCCGAGCCTAACGATGAAGTGATGGTGGCCTTTGAGGGCGGCTGCCCATGGTTGGCCATTGTCGTGGGCGCAGTGTGGAATGGTGTAGATACGCCGCCAGAACGGATGGATGCAGGCAACAACATCCGTTCTATTACCTCTCGCAGTGGTATTCGCGTTCTCTTTGATGACACCGAAGGCGGCGTTCAGTTCACCGTAGAGACGCCTGGTGGCCAAAGGATAGTCTGCACTGACAGTCCAGCCAGCATTGAGATATCTGATGCTAGCAACAATCAAATAAAGATGGACACTGCCGGGATCTCACTGACTAGCAGTAGCAAAGTATCTATTAGCGCCAATCAGGTAGAAGTCTCGGCCAGCCTGGTAAACGTTAGCGCAGGCACCAGCAAATTTAGTGGGATGGTACAGTCCGACACCAACATCACTAATACCACGGTGAGCACTACTTACATGCCTGGAGCTGGAAACATATGGTAGCGATTCCCTTACCGCGTTCAACTAACCGCCGCTCGGTACAAAACCGCTTAGCTCAAAGCCACGTCGTACAGTGGCGCACAGCCTCACCGCTATGGTCACAAATTGCGGCGCAGCTAAGTGATCGCACCATCCAACAGTCTGCCGCGTTCAAACAACCTGCGATTCTGCGCTTTACAACAGATCGCTTTATGGAAGACTTTTTGGCAATTGCTGAAAATGCGCCTCAGCGGTTAGGTGAGTGGCAGGCTCAGTGGGAGACATGGCGAGAACCTGCGCCCGTACCGGCACTGCCTCAAGAGCCTTCTAGCTTACCTGGTGAGCTTTTTGTCCCCGCTACCGACAATTCGCTGAAGCTATACCAGCCTGCTCATCAGCGTTACTATCTAGTGAGCGCAAATTTGGTATGCCGGGTGTCTGGCTTCCCAGATAAAACGCTAAAGCTTGGTGAAGAGAAAGTCTCGTTTGTGCTACGTCGCAAGCTGGAAATGGAGACAGGTCAGTTACAAGAACACGCTTTTGTAGACGGCTATTGGAAACCGCTCAACGGGAAAGCACTGATGCCAGGGGAAGAGCGGTTCCCGCTTTTTCCTACCACCTACCAGGTACAAGATAATCGCCAACGGAGCAAGATCTCAGGACTAATCCCGGTCGGAGAAAGAGAGCGCTATCTGAATGCGCCACGTCAGCCTGTAGAGCCGAGAGGCAATCTCGACCCACTGGCAAAACAGGCAGAACAGAAAGAAGCACTACTTGACCAGCTGATGATGGTGCTGATGATGGATGTGCTGTTTCCTTGGAAAGAACTAATCGCGCAGGTTGGTGACTACAGCATAGAAGAGGTAGCAAATGAACCCAGAGGATTACTCACTCGCACCATTAGCGAAAGCCTAGCGAATATCAACAGTGCGCAAGCACAACAATTCAAAGACTCACTTATCGCGCAGCGCGGTCAACTACAGTTCAACAGCTGGTATATTTTGCTGGATTTGGCTAATTTTATAGCGACCTACCTGCCTAGCATTTGGGATGCGATCACCTCTAAAGATCCAGCGGTACTCTCTCCTCAGCAGCGATCGCTCTACGTCAAACTTAACAGCATCAAGTACCAGCCTGGGAACAGCCCACCGCTTAGTGCATTCAGAACTCAGTCCGCTAACAACACCAACGATATCTACGAACTATTGATTGGCCAAACGCCTGGCAATAGAGCTGTGTCTTTGACAGAGGCGTTGCTAAGTGTAAAAGCAAAGGAGGCTTTTTTAGAAGAAACAACGGAGCCATTCGATCCGAGTGCAAACCCAAATAACAACAACTGGCCCAGTACTGAGTTTTTGCTAAGTGCTAGAGGCATGCAGTCTCATCTAGAAGAGTTAGGCGATCGAAATCCTACTACTCAAGAAATCATTCAGGCTGGCCTTTTCCGTCAGGCTCTAGCCGAAGTGCCAAATCTGCTAAACCAAGCCGTGCCTCAAGTGCCACAGGCGCAGGCTGTCTCCCAATCAGCTAAAGCTTCAGACCGTAAAAATACAACATTTACCATTCGCTGCGTCTACGAACGGCCCAACTGTCCGCCAAGTATCCACCCCACTATTGTTAGCGATCCCACTAAACCCTTTGAGCTAGCAGCCTACTACGACCCTGATGCGCCCACACGTCCTATCCGCATTGCCATGCCGGTAGATACCACTCCTAGCGGGCTACGCAAATATGCCAAAAACACAGCTTTTGTCATCTCTGATACACTTGGTTGCCAAATCAATCAGGCTAGCTCAGTTTCTTTTGGCGATCTGGTTCGCTCTGTACTGCCCTGGCCGTTTCACAAAGATCTCGATACAAGTAGCGCTAAGTGCCAATCTTCTGGCAGTCTCGATTTTGGCAAGATGATGATGCTCTCTATCCCCATCATTACGCTTTGCGCCCTCTTGCTACTCATGATGATTGTAAAACTGTTGGACATCATCTTTCGCTGGGTGCCGCTCTTCATTGTTTGGGTACCCAT
>ERZ1740065.1108-NODE-1108-length-15715-cov-10.511686_pt1 | contig 15715 bp, 8 predicted proteins | sample MGYA00581738_ERZ1740065 | MGnify/ENA primary metagenome ERZ1740065 (study PRJEB43018, sample SAMN04849749) | marine metagenome | isolation source: floating plastic debris | place: Pacific Ocean | collected 2008-09-01 | study: EMG produced TPA metagenomics...
TGGCCCTGCTGGGTGCGGCAGAAATCAAGCGCGGTGCCGATGACGAATCTGAAATGGGGGTTTTTCACGATTTGTTTGAACCGCAGCGGGCCACGATTTTGCAAACCCGGCTCGACGAATTTACCCCCGCCGAAATGACCGCCGGACTAATCTACGCTACTTAGGAGAACACCATGTCAGGGGAGTTTAGAGGCGATTTTACACGCGATACGGCCAACCCAGCCAAGTCTTTTTTGCGGGTGTTGATGCAGGCCGGACGAGTGCAACTGGATGCTGATTGGAATGAGCAGGTCGATCATCTACTGCGCTACCTACAAGGATTGGGCCAAGACCTCATTGGCTTTCACGGGGGGCGGGGCGAAGGTTTTCAGCTGCAGTCCATTAACGGCAATGCTGATGATGTGGCGATCGCCCCCGGTCGTTATTATGTGGACGGCTTGCCCACCGAACAAATGGCCCAACTCGATGCCGACGGCAATCTGCAGCCCTGGACCTATACCACCCAGCCCTACTACCAAATTTCTGAAGCGGACACCCTGGCTGAGTTGCAGCGCAACCACCCCAGCAATACACCGAACAATCCCAACAATCCGCTGCTGGCCTATCTCGACCTGTGGGAACGTCACATTAGCTTTGTCGAAGATGAGGACCCGGCCATCCCCGGCATTCGCGAAGTGGGGCTGGGTGGGCCAGATACCGCTACCCGCTCTCAGGTGGTTTGGCAGATCAAGGTCGTTCCTGCCGGAGCGATCGCCAGTCGCTTCGAAGACAGCACCAATCGCCGTGACTCGCCCTTCGAAGCGCCGCCCCCTGACGACGCTCCTCTCAACGTTCAGCTGCGATATCTCACCCGCGACAGTTTCCACGCCTACTTGCAAGCTGCTGGAGTCGAACTCAAGCCGGGCCGAGGCCGCCTCAGAGCTCAAATGGTCGATAAAAGCGATGACACTGACCCGTGCCGCCTCTCACCCAAATCAAAATATCGGGGCTTAGAAAACCGCCTCTATCGAGTTGAAATCTTGAGTCATACTGCCGAAGCGGCCCAGTTTGCCTGGTCACGACACAACAGCTCGGTGATGTTTCCCATTCTGCAGGCTGACGCGGGTGACGATGTACTCACCCTGTTTGTCGAACATCTCGGTCAGGACGCTCGCTACAGCCTCACCGAAGGTGATTGGGTCGAGCTGGTGAGCGATCGCTGGGTGCTCAATGACGCGCCCCGGTTTCTATTACCGGTCGAGGCGATCAACCCCGACGAGCGCAGCGTCACTCTCAGACGGCAAGCTGATACCCCCGAGTTTGAAATCGACAGTTTCAACGATGCCGCTCAGCATCCCTATCTGCGCCGCTGGGAGTCGGCAGGTACCGCCCCAGTTAGCTTCTCAGCCACTGTCAACAGCGGCTGGCTACCGTTAGAAGATGGTGTTGAGGTGCAGTTTGTAGACGCAAATCAAGTTGATGATGAGAATCAATTAGTGCAGCCTTATCAAACCGGCGATTATTGGTTGATTCCGGCCCGCACGGCGACTGGCGATATTGAATGGCCCCAAGCGATCGGCACCAACTCACCTCAGCCACTCCCGCCCCGAGGCATCACCCATTACTACGCGCCCTTGGGCCTGCTCTCGGTCTTTGTCAACGACAACACCGTCGAGGTCGAGGACTGTCGCCGCCTACTCCCGCACTTGTGGACATATCCAGGCAGTCCCTGATTGTTGGCTTTGAACCCGTCCATTCCTCATTCAGCAGCACCGGTAAAACTCTATCTAAACTCAATAGCTTGCTGCGATTTCTTGAGTTGCTTCAATTCCTTTTTCGAAAGCTTTTTGCCCAAACCACTTTTCATCCGCTCTTGGCGGTCTAAATCAGGCAATTTTAAGACAACACCTGCGGCTAGCCAGTAGTAGACATTTACCGGATCAACATCTAATGGATAATAGTAGGGAAAATAGCTAATAAACAAAACGAAAGTAAACATTGAGGCGCCGTAGCCTCGAAGGCTGGGATCTTTAAGCGATCGATAGGCTTTGAAACTTGTAAACACCAGCACCGTAAATAACGACAATAATAGAATTAAGCCCAACGGGGCAATCTCGTACAAAACCTTAGAATGATAGGTCTCTACAAGCGAGACTCGACCAAAGATGCGGGCAGCATTAGTTGCTCTTCCCAGGCCACGTCCTAACAGACCTTGCTGTTTATCCATGGCCCACTGCAACTGGTGAACAATAAAATCTGTCGGTGGGGCCGCATTCCAACGACCAATTAGACTTTGAAAACTGTCATTTAAAACATCTGGATACTGTTGTGCTAAAAATACAAGGATTACAGTCAGGCCAATCCCGATGGGCAAAAAACGCTTCGGCTTGAGAAGTTGTCCTGTCATCAAAAGCAGGAGGATTGTTGATGCTGGGACGAGGGCCAAGGCAATTCTCTGGCCTGAAACAACCGCCATCACGCCTACCATAACCATGGAAATGATGCCCACAGCACGCCATATTATAGAGCGATCATTGAAGGCAGTACCAAAAGCAAAAAACGTGCTTGCAATCAAAAACCATCCCCACTGCCAAGGAGCAACAAAAGTACCCGGAAGACGAATCACTCCAAATTGAGGACTGTATAATAGGGCTCCTCCAACTAAACATCGGCTTTCCAAAGAAGCCTTAAAGAGTTCATCACCAGTTCCCTCAGTTGGCGGACAGATTCCTGTTTTTAACATGAGGTACTGCATAAGGCCTAGTCCACAGCAAATAATGATGAAAATGACCTGTGTGCGCAGTAAGAAATAAAGATCAGTCTTCGTTCTTATGAGGTAGTTGATGCAGGTAATGAGCAGCAAATAACCCACTAGAGCTTTCAAGCCCATTATTCCTATGAGAATTGGCATTTCTCCCTGTGCCGCAAGCTGCTGTGCGCCATTGACAAAAACCAAAACAGCCACGCAATAGGTCATGAAGATGATAAAAGGAATCCTCATGGCCTGTGGAAAAATTAAACGCTGATTATATTTTTTGCAGAATAGAATAACCCTTAACAGGGCGGGAAAAAAGATGGCATCTTTTGCCAACTGCAGAATTGGACTTCCTCCGAGCGCATAGGTGACAGTGCCACTCAGCGGTAAATAAAAAATAAATCCATAAATGGCGAAACGAGGAAAGCGGTAGGACAACCCTAGGCAGGCGATCGCCAAACCTGCCATCACCCCCAGCTTGGGCTCCAACAGGAAGCTGGCTGCTGCTGCCAAAACCGCTGAAATGCCAAATAAAGTTGCGATAAATTGAATAATCTTCTGACGATCTTGAGCTCGCTCTCGTTCAAGTTTTCGTTGTTCTTTCCGGGAGAGTACCGGTTCAGCATCTGAGGGGGATTCAGCAGCTTTCTTCCTACTCTTAACAGGTGCTTTAGTCTTGGGCATAGGTTGAAAATGTGTACAACGAAAACTTGATGGCAGATATCACAATTGCTTGAGAGCCTAGCGGAGCAGTGAGAGACCCTCAACTTAAAATCAGCTTTTCTACTAGTTACAAGGGGCCTGAGATGTCCTCAGTAAGACTGCAAGCGAAGCTAGCTTGGGTATGTTGTCTAGAGCTACCAACCGAGAACATGGAGCCCCTGTTGCCAAACAAAATCGTCATTATCTAGAGCCATGGCTTTCCCATGAGGGTTGATTTTCCTTATTAGTTCCCTGTTCTTAGCCTAAAGGGACACTCTTTAACCCAGGAGCGTTCTCCCAATTCTTTACGAATACCTTGCAAAGTTATCCGTAAGATTGTTTACCGGTCCAAGCAATTGGGAATCCCTTCACAGCCACCGGGAATTGTCAAGCGCGTCTTATCACCACCCCAACGACAACAGTATTGTCGCTGCGCCTCCGACATTCGCTTCACATTTGAAAAGTCAGCATCTTCCACCACGGCTCCAGTATGCTCCCCAGTCACGAAATCGGGAGCAGTGACCCGACTGCGGGGAGAGGCCGTTTCATAGGAGCCGCAAAAGAAGGTGGCTCCCATCAAATCTGACTCACTTAGCGTGGCCTGATATAGAATCGTGCGGATGAAGTTAGTGCGCACGAGGTCGCCCTTGGTTAAGTCGGCCCGAATCAGATTGACATCGCTCAAATCTGTCCAGCGGAGATCGGTGCCTGAGAGGTCCGCATTGGCTAAAATTGCGCCTAAATTAATGACTCGCAGCCCCCGTTCCCGATCTTCGGCATAGCCTCCCTTGCCATCTAGAATTGGGCGGCCGAGATGCTCGTCTCGCTGTAAAGGGGTAAGGAGGCGCGATCGCGACAAAAAGCGAATGATTTTGGCTTTGCCCGGCGCATCAATACTGGTCAAAATCGCGGCGGTGCGCGCTTCGGCAATAATCCGCTCTTGCGGCCAGTCTTCTAAAAGGCCCTCGTCATCTAAGACCAGTTCCGAAATGCCTTGAAAGTAAGCATCAATCGTTTGCTGCTGAGTAATCCGGTTTTGCTGCAGCGTAAGATCTCGCGAGATCACATATTGTCGCCAGGCCACAAACAGTGCCAATAAGGCCACAAAGATTTGCCCGATCGCCCCTAAAAAGTCCCCAAAAGCGCCCAAAATATCCCAGCGCAGTGTCAAGCCCCAGTCGCGAATACCCTGATTGACGCCCGTCGCTTCCAGCAGTCCGTAAAGCCCGATCACAAATGCCGGTAACGCAATGATGATCGATCGCTGCTGAGGGGACAGATCAGCCAGCAAATAGGAAACCGACGGCCAAAGCAAGCCCCAAGACAAGACCAGCGTTAACAAAGCGCCAATTAGGGTCAGCCACGTCAGGTTGAAGGCAATCCCTAACCCGACAAAGACAACTCCACCTAAGATGACGACTACCGCTGGCGGGCTTTTGGAAGTCGTCGCCTTTGCTAGGTCACGACCAGGCTTTGATACAGTGCTGGACTCATCAGCATAGGGGGGCTGCCCGTTAGTCGAAGCAGACATCGATGCCATAGCGTCATCGGTGACCGCCATATCTCGGTGCGCCTCTCCGTTGGTGGAGAGCACGCCGGCCGCCTCAGCCTCAGTCTCCGGCAAACCCTCTTTTTCAGGGAGGTGATTTTCGCTGTTAGGCTGAGAACCAGAATTCATGGAGTAATCCTTTCCAAGGCCAGATTCATGGCTCAATGTAGCCTGATCTGTCTAAATTAGACAATTGTTCCCCAGCCCTATCAAATTTAGCTGAGACTGCAAAGCACGGGGAGAAGCATCAAGGTAAGCCTATGCGATCGCTACTCATCACTGGTGCGAGTGGATTCTTGGGAGGGTACGCCTGCCGTCTACTGTCGTGTGACTGGCAAATTTGGGGCACCCACCATACGCAACCCGTCACCCTACCCTCTGGCCACTCGATCGCCCTAGACGTGACCAATGAGCAATCTGTTGCCGAAGTTTGGCAGCGGGTGCGACCGGATGCCGTTATTCACACCGCCGCCCTGTCAAAAGCGAACCAATGCCAACAGTTTCCTGATAAGAGCTATCGCGTCAACGTGCTCGGGGCAGTTCATCTGGCCAAACAGTGTGCCATCCATGCCGTCCCCTTTATTTTCACGTCAACTGATCTGGTGTTTGATGGCACGATCCCGCCCTATGACGAAGCAGTTCCTCCGTCCCCACTCAATACCTATGGCTATCACAAAGCCCTTGCTGAGGCGCAAATTTTAGCAGCGTATCCAGAGGCTACGGTATGTCGGCTGCCGCTGCTGTTCGGCACCCAGACGCCGACTGCCACCTGCTTTTTGCAAGATTTTCTGGCGACGATCGCCGCGGGGCAACCCCTCACCCTGTTTACCGACGAGATTCGCACCCCTGCCGCAGTAACCGATGTCGTTCAAGGGCTGAGCTTGGCCTTGGACCAAAATTTAACAGGACTACTGCACCTCGGCGGGCCACAGCGGCTGAGTCGGTATCAGTTTGGCCTGCTCATGGCCGCTAATTTTCGCTTCCCGGCAACTGCCCTCACCCCCTGCCGACAATCAGCGATCGCCCTCGCCACACCGCGACCACAAGATGTTTCGCTCAATAGTCAAAAGGCTTTTGCCCTGGGCTATGCTCCCCAAGATATGGAGACTGCCCTGAGGGCTATCGCGAATGCATCCCATCCCAGTTCAGGCTGATCGCCGGTTCCCAAGACCGCGATGGCATTATGAGACCGCTCCGGCCCGTGCCAGAGGCCAAAATCGAAAGCGCGCTACCCCGATCACATTATCCTGAGGCAGCACGCCCCACACGTGAGAGTCGTTGCTGTCGTTGCGGTTGTCACCCATAACAAAGATATTGCCGGGGGGCACAGTCACCGTGCCCATCAGATAGTCGGGCGGTTCCAAAATGTAGCTTTCTTGCAGGGGGATGCCATTAACAAACACCTGATGATCAGACACCGTGACCGTTTCCCCAGGGATCGCAATCACACGTTTGATAAAGGCCTGCTTACCGGTATAGCCATACTGGCGTAGCTGCGGTGGTGGCTCAAAAACCACGATGTTGCCCACTTGGGGGGAATGTAAATGGGTGGAGACCTTTTCCACCAGCAAGCGATCGCCAATATGGAGCGTGGGTTCCATGGAATTGGAGGGGATAAAGCGGGGTTCCGCCACAAAGACCCGCAGCACAATTGCCACCAGCAGCGCGATCGCCAAAATACGGATATTCTCTCGCTGACTAGCCCAAAGGCGACGCCAGGCGGGCAGTGCTGCCGGGGCCGCGGGGTCACTAGCGGGCTCTGCCGCACTCGCTAGTGAAGAGTCATCTTGGGGGGATTTCATCGCCACCTATCGCTTAAAACCGCGTTTCATACTCTAGCAAGACTCCGGTGCGATCGCTGAAATCCTCGTAGCTGGTCGTGCCACGCAGGGTGAACTGATCACTCAACCGATAACGGGTGTTGAATTGAAAGGGCGTGTCATTGGTCAAGACCTTAAGCACCGACACAGAGATATTCGACGTCACGTCAAACCCGATTTCGCCGCCGATATCCTCCGAGTCATTGACCCCGCCACTGCTTTCAGTTACCTGAAAAATCCGGAACTCACTCAGCGGTACCGTGTCCCCCAAGAAGTCGCGAACGCTCCCCAACAGGGCCGAGCCCAAAAATGTGCCGAGTCCCGCCAGCGCATCATCACCGCTGCCTAACGCATCCAGCGCACCAATCACATTGCCACTTAGCAACGAGATAATTTCTTGTTCAGACCTTGCGGGCGAACTAGTCAGCTGTAAGTTTCTCGAATCGGTCGTCAGGTCGGCCAGCTCGCTCGCGGTGCCCGTGTAACGCGCGTTGATGCGCACCAGACTGTTGCCCTGTTGGGTTAACCCAATCTCATTGAGGGTGTTATCTGACACTTCATTTTGGGTAAATTGTCTCGTTGTCACCCCAATACACTCGCTAAAGGCAGAGGCGTCCGGCAAGGAGGTTTGGAGTGTGACATCAAGGATCGGGTCAAAATTGCCGCGAAACTCGGCGCGATCGTTGTCCCCAGCCAGTCTCAGTGCCACCGTAAAGAGCCCGACTCGGCCCGATGGCAGTTGAATCGTACCCGTTGGCCGCAGATTATCTAAGGTGCCATCCAGCCGCATGCCCCCGCGTGCCGTGACGTCTAACAAATTACCCTGCACGATATTGATATTGCGGGCTAGCACCAAACGCAAATTATCAAACCGCAGGGGGGGGAGCGGGCTCTCGCCCGAGGGGCGATCGCTCGGCGATGGGGTGACGGGAGCCCCGTCATTACCCTCGGGAATCGTAATCGTGCCGCGCGTCAGATCAATTTCACCGGAGAGGATCGGACCCGCTAACAAACTACCCAGCAGTTGCATCTCACCGTTGACTTGCCCGTTATATAACCCCTTCAGATTGAGGGCAATATTTTCTAAATCTAACGTCAAAGGCTGAACCCCTAAATCATCAACCACCTCGGCCTCACCTGGGGTGTCAGCAATTGCAGGCGGGCTATCAGCCACATCCTCGGGAGTGGAGGGAGCGATGACTTCAGTGGGGTCGGCAGTGGGGGCCGTCGGAGCTGCCGATCCGTCTGTCGCACTGTCTTCCGGAAGCGGGGGCGCGGCCTCGTCAGGCAGGCTCGGTAAGGGTACGAATAAAGGAAACGCCCCTTCCGCCATGAGTTGTCCCTCACTGAACTGTCCCGTGAGGTCTTCTACCACAATGGCCCCAAAGTTCACCGAAGACAGCCGGATGCGCCCGGTGATATCAGTCATGGGTACGGGCAAGGTTGAGGAAGAGATCGTGGCCCCATTTAGCGTCACGAGCCCTTGAAATTCGCTCGGCAGGCCATTGTTCTGAGCCGTATCCCCTTCAAGATCCAAAATCATCGTGCCTTCACCAGACTCCCAGGCCACCTGACGGGTAAACAGATTCAGCAGGGCAAATCCTTCATCTTTGACATTGGCCACAAGCCGGTAGCTGGTGTCAGTCGGCGGTTGCTCAACAAAGCCCAATTGGTAAGGCACCCGGGCCGATAGCGTCAGCGGGTCATCAGACCCGACGAGCAGCAGCTCAGCATCCAGCCCCGCCCGAGCGTTGATATAGGAGAAGGTGGCTTCCACTTCTTCAATCGGGGCATTGTTGAGGGTGCCATCGGCAATTTGGAGCTGACCTGACAGATTGGGCGCACTCAATCGTCCCCGCAGTTCAGCAGTACCGTTGACATTGCCCGTCAATGCAAAGGGTAGGTTCGCCAAATCTTCCAGCTGGCGACTGGGCAGGTTAACCACTTCAAGGGTCATGAGGCGGTTTTCAGTATCCGCTGGGTCAAGGGAAAACTCACCCGCGAGGATCACAGAGGAGGCTGCAGTTTCTTCCTGAGAGTTAAATTGCAGCGGGGCTAGGGTGATCAGACCGTTACGATAGCCCCCCTGAGCCAACACCACATCAGCACTGATATCTGGTCCCCAGCGCCAATCTTGGCCATTGAGATTAAAGGTGACGCTTAGATCCTCGGGCAGGTCAGCGGCGACATCCACCACACCATTAAACGCGCCCTGCAACTCGCTCAGGGGCGGAATGGTCGATTGACTGGCCTGAATTTCTTCCTGCACCTCCAGCTCCATAATTTCCGAGAGCCGCCGCAACTGATCGAGTAGAGTGCCATTAGGATCACCCGCAGCGGTCGTGGCCAAAATGGCTTCAGCTTCTTCAGGAGAGCTGGGAATAAAACCCTCGTTGGGGGTGAAACCGCGCCTAAAGTCGGCTAACTCTTGAATTTTGAGCACTTCTAAAACGTCTCGCAGTTCCCCCGCATCGGTGGATAGGGTGGCCTGCAGCTGCGGTGATTGGTTAAAGCTATAGCGGCCCGACACATTGTAGGTGCGGGTGGCGATCGCTTCACCGCGCACATTGCGATCAGCCATGAGGATTTGCCCATTGGCTAACCGCGCCACTCCATCGGCATAGGAAAAGCCGCCAAAGAGGCGATCGACACTGTAGAAACCGATGCCTAGATTTTGAATATCAAACTGTCCCGTCGTGCTGAAATCGTTCAGATTGACGGTGGCATTGGCAAACTCGACCTGCCCGCGCAGCGAGCCGTATTCGGAATCGGCAGGCGGCAGATTCAAGACCGAAATGGGGAAGCTGTAAAGTTGCGCCTGCAGTAGATTGCCCTCAGTGGTGGCGATCGCCACTGACTCCCCGGCACGCACCGTCACATCCAGCTGTCGCGGCTGCGGATCAAAATTGACGGAAATTTCATCCTCCACGCCGAGTAGCGAGACGACCAGACCGTTTTGAGAGGAAAAATTCACATCGCCCGCCAGCAAGGGCTCAAATATCAAATCGTTCAGCGCCAGATTAGCCAACGCCAGATCGCCGGCAAAATTCAAGTTACTAGGCGTGCCTGTGAGGCGACCTTGAAAATCTGCCTGCCCCTCTAGCCCCAACACCGGGGGCAAATTCACGGGCAGAGTCGCTAAATCATAATTTTCCGCAATCAGCCCCAGGTCGATCGCGGCGATGCTGGGCGCATTGGGGCCGGTAAACTGCGGCGTCACCGTACCGCTGGCAAACAGACCAGCCGTTTCTAAGCGCTCAATTTGTAGCTGGCGACCATCCCAAGCAAGGCTGGCATCCAGCGGCGATCGCGATTGCGCCAGGGCGGCATTCGTTCCGGCGAGAGTTGCCAAGCCATCCGACAGGCGGATATTGGCCCGACCCCGCACCCCAGCAGGCGTCAGCTCATCTAAATTGCCGGCCAGCTGAAACGTGGCGTCTCCCGTCCCCTGTAAAGCTGTCGAAAATTGCCCTAACTGCAGACCACTGCCTTGACCGTCCGCCTGCCAGGCTCCATTCGCCAAGCGAAAATCACTGGTAACCGTACCGCCAGCGATCGCCGCTGCCACTGTACCCTCACCCTGTAGTGCCGCTAGGCTAAAGTCATCCACTGTCCCCGAAAGTCGCGCATCCGCATTAACGCGATCAACGGGAACATTTTCAGCAAACTGACTCACAGGAAAGTCGCGGGTGGTAATGTCTGCCGTCCACGCACCGTTCGCCAACGCCACTTGACTATTGAACGTTCCCCCGAGCAAGGCTGCCGTGATGTCGCCATCACCGCGAATCCCCCGTAGAGAGAAATCAGCCGTGCTGCCCGCCAACCGCACATCGCCGCCGCCGACTACGCCTTCTAGCGAGCGATTAAACACGCCCAGTTGCAGGCCCTGAGCGGCGACGTCCGCTGTCCACTGTCCCGCGTTGAGGGTCGCCGTACCCGACGCGGTGCCCCCGGCGATCGCGGCATTGCTTACCACTACGGTGTTGGCCGCAATCTCTGCGGTGCCATTGGTGGGATAGGTACCGGCTGGGGCGTTCCAGGTCACCAGGCCACTCAAATCATTGACTGGGCCAGTAATGTCAGCCTCTAGGGCAACTGGACCGATGACCACCGTATCGGGCAACCCGTAGGCCTGTCCAATAGCATCGGCGGGCAAATCTTGCCCGGTCAGTTGCAAGGCCAAGGTCGCAGGCCGCCCAAAAGACAATGCCCCCTCACCGGTTAAACTACCGCCTGCTAAAGGCTCTAGGGATAAGTTGGCAAAGGCTAAGCCTGCGGCACTATAACTGAGCCGGGTAGCCATGTTCGCAAACTGAACTTTGTCGAGCGTCACGACATCCGTCGAGAGGATATTGCCCGCGATTAGAGGCTGCGCCAAAGGCCCCGTAATCTCGACCGCCTCTGCTTTGAGTATGCCTTCGGCAGGAATCGGCGGCTCGAAGTCGAAGGCTGCAGCGATATCAGCCAGCGCTACAGGAAAGATTTCGCCAGTGAGGTCATAGCCGTTGCGCGCGTCAATGGTGCCAGCGGCCACAGCAGACATTTCACCAAAATCGGCCGTGATCTCGTCTAAGCGGACGCCATTATCGCGAAACTGCGCCTGCGTGTTGATATCGGTGAAAGGGGTCGTCAATGCATCAAAGGCGATCGCCCCATCTCGCAAACTGGCGGTGCCCGTCAGACTGGGTTCGGTCTCGGGGGCAATGCTGACTTCCAGATTGCCGTTGAGCAGGCCCGATGTCACATCGAAGGGCAGATCTTGGGGCAGGCTCGCGAGCAGTACCGGCGACAGAATGCCTAAATCCAGACTTTGGGCCTGGACGGCCAGGTTGACCGCGATCGCCGCCGCCGCATCATTTTCCTCATCGACCTCAGGCTGCTGAATCACCCCGTCAACAACCAGCGTCCCTGCATTCTCTGGTTCGGCGCTGACATCAAAGGTAATCGTTTGCGCTTTGACCAAGGTATCTTGATCGCTAAAATCAGCCGTCTTGACCTGAGCCACTTCGATCAAACCGTTGATCGCATTGATGTTGAGAGGACTCGCCGGGGCGGGGGGGGCACTATACGGCACCATGGTCAGCTCGCCATTCAGAACGGCGACGACGGGACTGATGCGAATGAACGGTTCCCGATCGTCGTCTTCCTCATCGTCGTCTTCATCGTCGAAGTCAAAGTCGATATCAAGCCAGTCCCCTTGAGCATTTTGCTCGACATACACAACGGGATTTTCCACCGTAATGCGGGGTCGCAGGTTGCGTGTTAGCAACTGCAGAAGATTCAGCCGAATTGATACGGTCTCAACCACCAGTTGATCGGGGTCATCGGCAGTCGCCGGTAATGCTGATTGACCAAACCGCACTCCGGTCAACGAGGCTCGCTCGACTTCACCGAGATAAACGGGGCGATCAAGAGCCTCACTCAATAGCTCAGAGGCCCAGGGCGAGAGCCGCTCATTCACAAAAATCCAGGCGGCTAACGTGCCTCCAGCAGCACCGAGAATCGCGATCGCCCCAAGCGTTAATCCGGTCGTCTTCCAAATTTGACGACGTTGCTTGGCATTGGTAGATTCCGGCTCTGGCGATGACCCGTTACTCATGACCCCTTACACCTGTTTGTCTGACGCGTTCCACAGTCGGGAAAGTCCCGTCGGCCATAAAAACATTACCAATTCTTGAGAGGTCTGATGCCCTTCCTGACTCATTTGGTCACTAATTTAAGCTGACATCCTGACTTAAATCGTCTCGCTGCCCATAAGATACTTAAAATTAACGTTTACAGATGAAAACCGGATTAGAGACTCATGCAAGTCTATGTACTCTTGTTCAACGCGGGTACCGACAACGAAGGCATTCACTCGTTGCAGACAGATGGCAAAAATACCGTTTTAGTCTTTGAAGACGAAGACGATGCCACCCGCTTTGCTCTCATGCTAGAGGCTCAAGATTTTCCCTCCCCCACGGTCGAAGAATTTGATCAGCGCGATATCGAAGAATTTTGTGCTGAAGCGGGCTTTGAAGCTAAGCTCGTGCCTTCGGGGGCGCTGATGGTGCCCCCAGAGAGCAGTGTGGATAAAACAGACTGGGATCCAGACGGTAATGCGGTCGAAGAAGTGCCCCCCACTGCGGACGAATCGCGGTTGTCTAATCAGGAACTCGACAGCATTCGGCAACAGCTGGAAAAGTTGCTTTAAGCCTATTCCAGCTCGAAGTTCATTCTGTCTTTGCTGATATTGACGAAGCCTGGGGATGGCGAGTGGCGTCAGCCCTTCAAGTTCTTGGACAGCTAATTAGCTGGAACACTCTAATACCAGTTCTATAAAGTAGTGCAGTCCTACAGATCGGCGATCCCCCGCTGTCGCTACTCCCTTGTCGAAGGGGGCTACATACTTTTTGATGTGTAGTCCAAATTCAGCGAATTGGTATAACCGGATTGTGGTCGCCCATCGTCACCATCAGCGCCGGGGCCAACGGCTGCAGCCCAGGAACTGACGACCTAGCCTTGGGCGTCCGCTGCCTCTCCCCCCAAAAGTGAGACCTTCATGGTCTTGTCATACTCACCCCACTGCTTTGGAGAACGTCCTGTGACATCCCCTGCCTCCCAACCCGAGGATCTGACCGATCGCGGCTATTTATTAACTGAGCAGGCTAACCCCGCCAGCCAATCGTTAGACCAGCTCTCACCCTTGGCTTTTGTGGAGTTGGTGAATGCCGAAGACCAAAATACTCTGCGGGCAATCGCTGATGCCAAATCAGCCTTAGCCGAAGCGATCGCGCAGACGGCGACGGCGCTCCGGGCGGGCGGTCGCCTCTTTTATGTCGGGGCTGGAACCAGCGGTCGCCTGGGGGTGCTCGACGCTTCCGAATGTCCGCCCACTTTCTGTACTCCACCCGAGTTGGTGCAGGGCCTCATTGCTGGAGGGGCAGCGGCCCTGGTACGCAGTTCAGAGGGGTTAGAAGACATTGCAGAAGATGGCGAAACGGTGATTCACGACCATCGCATTGGTCCCCACGACGTTGTCGTCGGTATCACCGCCGGTGGCACCACTCCCTATGTGCATGGTGCTCTCAAGGCGGCTCAGCAGCGGGGAGCGATCGCGATTTTCATGGCTTGCGTACCGGCGGAGCAGGTCCCGGCCCACTACGACGTGGATATTCGCCTGTTGGTCGGTCCCGAGGTGCTAGCAGGCTCAACTCGCCTCAAGGCCGGTACGGTCACCAAAATGGCGCTCAATATCATCTCGACCGGCGTCATGGTGCAGTTGGGCAAGGTCTATGGCAACCGCATGATCGATGTGGCCGTGACCAACACCAAGCTGCGCGATCGCGCCATTCGGATACTCAGTGACCTGACTGGGCTTGATCGGGCGGCAGCGGCGGACCTGCTCGATCGCAGCCAGCAGCGGGTCAAGTCAGCGTTGCTGATGCACTGGGGCGAGCTGACCTTAGAAGCGGCAGACGCTTGCCTGGCAGAGAACCAAGGACAGCTCCGATTTGCTTTAGACAGCCTCAAAAAGTAGGAAAGAGCCAGACATAAGCCGGGTTCTGTTCTCTCAGGCTAAGCCGAGAGGGCGATTATCTATCTGGGACGGCTGTTACCAGACGCCTCATGCGGTACACCAAAAGCGGGGCTGGAAAAAGACCAACCATGACCCCTGCGACCTTGCTCCCCACCGGGGTTTACCGAGCCAGCACCTCTCGATGCTGCTGGTGCGCTCTTACCGCACCCTTGCACCCTTACCTGTGAGCCAAAGCTCCATCGGCGGTATGTTTCTGTGGCACTCTCCTCACGGTCACCCGCACTGGGCGTTACCCAGCAAGTCTGGTCTTTCGGGAGCCCGGACTTTCCTCAAGTTGGCAAAACCAACCCGTAATCGCCTCGCTGACTCTTTCCCGTCTCTAGTCTAAGAGCAACTTTCCCGTTATTGAACCGTTTAACAGCTTTATCAGCTAGCCGATGCGGGGATGGGCCTAAGGCAGTTTGACCGGCTGTACGACTGGGCACGTCTCGACAATTTCAACGGTGGGGATGTTTCAGCACCATGAGCGATCGCCCGCCCACGACGAGCGATTCGCCCACGACCTCAACAGCAGGCTCCACAAATCCGGCGGCGGTTTTCGTATCGATAAGAAGTTGCCAGGGGCGATCGCTCAGCGATTCTGGAATGACGAAGGTTTGCGACTCGGCCTGAGCGTTGAACAGCACCATAAAACTGTCATCCACAATGCGCTGCCCTTGTGGGTCAGGCTCAGGAATCTCTTCCCCATTCAGGAAAACGCCAATGGTTTTAGCCTCAGCTTCTTGCCAATCGGCGTCGCTGACTTCGCTGCCATCGGGATTAAACCAGCCAATATCATCGATGCCGGAGCCGTGAATCTCGCGGCCTTGAAACCAATCACGTCGCCAAAAGACGGGATGAGCTTGACGAAAGGCAATCATTTGCTGCACAAACGAGAAACAGTCCTTTTGTTCCGGGGCTAAGTTCCAGTCGAGCCAAGCCAGTTCATTATCTTGGCAGTAAGTGTTGTTGTTGCCCTGTTGCGATCGCCCCAGTTCATCGCCGCCCAACAGCATAGGAACGCCCTGGGACAGCAGTAGTGTGGCGATGAAATTGCGCTGCTGACGGGCGCGAATTTCCAGGACGACCGGGTCATCCGTCTCGCCTTCCGCACCACAATTCCAAGAGCGGTTATAGCTCTCACCATCGCGGTTGCCTTCGCCGTTGGCCTGATTGTGCTTTTCGTTGTAGCTGACCAGGTCGCGCAGGGTAAAGCCGTCGTGGCAGGTGATGAAGTTGATACTCGCATGGGGCCGCTTGCCGTTCGATTCATAGAGGTCGGAGCTGCCCGTCAGGCGAAAGGCGAATTCCCCCAAACGACAGTGCGATTCTTCGCGCCAAAAATCGCGCAT
>ERZ1740065.1109-NODE-1109-length-15698-cov-13.303394_pt1 | contig 15698 bp, 6 predicted proteins | sample MGYA00581738_ERZ1740065 | MGnify/ENA primary metagenome ERZ1740065 (study PRJEB43018, sample SAMN04849749) | marine metagenome | isolation source: floating plastic debris | place: Pacific Ocean | collected 2008-09-01 | study: EMG produced TPA metagenomics...
GGGACCGCGCCGTAATGTTCGCTGGTTCTTCGGCTATTCTCGCACTAATTCTCACGAGAGCATATCGTCCTTCACATTACGCCCATCCTATACCGCCCACTGAACGCTGATTGGCTGAAAATTTTGGCGTACAACTACGCTGCCGGCAGCAACTTATATAGACTGCATTTGGCACATATACGTTTATTAACAGCAAACAGCTTTGAAAATCCAAGTTTGATTGTAATCCATCCTCTGTGTTCCAATCACTTTAAGAATGAAGAGTAAGAGTTTGATGTGTGGGAAATGTATTGGCGATTTACTAAGTCATGAAATATGCATAATGTTATATTTCTTGCAACCGCCTTGACAAAATTTTTACTACCCTAGAGTGGCAAAGTGGCTCTGGAAGACTTTAAGACGGAACGAACAACTTCGACTTCCTTGTCATTACCAGAAGGACGCAACACCGGAGGAGAAAACAAAGTGATTCTAAGGCACAAAGTGGTTCGATAAAACTGGCTTGTCTCAAACCGTTTGGCTTCTTGATTTATTTATTTATTGATATTTTGTGTGATTATATTTTAATTATATTTATGATATATTATTAATAAATCGACTTACTCAGCAATACTGTAGCTATGATCTACTTCTATTGGTCTAACTAACTTGTGCAGCCTACATTGAGACAGGATCTCACTTGTGTCCATCTGGACTCACTTCATGTGATTCTCTTCGAACATGATCACCAGCAGCGGCCTAGAGTGCCAAGTAAATTCCACTGAGGTGCCTATGAATTAATAGCTTATGTGCGATCATAGGCCATGATATGAAGAGCCGTTTGTAAGATAATTCCAGAATTTTCACGCACTTGCTATGTTAGAATATGCAATCATGTAATCTGACTAAACATTTGTGCCAGATTTCCCGATCAGACATTCAGATTTCCCTATCAGACATTTAGATTTTCCGATCAGACATTCAGATTTCTCTCTTACCTCATCAGAACACAAGCTCGGTGTATCAGAATCCACGTTCACTACATCACAATTTGAGTTCACTGTATCAGAGTTCACTCTTGCTACATCAGAATGAGGGTTCACTATATCCCAATTCATTGGCTTGATATCAGAATTAGAACGCTAGTAAGTTAGTGATAGGGTGGTCAGAACGGTGGAGCTGATGTCAAAACCTTCACTCATCTGTTCAGAATATGGTCTTGTGTAGTCCAAATAGGAGATGGTATGCATAGAGTTCGCTCTCTCATAGTCAGAATCGACATTCACATGTTCAAGATCAGCTGTTGGACAATCAGATTGCACAGACGTATGGTCACAATAGAAGCTTGTGTAGTCAGAACACAAATTCTGATCAGGTGACACAGTTGTATTGTCACAATTCACTCTCGTACCATCAGAATTCCCTGGTAAGTCAAATTTCATTAAATAGCTGCTCGTGAGAAGACAAATCCCAATATATATTTATTGACTAAGCTCACTTCAAAAGCCCTGAATTACCCACATGATATACATCATCAGGATATGTACATTAAAAATCTAATAACTACTATCATACTAAGGTGAATCTCCCAATAATGGACAATAAGAAGACCAGGATCACATGTTAGAATCCTAAATTTTATAGCTTACGTTTGGATGAATCAGTGATATTGCAAATGTCTATGTTCCCATACCATATTTTATAATCTCAAGACCATCAACTACGAGTTCCTGCAGTTAGCACTTGCACAGAGTGTCCTGCGCTTCTAGGCTATCATACTTGCCTAGTCACAGATCTCTCCACGATACAGACATGGGCAAGTCGCTGTCTCAGCGCAGGCTACACGCCCACACACACACACACCAGTTACACACACACAAATGAAGAGAGATACTTACAGTATTTCTGGGTAAATTGTTCTATCTGTTCTGTTATACACTTGATATTGGTAGAACCATGTTATAATACGATCAAAAGGTACATAGAGTTCAAGAACAGCTGAGCAGCCTATGTCTTGACTGCTCGGAGGTCTGCTACAGACCATTGATCTGTGTGTTTGTTGAGCTGTCCAACACTCAGTTGTGGTTGTTGATCATGGTAGTTGTCTTCCCTTGGTGATGTGTTCACTAAATCTCCTACACAATTGCGTACTCATGGAGTTGAACGAAATGAATAGAGCTCTATAGGCTACATGTAGAGTAATGGTAGAGAGAGAGAGAGAGAGAGAGAGAGAGTGTATTGATGGAACGTTAGGGTTATATTGTGATAAATGGGGCGATCGGGGGACGGCTGGCAGGCTGGGAGGTTGAGATGGTTGGGGAGGGATAGATGTACGGATGGCCGGGGAGAGATGGATGGAGGGATGGATGGGCGGAGGGAGGGAAGGAGGGAGAGCGTGATGGATGGAGAGAGGGAAGAATGGAGCGGAGGAGGAAGGGAGGGAGAGACAAGGAACGCCAACTGCTGTCAAAGCAGAATCTGTAAAGATAGGAAATGAATAGTTTAGTCATGCCTTAGTCTTCGCAGATTATAGCAACTTGGAAAACACACAGTTTTTATTCTTCAGAGAGTGAAAGAGACGTATGTGTTTGCCGTGTCGAATTTATATGTCAATTTTAATGCCAATAATATGATGATCCAAGCCAAGACTAACTGGGCAGTTTCAACTTTACATCAACCCATCAACAAAACAACAGTCAAACAGAGTATCAGACAACCAATCAGGTCAAAGGGCATTGTCTCAACAGCGCTGTTCATAACCCACAGCACTTTAAGAGTGCAGCATGTTTACATTACTGGGGCTGTCATAGCGTGATCGGAATGTGTGTTGGTTAACGAGGCTATGAGTAAACTGATCTGGTTTCTATCTCAGTGTTGTTTATTGGTTAATTAAGTTATCAGTGCCAGGTGTAGGAAAATATACACTTCTATAGGCCTTCGGCATTCCTTTCTTCCAAGAACTAGTACTATACATGGTAGGATAAACTAGAAATGATAGAAGAATTGTTATATCCAGATAAAGAACTGTATCACAAATAGATGCTGACATCTAACGTTATACTTCATACTTTGTGACCCACACCTTAAAAGCTAGCTATTACAGTACTAAATAGTGAACGTGCCGGGAACGCTTTGATTGCCGCTTTCGCTCTGCTATTTGATACGCGGCTGAGAATTTTCACATGTGACGCAAGTAGAAAAACGCACTTTGTAACTCCTACATCTATGAAACTATGGCGTCTAGCTAAACAGCATTTAGTAAATGATTAAACGTTAACGTGCCACGCATGGGTGAGTGGGCGCGTCCGTAACTCTGAAAATGTCTATTGGTTCTCTTTTGACTTGAAAATTGCTCATGACAGAAATATTAATCGGCTGCAACCTAAAAATAGACAGGAATGTGTGTCTTCCGTGAGACTGGTGGATGGAAATATGATTAATCAATGAGAGCAAAACTTCAAAGAAATATCTACCAGAACATCCAATCCTGCAAATAGCATTGATTTCAGAAAGTGAAGCGTTATATTTTATGCTCTCAAACAATGAAAGCATCACAGACTAGCAGTATCATAGCAACTAGCAGCATCATAGCAACTAGCAGTATCATAGCAACTACCAGTATCTTGTTGTACTTCAAGGTCCATACATTCGAGCTCGGTCGGCTCAAGAGCTGAAGTAGACTCGAATGCCTCAGGTGTACCAGTGGATTTTACACCGTTTTCTACCTAAAAAGGTCCGGTCATTAGCATTGAGGGTGATAATACTCACACATCCATTGATCATTTACTTGATCATACTCCTCCAATCATATCGCTTGCTTTAGTGAGGACGAGTGCTACTCCTGATTGACCAGGAAGTCCTTTACCCGATTGATGTCACTCAATAAGTCAGATGTCAGATTCAGTAGCAGCAACCACCACTGGCTGAAGGCAGATTGAACTCTTTCACTCACAAGTTCCTGCACTGACATGGACACCCACTTCATATTGTTTTTCAGCTTGCTGACAGCATCAACAGGTACTTGTTTGCCTCAACTCTGGCATTTCAATCCTAATTAGCCTCTTTAACTACATGGTCTTCATTAACCTTCTTTAACACAGTTGTCTCTTTTACCAAAGTTTTCATTGAATAAAAGAGAGCACATGTGGCATTCTAACTGAGTACTGATAGATGAAGTAGTGATCAGACAACGAGTGCACTGACAGCACGAATGCAAAACTGCTCAAACCTAGAAAAACGGCTCCTCTATCGTCACACTCGTCGGCGTATGCCTGTGCTACGCCGATGCTATGCCGGCTGACTTAACTGCAGTGAAGGGTACCAACTATGAAATAAAGAGGGCATAATACTGGCGTAACACTGGCATAAGGCAACATAACACCAGCATATGACAACGACGCATGCTGATAGGAGATTACATAATTTACAGAAAATAGCACTCAGTATACACTTTACTGTGGTCACTGCTGGTTCCTCACATGTCAGATATTCAAATCGGCTTGATATAATACGGTGGCCCAAGGCTGCCACTTCTGTTTTCAAACGCGACCTGCAACAGAATTTACCACCTGTGAAATAGCAATATTCTATCGCACACAGAATTAACCACCTAATAATCAACAATGTTGTGGAGGGACAAGATTTACCACCTCATAAACAGCCATCTTCTATCTCACACAAGATTTGTCTCGTTTGTCGTTTACATCTAAGCTTATGAATGGAAAAATAACAAGCTGGAAAGCCATGGAACCACAGCTTTTAAATTTAAATTAATCGTACTGAGGAGAGGGAAAAGATAGCTAATCACGAAAACGAAAAATATCTGGTGAGAATACTTAGCACTCATTGATGCTGAACAACTAATTTTTTTGGGAAAACTTTGACCAGTAGCTTTGTTCCCATGGTAATAGAGCTGAGTAGCTATTTCTTAGTACTTTGCTGAATGCTTTATGACGTCAATGAGGCGAACTCGTAACTCGGTGAACTTCGTATAGGCGGTGTATCTCACCATATTAGGGGCCATTTCCATTACTAGCAGCTTTTCCCTCACATCACAGGTATTTCCCTAAGAGGAGATAAATCTCGTGTGAGCTAGAAGATGACTGTTTATGAGGTGGTGAATCTTGTGGCTCTACAACATGGCAGATTATCAGGTAGTGAATTCTGTGTGAGATATAAGATCGATGTATCAGAGGTGATAAATTCTGTAGCAAGCGGTGCTTGAAAATAGAGGTGGAAGATTTTGGCCACTGTAATATAACCTATGTGGAGTTGCCACTGACACTGTGATAAGTCATACACTAGCGCTGAAGCTTCTCTCACATCATTACTTCCTGTTTCACTAATCGCTTATATATAATACAGTGACAAGCTTACCTTGTGACTGGGAGGTCAGCGGTGAGGGTCAGAGGCTGATACCCAGAATATCACAGACGCAGTGTCTGACCGGAGTCACTTTGAACATCTGTATGGAGAGATGTGTCAATGAGTCATCGGCTCCATGTGTGGCAATCAACTACATGGCAGCTGACAGCAGGTGTGAGCTACTGCTGGAGAGAGAGTACACTGCTACTGTCAGATATACTGCCGATTGGGAATATTACCTACGACCAGCGTGTGCAGGTACGCCTAACCCTCATCAGTTTATCTTTTTCATTACCTGTTTCTGGGGGAAACTGTTTGCAGGTATGGAATACACATATGATATACATGCGTCTAGTAAGATTTACGATAGACCGATTTACAGCTATTCTAGAGGACAGCTCGGAATTTTAAGTTGATCTCACCACGAGGGGGACCAAATTATATAAATCATAAGACAATTCTGAACGGCAACTACCACAGCTCCCCAACCAATAGGATTGTTTGCCTGTACCCAAGCTATGTCGTTCTGATGTCTATGCACTGTATGCTCGGTGAGTTGGAGTAGGATGCTGAGCTTTCCTCAATTGTATATTATCACCCCAGATTTGCAGGCATTGACCTAATTCACTTCTGTGCCTTGATTGGCTGCTTGCTGCCCAAGGGTAGTTGGTGAGTGATTGCCATATTTTGAGCCGTTTTTTAGGGTTTCTGAGTTTACTACTGACCACAGCTATGAAATCAGTAGGATAATAGAACTTTCCAGTAATTATCTCAACTAGTGACTAGTCATTGAGTGTCAGCTGACCTGGCCTTGGTTAGCTGAGTCTCTCCTTTTGCGCTGTCCAATGGCAGTGCTTCTGTGGGAGGTCATGAGATGCGAGGATGGCAGCTTACAGCCAGAGATCCATGGCATTGTTATCGAAGATCTCTTTTATAAACTCATACTGTCATACCACCACTACACTGCTTATCAACTTAAGCATCTTGCACGCCGCCCACCACCCAAATACTATCAGTTTATTTAGGTTGAGATCCCTGGTTTTTACAGTTTACATTTATCAGTTTCTGTTGATCAGCTTATAATTCAATGAAGGGAATGATTAACTTCACATCGCGAGTATTTCCTCAGCGAATACTGTACTGTTCAGATAGAGGCAAGAGGAAAAGCACAGAAAGCTTCAGTGATCAGACAAAGATGATCTCTGACAGTTTGTTGTTTCAATTCGATGAGTCAGCTGTCTGACTGGTTGGGCTGTAGGCAGATGGCCATTTATCCATTGTTATGCACTAACCAACTGTTGCAGTTATTACAATAGTCAGCAGAGATCTAGATGATGAGTTTATCAGGTTCTGTGTCTATCGGCTGACATGATCCCATGAATCAACTGTCCATCACTGCTATCACATGCGTGTCAATGGGCAAGCAACACCAGTTCTGGCCGAAGTAGCAATTCTATCCGGAGCATGCTGAACCTGTCTTCGCTTTTCCCTATGCAGCCCCTGGACCTCGACCTATGGAGAAACTACTTCTTCATATCTGAAAAAACGCCCTTGCTCGGCAAGCTTGCCAAAAGGAGAGCAAAAAAGGCCTCATTTTCACAGTAGTAGTTACAAGACGGACTGTGTTATGTCATGATGAGGTGCTGCAGATCTCTCAGACTTGAGCCTCAGCCTAGCCACACATTTAATCTAATACACAGTATATAATGCGGTCATCTTACATGAGTTATATACATACTCGATAAACCTCAAATGTATGATACTTTTAGGATTCTGGTTGCCATGGATAATTGCTGGATATGTATATGTCTATAATGCATAGATGAAAGGAATGGAAGTTTAGTTGCAAAGGAGTGCATGACCAGCTGTCTCAGCTCTGGTAGAAACTGTAGATCTTTTAACGTTAAAACTGACTGCAACAGTTGTATGCTAAAAAGTAAGCGACCAGGAGATGATGGTGTCGAGGTGCGGAGCACCACAAGCTGGTGGGTGATGAGCAGACCTGACTGGTACCTGGGTGAGGGTTATCAAGTCATTTGAATGTTTCATGATGCGATTTAAATAAGCTGTAACCACCCAAGATTTCCATGGACAGATAAAATGGTGCAGGTTAAAAAATGATGAGGTCAGTAGCCCCTAGAGATATTCCATTACATTATTGCATTATTACACTACTGCATTATTACAATATTACAATACTACAATATTGCTTTACTACCCTATTACAATTATTACATTATAATGTAATAACAATGTAATAATAATGCATTATAGTATTAAATTATTACACTAGTAAATTTAGGGTTCTCCCACGATTTTAGATTTAGGGTGCATATACAATAGCAAAGCTAAGTGCTGACGGCGCCGGGGTGGGTGTGGGTATGGGAGAGTTTGCTGCATATTTCATAACTTGTCGTCATGGCAACTATAGCAACACTTTGATATCATACCTCATCAATTTCCTTCGCTTGATTCCTCCAATCTTACATACCTTCATCTGGATATTACAATTATTAATTACTGAATTATAAACATGCTAAAGAAACAAAAATACAATTAAATGAATAATAAACTTCTCCAGGAATCAGATTGCTGATTATATGGATACAACTGGTGGTTACAGCTCCAGTTGAGCCGAGCTGAGATCCCCAAAACTAATCTCATTGCTCAATTATTTGCACTAAAAAGAAAGTCAGCATTTAGTTTGATACTGATATTCATTACCAAACTACGTGAGCTCTGCGATACTCTGACTAAATAAATTAAAAATATTAGTTTGGTCAGGCAGAAGAATAGTTAAATGGGGACACCACCCAGAACTGCTCAAAAGTTCTCCAAGATCTCGGAACTATTGAAAAAGCCACGCAGAATTTTTAAATACTCTTAACTGGACAGTTTCAACTTTACACCTACCCATCAACAAAACAACAGTCAAACAGAGTATCAGACAACCAATCAGGTCAAAGGGCATTGTCTCAACAGCGCTGTTCATAACCCACAGCACTTTAGTAGTGCAGCATGTTTACATTACTGGGGCTGTCGTAGCGTGATCGGAATGTGTGCTGGTTACCGAGGCTATGAGTAAACTGATCTGGTTTCTACCTCAGTGTTGTTTATTGGTTAATTAAGTTATCAGTACCGGGTGTAGGAAAGTACACACTTTTATAGGCCTTCGGCATTCCTTTCTTCCAAGAACTAGTACACGGTAGGATAAACTAGAAATGATAGAAGAATAGTTATATCCAGGCAAAGAAATGTATCGCAAAAAGAAGCTGACATCTAACCTAATACGTCATACTTTGTGACCCACACTAGGGCTGGATAAGTGATAAGCGTGAGCCCTTGACTGCAGTCATGGATTGACCTGAATGGCAGCAGCAACTCTCCAGTAGCTGGAAATAGCATTATCTCAGGTCGGAGCCAGTTTACTGAAAGTGACTTATACAAAATTGGAAGATAATTGTTGATGAAGAATTCATTGCCTATCTTGATTGACCACAGCCACAGCTTGTGTCACTAATTGTGTTTACTGGCAATAGCAGCGATAGGCAGTGTACAGGGAACATTAGGATCATAAAATTTCTCAGAACTAATCACCTGTTCAGCCATTTTAGCAATGACCCCAGAGGCTGGGCGATGAGTCAAGTTACCCTATTTATGAAGTTTCAACTTGAGTAAACAGATCAGTAATTGTAGGAGCAGCTTACCTTGCTGTTATTTCATGAATTCCAAAGTTCAGCTGCGAAACGGACCATAGCTAAGTAGCTGTAGCAGTTTGTATGATGACTACTCAAACATGGCATAATTGCATTTGCTATAGCCAAAGGTTTCAATGAGTTTACTATGAAATGTACTATTTGCGTCATCTCACCGGGCAAAGTGATAGACAACATGTGTATTGGGGTAGCAATTGCCGAGTACACTTGGTGGGTGTAGAATGCACTGCATAACCAGTATGAAGCAGGTGTGGATTTCCATGCAAGTATAAAATTTGGCTTTCGTCATTCTCCCATATATATTCGTCCATCAGCATGTGCGGAAGTGTGCATGCATGAGCGGGAGTGTGCGGAAGTGAGCGCGGATAGACGGGGGAGTGAATGTGGAAATTGACAGGAGAATGACAAAAACCCAAAATTCAAGCCTTCCTTGACTGAGTGACAGTCATCGCTATTGAATTTAACGTCTGACTCGCTGCCGCAGTCTCATCGCTGGTGTCGAAAAACTCTTGGTTGATCAGCAGTAGCTTTTCTCATCATTTATTAGGTGTTTATTGGGAAACAGTGAGAATTCGGGCTTTCAGAACACCAACTTCTGGCTATCAAGATCCACCCATTCGGTTATGCAGTCACTCGCTGACTGGTGCATTCACTCCTGTATGATGGGGCCTTTGAAGAATTATCACCACACATAATTGGTTGAATGCCAATGTAGTAAAATGCAGTGATAACCATGTCTATCGGTCTTTTCTGATGACCTGGTGAAGTTTGAATGCATTTGGAACAAGCGTCCTCCAATGAGCCGGTTTTTAGTAACCACTTTTCATCAAACAATATGAAACGCTCGGCTAGTTAGCCACACGCATGTTATGACCTAAAAAATATTTTCTCTCCATCGACCAATTGGAACAAAAAGAACAACGCACCCAATGCTAACTGTTTGATTCAACATGAATGCCTTTGAGTGGTGGAGATAGAATCAATCCAACTAGGTTGAAAAAGTTGTTCTCCATTTGGAGGAAGCCATTCTTTGGCACCTATAGATGATTTAGTCTGTTAAGGCCTGCGCCCACTAGATGAAATCAGCAAGCGTCCGTGTGCACCTGCAAGCCTACGTAGAACCTACCTCAACGCCCATTAAGCCTGGTATCCAGTGATGTCGTAGCTGTGGTAGCACGTCGTGCGATGTCCTACGACCAGCTGTGCTGGTCAGGGAGATCATTATATCCCACGATCGATCATGCGCTTGCGGCGACATCGTGCGAAAGTTGAACCCACTTCAACTTTCCATTACATTTCAGCTATTGTCAACTTCAACTTTCGCGCGATGTGGTGCTCCTTGCACCACATCGGCGATAGCTATGATGTAATGGAGACCGCAAATTTTTTGATCAAGCGATCAGTTCTGACCTTATAACCTCATTCCTCCCAATCTTTTGTCTGAGAGGTAGAGAACTGTTCGTCAAGCGGCATGCACTATCGCTCTTGGTTAGTCCACCAGCTGTGGTTATTTGGCTTTCTATTTGAATTCAAGCTAGCTAGTGATTATATTTAGACAAAAGCTGGGAAACAGATTACAAGCACTGAGGAGGACCTGCAGATGAGTGGCAATTTTCATACCTAGATCAGTAATTTGATTCCCTGCGCAGTATAACTCCTCATCAAAGACTCATAGTCGTTGGCATTATCTAAAACTGGCTCAATTTTGCCACAGAGAGATCTGTCCAACCAAAGATATTATAAATTAACTGGTGAATAGCATCCAATCGTGCTACTTTTGTGACCAAAGTGGGTGAAGTAGCTCAATCTGCGATGACTAGCGATGTGTTGTGGTTTGAATGGAGATGTGTGTGGGAGATCACACGATCACAGCACACTACAATCTTGCGACCTAGGTTACATTACTGTATCCATGGATACCAGGCTTTAGAAGCGGCCGGTCGAAGCGAACCTTTTGTGATAAACCACTGAGTGAGCGGCTTGCCGACAAATGAGGACATGATCTCTCATTGGCCATTAGCGTGGGATATGACACCCCTGATATCAAACTTACTAAACATTGAAGCCAAACTTACTAAACATTGAAGAGTCTGCTGTCTAGAGTCCTGCTTTGTGACCCTGGTACGTGCTCGGTTCGATCATAGTGAGCGCAGGCCTTTATGCTCCTCCAATCACAATCCCCTAAGTGATGACAAGTCTGTTACCTGTTGACCAGCGAGTTTTGCACACCAGTTGTGACACTGCAGCGGTGAGAAAGATGTTACACTCAGTAGCAACAATTGCCATTCAGTAAACATAGGCTCAACTTTGTGTAATGATCAAGTACAGCATCAAAATGGAATCATGCTTTGTACTACTATTCAGCTTGCTGGCAACATCAACAGGTACTTGATTCTCTGACTTTACTGCTGGTCATCAAACCACTGATATTGATGCTGTGTAAGGCTTACAGAGGCTTATTCGGTTGCAGTTACTCTAGTTTGATATGATGAAGCACATCTTCACATCATTGTCATTGACCGTCCATGTTGTTATCTCTCTCTCCCTCCTTCCCTACCTCCCTCCCTACCTCCATATATCTATCCCTCCCTCCCTCCATCCCTCCATCCATCCATCCATCCATCCATCCATTCATCCATCTTAGCACTGCAGTATAATGTAGCATACTTACGATGGTTGCTGAATCTATGATAGGTCATGGCCAATCCTGGGGTATACAGCCTCCCTAGAATCTTACCTTTACTTTCTGTTTCACTGATCACTCATATATCATACAGTTACCGGCTTACTGTGCGACTGGGAGGTCAGCGTTGAGGCTCAGAGGCTGGTACCCAGAATATCACAGACACAGAGTCTGACCGGAGTCACTCTGGATGTCTGTAAAGAGAGATGTGTCAACGAGTCATCTGCTCCGTGTGTGGCAGTAAACTACATGACAGCTGACAGCAGGTGTGAGCTTCTCCTGGAGAGAGAGTACACTGCTACTGTCAATGCTACTGAGGGTTGGAAATACCACCTACGACCAGCCTGCGCAGGTGCGCTTATTATTCTTCAGTCTATCCCCAGTGATGTGAAAACGGCTAAAAACTCAGTGAGATTATAGTTTGGTCATACCTGCTCAGTATGTGCGTCATCGCAGCTGTGTATGAACCATATTGCTGTCTTTAGTAAGTTGCCTCTCAGATTGTCCTATTTAAAAAGCATTTTATGATGGCACATGACCTGCAATGTCATACATTAACACAGCTTCTGTGCTGTGCTTTATCAGCTGCCTCGTTAGTTACGTCTGCTGGTACCAGACATTGGAAAGTGTTTACCCGATTCCAATCACCAGTGGGGATACATGAGCGCATATCTTTCATGCAACATCAAATCATAATAGCTCCTCCATAGCAAATCGTTGGTGCACCAATAGCAGTGTGACATTGTTATGCTGGTAGCTTTGTCAATTACAACAGGTCAACTAGCGTTCATGTCACAGGATATGACATAGCTCTACAGCTGTGGTTTTAGTTAGAGTAACACCATTTACTTGGCTCGCTAATAATTCCACATGATTGCTTGTCAGGTATAGCAATGCACCATAGCTGTCAACCTGCAAGACTTAGAATATTGGAAATTCTGCTTTCCTGCACTTTGAAAAGTCATTGCTCAGACCCCTACCCCCACCTAGCTAGGATTATAGACGTATTCGGAGTGCAAACGCGTTTAATTTATTTACGTTTGGTCTTTCAAAATAAATCAATTTAATAAAAATATTCGGCTATTCTCAATGCGTGCACCAACGGCAACGAAAGCGTTTACCTGGCGTTTACTCTGTATGCACTTAAGCTGTGAAAACGATATAGGCTGCGGTAAGGCGCTAGTGTCTAATTTCCCAAACGTGGCCAACCCAGCCAATGTTTTCTTAGTGCGTGCAGTCAGTGATGCCTTCGGAGTTAAACGTTTAACCATTTAAATACACTTACATGCCAAATACGCTTATTGTCATGTTTGAGCTCGGCTCAGCAAGATCTAACTGTCAAACCATAGGAGACCATTATGAACTCAAAAGTAGTATGTTTTGCTCTAAGTTATGGGATGTAAAATACAGGAGTCCCTTGGGAAATACGAGATACTTCACAGATATGGACTGCAGTAGTCGATATACACACGTGCGTAGCGGTCATGGAAAATATACCTAAGTAGCTGCCCATTTTTATATGAAAGCTTGTATTTGGCTGTAGTTTTTCCCTTAACCACCATATTCCTTCAGAATTATAGCAACGGCCAAGTCTTATTTCAGAAACATGTGAGCTTGCTAAAGTCTTAGTAATAAAAGAATATGGTACTAAGATATAATAGGAATCAGGGGCGGATCCGGAAAGTTTTTTAACTGATGTTCAAGTCATCAACTAGTAGCTGTTTGAAGGGCAACTTGCATCTGTTGACTGCATAACCAATTTAGGCTTTTGTCATTTTCCCGTAGATATTTGTGCAGCAGCGCATGCGGGAGCGAGCGTGAGAGAGCGGTAGTGAGCGCAAAAATCGACAGGAGAATGACAAAAACCCCAATTCTTAGTGATTCCAAATGAGGTTTGTGTGGCTGTTTGATGATTGTAGCTGTGGTTTCTTTATATATTTACTGCTAGCATAAAATAGTTGAGTTTTTTTTGCTTGACACTCGAGAGTCAGTCCCGTTAGTCTGAATCCACCCCTTGGAAAACAATTAGCTTCATGATATTTGCAGGATTCTGGTTGCCATGGAAGACAAACGGCGGTAATGGCTCTCTCACCAATGCACGTACACTAGCTACGGTGAGAGGAGATAGAGAAATGGAGGAATGCATGAGCAGCTGCCTCAGCCTTAACAAAACCGGCAAAGTCTGCAGATCATATATAGTAAGACGTGATGGCAAGTTTTGTAGCTTAAAAGCTAAGCGACCAGGAGAGGACGGCGCTGAAGTGAGAATTAACAATCTCTATTGGGTGTTGAGGAGACCCGACTGGTACCTGGGTGAGTGCAACATCCCAGTTATGAAGTCATTTCAATTATCCTTACACTAAGCTACTTCCATACTGTGCAGACGGCTAAGGGTTGATAAAAATCAACTATTTTTGTGATTCATTCAATTTCTCTATACATTACATCAGTTTCATGGAATGAAATCATCAAAGCAAGATTTATTATCTTGATCGTGGAGTGATGACCACTTTTCATTGATCGCTGATCATAAACACTGAGGTATAGGAGGTGATCAAGATACTGTAGAACTGAAATTTGATAGCGACGGCCTGATGGCCGCAAAAACAGCGACGGAAATGGATCGCTATCGTTGAAATTCGCTATAGAAATTACTTTCATTATACCTTATATAGGAGTTGTTGCCTCCGTTATGGAACCGCTATCGTTGGATCGCTATCACTTTTATTTCTTGATGACTTTGAAGGACATGCTAACATTTCTGTGGCGATCAAATCTGGTTCTACAGTAAGCATGTTCACTGGAGAAGTTAGAAATAGTAGCTTAGCTTAGAGTAAACTTACTTGACATCTGCAGTAGCGGATGAGATCGCAAGCTTTACTAATTGAGCTACTCAATGATTTTCAGAACTGGATGGTTTGAATGATAAATGACAGACGCCAAATTGGGTTTTACCATTCTCCTGTCTATCTATGCACACATTTCTGCATATGGGAGAATGGGAGAATGAAAAAAGCCGGTAAATTCACTACGTCTTCTGCAAATTGGTGTGAAGCCTGACGCACGGTTACACAATTATGATGCAATCCAACCCTGCGTTAGAAGTGACAGCTTCCAGGGAGCTATCCGCTGTGTTCAAGGGTGTGTTCAATATTATCCCTTGTATCACTTGGTCATTTATCGCTGGTTGGCTGGCTCGTCCATGACCGCATGAGGTTTCATCATAAAGCCACAATTTGATTGGCTGTTTGAACAGCACTGAGCGTGATGAGATCATCAGGTGTGTTTGCAATCGCCTGTTCCGCTTGGATGGTGTACCACTCGTGCAGCTTGCCAATGCTTAGGTATGAGCCTGATCTAAGGCTCTGAGTTAGTGATTAGGTTCGAGGTAAAACTGCATGAGTGGAAAATCTAGCGTGGAAAAATATTTAGCCAACATGGCAATTTTGAGGAAATAGCTGATGATAAATATAACTAAGTTTCCATTGGAGTTGTCACGGCATGAAAACTTTTTGGAGTTGTCATCTCATAGCTAATAGAAAACTCCCTGGTGATTGTAGACATGTTTGTGACTTTATAGATGCTGATTTTCTTTGTTGGGGAGGTATTTGCACTCTATTCATGAAATGAACTCCATCAACCAAAACTAACTGTTTTTCTCACTATCATGCTCATTTCGGAGAGTGTTAAATAATTCTACCACTAATCATTCCACTTTTACAAATATTTATAAATATTTATGATACTAATACCAAGGCTTCAAAAGCGCACCGACATAATCTGTATATAGGTCTGGTTTTAATCTCGGATTGGGAAAAAACTCTATTCTCAGATACGTCACCAGGAGTCACCTCGGGTTCAGTTACACGGAGAGATGGGATTCCTGGACAAGCTTTGCTCCTCTTCCCATACCTGACAATACCGGTCAGTGGTTACTTGGTGGCGTGGCAGTACTA
>ERZ1740065.1110-NODE-1110-length-15682-cov-6.506751_pt1 | contig 15682 bp, 16 predicted proteins | sample MGYA00581738_ERZ1740065 | MGnify/ENA primary metagenome ERZ1740065 (study PRJEB43018, sample SAMN04849749) | marine metagenome | isolation source: floating plastic debris | place: Pacific Ocean | collected 2008-09-01 | study: EMG produced TPA metagenomics...
GCCCTTCGGCTTCTAATCCGCGCACCTGACCGCCGATCTGGAGCGACAGCCGCTCCACTGCGCGCAGCGCCAGCGCCCCGATGCCGCAGACCCCGTCGCGCATGGCCGCGAGGGTCGAGGGCACGTCATGTCCCAGCGCGTTGATGGTCCCTGCCCCGGTGATGACGACGCGTTTCATCGCCCGCTAGCTCTGCTCCGCCTGCAGCCGTTCGATGCCCGCCACGATCGAGGCCACGGTGGAAATATCGAAGTCCGAGGCCTGTGGATCGTTGGCGTTGAACGGCACCGAGATGTCGAATTCCTCCTCGATGGAAAAGATGCTTTCGACGAGGCCCAGACTGTCGATCCCGAGATCTTCCAGCGTGCTCTCCATCGAGACATCCGAGGGTTCGAGCACCGCCTGCTCCGCGATGATGGCAATCACCTTGTCCTTGATGCTCACACGCCCGTCCTTCTCAACCGTCTGATGTGGATTTAGTCACTCTCGCCGGATTTGAAAACCGCTTTCTGCAGGGCCGCGACGTCACGCAGGATGCGCGGCAGACGGCGTGTGGCCTTGTAGCTTTCGACATGGGTTTCCATCTTCACCGCCGGGTAGCCCAGAATGGACCGGCCCGCAGGCACGTTGGAGAGAATCTTGCTGCCGCCGCCTGCGATCACGCCGTCACCGATGAAGATATTGTCGCTGACCCCGACCTGCCCGCCGAGGATCACGTAATTGCCGATATCGACGGAGCCCGCGACCCCAACGCAGCCGCAGAGCAGGCAGTCTGTGCCGACAACGCAGTTGTGGCCGACGTGCACGAGGTTGTCGATCTTGGTACGGTCGCCTACCACGGTGTCGCGGATGGTGCCGCAGTCGATCACCGAGTTCATGCCGATCTCCACATCATCGCCCACCGTGACCGCGCCCAGCGAATGGATGCGCGTCCAGGATTGGGCCTGCGTGTCTTCCTGGCTGCCCAGCGTGCTGCGCGTGGCCTCGACCGCCGAACGGTCAGGGGTCACATAGGAGAAGCCGTCGCCGCCGATCCGCGCCCCCGGCTGCGCGATGAATCGCGCGCCGATACGGACGCGGGCGCCGATCCCCACCCCTTCGCGCAGGAAGGCGCCCTCGCCCAGCTCCGCGTTCCAGCCGATGAAGCATTGCGGGCCGATGACGGAGCCTGCGCCGATCTTCGCGCCCGCGTTGATCACGGTCAGGGGGCCGACGCTGACGCCTTCGCCGAGTTGTGCTGTGGGGTCGATGACGGCGGAGGGGTGGATGCCCGCGCCGAAGCCCTGCCCCGGGTCCATCAGCTTGGTGATGCCAGACATGGCGTAGCGTGGCCGGTTTGGAATGATCGCAGCCTTCAGCCCCAGCGATTCCCAATCAGCGCCGTCCCAGAGGAGGCCCACCCGCGCGCGGCCCGTAGAGAGCGCATCGGCATAGGTCTGGCTGGTGGCGATGGCCAGATCGTCAGGACCGGCCGTCTGCGGCTCTGCCGCACGGGTCACCCGCAAGGTGGTGTCGCCATAGGCCTCCGCCCCGAGGGCAGAGGCAATCTCTTCGACGCTGTGGCCTGTGTCTGTCATCGCTCTGCCCCCGGGGTTGATCCGGGCGCAGATTTACCCCTGAACGGCGCGCAATGCCACCCCTGCTTTGGAGAGCGCTTTCCAGATGCGTCCGTCCCGGCCGTAGATGTCGCGGCGGAACTGCGTGCGGCCCTTCCCGTCGACGAAAGCGGTGCGGTAGATGATGTGCACGGGCACGGGCTGCTTCAGATCAACCTGGGTTTCCCTGCCCGTGGCCAGCGTGCGCTGGAACAGGCCCTGCGGGTCATTCGTCTGCTTCGCCAGCAGCGTATAGGCAAAGTCGAAGGGATCGGCGAGGCGGATGCAGCCGTGGCTGTAGGCGCGCACCTCGCGGCCGAAGAGATTCTTCGCCGGCGCGTCGTGCAGGGAGATGTTGTACTTGTTCGGGAACATGAATTTAACCAGTCCCAGCGCATTGCCGCGGCTGGGCGGCTGGCGCATCGCAAAGGGGAAGTTCGCCGGGGTGAACTGGGTGAAATCGACGGCGGAGCGGTCAATGCGGCGGCCGCTGCGGTCGGTGATCTCGATGTGGTTGACCGCGTTGGGGTTGGCCTGCAGCTCCGGCAGGTATTCCTTGGTCACGATGGAGCGCGGCACGTACCAGCTGGGATTGATGACCATGAATTCCATCACGTCGGAGAACTCGGGCGACTGGCGGTCGCGCTCGCGGTGGCCGATGACCGAGCGGGTCTCGAAGGTGGTCTTGCCGTTGTCGATGATCTTGGCGGTGAAATCGGTGAGATTGACCTCGATATGGCGTTTGCCGCGTTCCTGGTTCAGCCAGCGTTCGCGTTCCATCGCGACGATCACCGATTGCAGGCGCTCCTGCACGGAGGTGTTGATCTCTCCCATGGTGCCGGGCCCGGCCACGCCGTCCTGCGCCAGGCCGTGGGCGCGCTGGAAAGCCTGTACAGCGGCTGTCATATTGGCGTCATAGGACTGGCCCGCGTTGCGGCGCATGTAGCCCATGCGCACCAGACGATCCCGCAAGGCGACGACAGCGGCACCGGAGGCGCCGGGTTTGAGGGTCTTGGCGGGCACGGTCTGACCCCATCCCCCCTGCGCCAGCAGCCGTTCCAGCCGCAGCTTTTCCTTCATCAGGGCGGTGTACTCATGGGTTTTCGGCGCCAGCGCACGGAAGAATCCCTTGGGCGAGGATTTCGCGAAATTCACCAGATAGGAGGTGCGGTCGCGGTAGGGCACCTTGCGCACGATGGCCTTGTCCACCCGGCTGGGGATCAGCACGCCGGTTTGCAGATCGCGCGCATATTGCAGGAAGACGCGGGAGATTTCGACTTCGAGGAGGCCGAGGTCACGCGGGGTGCGTGCCGCCTTCATCTTGGCCTGCAACCCCTCGACGTCGTAGCGCGCGGCGGGCAGGCCGTGATCATCAGCGGCGTTCAGCGCCTGGATGAGCGCGGTACGGCGGTTCCGGTCCCTGCCCTTGCCGGTCCAGATGCCCTCGTACCCATTGGCCTGGTAAAAGGCGGCGATGTCCTTGTCGCGCGCCGCGGCTTCGGCCACGGCCTGTTTGAAGGCGGTGACCTGTGCGGTTGCCGAGGTCGGCGCGGAGAGGCTGACGAAGGCCAGGAACAGCCCGGTCAGAACGAGGAAAAGAGAACGATTGCGCAGGGTCAGAGACGGCATGTGAACCTCACTCGATAAATAATTTTCCCGGTTGTGGCGGTCCCCCTGCGCCATGTCCAATAACATTTCAGGGGTCGGTCAAGGAAAGATGAAAATGATGCATGGAAGCATCGCCCCAAGCAAAAAACACATCCCGGTCACCGGATTGGCGATATTTTGCCTAAAATTGCGCAAAAACAGATGCTCACCCTTTCAGCACTTGGTTAACAATCGGCGCTATGCCATACGAATGTTGCATCTGGGGAAGAGATGACACCCCCGTGTAACATCACGGGTAAAGGCAGAATACGGGGCGAAGACCACATGACGATTGACGGTTCATCGAGCATGTCCCGCCGTGCGCTTTTGGGCGCATTCGCGGCGACAGCCATCACGGCAGCACCAACATTTGCAAACGCGGCAGGCTTCCTGCGCGGCGGGGGCGACATCCGACGCATCAAGATGTATTCCGGCAGGACCGGCGAACGCATCGACATGATCTACTGGATCGAAGGGAAATACGTTCCCGAAGCTGTCAAGGAAATCAACCACTTCATGCGTGACTGGCGCACCGACGGCGTCAAGTCGATGGATCTGCGCACGATCGACATCATGTCGGCCACGCACAACCTGCTGGACGCCAGCGAGCCTTACATGCTGCTCTCGGGCTATCGCAGCCCGCAGACCAACGCGATGCTGCGCTCGCGCAGCCGCGGTGTGGCCAAGAATTCGCTGCACATGAAAGGCCAGGCGGCGGACCTGCGGCTGTCGAGCCGGTCGGTCGGCCAGGTGGCGCGGGCGGCGGCGGCCTGCCGGGGCGGCGGCGTTGGTAAATACTCCCGGTCCAATTTCGTGCATATGGATTGCGGCGTGGTGCGTACCTGGGGCCGTTGAAAACCGGTTGACCGGCACATATGCCGTAGCGGAAAGCGACCTTCGGGTCGCTTTTTTTGTTCCAGCTTTAAATAAATTCAATCGGCCCGGACTGGTCCGGGAAACCGGTGGTGCCACGTCAGCACGGGTGCCTTCTGACGTGACCTTGTTACTCGAACGCTGGCACCACTCTAAGTCAACACCCTGGGGAAGGCGGCGATACAGGGCCCGGTGCGTTGCAACCCAACAGTGCGCAGTAGATTGCAACGCTCTTCCGGCTTGCCCAAGCGATACACACTTGAATCCTGATTCCGGATGCGAAAATGGACCTTCAAATGAGCAGCTAGTCAAAAACAAAACTCGAGAACTCGTTACTCGGCTACACGTAACTGTGTACACGATCTCCAACACCCACACTGTCCCCTAGTCATGCTTGAAAAGGGCCCGGCGGTAAATTCGTGTCATTGCCTAGGTAGATTTGCCTATGCCGCCATCAGGTCTTTTCAAAGAGCCGGGTGGTGATCGACAGATCCACCAGCTCGGCCACCGAATTGACGCGCATCTTCTCCAGAATGCGGGCGCGGTGGTGATCGACGGTGCGCGGGCTGATGTCGAGCTGGCGCGCCACATCCTTGCTCGACGCGCTGGAGGGATTGGACACGAAAAGCTCCGCAATCTCCCGCTCGCGTTCGGTCAGTTTTTCGAACCGGGCCCGCGCATTGCGCGCCTTGTCCCGCCCCTGCCGCCGTTGCGCGTCCAGTTCCAGCGCGGCATCGACCTGCTTGATCAGGGCGTCCTGGCGGAATGGTTTTTCAAGGAAATCAATGGCCCCCAGCTTCATCGCCTGCACCGACTCCGGCACACCGCCGTGACCGGTGATGAAGATCACCGGCAGCGAATACCCGCGGGTGACCAACAGCTTCTGCAACTCCAGCCCCGACATTTCCGGCATCCCGTAATCGAGGATCAGGCAGCCGGATTGCTCTGCGTCATAGCCGTCCAGAAATTCCTGCGCCGAGGCGAAGACACAGGTCGTATAGCCACGCGTACGCAGGGCCCGCGACAGGGAGGTGCGGATGTCTTCGTCATCGTCCACGATGAAGACGCAAGGGTCAGGCGCTGAATTCATCGAGCTTCTCGTTCACCTTTTTCGGCACCAGCGCAGGCAATGTGAAACAAAACTGCGCATGACCGTTTTCATCCTGTTGGTACCACAGCTGGCCCCGGTGCGCGTCGACGATGGAGCGGCAGATCGACAGGCCCAGCCCCATCCCGTCTTCCTTGGTGGTTTCAAACTGTTCAAAGAGGTTGGCGCGCGGATCGAACCCGGGACCGGTATCGGTGATCGAGACCGCAAGGCCGGCATCGGTGTTTTCGGCCTTCAGCCAGACCATGCGCTCCTGCACGTCGCTGTCGCCGATGGCCTCGATCGCGTTGCGCAAGAGGTTCAACAGCACCTGTGCGATCTGCACGCGCGAGCCGTAGACCGGCTCCAGCCCGCTTGCGTCGGTGCGGATGCCAATGCCGTTTTCCTTCGCTTCGGAGCGCACCAGATGCAGGGTCTGCTCCAGCAGCTCCTCGAAATCGAACTCCGCCTTTTCCACGCCATCCTTTTTCACGAAACCGCGCAGCGCCTTGATGATGTCCCCGGCGCGATGCGCGTGCCGGTCCGTTTCCTCGAGGATGGTTTTCAACTCCTCCACATCGCTTGCGTTGGTGTTGAGCGTGTAGAGCGCGCTGTCCATGTTCTGGGTGATCGCCAGCAGCGGCTGGTTCAGCTCATGCGCAAGGCTGGTGGCCATCTGCCCCATCACGTTCACGCGGCTGGAATGCGACAGATCCCGGTTCAGCCGCTGGATCTTGCGTTCGGCGTCCTTGCGCTCGGTGATGTCGTCCACCGTGACCACCGCGTGGCGCGACTGGCCCGCGTCATCCCGGATCACGATGACGTTCTCGCTCACCCAGATCACGCTGCCGTCTTTGCGCAGCAGCCGCTTTTCATGCAGGTATTCGGAGCGGTTGTGGCCGCCATCCTCGAAAAAGAAACCGGCCACCGGGTCATCGGGATGCGAGATGTCATGTACGCTCAGCGCCAGAACCTCGTCGGCGTCATAGCCCAGCATGTCGGCGAACTTGCTGTTCACCCGGATCAGCCTGCCGGTCTTGGCCTCCACCTGCGCCATCCCGCGCGAGGCGAGATCAAAGGTGCGCCCGAATTCGGTTTCGGATTTCTTGCGCTCGGCGATCGCCTGCACCAGCGTTTCATTCGCGCGCTGCAGCTCGCGGTAGGTGTTGGGCAGCGGCTCGCTGGCCGAAATCTCGCCTTGCGAGACAAGCGAGGAGCGCACCGCAAAGGCCCGCACCGGCTTGTGGATGTAATTCGCCAGCACCAGTCCGAAGACGCCCGAAATCAGCGCAATGGAGGCGGCGATCCAGACGTTCTGCGTCCGGTTGGCCTTGATCTCGCCGGTGAAATCCGCCTCCGGCGCATAGACGGCGATGGTCCAGGGCAGCTCTTCGCTGATCACCGGCATCACGGTGGAGACATAGGTCGACCCGCCATGGTCAAACCGGGCGGAGACCTCGCGCTCGACCGAAACCTCGTCGCCGCGGACCAGCTGGCCAAAGGCGGCCTGCGCCACCGGGTCGCCGATTTCATCGATGTTGACGAACCGGAAGGTGCCATCGTCATTCGCGGTGCTGATCAGGTCTTGATTGGGGTGGGCAATCACGTCGCCATTTCGGTTCAGAATCAATGCCTTGCCGCTCTCCCCGATGTTGAGCCGCGACAGGAACTCCGAGATCGCCTCGATCCCGATGTCCACGCCAACCACGCCCTGAATGCGGCCGTTCACGTCGAACACCGGCGAGGCGGCGGTGATCCCGGGCGTCTGGGAGGTGAAGAAGATGTAAGGATCGGTCCAGATGCTGGTCTGCTCGGCGGTGGCCGCGAGATACCACAGGCGGTTGCGCGGATCGTAAGTGTCCGTCGGGTCCGACCGCCGCTCCACCACGGAATAGGGGTTGTCACGCCAGATCAGGTCGATGTTGCGCGCGCCGTCCACCTGACGGATGACCTTGGTCCGGAACGGCCCCGGCCCGCTGCTGCGCATGACATAGACGAAATTGCCGGTCTGGTCGCCGTAAAAGACGCCCGCAAATTGCGGCGAGATCTGCAACTGCTGGAACAGCAGCTTTTCCAACTGCTGAAAGTTGTCGCTGGCAATGACCTGGTTTTCCGCAAGCCGCGTGGCCAGCTCGGCCGCCCCCTTGGCAGGTTTCAGAAAGCCCTTGGAGTGTTCGATCGTATTGGTGCCGACATCGCGCAGCAGATCGCGCGCATGCTCCAGCAGAACCTTCTCGGAGGTCAGGAAGGAGGAGAAGACGACAATCGTCACCGCCACGAACTGCAGCCCCGCGAGACAGAGCGCCAGCATCAGACCCAGCGACAGCTTCATGCCGCGCCCCGGTTCCGGGTCGGCAGATGGCACGACGCAGTATGGCGCGCACGGCCAAGCGGCTGTGCGGTCTCACGGCACCCAAGCGCCCTGCCCCCGATCTGGCGAATTCCCGTCATTCCGCGTTGAGATCCGATGTCATTCAAAACCCTTCGTCCGCATTGTTACATCATTTCGGGATTACGAAAGTCGGCGTGAGGTGAATTGAGCAACAATTCGCCTCACGATCCCGATATCCCTGTCACTCCACCGACGTGCGGTTGTGTCGACGGTACAGATCACTCCGATAAGGCGTTGTTGCGGATCGCGCAACGGGGCACCGGCAAAAGCGCGCAGGCGGTGGCCGGACAGGATATCGCCTCGGCCAATCAGCGGGTGGGCGTAAATGTCGTCGATCTTGAGTACGTCATAAAGGCAGGCGGCATGCGCCGCCAGCAACCGCGCCTGCGCCCGCAGGATATCGTCATGCAGCGCCGGGGCTGCGGATGCTGCAGGGTGCGGGCGCTCGTCAATCTCATCTGCGCAAAACAGGAAGGAGGCGGTCGACTGCAGCTGTGCCGTCAGCAGATGCGGCAAGGCCTGTGTCTGAACGCTCGCCGGATCAGCGGCGCTTTGCGGCGCAGGCCGCTGCGCTTCCAGCACGGTATCCCGATCCTTGTCAGTCTGCCGGAGGCGATCCGATGGTGTGCGGGTTTTCAAAAGATGTCTCCACGGCAGATCGGAAGGATCAGTGTGCCCGAAATCCCCGTTTGGGAGAATATGCAGATTTACCTAGGTAAATCTGCCTAGTACCCGGGCGTAGAAGCAGGAAGGCGGCATCAATGCCTGCTCAATTCATGCGGGAAACTCAGAGTTCGAAAGGGAGATGGCGGACCCTAGAGGATTCGAACCTCTGGCCTCTGCCTTCGGAGGGCAGCGCTCTATCCAGCTGAGCTAAGGGTCCATCTGCGGGCGGTATAGCGGGACGGATGCGCGCCCGCAACGGCAAATCGGATGCGCCGTCAGGGTCCGGTGCGTTTGTGGTAGACGTTCGAGCGGACAAGGCAGGTTGTCGTGGCCATGCCCATCGACTCCGCCATGTTCGGCGGCAGATCGACGGTCAGATCGGCGGTCTGGTTGATCTTGTCCGGCGCGAGGATCACCAGGATGGATTTCGATACCACCGTCAGCGTCCCGATGGCTGTCTCCTGCACATCGCTGTAGATGCCTTCCCAGACATTAGGCGAAATCTTCTGCCATGTGAAATTCGGATCGATATCCTTGAAGACTGCGGGGCCGAAGGGTTCCGGAAAGGTGATCTGCTGGTTGCTGTAGCCCTGGCGGGCCTGTTTCATCTGATCGACCATCTGCGCCGGGCAGCCGGTCTGGCTGTCAAAGACGACCTGCCCCGCCCACGTACCGGACTGCGGCTGGATATCGGCGGCCTGCGCGGTCATCGGCAGACCAAGGCAGGAAAGAGCGGCGAGGATTCGATAGATCATCCCCGCATCCTAGCCAGTGCCGGGCGGTCAGGCAAAAAGATCATGTGCCAGTTCAAGCGCCTCGACCAGGACATCGACCTCGGCCTTGGTGTTGTAGAGACCGAATGATGCCCGGCAACTCGCCGGGATGCCCATATGCGCCATCAGCGGTCCGACGCAGTGCTGCCCGGCGCGTACCGCCACGCCCTTCTTGTCCAGAATGGTCGAAATGTCATGCGCATGGGCGGCGCCATTCATGGTGAAACTGAAGATCGCACCCTTGTCCGGCGTCGTACCCTGGACCTGTAACCAATTGAGACCGCTGAGCTTTTCAGCCGTGTAATCCCGCAGCGTATCCTCATAGGCGGCGATGTTCTTCATGCCCAGCCCCATCATGTATTCCAGCGCCACGCCCAGGCCGATGGTCTGCACGATGCCGGGGGTGCCGGCCTCGAATTTCATCGGCGGATCGTTGTAGCTGACGCCAACCTTGGTCACTACGCGGATCATGTCGCCGCCGCCGATGAACGGGCGCATTTCCGCCATCCGCTCCGATTTGACGTAGATCGCGCCCGACCCGGAAGGCCCATAGAGCTTGTGGCCGGTGATCGCGTAGAAATCACAACCCAGATCGGAGACATCCACCGGTTGATGCACCGCCGCCTGACTGCCGTCGACCAGCACCGGAACCCCGCGGGCATGGGCCTCCTGAGAGATCGTTTTCACATCAACTCTGGTGCCCAAGAGGTTGGAAAGATGGGAAATTGCTACCAGTTTCGTCTTGGGTCCGATGGCGTCGATGACGGCTTGCGGATCAAGATACCCGGTGCTGTCCACATCGACCCATTTCAGCACCACGCCCTGCCGTTCGCGCAAAAAATGCCAGGGCACGATATTGGCATGATGTTCCATCACGCTCAGCACGATCTCGTCGCCCGCCTGCATCCGCGGCATGGCCCAGCCATAGGCGACCATATTGATGCCCTCGGTGGTACCGGAATTGAGCACGATCTCATCTTCTGACCCGGCATTCAGAAAGCGTGCGATCACGGCGCGCACGTTCTCGTACTTCTCGGTCGCGAGATTGGACAGGAAGTGCAAGCCCCTGTGAACATTGGCATATTCATGGGTGTAGGCGGTGGTGATCGCGGCAATCACCACCGGCGGGTGCTGCGCCGAGGCGCCGTTGTCGAGTTAGACCAGCGGTGTGCCGTTCTCCTCGCGGCTGAGGAGCGGTAAATCGGCGCGGATTTTTTGAACATCATACATTTGCAGAAACTCCGAGAGCGCTGACGCCGATCATGGACAGCAGAAGGGAAAGCCCGACGGATATCGCCAGGGCGCCCACCAGCAGCACCAGTACGGCGCGCATGATGGAATTCAGCTGCAATCCGACGCTGATGAAATTGAGAAAGACCCAGATGGTGGCGACGCCGACGATCAGGACGAGAAAGCCCGCGAGCGGCGGCACCAGCACCACGCTGAGCAGGACAAGAACCTGGGCTGCCGCCCGCAGGGTCTGCATCCAGACCAGCAGCGCCAGCAGATCGCTCATGTCATCAGAGCCGCCCATGGCGCGCCCGGTCCAGAACAGCGCATGCACGGTGAGCACGAAGCTGCCGGCGATGATCATGAAGAGGGAGAAGGGGTTGGCCACCATGACCGCAAGCGGGTCGGGCATCGGGATCAGCATGTTCGACAGGGTCGACATGAAGGTGCTGGCGATGGCGACGACGGCGGCGGCCATCCACAGCTCGGCGCGCGGGATCTGCCAGCTCATGATGATGGCGGCGGCCTCCTTTGGCGCGCGCACCGTGAGCAGGGCCAGCTGTGGCCAGTTCACCGTCGAGATCATAGTGGCGCCCTTTCCGCGGCGATCAGGCCGCTGATCCAGAACCACATGAAAACCACGAACCAGGCAAAACCGACGATCTGCAGCTCTAGCCCCGGCCCGATGAACCCCGCCACCAGCCCGTTCAGCAGCATCAGCGGTGAGGCGGCAAGCAATGCCCAGAACAGCGCCAGCCGGGCGCCGAAATAGCTCCCCTGCCCGCGAAAGACCTTGGCCACCACATGGCTGAGCGCGGCAAGGCAATAGAGCAGCAGCGGGGCGATGAAGACCCATGCCATCAGCGACGCTCCCATCAGCATATTCAGTTCCTCGCCCTTGATATGGGCCTCGCGCGCCAGCCGTGGCATCTGCGCGATAAAGACAATGATGCATCCTGCCATCAGATAGGCAAGAGCACGATCTTCGCGCTCCCCAAGGGCCAGCAACCCGCGCAATGTTTTGCCCGGGTTGCGATAGGTTGCCCTGATATTGCGCGTGACCGCCATCAGCCGCGATGCCGTTCCAGCCAGGCGGCGAGCCGTCCGTTGATTTCCTCGCGCAGCGCCTCGTCGTCAATCTCCTCCACCGCTTCGGCCAGGAAGGCGAGGGTCAGAAGATCCGTCGCGGGCGCTTCCGGCAAGCCGCGTGAGCGCAGGTAGAACAGCGCGTCCTCGTCGATCGCCCCCGAGGTGGAGCCGTGTGAGCAGGCCACGTCATCGGCGTAGATTTCCAGCTCGGGCTTGGCGAGGAACTGGCTGTCGTCATCCAGGAGCAGCGACTGGCTGATCTGGTAGCCGTCCGTCTTCTGCGCGTCCTTCTTGACCAGGATCTTGCCCTGGAACACGCCCGTGGCGCCATTGCGCAGCACCTTCTTGAAGACCTGCCGGCTCTCGCAGCCCACCGCATCATGGGTGATGAAGACCGTGTCGTCGTGGTGGAAATCGCCATCTCCGACGCAGGCGCCCGCCACATGGGCGACAGCGTCATCGCCGGTGAGCTCGATCACGCATTCATTGCGCGTCAGCACGCCGTTGGCGGTCAGCGTGAAGGATTTGAAGACCGATTCCGTGCCGAGCCGCGCAAACATATGCGTGGCCGCACGACGTTCATGGTCCCGCCCCTGCGCGCGCACATGGTGGAACGTCGCGCCATCGGCAACCTCGACCTCCATGCATTTGTTGAACCGCGCCGCCGCCGGACCGTTCTCCAGCACGGTCACCTCGGCGCCGGCATCCAGCCGGATCACGTGATGCAGGATCGCATCCGAGGTCTCGGACCGGTGGTGATAGGTCAGGTTGATCGGTTTCGACACCTTGCCCGTGACATGGATCAGCACGCCATCGGTCGCAAACGCGGTGTTCAGCGCCGCCAGCGGCCGCGCCACCGGGTCCTGCCCCTTGGCTTCGAGCGTGCCATAGAGATCCCGGGCCCAGTGAATGTCGGACGACGCCTCGGCCAGACGGCTGATCCTGACGCCTTCCAGGCTGAGATCGCCCGAGGCGTCGGCGTCGAAGACGCCATCGATAAACACGATGTTCAGGCGGTCCATCTCGCCAAAGATCGGCGCCTCGTCATTGTCGAAGAGCGCCGCCGGAACGGCATCCGGCTGCGTCAGCGTGTCGGGGCGCGTGTACTTCCAGTATTCGTCCCGCCGCTCGGGCAGGCCCATCGCCTGAACCCGCGCCAACGCGTCCTTGCGCGCGGCTTCGGACCACCCCCCCGTGGGCAGGCTCAACCCGGCCAGCCGGGCGTCGGTGGTGGAGAGTTTTTCTGCTGCCTCCGCCATTACGCCACCTCGGCAAGGATGTCGCCGTAGCCGTTGTTCTCGACTTCCAGCGCGAGCTCCGGCCCGCCCGATTTCACGATCTTGCCATCCGCCATGATGTGCACGAAATCGGGTTTGATGTGATCCAGCAGGCGCTGGTAATGGGTGATGACGAGGAAGCCGCGCCCCTCGTTGCGCAGCGCGTTCACCCCTTCGGAGACCAGCTTCATCGCATCCACGTCGAGGCCGGAATCGGTCTCGTCAAGGATGCACATCTTCGGCTCCAGCATCGCCATCTGCAGGATTTCGTTGCGCTTTTTCTCGCCGCCGGAGAAGCCCACATTGACCGGACGCTTGAGCATGTCCGCGTCGATCTTCAGCTCCTTCGCCCGGGCACGCACGGCCTTGAGAAAGTCGGCGGCGGACATCTCCTCCTCGCCGCGCGCCTTGCGCTGTGCGTTTACGGCGGTGCGCAGGAAGGTCATGTTGCCCACGCCGGGGATTTCGACAGGGTACTGGAACGCCAGGAACAGGCCCGCGGCGGCGCGCTCTTCCGGCTCCAGCTCGAGCACGTCCTCGCCCTCCAGCGTCGCCGACCCGTCGGTGACTTCATATCCGTCTTTGCCGGAGAGCACGTAGGACAGGGTCGATTTGCCCGACCCGTTCGGCCCCATGATCGCGTGCACCTTGCCTGCCTCGATCTCCAGATCGACGCCTTTCAGGATCTGTTTGTCTTCTTCTTCAAGCTTCACGTGCAGGTTCTTGATGCTCAGCATGTCTTGGTCCTTTCTCCAGGGTCCGCATCGGGCGGAACATGTTCTCTGTCAATCTGTTATGTCGTCTTCTTAAACTTCTATCCCAGTACCACCGCGGTGCCGGAGACCGATACCATCAGCATGCTGTCCCCGATCACCTCGTAGTCGAGATCGATGCCCACCACCGCATTGGCCCCAAGGGCCGCGGCGCGCTCCTCGACCTCGGTCATGGCTTCGTCGCGGGCATCCTTCAGCTTGCTTTCATAGGCGCCGGAGCGCCCACCGATGACATCCGTCACCGAGGCAAAGAAATCCCGCACGATATTGGCGCCCATGATGGCCTCGCCCACGACAATGCCCTTGTACGCGGTGATGGTATGGCCCTCGACGGTATTCGTGGTGGTCAGGATCATGGTGTCGCATCCTCTTGCACTGCCGTTTCCTGCGCGGCGTCCGCATCGCCGGCGGCAAACCGGCCTTTAAGTTCCGTCAGGCGGGCTTCATCGACGATCAGGTGGTTCTTGTTCGTCTTGTAGCGCTGGTGCACGTTCAGGCTGGCATAGCCGTTCTCGTGCATCCAGATCTCGAAGGCGGCGTCGTTCTCGTTGTCCACCTCGACCATGATGATCGGGCGGCAGCGTGCGAGCAGACCGGTCAGCCCGGCAAGCGCCTTGAGTTCCATGGCCTCCACGTCGATCTTGATGAAGTCCGGCGTTTCCTCGGCAAAGAGCGCGTCGGCGCGAAAGACCTCCAGATCGCCCTGCCCGGCAATCATCCGGGCCGCGCCCAGGTTGCGGTCCCGCCGTTCCATCGCAAAACCGCCGGAGCGCTCGTCCGAGACGCCGACGCCAAGGCAGCTCAGATCCACAGTGTCGCGCAGCCCGTTCACGATCACATTGTTGACCAGCAGGTTGTACGCCCTCTGGTTCGGCTCCACCGGGATCACCCGCCCCGCCTCCAGAAAGAGCGCTGCGAACAGCGTATGATTGCCGATGTTGGCGCCGATATCCAGAAACGTGCCACCCTTGGGAAAGATGCTCGCCAGTGCGCGCAGCTCGCGTTGCTCGTAGAACTGCCCGCGCCGGTGATTGCGCTGGATCGGGTCGTTTTCCATGTCGACGCAAAAGGTCACGGGCTTGCCCAGGATCTGCGCATGCACAAGGCTCAGGGGGCCGCATTCGAGCACGCGCCCCCGGCTGAGCCGTCTGTAGTGACGTGTCGGGCCCGGTCGCATTAGGCTGCCCCTCCCCGCTGCGCGCAGATGGCCAAAGCGCTTGCCGCGCCACGTGGATGCCCCGATGTCTCTCTCTTGCGCATCATCATCTCAACCGCCTGCCGGATCCGGTTTGTGCAACCGCTTGGGCAGCGCATCCGCATAAGCCTCCGGCAGCGCCGCCGGGATCGCCCCCCGTTTGATCAGGTGATCGAGGCAGAAGAGCACGAGGCTGTGGCTGGCAAAGACCGCGGCTGCGAGGATGGCCAGATGCTTCAACTGCTCGTCGGAGATCTGCGTCATGTCGCGCATGTCCCTGAGGTAGACCGCATCGCCATCGACCAGCTGATCCTGCAGCTGCCGAAACCGCAGCCGCTCCATCTGCGGGCTGCCGAGCGCGCGGCTTTCGGTGAACATGAACTTGTGCAGCTGAAACCCCTGGTCGCGCAATTCGCAATCGACCCCGCCCAGCATCGGTTCGCCTTCGTAGAGCGGATAGAACCGGACCTCGCTGATCACCACCAGGGCCTCCGCCAGCAGCCGCCGTGCGCCGCGGAAGACATCGCACTCGCCGCCCTGGATGTCGATCTTGAGCAGATCGAATGGGCCCAGTCCTGGGCAGTCGTCCAGCGTCACCGTCGTCAGCGGCACTTCCCTCTCGACCCGACCCCAGCGCGGTTTGCCCAGAAAGGCCATGGCCGCCTGATCCGGCGGGTAGAGCGAGGTGAAACCGGCCAGTTTGAACACGCGCAAGGTACCCTCGCCGCCATCGCCCACCGCGTGCGGCAGATAGGTCTCATGCGGCCCCTTGCTGGCGTTCAGCCTCTCCAGCGCGTCTTCCTGCGGCTCGAACCCGGTGACCTCGCAGCCGCCCGCCTTCAGCAGCGCGAGATAGGGCGGATCGTTGAAGGGGTTGGCGCCCACATCGACAATGCGCGACAGGCGCGCTGCCCCGATGCCGCGCAGCAAGACCGCCACGTGGCGCGGCAGTGCGGAGACATCCAGAGCGGTGTCGGCGTCAAGAGCGGCTTCGGCGGACATTTACCAGCGCGCTCCATGCGGGGTGTGCAAAGCGTCGGGCCGCGCCGCCTTTGCGCCCGAGATCGCCTTAACGGCAAGGCCCATG
>ERZ1740065.1111-NODE-1111-length-15679-cov-11.788146_pt1 | contig 15679 bp, 10 predicted proteins | sample MGYA00581738_ERZ1740065 | MGnify/ENA primary metagenome ERZ1740065 (study PRJEB43018, sample SAMN04849749) | marine metagenome | isolation source: floating plastic debris | place: Pacific Ocean | collected 2008-09-01 | study: EMG produced TPA metagenomics...
CCCCCCCCCCCCCCCCCCCCCCCCCCCCCCCCCCCCCCCCCCCCCCACCCCCTTAAGTATCTACTGTCTCCGAACCATGACTACATAGCAGGTGTTTTTTCACTCCTTGCCATTGGTGTTAACCAAGACAAAAATCTTTATGTGTTTCCCTGCATGGAAATGAGCTTTTTAGATTTTAGCTTGAACTTGTCCGACCCAGTTTTAAACCAAGGTCAAGCGGTCACTGTAGTTGATGCAGTTCAGTTTGTAAAAAATAGATGATGAAGTTCCTCTGACCTCTAATCTAGTTGACACGCAAAACCTCACTGGTAACTGGTAACTCTGCTAATATTAGTGCAGATGGTATGCCTTGGATTGACAGTGGCTGGCCGTGGCTGGGAGTAGTGCTGGTTCAATTCCAAGAACCAGAAGCTTTGATTCCATTCTCCCTCCTAAATTCTAAAGTTTGAAATTTCATTTCAATTCCCAACTTAGATTTACAGTCATGCTACAGAGAAACCACAAGTGCTGAGTGTTTACCATGAGTTTTTGGGTAGGAAACTGAGATTTTTCAGAATAATTTTGCGTCCTCGAGGCTCTAAAGGTTTGTATATCAGGTGCTAGCAGGTATTCTCAGGTGGGCTGTTTACATGATAGTATTATGGGTAGAGAATATTATAAAACAAATAAACGAGTTGTTATATCTGTTCTTCTATTCTATTATATTCTTCTATTACAATGTGAGATGAAAGGTAACTGTTTCTGATGCCCCGTAGTACGGTGGAACCAGCACTAGTTGGTAGCGCTGCGCTACAACGCACTGGAACTATGAATGTATGACATCCACCTACGCAATGATGTCACCAGGTCTTTGTTTGGTAACTTTTTAAAGATTATCCATGGTAATTTATGCACAGACGATATGTGGGCTGGACAGTGTACTCTTTAGGTCGTGTCATCCGCAATTATTATTCGCTTTAGCTCCGGTTAGGTGTGTATATATAGGTACGGGAGACCTTAATTAACATCGGTGTAGCCTGGTTCACGTACACAGAGTCACGTATCAACTGTTGGAAGCCATCTAATTATCATCGTCAAAAATCTGTTTCTAAATTCCGTCTCGCTATCTCACCTATGTTTCTCAAACCACAGACATCTGTGTAAGCCAGGCGTGTAGGAAGTAGTCGATTGGTAATTGGCATACGTATGTAAATCATGCCTATGAAATCTAGATTTATCCGGATATATTTACAGCTTTATGTGGAAACCGTGAGCCAGCTTATGAGACCGTTTTTGTACATACAGATAAAGTTTTACAAATTGACAAACAGACTTGTGACAGACTTGTGACAGCGCTCCACTCTACTTCAGCAGTGCAGCTGGAGTTGGTTATGTGCTAGAATAGAGAATGCAGTCTTCTGTTATAACAACTGGCAGTTCCATGTCTTCAAAGTCTTCAGTCTGCTACCGCAACATTGAAGCATGACAATGCCAGTTGCTGCATGCACCTACATACAGAGGTATTATATAGAGATATAGCCTTCACTGGAAGGCTGTCCAATAGTTTTTTTCTTCTGTCATCAACAACATTTTGATAAATAGGGTAAATTATTTTTAGATTCTTTGCCCACCTTTCCCATGGTAATGTGATGGCTGGTATTTATCAACTAACCACCACTTTACAATTAGACTAAATTAATGCTGTGTTCCCTGTCTCTTCCCACCAGCACATTCCATTGACAGCGTGTATATTTAAAACGCGCTCTCCACCTATCTTGTGCCTATACACTGCGCTTGTACACATATTATGTATGCAGTTCAGTGGGCACAGACATTCACGGCCTTACTTGACACTTATGGGCAGGTATTTTTAACCCCAATCACGTCATAATTTCTCATCCACTACTACCTGTTGGGTAGACAGTTTCAGCGCAGTGAGCCACGCCCGAAATCACGCAATCGGCAACTGTGACTTTGCCTGCTTCTTTTCAATTAGCCAAAACCTGGTGTCTATTCCTTCCTACAGGGTGGTCAGGTCGTGTCTGAGACTGGAGTCATTTGTCACGTGACGTGTTCCGATGGCACAGAGTATCCTCTCCACGCCTGTGTCAAGGGCAAACTGATAGAAGTCAATGAGCGGCTGCTAAAGAACCCCCAACTCTTGGTCGATAAGGTCAGACGCCCCAGCATTGCGCTATCAGTGCGATATCAATCGCATACATGTCGCTGCCCATTCAATAAACGTTTCATATTTTTGGAGTTGTCAGCCCAATATCAATTTCACTTCGTATATTCGGAGCTCCTCGAGGAGCTCTGGTATAATCAGTGCAAGAGCAGTTTTATAGTATGTTGTAAAACCGCACTGACTCTACAGATGTATCATTGTATTGACACTACGAATTTTGTTTTGAAAATACTTTCTATAGCGGCTAACCTTGACACCACAGAAACATTCTATGCCGCTGATTTGTACAGAGGGTCAAGCCTCACTAGACGCACCCTTATCTGACAGTCGGTGGCGACATGCATTCTGTTCTATTTTTAGCTCATGGCTGCCGATGCCTTGAGCTGCTTTTTGCTACTTTCAACATGTTGAAATCAGTATGAGACACTGGAGTGTTATTTAATTGGTTACTTTATTGTGGAAAGATGCAATCACAATTTGACTTTTTTTGTATCCAGTGATAGCATAGCTCCGCATAAAATTCGCAGAAAATCGCCGATTGACTTTCCAGATTTCCACAGTGAGTTTTTTTCTTAATTGATTAACGGCTGTATTGTCTTGTGTGCCTTGTCACACACAACTACAACAATTCAAATATGTCTAATGTGACCCAGATAGCCGGATACTCTCACTGCATCCATGGCAGGCCTTGACTTATTGCTTCCATTTCAGCTTCGTATGTCCTGTTCCTCAGTGCCGGAGTGACAGGTCAGCTGAGTCACTGTCGAATTCACACGAGTTGGTGACAAGTCATAGAATCCAAGTGATTCATACCGGATTACCTACTTAACTGTGACATGTCATATATTCGCGGATCGAAGACTGATCGACGATTGTTTGCTCGATGCCAGTTGCCAGTTCCGGGATTTACTCAGCAACAATCTGACCTTGACCTGTGTTTTATGGAGACACTGTTACGAGCAGTTTCTCAGAGCACTACTAGTTTTAGCCGGTAATTACTATGATTCAGGCGCCGATTACGACGATAAGTGATCAAGTGATGATACCTCATATTGCTACTAGCGCTACTGCTGCCTAGAGATGGCTATCAAACCGCTCTGATCTCTCAACTGTCACCCACCCACACGGTTGCTCTGCTGTCTTTGGCAAATTCGCTACGTAGGCAAAGAATCCATGGCCTGATGCCAGGTGTAAAACTATCGCATAAAAATAGCAGAAATAATTTTTTTAAAAATTCTAGCGTACGTATTTAGATAGCCTCTGAAATTCTGATGCAGCTACAAGGTACGTACAAGAGCGTACATACTATGAAAATTTAGCTATCAAATCATGATCTGTAGGTAGAGCTGAATCTGGCAGCAATACAAGACCTGGCAGCGACGCGTTGACCTTTTGTGCTTCCTGCGACAGCTTATTATTGTAGAGTATAATTTCCACTCTAGTCCTGCTTCTGTTTTCCACAGGCATGCCGTTATTTGGTTACACACGCATGGAGGCACGCATGGCAACGTACACACATAAATTTTTATTCCCATCTCGCGATTGTTACAGTGTTTTCTCACCGACTAGCTGTCCAAACACGGGAGTGATACCATCGATGGTCGTGTTTTTGTATTAACACACTCTCAGTTTATGTCTGGCCTGGTCTGGCTGTCTGACTGACTGTTTCGCCTCTCGTTCACCAGTATGTCAAGCACATTGACACTCAGCTTCAGCCCAACAACACTCATCATGGCAGGTTTAGGTGGGTGATAATATAATGCGTGATATAGCCAGTACAATGGTCCCAATATAGCTTGTTCTCAATGTCATGAGGCTGATACGCCCACGCAATCGGCACCCACAACTGACACAGCGAATCGCCCAGCTGCTTTTAATGGCCTTTTAAAAAAATACATCGCCCACTACCTGTAGCTGACACATGAGAAATACTTGCACTGATAGTCACTGACATGGATCTGCTGAACACAACAACTGGATGATGTCAGCTACATTAGTCTGTAAACAGGCCGGTTGTAAGAATCTGGAAAGCCAATCAGCGATTTTCTTCGAATTTTGTGCGGCGCTAGTACAACCGGATGTAAAAACCTACAATGATTTCGTGTTTTCTGCGAGAAACGATGCTCGACCATCTGTGCACTAAATCTAGGAAAAAATATCAAAGGAACTCAAGACTGGACTCGGCTTCAATCCCCGACAAAATAAATCATACTTTTTTACAACTAGCTCTCTCTTTACCCCTAAAGTCTGTGAATTAGATGTAGCCTAATTATATCAATCACTGGCAACCACTGACCATCAATGTCAGGCAGGGATTGTGGGGTATTGAACTTTATACCCTGCTGTTTGTTCAGCTGCCAGTCTGTAAGGTTAAATCTATCGTTAGTACATTGGTTTTCCCATATATAACCCTGCCTCTGGGCACCGGCTCAAGTTCCAAACAGGTCTTTGTTACCTAACATTGCATAAATCACACAGCATGTGGTTTCAAAATCCAGCTATGTGACCCTGGCAGGTAAAAAGTTTTGAATTCCACGGTGTAACAACCTCGTAAAGTCAGTACTCTAAACACTCTTTCATTTCAACATGGCTACTCTCCGCCCATTGCTTATATTGGTAAGTTTTTTGCTCTTGTGACTCATTGGACAAGTTACGTCATGTTGTCAGCCGCATTGCGACAGCGATGCATAGCTAAATTTGAGGTAACATGTTTCTAATGACCAGACTTCAGAGCTCAGCTCTAGCAGTTCTGACAACTGCATCTTGTACTCAGTTAACTAGACCCTTGGCTGAAATTGTGAGCTTAGCAGCCAAACTGTGACTATGATGATATGGTCGTGATGGTACTGATGATGCTGGGAGAAATTCTAGTACATAACTGGATCTGAGACGGCCTGCAGGACCCAAGTGCTGTAACATTTGAAATACCTTATGCAGTTTAAGCCCGTGTCAAGGTTGAGTATTTGGACACAGAATTGGGCCACCGGTGGAATCCCGGCAGTATTCCTACACCTGTTAGCGCGGTGCAGCCCGAGTCTTAGCCTCAGCCAATCACAGTAAAGCCGCGCCGACCAGCACATCTGAATGGCATGTGTGTGTGTGTGTGTCAAAAATTGTGTCTCTGCTCCACTGCAGGGTTCTTTTTTTAGACGTTGGCACTGGACTGAGTAAATATTGTCACACTGAGCTGTCATTCCTTTCTATTTGGTGGAGACTGCACCAAATGGGACTCGCTCACACATTAAGGAGTGGTGCCGGCCCCCAACCGCTCAAACTGGGCTAGCCTTTCTTGCAACTGGGTCTATGATGGTCAACAATTTTCTAATTAACACTGTATTAGAGGTCGAAAATAATAGAATACAGTTGCATATACAGCTGCTGAATTTCAACCTTCCGGCAAACAAAGCTATTTTAGTTATACATAGGTGATGATTGTCTCAGGTGATTTTTATCCTGTTACCTGTGAGTGACGCAATACGTGAGACATGAGTTCGAACCACTTCATCATGAAATAGCATTGGTTGTTTACATCACCCTAGTACCTTACTGCCAGGAGGAAGATCAGCTTCAACTGCGGGTGTCGTAAGCGCGGGCTAACTCGGATCGAATCAGTGGGTAAATGGGCGCCTCGGGCTGTCTCCCTCCATCAATACTAATCCAATCACCTGTAGACACTGCTCCATTTGCCGTCGGGCCTTGACACAGTGTCACAGAGGTCAGTGTATGTCAGTGATGCAGTGAATGAACGCTAGCTACCCACTGCCATAATCAATGTGGACTCAATGACTCGAAGTCCAGGCAAAAAAAGACTTCATCATAATGTATTTTCAAAGAGTGTTCGGCTTCACAGTGACAGTAATAACACAAAACATTGCACGTTCTATATCTGTATTGGGAATTCATAAATAATGTTTATTAAAACCTATCAAACTCTGTAGAACTATCCTTCACTTCATATCTACATCTATTCATCGCTAACTTATCATTTTATCTCTTCCCTTCTACCCGCTCTCGCCTCTCTCTTCCTCTCTCACCCCTCTCCCTATGCCTCTCACTCTCCTTCCCCTCCCATTCTCCTTCCCCTCCCACTCCCCCTTCCACTCTCCATTTTCACCCTCTTCTCCCAATCTCTCCTTCCCCTCCCATTCTCCTTCTCCTCCCACTTTCCCTCCCACTCTTCACTTTCACCCTATTCTCCCAATCTCTCCTTTCCTTCTTACTTTACTTTTGTCTCCCTCTTTCTGCCCCTCTTGCTCTTTATCTTGCTCCTCTTTCTTCCTCGGGATGATTTCACTTGGTATAGTTATTTCAACACTGTTGGCACATACTTTCGAGTCAGCCATCGCAGTTGGAAGCCCCAGAATAGAGACTAGTCTATGTACACACTATGGTAAAGCGATCAACACTGTTTTCTGTTTTCGGACAGCTGATCTGTCATTTGTATGGTTATGTATGCTTTATCTGACTTTGATGACATGAGAGAATGTTAAAATCAGTATTTTTGTCTCAGAGTTGCTTCACCTAGCAGCTGAGATGCAATGCGATGTCTAGTTATTGTCCCAGACAAAGTAGATGAGGGATTGATGCGGAGCAACATTGCAATTTGTATCTTTTACCACATTTTTTGTTGGAGTTTTTTCACTGTATGTAATGTCCCTACTTTTTTTCCTGTAGCCTCAGAGCGACGGATATATAGCGCTGATCCTGCCAAGGTTAACTGACATCAAGAGTTCACTAGGCAGTCTCCTCACACCAGGTACTGAGGGTCAAGCAGGCTGTGTTAGTTTACTGTTAGCTCAGCCTTATTTTGATAGATTATTTGATTGACCTGCAAGCTGGGAGCAACAGCTGGATGCTGTGTTTACCAAAGTCTAGCTCTAATGTGACTACCAGCTGGCCTATTACTGTTGTTGTTGATCTCACCTTTTTCTTATGTAACAAAACAAACGGAATCTTTTTTTCTGAACTGGTTCACAGGTAGCACAATAGCCTTGTCTAGCAAAAAATTGGAGATCGCAGTCCATATTTCTGACCACTATCAGCATTACAACACTAATCGCTATGTGAACTGGAGAACTGCTCATGGCTCCTTGCTGGCTAGGCTCTGTTACATCAGAGTTGAAAGCAGGTCTTCATTCCCAGCTTTAGTTCCATCTTCATCAATCTTGGTCACTTGGTTCCTCACCCACGCCTAGTAACGGAATTCCCCTTTATTAATTTTTATTAATTTATTTTCTTAAAATTTTGACACTCCACTAAAATAAGCACCTAAATTAGCTTGCTATTTTTAAACCTGCCGGTTTAACAAAAATCCAATGGAAATGGGAATCTGTCATGAGCAAGTGCCAGATGGTGATACAAACAAGGTGGATAGCATCATTAATCACCAGTGGAAGGAGATTATTCAATGCGCCATTTCCACCACATCTTAATTTGGACAGCTGGTAGTTATCATTTGTTTTACTTTATGCATAATACGGCCCATCACCTGATGGTGTTTGAATTGAGCAGAATTTTGTTATATTCTATATGTAATATATAATTATATATATATGTATACATAATTATATATATAATTATGTAATATATCTTTTTATTATATGTTTTGTTTTATTTGTATTTCCTCTGATTTGTAGACGAGTATCAGACCTGCTTGCAAGACAACCAAAAGCCCCCTAATCCTGATACGATCCAAGAAAATGAGATACTTCCCTAGGTATAGTCTCCCTTCTACTGGCATTCACTACCGGCATCCACAACCGCCTGCTATATCAGGGCATTTTATTGGTCATTTCCTGGCCACTCCCTCTCTGTTGTTAAATAGAACCATTTTTGTATCATGTATTCTTGTTTTCCTTGTGAAGAGATACCAGATCACATAGTATTTTTGGTTTTTGTCACTTTCCTGTCGATTTTCGCGCTCATTCCCGCATATGTGCACTTTCATTCCCGCACACTCCCACTCATGCACACACACTCCCGCACATGGTGATGCACGCATATCGATGGGAGAATGACAAAAACCAAATTTTCTTTGTGACAATTTTCCAAATGACAGGCAGATAGGCTCACTTGGGATGACAGGTAGATAGGCTCACCTGGGACTAAAGTTGGGTTCAAGGTTTTATCACGCTTATTGTCAAGTTCTTTACTTCCGTTGAAAGCAGTAGATGCTATTTAGCTATGTACTACAGTTGTTGTATAGTCATCCTAGCAACTCCATATTTTTGCTATAGTACTACCACACCCCCCTTGCCATTGTCCATCCATTAGATTCCACTGCTGTAGTATGAGCTATCAGTCACATGGTTCTATTAGGTAGAGTGCTCACCTGTGGACTGCAGGTCTGGGTTCAATTCCTGGTTCGTCCTGGACATACCACAGTCTCTAAAGAAAAATTTGAACCCACTGCTGCCCGACTCAGCAATTATAGTACATGGCGGGGAAGGGTACATGGCGGGGAAGGGTACAGGTAGGGGAAGGGTACAGGAAGGGGAAGGGTAAAGGGCGGGAAGGGTATAGGACGGGAGGTGTACAAGTAGGGGAAGGGTAAAGGGAGGGGAAGGGTGAATAAATATCATCATGCTCTAACAGCTGTGTCAGCTTCAGACGTGTAGCTACTTAGATTCCCTCTGAGGCAATCTGGCACAGTTGGACGGAGAGTACTTGTAAAACTGGCAACAGCCAGTATATCCTATGGCACTTCTGCTGGCGCATCTCCAGATGCATGCTTAGTTGACTCTGACGGAATGCAGGCTGTACCTTCACTTTAAGCTACTGGCACAAGTCTTGATATTGCCATAGTTTCATGTCTCATCCACATTTTGATTTTGTTATATTGTGTACTATTTCATTAAATTTCATTTTAAAAAATTCAGTTACTCTAGAATGATGAACATGTGTTGGTTTTCTCTTTTATGACCAGATTTAAGGCTTAGCCTGTGTGTTTGCGATCTCTGTCATGTCTGCTGACATACATCTAGAGATTTCGATTAGCAAAGTTGGGTGGGGAGAGGACCTTCCCAGTCTTACTGTTCAATGATGGCACTTACTACGATAGCATCAATGCTAAACCTGCTGTGGGCCACCGCAGACCTCCAGGACAGAAAATAGGCTAACATACTTCTCTCCATTTCCTCCCCAACAACTTTGCCATCTGTATCACCCAATGAGGCCACTGCGATCCAGCGCAATACTGTCCGATTCGCATGCGCTGTCGGTGATATTGCATCAACACTCATGTACCCAGTTTTTTTACTAAGGGTTCCAGCTATCGGAGTAGTGTAATATTTCCTATATCTAATAGCAGAAGCAGTAGATTAAATTGCATGGCAGCAATGGGTCAGGGAAGGAGAGGGGTACACCATATCTTGGTCGGAGCAATCTGTGCCTTATATGGTTGCAATGCCTGGAGGTTTCCTGGTTTCCTGTCCATGGTATCTCTCCATTGCCGTCAATAGAGCCACAACTTGGAGCTAGTTATACTCAAACAAAATGACAGCTCGCAACAGAGAGATTTTGTGTCAACTTTGTACAGCTGCTGCTGGTGCTTTTTCCAGTCATGTGATGCACTACTCTACGGAAGCCAGGCTGTAGCTCGTGAAGATACTCTGCAATCTAAAGCCTGGTTTGACTGGTTACACTTATTCCAATAATATTTTGTTCCTCCAGGGGTCTTCTCTCACTCTGTTAGTTCAATATCAGACAGATGGCTGCAGAAATGATTGGGCAACAGTCTAGCAGTTATTGCCACGGATACAGCTTCCCATGTCAAAAAGCGCGCTGTCCGACATTATTCAACTGCCGCTTTTCCCTCGTTCAACCGTGCAAATTTTTTGTTGCACAACTTTATCTGATTCATCCGAGACAGATCTGTTTCTGGAGCAGACTGGACTGGAGTTTATGTTCAAATGATCACCTTTAAACTAGACCATGCTCAACAGAAATGGTAAACTATTGTTTTGTCCTCAAACACGCCACAAAGATAAGGACGTGAATCGTCGGTTGCACAACGTAGATCAACTGATACCAAGTTCTATTCATGTTCGCATACTCTGATGGTCTCGAAAAAGCTATGCTTCACTTCCTTAATAACGTATAAAATTTGATTACAAAATGCTTTTTCCACGACACCGCATCTCGATGATTCTCGTCTCCTCATTTTCACTGAAGCGAAAGCTTTGACGTATGAATGACGCCATGCATATGGCTAGCACGACTAGCACGCGTGTTTTCCTGTATGAGCGACTTTTTTGCGAAGGATATCTTAATACACGACTAGCTACCTGCAATCACCTACGCCATTATTTCGGTCACGATTGCGGTTGGCAATGTAAGCAACATTATCGTGATGACCACCTTGGCAGCCATCAGCTGACCGTTACAAAAAATTGTGCTGATCAGCCATCGCTCTAGTGCAGAGATCAAGTTGGACAGTGGGACCTGCAATCTTGGATCAATCACATGAGAGGCTCAAGTACTGCTTCCACCGCAGGTGTCATTATATGGGATTCACCCCTGAGTGATTCTACACAGCTCTGTCGCCCGATGTAGACTACACCACTGCTCCATTTGCATTTGATGCATTGGGAGAAATAAAATATTTGTTTTCCTCATTGTTAGCGGGCGAATTCATCTCTTCTCCATCCCTGATTGACTGATAGAGAAATCATCAGTGGCTGATTGCAGCCTGCCGCACCTCATGTCACCGGTGCCTGCGTAAGGTTATATATAAACATGGCTGACCATCACAGCAGGCACTGTGCCATGCCACCACTCACATGTCAGGCAGAGTTGTAACTAGCCATCTCAAGTACAGTACAGGTGGCCCCCCACTATGTCATGATTTTGGATGCCACTGCCAGCCCACCTGCTGCTGAGGAATTGTGACACAGGTTCTGCTTACAGCCATACAGTCTCACAGCAGGGCGTTTGACATCCCTGATATCTTGCTAATACAATCACGATGCCAATCATCCTTGCTTCTGCAGCTCTGAGCTGTAATCGAATGATTCCTTGAATCGATGACAACTTGTCTAGAATTACGGTACCCAAGAATTGGGCGTTGATTCATTACTTAGTTCTTCAGCTAGTTTTGATTAGCAATTAGCAATTAGCAATGATGGTTTTATTTAAATAAATTAGAGTTAGTAAAATAGAAAAATGTTGTTCTAACATCCATGATGTTTCTTATCATATCAAAGTGACAGAATTTCTTAAAACTGCACAAATAATTGACTCTAGATGCTTCAGGCACCTAACGCTTAGTAAGGCTTGCGCTGGGCACAATCCTTATATACTAATTCTGCCAAAGTTTCAATGACAATTCTTGTCAAACAATGCAGTAGATTGCTCTGAAAAAATCCTTACGTCATATGAAAAATAAATGATGGAGTTTAGTATCCATCTTTGATAGAATGGATGAGAGAGCATGTGATGTACCTAAATCATTATGCCTGTTGCAAGAGATCCCGATTATCCTCTTTGAAGTACAGAGTACTGGTGTTTTGTACGGTAAAATAAATAGTTATTCACAACTGCACTCGCTGATGCTCATGCCAGGTAGTTCACTCTGCATTATCCCTCCTCTCTCGTCGTGATATATTAAAGTTAGTGGAGATACCACAGAAGGCGTACAGCATCGCTGGACTTTTCTCCGAAAGCCCATCACCAGTGGCAGATTGTTTGGAAGGATGTAACTCGGGCAATTCCCGGCGCAATAGTTAGCATAATATCGTTTAGGTGATATGATGAAGTCAAACTCGCTGCCCAGTTCATCAAAGTCAAGGACAAAGTTGTAGCGGCAGCATCTTGCTTCGTTGTCTTCTGGTTCACAATGCAGTGGCATGGCATCCAGTGACCTCTTGGACACTGCGGGATTATAGTCTTTGAGTTCTAGCTTCACAAGTGGCACCTGTAATTTAGCAATTGGCATGACTAAGTAGCCCAGACATCATCAATAAGCGTTTTCAAAACACTAGCTTTCCTGGTTGCTTTGTCCGATACCGTGACCCAATAAACTGGCAAGTTAGTAGTAGTACTAGCTTTCCCCCAATCCTTTTATATTATCTTCAACTTCTACAACTCATCCCGATTGTTGATAGTAAAAGGAACTTACCCTGTCTATGGTTTCATTGCTTATTGATCTACTGCTGCTGTAGTCTATTAGGTTCACTCCATCCAGGTAGGCTGTGGCAAACACTCCCAAGTTGTTCTGCCATTCGTTCCGTAGCCAAGCGTTGCACTCATTCGTGATGTCTATATGTATCCATTTGCCTCTAGACGGAAGTCTAATCGTACGAGAGTACAGCTGTCTATTTTTCGTTATTCTGTTGGTAGTCAAGTTTACGGTGATGTGAGTTCCAGCTTTGCCTGCAGGTACTTGCACGTATACCATCAAGACTGCTTTTTTGAGGTTCTCTTTGCTGATGGTTAATGGCAGAGCAAAAAACATGGTGCTATCTCTCCTGTCTGAGGCAACAAGTTGTGCTTTGATATCCGGCACTGCAAAACAAAGAGAGGATTTTCTTAGTGCTACCTTGACTGTAACAACATGGGATAGGGTAGGTATTTGACGCAGGTGTTCTTCACCCAGCTATTGCAAAATCAGGCATATTTTTCCTGTGGTAGCAGAGATACAATACAAAAAAGTAGTGTATCTATTATAAAAATAGTGTGCTAGTCGCTCATAGAGAATATCCAAGAGTGTTTGCTCTTCAGTAACTATGCAGTGGATGAGTGGCAGACGCCTCTCAACTGATCGAAGTGTTATCCATTCCACTGTCTGATGATAGCAGATACTAAGTGAATTATCAAAACCAAATCAATCAAGTTTAGTTAGTCTCTACTCTGGCTAATTGCTGGGAAGACAAGAACTCAGCGAAGGAATAATTTGGCTGTCTGCACAAAGCATACTGTCTGCATACCTGGCTGTGGAAATCGCAGCATGGTCTTTATCTTAGCGTGATAGTGGTCTCCTTGAGACCCAGCTGCTGGGCTGTCCATCTGCATGCGATTCATGTTCAGGATGTGCTGCGGAAACTGGTGAACTACGTTGGGCACTGGAGGTCTGGGTAGGCTATCCAGTCTGAGTTTGTTGATTATCGCCTTGCGGATCTGGGCCTTGCGCAGCTCGATGGCCTCCTGGTGCATCCTAGTAAGGTTAACAGGTTCGTCTTCGCTGTCGTCAGACGCTGTGAGTCTCACCTTTTGTGGCAGATCTTCGTTATCATAGTCTATAGATCCGGCTGTGCTGCTTTCCACGTCTGGTGAAGTGTGCTGCCTCACATTGTTGGAATTCTCCGATCGAGTGCTTCTCACACTAGCCCTGGATGCCTGTAGATCCCTCAGCAAGCTGCTCATCTCTGCCACCGTTCTGCTCAGCCTCCTATTCCTCAAACACTGCGTGCTGGTGGCGTAAAGCACAGTTAGCAGGATGACGGAATAAATCTTGTAATGCATTCTGTCTGTTTGCAATCTTCTCTAGACCGTGCAACCAATCTGTAGAGTCAGTTACAGTTCTTTCTCTTTATACCCTACTCAGATCTGACCAGCCAATCAAATAGCACTTACAGTTGCGTCCAATGAGAATGCTTGACTGTAAGCATCAGTTTATTACGCGGTCAGTTGACATGGGATCGGCAGCGGTAGCACACTTGAGTGAACTGCATCAATATCCTTGTTCTTGACATTTCACTACTGAGTAGGTTTCATCAAGGAAAGCTTGATTGTTCGTCCACCGCAGTTGGCAGCGGCAGGTCTATCAACATGGATCTTTTTTTGTTCATTCTTTCGCCATCAAATGCACAAAAATAGCCTGGTTGTCATTGAATAGTCTGTGTATCAATCTAGGTGGTTATTTTTACTGCCATGAAACTGTACTTGAATTGGCTATCATAGATTCATCTACTAGTCATCTGCATTCCACAAAGAATCAAATGCTGCTCAATACTAAGTAATCTCTCGAAAGTCTAATCAAGCCATTGTATGTGCTGACCTAGCTGTTAGTTGGAAGTATTCACTGCTACGTCGGAGGCCATGTTATGAAAGTTCTCATAGCCTTGAATCCTGTACACCTTCTCGAAACTGAGCATCCTTCTGAACAGCATCAGTTATCCTCGGAGCCAGATTTGCTATGCAACTGTTGCCTTATTAAAAAGTAATTAACGCAGGCTTTCGAATTCTTGCATAACAAAAACTCCAACTTCACCTGTATTTCTCCGTGTGTAAGCAAACCCATTAGCCATGGACTTTACTAAAGCTCTACGTCGATGTCTATGTCGATGTCTATGTCGATGTCTATGCCGATGTAGCCAATCCTGGTGGACAATATTCAATTCAGCAGTTTTTGGTCAAATGGATGAGTTCGGGAAGCATACGGCATCTCTAAAAATTCATTCATTTCTCAGCGTCTGAGTATCATAACTGTCAATTCTCCTGCATTTCCCCAGGAGACTCCAGTATTTTAGGTGCCAGAATTTAGGGTCAAAATTTCAATTAGTGGTTTTCTAATGTTCTCCTGTTGCTCCGCAGATAGATCTTGCTGAGCTGAGCTCAAATATGACACAATCCTAGCTGTGAGAAGTAGGGGGTTTTGAGCTATGACTTCTCATAGTTCAGAAAAACAGAATCTCCAGTATTTTCAGCCCGACAGGTTGGCACGTATGCTGAGTATCAGTATGTAGAATAATTTCTCCGCATCATTTCTTGTTGCCGCTACCAGTTATCTGTTTGGGCTGTTGAAAAACCTGTATGAGAATCAATGGTGCAAGCGTATAGACATATATACACATAGACATAGACATATACATACACACATAGACATATGTACATGCACTGTACGTGAGTCCGCTGGATTTGTATGTATGTGAGTACATAAGCAGATAGATAGTAGGTCACAGGATAACCTTCATACCAGAATCTTGTCTACATAGTTACTAGCTACTAGTTATGATTGGGCCACTGAAATCACATATTTCAAAATGGAAGAAATTTGATTCCGCACCGCCATCCACCCACTCAAAAACTGTTCATTTCTAAACCATATCTTTTCGGTTGGGAAAATTGTGTATTCATGTTCTCGACGCTAGACGAAAATATTAAACCTAAAGTTGATAGTTATTCAACCGTAAAACGCAAACCTCCATCCTTTCTTTATGAAAAAACTTCTGAATAGAGCATAAGTTTTCTCCATAACAGCTCGTTATATTCATTCGCTGATGATGATGAACCAGGACCTTCCATAATCAGGTCATTGTTTGACGAGATCTTTGTGGTTGACCTATATATCTGGTAAGCGCATATCTCATCACTGGGTCAAGGTCATATCTTTTATGTGAATTAAATGATTTTCTGCTGATGTATGTTCTCCTCTCCTCTCTCCTCATTTCCTCATCATACTCTAACCCTTTTGCACTCTTTTCTTTCCTCTTCTCATACTTTTTCTCTCTCCTTAACTAGATGGGGGGTGGGGGGAGGGGGGGGGGGGGGGGGGGGGGGGGGGGGGGGGGGGGGGGG
>ERZ1740065.1112-NODE-1112-length-15678-cov-11.276707_pt1 | contig 15678 bp, 11 predicted proteins | sample MGYA00581738_ERZ1740065 | MGnify/ENA primary metagenome ERZ1740065 (study PRJEB43018, sample SAMN04849749) | marine metagenome | isolation source: floating plastic debris | place: Pacific Ocean | collected 2008-09-01 | study: EMG produced TPA metagenomics...
TGGTTGAGGTAGTAGGGTGGTTGAGGTAGTAGGGTGGTTGAGGTAGTAGGGTGGTAGAGGTAGGCTTGGTGAATCCTAACTGGTTGGTCATCCTTTAACACCATGCTATGAGAAAATTTGATTGTTGACAAATTTATTTTGCATAATAACACTGTAGTTGAACAGATGTGTGAACTACTAGGAGTTTGCAACAGCCTCCTCTCTGTCACGTAATATTCAGAAGGTGATATCATTGTAATATTCAACGAAGGTATAGGGCGGTGATAGATTATGTCAACACATTTCATCTAATTCGTCACTCTGCCCACCCATTATACTTATCGTACTGCTTACGATTGACACTGGGGTAGATAAAGGTTTCGCACCGGAACTCTACTGTTGGGAAATTCCGACGAGCCATAGTCACTCCTAGCAATGTTATCACAACTAACATCGTATTCATACAATCTAAACAAGTTTATGGTTTTTCCAAACCCCAGCATTGCAGTGATAGAATCATATACATAATTTGATTGTTGGAGCGCAAGCTGAGCAAGATTTATAAGTTGGAAATGAATTTTGAATGAACAATACACGACCTAATGGAAAGCAGAGTCAGAGAGTAAGGATAAACTTCAGTACAGAGTAAATCTCATTCAATACCTCATTCTCACATACCCATCGTGATTACTTTCAGACACCTGTGGTGATATTCACTGGTCTAGGTGTGATGTATACAACCCACCCTTAGTTTTATGTAATAAAATATATATTGAACTTACTGCACTGGAAGGAGCGGCGCCAACATGTTCAGATAGATGATTGCTAACCGATGACTGTATATTGGCATATCTTGTTAGCAGGCCGATAGAGCCAAACTATGCAGTGTGTTGTTTTGATTGTGTGACATCAAGCCTTCTGACATATCTGATAAGAAGAGTTCACACTATTGTCACAAACAACTGGTAGTTTGAGTGATTTTGGGTTTCCCAAAACGTAGTATGATTTCATAGTGTGTCTATGGTTGGTTGGTGCTCAGTCATTGTTTTATTGTTTCGATCCAGTTCAAAGGAAAATGCTACTTTGAGGGTTAATCAAGTGCTTCTATTTGAGTCCTCTAATAGTTGACCATAGTGCCATAAACTGTCATCAATGCACATATTTTTAGACGAAGAATCAAACACAAACCCCTGTACCTCCAAATAGAGGCGCATGGGGAACAATCGTATTGCATGAGTAAATTCAATTTTACAATCAGATGGTAAAAAATTGCACTAAAACTAGTTGGCGAGCTCCGCAACTACAACAGTTGTTGCGATGAGCATACACATGAAGTAAAAGCACTTCACCTCATTCTAAGCTACATACCACAACAGCCTATGGCAGGATCTAGAATGGGTTCTAATAGTAGTGATTTTAAGGTTATTCAGAATGCCTATGAATACCTAGACAGCGAATGATTGCTTACAGAGGCTCATGAAATGTTAAAGGCGATCTTGTGTGGACCAAACAGCTATATATTTCTTTGTTTCACATAGTTCTTCTGATAGTTTGACCTTCTTAGGTTCACATGAGGGTCCATCTTGCATTCATAGGCATTCAACTGACCCTAGCAATCACTAGTACCTAAAATGCAACACTGACAGTTCCTCGTATGTGAGCCCGGCATACTGGACACTCAAACAGGGCCACGGTACAATCGGCGCAAGTCACCAGATGTGAGCAGGGGAAGAGCAACATCTGTACTCTCCTGTCCAGGCACACCTGCAGCAAGTCATGAGGAAAGCACATAAAAGTTGTGCCACTGCTTATTCACTGCAATGACTGACATATCGTGGGGCAAGCTAGCTAGTTTCTCAGCAGATAATCACTGGCTTTCCATGTCACCGGTGAAGTCACCAGCTGGCAGCTACCAAACTATTGAGGCTAGTTTTATTCACAAGGTTGAGCCCGCAGCCGCTACCATTTAAGAGACCATAATCATTCAGAAGCAGTGAGCTCTTAAAACATAGAAACAGCTCAGTTGTTTGACTCCAAACACGCTTGTTTCCTATTCTCGGACTGAAGCAAACTAAGCGAATAAAAAGCGTTCACCTGAATTATTGCAATACTCTTTACATGGATATGACACTTCTAAGTGTGTTTGTTGCATAGAAACCCAGAGACCAAAAATAATGATCAAGCTTTATAAACAGCTTTCAACAGCATAGAAACCTAGTGATAGTGAATCCGTTTGGTGTTGTTTCTGGTTACAACGCAACAGCGCGCGGCAAAGGACACCTTATCAATAGTATGCAAAGCCTAGTTTGCCGCCTTTGTGATGATGGTTAGGCTACACCATAAAAAAATACATTAGCTAGTGATGGGAGCTTTTATCTGTTTGCATAGCCCACCCCTCTCCCCATTCAAAACCACAAAGATAGGAGATGGCAAACAAAGAATGCACATTAGTTCGTGTACAGCAGAGAGTTAGTGTTGGATGTTTTATGCAGTGAGAATGACTTTGGGTTTGATATATTATCTGTTGGACAAGCCTGTCTGTCTAAGAGATAGGATGCTAGTAAGTGTCTGAGACAGTGGATGAGTGGGTGAGCCGTTATAATTATTGGGCTCACCTTGCACACAGACTCCGGCGAGATAAAATCTACAACAGAAAAGTAATGATGAGGGTTCAAACTAAGCACATCATATGAAAAACCAATTGCGAGAAAGAAAATGGCTCTATGCTATCAGGTCATCAAGATACGGGGAGCATCAGAAGAGCTAACCCTCAAACTCACTCCAAGTATAACTATGCAAAGGAATAGACAGTTAGCGTAGTAAATAATTCTCACCATGCGTGTTTATAGTATAGAGAGTGAACTGCATATGACAACTAAATGATCAGCGCTATTTCACAGCCTAATTAATCGCTGTAGACATGTGTAGTTTAATCCTTGCTTCAGGCTTGAGCACCTTTAGCTCAGTACTCACTTCTCTCGGATGCTGAAGGTAATGGATCTGAGTCGGGTCTACCTTGTCGCAACTCATCGTATTCCTGCATTGGATCTTGTAGCTGTATGTTATCCCGCCTCGATAAAGTGGCTGAAGCATAGTATTGAAACTATCAGAGCCAGAGTAAGAAATAGCTGGACGTCTTGTTCTCAGATGTTGTATTACTAGAGTACATTCGACATCTTCTACTCTCCCGTCATAGGTGCCCCGGTTTTACAAGCCCCCCCCGTTAAGACAGTGCTACGCCGGTAATACGCTAGTAAAGCTGGAGGTGGCATGCTAAGTGCGGACTAAGCCAGGCATAATACGTACATAACGCTATCGTATGAAACCGGTACGCCTGCCGAGAGGGTAGTAAAATATGCTGGGTAGGCTAGGGCAATATTGGTTGATAGAAAATCGTAGTATGAAAACTTTTAGATCTGGAGCCATAATCGCTCAATATCTTATTGAAATAGTCTAGCTGTGTGAGACTATCAAATATTGATTGATGGATAAATACATTCCTCAATCTGATGTCGGGACGAGCCACCTCATTCTTATAGTTTGCTTAGGATTCAATATGAGCGTTGGCTGCTGGTGGATATTACTCTACTAACCGACAGTTAGACATTCTCAAAATTCATCATACCTGGATGTTTGATAGAGGTTACGATGCTGTCCAGAGATTCTCCGTCATTGTATCTGTCATATAAGTCTATCAGCTCCCTTATACCGGTATTAGGTAGCAGTCTTTCCTCTGACAGTCTCCGTCCTAGTTCATCTAATCTCTCCCTTTCCTCTTGGCTGTTGTACTTGTATACATTTTCCTTCAGTACCAGCAGAGCCGTTTCTCCTGAGTTGCCACGTGTGTCACCACGATGTGATGCCATACAACATGAAATACTTGAGACAATGTGTGGACAAAAGTGACTACTCTCTTTTGTTTACACGCATCCTTTGTCTCAATTTTTAGGTCGAGGGGGAGTGACAAACAGGGTTTGTTTACTGAATCACTATGCATCTGACATGCTATTGGATATATTTGGTGATCTAAACCACCATTGCTTTGGAAGCTGATGATCTAACCACATCGATGCTTACACCTACCACAACACATAGGAAGTGGTGGGAGTGGGAGTGAGTGGGAGTGAGCGGGAGTGAGAGGGTGTGAGCAGGATTGAGCTCAAAAATGGACAAGAGGACAAACACTACACTTCCTTTCAGGGTTTCAGTGTAGCTATGCTCAACTCTAAACTATGTCATATGTCTTCCCATTTCTGGGCCTCAGAAAAAATATTCCCAACAACACTTTGAGAATTTCACAGCTGTGTTGATGAAACAAAGATCTGAAGGGGTGTGAAATTACACCTGGTAAACCGGTATAGTAGTTCTCCTGAAATGAGAACTGAGATGACAATCGCTTTCAGTCTCCTCTCACAGCTACCACACCCATTAAACAATTGGAAAATACTAACGAAGCTTTAAAATTGTCAGCTACAATTGATTAAAGAAACCAAACAGGTGTGTGGTAGTATATGCCAGTGTGTAGGAATATATGGCAATGTATATTAGCACATTCCAGTGCATGAAAGTACTTGAGAATGCTTGAAAATGCACGACTGCGCGTAAAACTGCAATAGGGCATAACATTATTGAAGAAACTGCCATTTCTATTCTCACATGCAATTGCAGTTTTTCATGTCAATGACATTGTCATTGTTATTGCTGTTGCTATTGCCATTGCCGTTGTGATTGCCTTGTACAAAGGCATTGCTAAAACTGATTTAAATTCACCATCAGTCATTCTGCTTCTGATGAGTTTGTTCCGCTAGTGAGTGAGATTAATGCATTAGTTTTATAAGACGAGGTCTCCATCGGCAGCTCATACATCCTTTTCACCAGATGCGCACTAAGCCTCATCTCGCTGTTCCTAACATCTGCTGTTCACTTTTAATATCCCAAACTTTCTCCATTGGAGGAAAAACCCGCAATGGCATTTTCCTGCAGGCCATGTATCTTGGCGTGTCCCTAGGCAGTGTAGTCAGGCCATTCATAGTGGCCCCTTTCCTGTCTATACGGGCAAAGCACATTGACAACCACGATGTTATTCCAGAGCTTACCTTCGACTTAGTCGTAGATGGGAGCAGGTGAACGGTATTCTCTCCCCTTCTCCACATACCAGCCTACTCTGACAACATCAGCCGACAATATGAGGAGTTGCCTTCTCCACATTAAGCCTTTTTGGCAATTCAGATGTCTCAGGCTGGAGGATGTATGCACCCATCCCATACCAGTTTCAAATGTATGCTGTAATAGACAACATCTATTGTAGAGCTGGAATGGGCTCTTGTCATTCTCCCGCCGAAATTTGTGCATCAGAATTAGTGGCAGTGCACAGGAGTAAGCACGGATAGGCACAGATAGGCGCGGAAGTAAGTGCGAAAATCGATAGGAGAATGACAAAAACTCTGGATTCGATAGAGACGGTCTAACAGCGCCAAAAATGATGCCGGAACATTATCACTATTATTGGAGTTCGTTATAGAAATTATGCCTGTTATACCGTATATTGGAGTTGTCTTCTCATTTATGTGATTGCTATTGCTAGTTTGTCGAAATGTTCTCTCTTAATAAACTTGAAGAAAGCGCTAGTATTTCTGTCACTATAAAAATCCAGTTTTACAAAATATGTGACCCACTTTGAATTGACTAGTTGGCAAATATTCTATTAAGCACTTGAAACAAATGAGACCAGCAAGAAGCAGCTTAAAGACAAAAGTGTTTTTTAATTATCAGCATTCAAACCTACTTACACCTAATAGATTTAACTGAGAGCGACACAATCACGCTGAGCAGCACTCTGTTGCCTCCCACAGTCGACTATACCGCAGACAACTATTCAAGAGAGGGCAACTCTACCGTCATCAAGTGGGATAGATTCAAAAAGACTAACGTCCAATTTTCTTATGCGTTCATAGCCCTAGTGCTGTGCGTACCTGCACTATGCTTTCTTGGACTATAACTCCAAGTGAAATACAGAATTCTGCGAGGAAACCCGAGAACAGATCTGATTCGATGGCACTGAGGAACTGTATGGGACCCCTAGCAGCCACTCTGATGCTCATGTTCCTGCAGTGTTTTCTCTACTTTGGCATTTAGGACACAGACGGTAACCTTCTTATGATATTTGCCGTCCTCGGACCTATAGAGTTCACTAAGGCTCAGGGTGTCTAACTCACGTCCATATTCTGGGCGTCAATGTGCTTGAGCAGGCTGAATGGTGAGTCCATTTCACAGTCAGGTATTCACTGAATGTCAGCTGTTTGCAAATGAAATTGCTTCTTTAAACTCTTTGTATTTTCGGCCTAAACTGTGACAGTTTTAAGTGGTGGAAAAAGATCAAAGCTGAAAAGGTAACAAAATTTGATGAACTGCACGATGAGAAGACATATATAAAAACTATATTAATAGTGTCGCGGAGCAACTTGTTAAAGCAGGTAGAATAGAGCCTCTTTATTCACACAAAGAGTACGACATTCTTAGATCAATGGGTATTGTTTATTACTGCAGCCAAGAAAAGCAAATTTCAAAAGATCTGAGTTTTTACGCTCTGCGAAGCATAATACTACTCTTGGCAGAGCTGAAAAACTCTGATCTTCACATTCCTTTATATGCATGTCCAAGATAAGGAGTTATCCTCTCTTTGACAGAAATCTTGATAGCTAAGTTGCTATCACTATCACTTTTGGATAGTATCTCTGAACAATTTTATAGCTGCTAGAAATAGAGCTTTAATATTCATACGATAAGTTTTGTATTCTTATCATCACATTCCCTTAACCACTTCCAGTTCATGTGCCCAGTCTACGGGCAGAATTAATCCTATTTCGTTCAAGTACAGTGTCAGCTAGTGATGCGACTTAAGCCTTAAATTTACAATGGCTTGAAAACGATTGAGCTGGAAAGGGGCGCAACGTGGTTACATAATGAAACTAATAGTGGTTAACCTTCAAATATTAAGAGTTGTCCTCTCCTTGACAGGAATCTGGATAGCAAAGTTGGTGCCTCCATTTAATATGCTCTTGGCTGATTTCACGCTGGCAACGCTGGTATGTACTGGTCCCATGATATTCAGTGGTGTGTCCTCTACCGCCCTCTGGGGTCTGGCAGTTGTTCTCGGCTTGTTGGTTGCGGCGGTAAATGGGACCACTGTGTCCTGGTCTGCTTCACATCTACCTGGTGAGGGTTCCACTGATTGGCTCTATCACTGTATGAATTTGTCTCAACATTTCCTCAGCTTCAATTTTTAAATAAATTCTATTTTAGTCCTGAATCAAAAATATGTGGCATAGACAATGTACTTTAGAACTGGACATGATGGCTTCGGAAGTGTTAGCGCTGCCTTAAAACTCATCAGGAAATCAAAATGATAGTTACCTAATGATAGCGGTTCCACAAATGAGTAGTGATGGGCATCATATCTATAGCACAATCCAATGATGACGACTATTTTATTTCGCTATTTTCACCACGGATAGACCATCGCTATACAATTCAGTTCCGCCGTACGTCATTATGCATATGCTGTGTAATATGTTCCATGCCGACGAAAAATAATTTTCAAAAGGCTATTTTGAGGTTTCGTTCCAATAAAACGCGGAGCCTAACCAATAGCTCGCTTGGCTCAAGACTTTCTATAACCAATCTTTTTCTGATGGTAGAGAGCAGCTACATGTCGTCGGTGATAACGGTAGGGCGTTGCGCCAGTCTCCTTATCCTACCGTGATATCAGTGTGCAAGACGATGGGCTGATGTCACCAATACATGTGGTATTCGTCTCCATTCTGATGATTAGTGACAATGACAATGACAATAACAAGTATGGCATAAACAACAAGTTGTACAGTAGAACTGATTGCCCAGAGACAGAAGAGAATTAGATTCTTCAGGCGAAACACTAAGGCCTAATTATTCTGCTGTTGATGTGAACGCCAACACTGAAAGTGTTACATAAAGTTATTCTCTCATGTCTTAGATACGTGACCAGCACAACTGGTACATCAGAGATGGTTTATCTATGTTTATGTATGCGCTTAGCATTCTACTGGTGTCCTTGGCATCCAGTCGTTTCCCTCCTGACATGAACATATTTAGTGATGAACATAAATTATGATGAGCAATCTTCACTTCGTTGAACAAATTCCCTGCAAGACTGCAGACTGGGTACTGAATGGTGCTTACTTAATTCGGCTTTTGTCACTCCCCCATAAATATTCGTGCGTCATGCATGCGGGAGTAAGTGAAGGTGAGCTGAAGTGAGTGCAGATAGGCATGGAGAGGTGTGATAGTGAGCCCGGATAGGCGCGGGAGTGAGCGCGAAAACTCGACATGGGAATGATAAACACCTTTAATTCTGTGAGCACTGTAAGGGTGGGAATATTAGCTGCCAAAATAGTCACCAGCTGTCATAAATAAGAACAATAGAGGGAAGGAATAGTTTCTAAATAAATAAATAAATAAACATTTAAATAGAGTACATTTAAAAATAGTGTAATCCAACCCCAATTGGGCTGTCAGCATCTATAATGCCATACATTTGCAATGGAGATATCATGACAGATTCTCAGTGCAATACATCCATTTCATGCTATGAATGCATAGACTTCAAAACAATATTATTTGCATGTCTTATGTTTACATTTTATACTGTAAACATAGAAATTGTGTCAACCTCACAATAACAGCTATGATAGCAACTAAAAGAAAATGGTATTTAAGTTGAACGCTGTATTTCTTATAGCTCTTTATGTCATATACAAGCTGTAACTTTTGAAAAACATTTCAGACTTGAATTCTTTCTCTTCTTTAGAATATTCTACCAATAAAATCCCAAATGTTAAATATTTGGGAAAATTGATTCTCTAGAAGCTGACATTTCACTGAAATTACTGAAGATTCACAGGAATTTTTCAGCTGACACTATACTTCATCTGTTTCACTTTTAACTTGTAGTTACTAGGTAGCTATAATAAAGTCTGTTTCATACTCCCTTTTGATGTTATTCCCAGACCATTATAGGTTCAAATTTTGGAGATGGAAATAATTTATCAGCGAATAAAATCTGTACTCTGTGTTTATGTGGTGGTTTGGTGGCTCTAAATTATTTTCATGTACTAAGGGTGATCAATTTGATATAAAACTGGAGCTGAATTGATATAAATCTATCCCTCAAGAAGTTGGTGAGGCATATGACCCTCACTAAGCCTGTTTGAGATACTTGCCTCATCAGTTGAGGCTGCTCAACGAGGCAGGTAAACTGACTTCTTCAACATGAAACAGTTTGAAGCCCGATAATGCCAATACGCTTCAATGTCTGAACAGCTAGTTTCCATATCCCTTAATTATTTGTCTCTCTATTGCTATGCCTCTAATCATTCAGTCCCTTGCTGTACTGAGTTTGTGAATTTAATTATACATGCTAATGACAGTTGGGGGATGATTCAAGTGCATTGGTTACAATTTTCTCAATGAATGTATGGAAGATTAATTGAAGATTAATCAAAGATCAATTTCTTTAATCTTCAAGATTAATCGGATTAATTTTCGCATCTGAGTGACAGCACTAGTTTACAGTACTTCTAACTCTTCATCCGTTCATGCTGGTAATTGCATTGCACCTCTTCCCCAAGACATTAACACATGATATACCTTCGTGTACCAGTGGAAAGTCAATCTATCTATTCTCTTTCGAGTTACTGTATAGTACATATCGCAATGAGAAGATACATGTATGTTGAGCTACACCAGCTTTACTTGCCTTATGCAGGTTACCCTTTTGTTTTATTGGCTTTCTTCACTATATTTACCTCTCAGCAAAGTTACAGCTCTGTAGTTATCCTTCCATTTAAGCGCTCGATTTCGCAAAGATAAATTGACATCGTTAGCTCGGGGACACTGCTGATTCTGTGCCTGCATCTTCTTGCATCTACCCTACCAGTGAGCTAGTCTGTTGGTCCCGAATACTCATCTACCGGGGATTGAAGTGCCTATCAATAGGACCTGCTTCTAGGATCCACTGTTGGTATCTCTGGTATATCTGTGCAATAGTTGTGTTGCTCAAGGCATATCGTTGTCTGTTGTCTACTCTATCGATCACAAGAGGCAAGCACTTCGGTGTATCAAGATCTCCGTTTATTGTAATATACGGGCACAGGCTACCCTTCTGCATCGACCAGACGATGCTTGTGAGTGTCGGACCCACAATCATTAAAGTATATTGAGGTGATATTAAGAATAATTTTTCAAGAATTTTATTCAGAAAGCTGAAAATAAATCGCGTATATATCTACTAAACACCATTGAGAGAAAAGTATGTACATTTCAATTGGTATGCCAGCTAAATTGTTCCACGAGTGAAATTAAATCAACCAAATTCTCATAAAAATAGATCTTAACGTCTTACTAAATAACGACAGATAATTAGGAATATGAGCATTGCTAGATTGGAGATCAGCATTAGACACATCAGAGAATTGGGTCCAATAGGGTCGAATGAGCTGGTGGCAATCGCCGGTAATGTGAGAATACCAACCGTTCTCGACAGCATTATTACAGATAGTACGGCACTGTTACCTACAACAGTCATTGATATAGAGTCCTAGACACAGTAACTGGTAAGATATTTGGTTTTTGGCATTCTCCAGTCGATATTCATGCATCAGCACGTGCCGGAGTATGCGCGGAAGTGTGCGGGAATGAGTGCAAATATGTGCAGAAATGAACACGGATGGGCGCCGGAGTGAGCATGAAACTCCACCGGAAAATGACAAAAACCCATCAGCAATTTGGAACCAAGTGTAGTGTCCATAATGGTTTCCAAATTTGTAATTTTCACAGGATTTTAGCGCAGCCAGGATATTCAGTCACTGATCACTTCGAAATTAGTGTCGCTTACAAATTCAACATGATGAAAGTAGCTGGCGACAGCCTACATTGATACTCGCAAGCTAAAAAGAGAAAGGAATTTGTTGCAAGAGTGAATTTTACGTGAAAATAAACATAGTGTGAATCAGCCTTTAGTAAGTAAGCGGAGTAAGTATAGATTTATATATGGCACTTACTTGGAAGCTGTGTATTGGACCAGGAGACAACGGCTGGGTTGGCAATTGCCAGCATAACTCCGAACAGAGCGGTGAGGATCCAGAGAGCCAGAGGGTGTGAGGCAGCCAGTACCACCAGACCTACACCTGTCAGGCTTGTGATGACGAACCCTGACAGCAGGAGAGTGAAAGGCTGGCAAACCTTCGCCAGCCAAATACCTGCAATACAGATCAGACATCCGTTTCCACAAATATACTCATAAGACCCAAACACACGCGCTGGGTCCTGCGTAAGGCCAAATATGTGGCAATATTGTTTTTCCCTGCATATAAGTTTGTTGATGCTCTGCATATTTTTATACTCTACTGGATGCTAACGTTTGATTGTTCAGACATGAAAGCTGTAGCATCTCATTGGCCGATTCGTCATGCTACATTAATACAGAATACATCATATAGCTATCAAGTGCAGGCATATCATAGTTGATCTGAGCAGCAGACTATTATTTGCACTGGTGTGTCTGAGCTTTTAGGTAAAGAGCAATGGCAAAATTTCTATGCTGCAGTTCAAACAATCCTTTTAAAACTTTGAAATTGAATAAAGAGATAAACCACAGCAGTAATAAATGATTCTTTAGACAACCACAGAGCACAACAATCAAAAGTGGCAAAATATTTCTCTTAAAAAGTGTTTGTATTTCAAAGCCTTTGAACTTTAGTGCATCCATAGCGAGTTGGTCACTTTGAGTTGCAAAAGCGGTAAATAATATTTTCGGTTCGGTCAGGCGCGCCAGTACTTTCCGGTAAAAGCCCAGCACAGGGTCCGGAACAAATACCACTACAAACAACGGACAAAGACCAGAAAAATACCGGTAAAATACCAGTTTTACAGGGCCTCAATTGCGGAAAAACCTCCGGTACTATAACCGGCACTCAGGAATATCAGAAAAATCATTGTGAAAACTATTTTATATTGTGAGTGCTGCTGGTAGGGTAGTGTTTTTGCTAAAACATAATCAACTGCATTCAGCTCCGAATGGATTACTAACAGACACACATTGTGTTTTTATGTCCTTTATGTCTTTGTTTTGCAGTGATAACATTTTTGTTTACTGCTACAGGCAGATTTTGTTTTCAAATCAATCAAATATTGTAAGAACTGATATGTTTACCGATCATTCTTCGACATGCAGCACTTTAATGCTTCATTACGTTTGGGTAAATGAGTAACTTTTGCTCTTTCAGAAGATGGAATCATTTTGTTAAAAGGGTATCTAGATTCTGAGATATGCGGGAAACGAAGTAGTCACTAGGATACCAGTTTTTTTTCCAACATGGCCCCCAAATCTCTATTGAAGTGTCCAAATTTCTTTCTTTTACATGTCATACAGAGGATGGAATTATTTACATTATTTAAGACCAATCTTGAGTCAAGAAGATAGCGCAATGGTATTGTGCTTGGTCTTTGTAATTAACTCTTCTCACTCACTGGAGTTGTGTTCTCAATAACCAATTGCCACCGACTCCAATGAACTAGGGAACAAGAACGGTCCTCCATTGCCAATTTCGAACACCAAATTAAATACCATAACGCTATCTTCTTGACCAGAAATTGATCTTCGATGATGTAAATCATTCCATTCTCAGTAATTGTACAAGAGACATTCCCGGCGCGCCTGACTGAAACTAAAATATGATTTACCGTAAAGGCTTCAAACCACATTTTGGGATGATTTTGGTGACATCTCACTGAAGGAAACTCAAGGAACATATAGCCGTAGGTAGGGTATTCATACTGAACTGTTACTACTGTTGAAGCATATTTCATTGCCCTGGTCAAAATGCAGCAAATATAGGGGCAGAAAATCACCACTATTACCTATTGTAACTTACATAGGAGTTATCTTCTCATCTATAGCCTAGCGACCGTTAGATCACTATCATTTTGTTTCATCTATGAGTTCAAAGAAGCTGTTAACATCTCTGATGCTATAAAATCCAGTTCTACAGTAGGAAGGAGATTCTTAATACAATTCTCTTCTTACCATTTAGATTTCCAAAGCTCGTGGCCGCCCAGTAGACAGTGGTCAGGTACGTGCCACTAGCTTTGCTCATAGATAGAGGTCCCAGGACAGCATAGGTCAGCAGCATGTCACCGTAGGCGTCTTGAGACCCGACAACCAGCAGGTTCATAAGGCAGACCAGTAACAGAGCGACTAGTATCCGAGCTGATGTGTTACTCCACACAGACCTCAGACTTTCAGATCCTGGGTCAGATGTTGGCTGAGAGGGACCGGACTTTGCGTACAGAATAATAAAGCCTACTCCTGGTATGGCTAAAATTAAACCTGAAATCAGGTACATGTAGAAGACATTAGTCTTAGTGTAGCTTTCGGAAATTTGTGGAATCAGCTCTGTGCCGTTGCGCACAGGAAGCTGAGGCTCCATTGCTCCAGTCGAGTTCACACTGCAAAAGGATCAACATAATTCTGAGAGAACTTAAAAATCCAATGGGTGAGCCGAGATACATTCATCCAACAGCTACAGCGCGGTAATCCTTAAGCCTCTTGGCCTAAGAAGATTGAGAATGACAAATTCTAACCCGATGATTGCTTTCTGAGTGGTTGAAACTTAAATCGAGATTCTGGCTTTCTGACCATCAATTAATCATGTGAAGATTCCACTGCGTGCAACTTCAGTTTATTCAAGTCTAATGAGTAGCAGGAGAGCATTAGAAATTCAATGATAGCAATATCGACAATCAATCTCCAGCATCTAGAATACCTAAGGACACTGGCGAGTATAGGAGAGATTACCGGTATACTAATTTATAGAAAAATCATGGTAATATGTTTGCGGCATCGAGCGTAGCCACTTACTCTGGGACACGGGGCGTGTCAATGAGATGGGAGAGGAAAGGACGAGCTACCATCGGCCCAAAGACACTGCCAATTGATGAGCCAAAGTAGACAAGCTGCAGGAAGACACCACTGTACTTCTCTCCCCCCTGATTGAGGCAGATCCGCCAAACGCCTGAAACACAACAGATATAAATAATACTGAAAAAAATGCAAATAATGTAACTATGGAAAATATTCTATTTTGTCATCGAAGGTAAATGTTCGTAGCCAACGGCCACTGATGACCTTAAATTCATCGTATCATGTTTTGAAAGCATTTTTTTAGGAATTCAATCTATTCTGAAATTGTGTAGTTCAACCTAACAATAATGTAATTATATGGAGGATAATTCTTAGGAGAAAAATGTCCTGTCCAATCAATTTTTCTGAAACTCGCAATGTCTTAAAAATCACCCCTACTGTGCACAAAAAACTAACCAAGCCACAGAAGAATGAGCTTTGACCTCTAGCAAAAATTTGGGCCTCAAGTTTTAGTTAGTGAATTTGAGGAACGTTTATTACCTACAATTTTATGATTATGTGATATAATTTCTGCTGTTGAGTAAAGATGATAACAGGCAACACTCAAATAAGCAAAACAACTAACATCTTCGAATCGAGAAAAATTGACTTATTGGAAATTAATGTATCTCTTAATAATGGAAAATTATATGAATTGCGAGGAATGAGTCTGAACATACGCAAAACATACAGAAAATATACAGAAACCTCCTGTCTGCCTTCCTGCCTGAAATTTTAACTGCAGTTCCTCAAAACTGGAATCAGTATAAGGCATAAAGATGTAGCATAGTATCAGAGGCGGACTGAGGCGCTCTTTACTGATGCGAAAGTCATCAACTTATAGCTGCACAATTTGTGTTTGTTGATTACATAACCGATAGTTCAAGTGTCGTGAGAGCTGAGATCTGTGTGGCTATGCATTGGGCTGCGGTCTGTATGGCTGTGCATTGGGCTGTGCTATATATCTATATAAGAGTGGCAAGGAGAGAATATCTGAGACACAGAAAAAGGTGTCAGTGGCACTAGCCCGAATCCACCCCTGGATATAGTCGATTGCTATAGCCAGAAACAAGATGCATGGGATGTCCCAATTCTTGTGACATGGTGAACATTGTAGTGGTACTAGTCAGGGGAGGATCCACGATCCAACAAGAGGATGAGAGTGAATAAATTCTAGCCAATGAAAAACAGTATTAGATGGAAGATTAGAAAAGAACTAAAGTCAGAATTAGGGTAAAGGAAGTTAGATTAGACACATGTATGACCTGATTGACTTGTTAGGGAGTTCTATTTGTCTATATGTTATGAAAGGACGACTCCTGGTGTTACTGGTTGTCATGCTCATCAACATGGACAGCTCAAGTATCATACACGATATTTAGGATATGGGCGGACCTAGCTGTGTATAATTCATAGCCAAGGACATGTTACTTCTACCTTGGTAAAACTGACTCACCAATGGCCACAACGCTCATTCCGATGCCTTGAACAGCCAGCATGACACACATCGCCTCCAGACTAGCGAGAGCAGGTATGAGGGCAGTGGAGGCTGCTGGGATCAGCATGCCAATACTCATCAAGAGCCTGAGATTGTACCTGAGTGAGAAAACTGATGTCAGCCAGGGAGTGTGTGGGACGAAGTGTGTGGGACGAAGTGTGTGGGACGAAGTGTGTGGGACGAAGTGTGCGTGTAAATGGCGTCA
>ERZ1740065.1113-NODE-1113-length-15664-cov-13.028317_pt1 | contig 15664 bp, 12 predicted proteins | sample MGYA00581738_ERZ1740065 | MGnify/ENA primary metagenome ERZ1740065 (study PRJEB43018, sample SAMN04849749) | marine metagenome | isolation source: floating plastic debris | place: Pacific Ocean | collected 2008-09-01 | study: EMG produced TPA metagenomics...
TTCAGACGTCGTCTCTTCCTCCCTCCCTCCTCCTCCTCCTCCTCCTCCCTCCTCCCCCTCCCTCTTCTCCTCCCCCTCCTCCTCTTCCCTCCTCCTCCATGCTGCTATCAGTGTTTGAATGTCAGTCAGCACCGCTGCCTCTTGTTGCCAGGTGATTGCCGCCACCAACAGGGTGGACATATTGGACCCCGCTCTGCTAAGATCTGGCCGCCTCGACCGTAAGATTGAGTTCCCGGCACCGAATGAGGAGGCGCGCGCACGCATTATGCAGATTCACTCGAGGAAGATGAACGTCAGGTGAGAGGAAGAGCGTGAGAACCTGTTTGTTTGTTTGTGTGCATGAGGACACTGATGCTACGCAGATCACATGACTAGAGAGAGTGCAAGGCTAGGGTCACGTATTTACAAACAGCCACTAGTTGGCAGGCTTGCAGTTCACAGGTCATGGAGGCCGGTGGTGAAATTACTCATAAAGTCGATTGCGTTGGACAATTGAGTGCACTATGGCAGTTTGCTATGTAAAATATTCATATTATATTTAGAAAACCAGAGATTTAGTTGTGAAATTGTCGTTAATTGTAGCTTCAAACATTTGTAGCCCTGATGTGAACTTTGAGGAGCTGGCTAGGTGCACCGATGACTTCAACGGAGCGCAGTGCAAAGCCGTCTGTGTAGAAGCGGTAGGTCATTCTGACATCACACCAATATGGTACTGAATTATGCGAGAGCCCTGATAGGGTGCCGTGCATACTGACACACGCTGCCTAGCTACCTGTCTGTCATATGGCTCCCAGGTATCGGGCAGGTATCGTGCAGGTATAGGCAGGTATCATCAGGTGTCAGATAACCTTTGATCTAAAATCATATCTCAGCGTCTGTCGCAACACTCATATTCTTGATAAGATAGCTCTATCTCCTCCTCTCCATTGGTGTCCTGTTCTTCTCCCTCTGCTACTGCACTGTTCACGCTGTCTGTTTACAGCCAAGCTGTAATCCCAAAAATTGGCATGGTGCCGTATCCTTGCACTATGTCCTGTCAATTCTACAACCCCCAATTCTCAGCCAATTGTATCCACTCGTTCCTCTCCCAAGATCCCACCATCTCTCCCACTGACCTCCTTTCTGCCTACTCTCTGTCTGCCTCTGGATGTAACTATTTGACCGCAGGGTGGCTCCTACAGCTGCTGACCCCAGCCACATCATCTCACCGCTGACACGAGGTGGCGCTACTTCAGTGCCAGTCTCTGACTGGCTCTGCCTTTCTTTGATTTTCTCTCTCTGACTCATCGCTGCCGCTGGCTTCACTTCCAACTGCCCCACGCCTCACCCCACTCCTCGCTTCATCTCTTGACTCTCCCTGTCTCTCGGCAGCAGCTCCACCACTAACACCATTTCAAGCCTGAGGTCATGTCAAATCCATCAGCACCTGCTTTCATCTGTCAGTATTGATAGCTAATTCCTAGCAGCTGATTCCGTCTCTATCCGTGGTTTCTATTTGGGTTGTGTCTCTCATGACTAGTCCACTGCTCCTCCACTCGTCAGCCTCTAAACATGGCGATGGCTGTTTGATGATGTTTGTATGGATCCGACAGCAGACACCCGCTGGCAGTGACAGCGGTCTGATCGGCTGAAGCTGTACTTTACCAGTATATGTAGTAAGATGTATAACCAGGTCCTGTTTCTATAGGGGATGATAGCACTCAGGAGGGAAGCAACAGAACTGCAGCATGAGGACTATATGGACGCTATCCTAGAAGTACAGGCTAAGAAGAAGGCCAACCTGCAGTATTACGCCTAATGTTGTCCAGCGCCAAAGACGTTGTGGCAGAAAGTCTTCTGTGCACTCAATCGTGATTTCATAGAACAGTTTAGTTACCCATCAAATATGTTATCAACATGTAAATAAAGTTGTTGATGAATAGACCAATTTCCTCATGCGCTTGTTATGTGTATTACACTTTGGAACTACCCGGATGCCAAATTACTATGCTCAATGGAAGTTCAGTTGGTGATGCAATACTCTCTCTTGGCACTGGGTCAATGGCCAGGTTACCGGCTCTGGCGTGATTCCCTGCCATCTTCCTCATCTCTCCAACTCACCGCAGGATGGAGTTCTTGCAAAGGAATCTCTGGTACTCACTGCAGTGTGTAATCTCTGTTTATTGTAATGGAGCAGTTGTGGAGAGGCACTAAATTTGACTTCAAGCATTATTTTATTACGTTTCAAACATACGTTTGACAGATTTTATCAAACTGTTCCCACCAACCGCAACCGCTTGTCTATCAGTGCCACCGAATGAAATGTAGCATTGCCGGCAGATAACTGCAAGGAATGTTTGCTTTGACACTCGTAGCTATGTTGCAAGTATCAGCTGATTTCATCAATCTGACTGTCACATGATCTAACCCAAATCGTGATATCAGCCATGCTGCAGCCTGTATTTCAACCGGTATCCGTTATATCCATGCGGCACGTATTCATGACGTCTTGATAATATGACAGGCTCAAGATATGATGGCAGCCTCACATGTGGATGTGTGAGAGGAATAGTGGATCCAAATTATTGTGGTCAGGGCTAATGATTTATGAACACAGATTGCTGGAACAGTTGCAGAGCTCGTATAAATAGCTGTCAATCAAAATGAAAACAAGTGACTCAAGAGTGTTTTCCAGTTGGACCAGATCACTGACATAGTTTCGCAGAGTCGCACTCGGTCGCTATTTTGATTCACGCTGAATGTGCAACGCAGGGATCTCCGGGTCACATGATACAGCTCGAGTTCTGTTGACAATTAAAATTTACTTGTTACTGATTTCGTTGCCACAAAACAAGTCAGCAGGCTAGCTGGTGCCAGTCAGTGATAGGAGCCAGTGCAGGAAGGCTAGTAAGCAGAGCAGCAGAGAGCAGCTACTACCAGTTGAGTCGTGTTCACTGGACAAACAAGTCATTTACTCATTCATTCGTTCAGTCATCGGCAACAGGGTAGTACTCTTCGGTAAGTGCACTTGTTGCTCTCTATCTATTTCGCATCTCTCCAACAATACATACAGATCTTTTGCATGCTAGCTACTGCCTTCATTAGTGACTCTCTCGCTCTCTTTCTCCTGAACCTGATCTTATGTAGCCAAAACGTCAAAAAATGTGTCCTCCTCTTATCACCATCTTATCATGTCTCACCAAGCCTCGAAATGCATCGTCTGCCTGCTCTCGCCAGCTGTGAAACAGAGTGAGGACGGTGCGGGTTGTTCCCCTCCTATCTGTTACACACAGCTACTACTATCACCCATCAATATTTGTTCAGATTAGAGGGCTAATGTGTTGACAGAAAATTTCTAGTTCTGTCGATTTAAACCCAGTTGAACATGTCTGCGTATCATTTGTCGATAACGGTGTGTGTGCACAGAGTCAGATACGGACACTGATACACGCGACTATCTCTTATCATTATGTCATCACTTGCTGTGTTTACAGGAGCTGAAGAAGAACCCATATCAGCAAAAATCTGCTGCAGAATAGGAGGAGCTTCTGAGGAGTCAGCAGTGGCAACACAACAGTTGATATAACAGAGCGTCTGACCCTGCTATCAGTCAGTCACAGCCATGCCTTCAAGCTGAGAAGCTGGTGGATCCATCTGGAGTATTGCGTGATGGTCAGCGAGCTGGAAGCACTGCTCCTTCAGGGTGCTGCGCACAGGCCACATTCTCCTCTGTGGTTTGAGCATCTGCACGATGAGGCATTCGTACCACTGAGCAGCAGCCTGGAGAGGGAGCTATGGACTCTGCAACGACTCAACTCTAGCGGTGAAGAGTCAAACTCGTCTGACGACCAGCAAAGTCTCAGCTCTCTCGATATCGAACTTGATTTTCTGTTCTCTCAAGGTATCGTGAATGATGCATTCTACAATTTCTCATCCGAAGCTCAGGCCCGCGGTGCGACAGCTAAGGGCACGACTGAAAGCATTCGTAATACTGCAGCTAGCATATTCCCCAGGACTAACACTATGGTAGACAACAGCTTACAGTCTCTCAACGACACATTAAACGCTATCTCATCTCCTTCAGAATCTTTTAGTGATCATAGTTTAGAGATCGATGACATGTTATCAAAACCGTGCAGTGACCTTGACGACCCATTTAGCGATGAGAGCGCCGATCAGGACTTTGTAGTATTGGGAGTCGGCTTGAAGAATCTGATGAGTGAGAAGGACTACCAGCCTGAGGCTGAGAATCATTACCAGCAGCCGACCACCACGAAGGCTGTTAGCCTAATCAAACCGCGCATGGTCACTGCGCCCATATTTGGTCATGATTACACGCTGAAAGTCGAGTATGTGCCGCCTCACAAGCAGCAGCGGCAACATCATCACCCTGTCCAGACGTACCAGCCGACTGTGGTGAAGCCAAGAGAAAACCAAAGATCCGGTATAGATGATAAGATACATCACTGTGACTACCCTGGCTGCAACAAAGTCTACTCCAAGAGCTCGCACCTCAAGGCGCATCTGCGGCGCCACACGGGCGAGAAACCGTTTGAATGCACATGGGAGGGTTGTGGATGGAAGTTCTCTCGATCAGACGAGCTGGCCAGACACAAACGATCGCATTCTGGCATCAAACCCTACCAGTGTAAGACGTGCGATAAGAAATTCGGCCGCTCCGACCACCTCAGCAAACACATGAAAGTTCACAGGAAACTATAGCACCGCACAGTGACTCCCTACAACTCATACATCTCTATCTGCAAGATCTTCTCCTCATATCATAGCGAATAGACCCTACCCATATACTAGTATCTAAGATTATCAACATATAGACCATAATTCTATACATATATTCAACTAGCGGTCATTGTGTCGGTGCTCAATCAACAGATGGTCTGTCATCATCTGCTGACACTTCGTTCATCAGTTATCTACAATACCGAGGAAAGTGAGCCGTTTGTGAACAAATCATATTGTACAGTTCCATTGATGCATTTCTATTCTTAGACGTATTATTTATCCTTTGTAAGGGCACAGTGTGCTCCAGTTTTTCTATTTTTAGGTGAATAGTTTTATATATCTGGTTCCAACGCAACCATGGAAAGTGAATCGGCATAATAGGTAATCACTTTGTTTCTATGGCTACTCAGCCTCTTGTTCTATGATTTGATTTCTACTTTATAGTTCGCTAGTTAGGAAAATCTTCTCAGAAATTCAGTGTGCCATGACAATAAATAAAACACTTTAGTTTTGTAGCAGATTGTTATGGTATTTCATGCATTAGCTACAGCTACGTGGTAACAGTGCGCACTTGAGGGTTGTGATGGGTGCATACGTTGTACTGGTGGTCTTACTTGTGCTGCTCTCGCTTGTCTCTAAAACTGAGTGGTTCATTCTGCACCTGCAGTACTGACGGTCCAAGACAGGGGTGGATAAATCCTCATACAATCAGGTGCCGCACACCTATTCTTGTCAGTATGATTCATCGAGTTGGGAGTTGTCTTATCGCTGTTGGCCTGCCTGTTTCCTTCAGCAATGAGCCACTGTAAGCGCTCAATATACACAGCGGCATACCTGAGTATATCTGCCTTACATGGTTTCCTGCACCTCTCGGATCTCCTCATTGGAGGCAGCATGTCTTCCAGAACTTGGAAAGCTGCATTAATATTTTGGACTCTCACACGTTCTCTCAGGTTCCTCCTGGCTGCCGCTGAGATGTCAGAATCAAGTCTCCTAATGGATTTTAAAGAGTAAAGGTGAATAAAAAGGCACCGCATTCATATGAAATGGTGACAACTTTCAACTCACTTCCTTGTCCTTGCTGACATCGTCCCAGGATCATCGGTTGCTACATTCACCTAGCAGAGATTGAATTTCTTCCAGCCGTACCCAGAGCTCAATGAACAAGCTCTGCAAGACGTTGACGTGCAATACAGCATGCAAATATGATGAGCGAAAGTACGTGACTCACGTTGATAACCCTTTACACCTGGTCACCCTTTGGTGTTGTTGAGGTAATCACCTACAGAATATCTGCAAACAAACCCTCAAAAGCTCCTATTAACTAATTATACCAACAACACCATTGCCACACAGTGTCATTAATAACTGAAATAGAAATCCAAATTATGTCAGGACACCAGTGCAGGACAGGTGGTCATTCATGATTGGGTGTCGTTGAGTGAATCCCATTCTATGCTACTCTATTCTGTCTGTACCGGTTGCCCTGAGATATCTGAATAGGTAGCTTTCCTTGTTGATATTTACACTCCCCTAGGGATAAAATTATACATCGCGTAGAATTGGTTATTGGAGTTGTCTTCTCTTACTCCATCAGAAACCAGTGAGAGGTCACCTTGTATCCATAACAATTATTCTGCTACAGCGTACTTCCTTCTCCCTATTGCACCTTCATTCAATCTCCTTCCATCAGCTCACTTCTCCGGCAATGAAACGAAATGACCTCCTCGATGTTTGCTGATACAGTGCCAACTGTGCAACAGCCAGAATACATCATAAGTGCATCGATGAGAAAGGAACTGATAGGAGTTGATACTGAGCTCGCAGGCTAGCTTGAGTACGAATAACGTTGGCATAGACTGGCAGGATGCTGTGTTGCTTAAAAGAAACAGAAAGGAGAGTATAAAAATAACCGATACAAAATGTCAACATATGGCGTGCCTTTGGTCAAAGCCAACTTGAAGTGCCATATTGATGAGTGTTGTTTACTATTCTATGCATTGTGGCGAGCGCTATTGAGACTTTTGATTGCCAGGTGAAAAGATTTCAAATAATTAACGCATATCATGTATAGCGGTACACATATCAGACAATATAAGCATTATTGAGCTGTGAGTGATCGCGAGACGAGCACGCAATGATGTTCCATCCAGAGAGACTGTGACCGACGCAGCCAGCCACTACAGACTCTACATGCCGTGGCAATAGGGGTGAATGTTTCCACACAGTGCGAATGATATCAGCAGACGGAAGGACTGGTTATATGGACACCTGAGACGGAGAGTTCGCAACCCACTGTGTGCTCGCATGTGATTTGACAAGTGGATGAATTTTATGGATCGTGACACAATAAACGTATCAGACAACTAAAGGCATGGCGACTCGGACACTGGTTCTAATCTCGATGATTTGTCTCTCGAGGATATCTCAACGTCAGCAGTGAGTATAGAGAACACACTCCACTCACTACCGCCCTATCCTTATACTGAAGACGTGACGTAATTCTACTCGAGACTCATGAAGGAGCTGCTAATTATCCATGCAATACTGTATGTTCTTTACGCCATTTTTATCTTGTTTGATTGTTGGTGTACTGATATCATATCTATGTGTTATCATTGATATGTTTCTTATTGAGCAGTCTAGCCTTAGCCACTAGCATTGCTGCCAACATGGTGTGTAGCAACATGCCAGGGCTGGTGGAGAAACAGCAGGTGCTCTGTCGCACACGACCTGATGTTATGGTATCCATCGGTGCGGGTGCTGACCTGGCTGCCGCCGAGTGTCAGTGGCAGTTCAGAAAACACAGATGGAACTGCAGCCTTTCTGTCACAGCCACAAGCTTACAGCTCGGCGACAGTCTACCACTAGGCAAGTAGATAAATACAGCAGAGTGGAAATGTATCAGAAATAGATCTTCGTCAAATGCCGGCCTGGGGGGAGTGTGTCACACAGATAGACCGATAAAGAATCATGCAGTCATAGTATTTCCACCCAGTTACAATCCTGTCTGATTGATATCTTGAGTGCACTGTTTTTACCTTTGCTAATTAACGCTGGTCCTGTGTTGCTGTGAATAAGAAGAAACAAAAGAACAGCAATACCAGCAATTTTACTGCTCAAATTGCCAGTTTGTCTACCTTTGATACCTGATCCTCAGTACTGTTGCCGGAGGCAGACAATACAGTACAACAGCATCATCAAAATTGTCCATCCGCCACAACCTCTCCCCTCTCTTACCACTCTCCTCTCTCTCTCTCCCTTACCTCTCTCTCCTTCCCGCCTCCTCTACCTTCCTTACCTCTGCCTCCTTCCCTCTTGCTCCCTCGCTCCCTTTCTCTCTCATCATTCACTCTAAGCTATGATAACGCTATAGACGTTGCGAGTCCATTATAAAGACCGGTTTCACCGCCCTCTCTCCCTCCCCCTCTACCTTCCTTACCTCTCTCTCTCACCCTCCCTCACCTCTTTCCCTCTTCCTTACCTATCTCCCTCCTTCCCTCTCACTCCCTTTCCCTCTCTCTCATCATTCACTATATGCTATGATATGATGAACATTTTGATCCCAATATGAAGACCTGTTTCACTGCCAGTAAAGAGGCTCAAAAATTTATTTACGAGCCAAAACATCTGTTTCAATCTTATCGTAGACAAGGTTTGGACGAAAGAATTAAGTTCCTCTCATTTTTCAATATTTCCATGTGCACCAAATTCTGCCATACCAGATCAGAGACTGTGGACCAGATTTCTATTTGAACAGTTGGTTGATTCCTGCATGCCTGCAGACCATCTGTGAGAGTCTTACTGATACTGCAGGCAGTAAAGAGGCTGGTTTCGCCATATCACTCAAGTCAGCTGCCATAGCTCACTCAATAACGCAAGGCTGCAGCAGCGGCCGGCTGCGTGGATGTGGCTGCGATGAGTCAAAGGTGGAGGGAGAAGTGTCAACCGCTGGTTGGAGGTGGGGAGGCTGCTCTGCAGACATCGACTACGGCGTGGCACTCGCCCAGATATTCACGGATGCAAGTAACCAGAACAGGAAATCAGCTCGCGACCTGATGAACTTGCACAACAGACGAGCGGGCAGGAAGGTGAGGACTGGGAATGATACCTGCAATACCATGTGATGTCACACATCGATTGAAACTTGCCTCTACGTTTCAGCTGTTGAAGAGGTTGTTGGAGTTAGAATGTAAATGTCACGGTCCGTCTGGATCATGTGCAATAAGGACATGCTGGATGACGCTGCCATCCGTGAGAAAGCTCGGAGATATGGCTATGAAACGCTACCATAAAGCGAAAAAAGTTCTACCAGTCGAGTTAAAACATAAACGTAAACAGTCACTGAAACTCTACCGAACGAAGAGGAACAGTAAGAGCAGTGTGCCTAAAAGAGGAGATATAGTATTCATAGATGAATCGCCAAACTACTGTGAATACGACCAGAGGCTGGGTTCTCTTGGCACTGTGGGTAGACAGTGCAATAAGACTTCGACCGACTCAGACAGCTGCACGAGGTTGTGCTGCGGGCGAGGCTACAATACATATGAGTACATTAAGACCTGGCAATGTAACTGTACGTTCCATTGGTGCTGCAGCGTCACTTGTAACAAATGCCAGGAGAATGTAGACGTATACACCTGCAAATGATCGTCAATGAGGGGCCATCAATGCGGTGATAGTGTTACAGACGAATCAGGAGATGGCGGTTTGACTTGGATAACGGAAATTATCTACAACAATACGGCATGAAACTGATAGCGTGAGCTGCTCAACTTTATTCTCTGTTATCGCTAAAAAAATGACTCAATTTCTCTTTTGTGCGATTGATGATAAAAGAATAGACGATTCAAAAGCATTTTGTAAACTCTGTAAAATGTATCTGTGCCATTAAAGTTCGCTAGAATTCAGACGATATCATTGGTCGATGATTCCGTATTGAAATATCAGCTTTCGCTATACACATTGCATAAGGCGACGTACAGACAAAAACTAAGAATCGATTACACATTGTTATGATGAGCAAGATTTACGTAGTGGCAATCAGCTAACTGACACTACGTGGCAGTGAGGAACGGTGAAAGGAATAATGGTTTGGCTCGGAAGTACTCGGCCAGCCTGATAAATCCATACTCCAGGAAATCAAAATCTATGGTCGAGTTTTCCGCCTGAACTAGTGCCCAGACGCCCCAGAACAGGTTGGAGCTCAGCGCGAATAGATTGATTTCATCGGTGAGTCGGTCAAGCGCTCCATCATCATCAGGAGAGGGCAATTCCGAAGCAGCAGGACCACAGAGTTTCTTGACAGTAGTGAGATAGACTTTGAGCCAGTTTTTCTGGTAATCTTTAGTAGGGTAGAGGCTGTAATCTACCGTCTCTATGCCAGCGTACTCGTTAAAATGATTGGCTACGTCAAAGAAAATGTAATTGTAATCTCCATATTCAAAATCTATAAATGAGACGCGCTGTTTCTCTTGACTAAACACTACGTTCTCCAACAGTATGTCGTTATGACAGAAGCCTAGCGGTGACGTGGAGTGCTGGTTAATCATCGACTCGATGTAATCCACCTCAGCGCTCAGCTTCTCCACAGAGTATTGGGAGTTTTCCCACCTTGTTTGCTTTCCAGGAGAAGAATACTCCCGGGGAATGCCGTTTATGAACTTGGTCACCTTACCATACCAAGCTGGTCTTGACAGATCAAACTCTGAAAAATAAAAATCTCTACAAATGCGACGTCATGTGATGCATCCACCAGTTTATATATGAAAATCACGACCGATGGTTTACAACCAGTTACTGTGAATATATCTCATCGATAGGGAGGCAAGCTGTGGGATGGGACATGTTATGTTATGTCATACTGTAAACATAGAAATTTCAGCGTTGTCAAACTACAGCGTTTTTTTTCAAATTAGCAGTATTTTGAATAACAGCTTTTACAATTTTTAGCGATTTCTTTCCAGCTTGCACATAACATAAAGAGTTATAAAAAATATAGCTTTTCTTCGAGTCGCTATTATAGCTATTATTGTGAGGTCGCTAAAATTTCTATTTATACATGTGGTATTCTATTGTATTCTATATTCTATATTATATCATATATATTCTATTGTATTCTATATTCTATTATATATATTGTATTCTATATATATTCTATTGTATATAAGTTCAAAAGAAATCGCTAAAAATTCTAGATGCCATAATTAGAAATACTGAAATACTGCTAATTTGAGTAAAATGCTGCAGTCTGACACGGCTAATATTTCTGTTTACAGTATAATAATCACAAAAATTACAATAATCATATGAAAATTTTAGGAATATTAGTTGAACTTTGCAAGTATGTTTTTTTTCAAAAGTTCCCACTACGAAAATTTGTTCCAGGTTACAGCTGTAAACCAACTCAGTGACAGCACCAACCTTCGTTATTGGACAGATCGACACTGTGTAGTTTTGCCATTTCCTGAGCCACCAGCTCGCGGATGGGTGGCTTACAGATGGTGGTTGGATCAGTAGTATCTCCCGGTATAAACTGGTAGGCGAGAGCATTATTCAGCACCGCATAGAGGGCTCCTCCACAACCAATCGAATGCAAGAGCCGCATATTCCTCTGCTCAGCGCTTCTATCAATGACCAGATGTGTGTTCTCTCCATATCTCCTAATCAGAATCATGTCGTTCCACTGCAGCAGAAAGTGCAGCATTCACAGACTAGCTATATGATATGTCAGCAAATGCAATGCCAATCATACATGTAGTTCGTATCAAACAGAAGCTCTTGCCTACAAGAGTCAATCGGTTCTTAGTTCAACCACTCGTTACTGAATATTCTAGCTGCTGCCATGCCCAGTAGGTTATGATACAGCATTATTTCCTAGCACATCACCATTGGCGAGTAAATAACAAAGCAGACTAAATGTAACAGGTCTGGTCTTGCCATTGACCCCGATAACCTCGCTAGGCATGATATTGAAATTTGGTTTTTCGGTTATGGACAGATTATTAGCAGCATGGATATACAACATATATAGCATGGTGCAATAGATATAAGTACCAACATCAGGGTCATCCTTGAGATAATAGCCGGTTATCTTGTTGGTAATCCCAGCTGTCAAGCTCTTGGTGCGGACATCATCCCATTGCCAAGATGGGCGAATGCTTAATATTACAGAGCGCACATTGCTGAAACTCTCATCGACATCCAAGTCTATTCTTAGGGCATCCATAATTAGCAAGAATAAAAGAAATGGACGGCAGACAGCGCAACCGAGTTTCCTCTTCCTTTCCGCTTACAATCAGAGAGGCGTAGCAGAGTTTTTTCTGCGCCTCCAGATATCAGCCCTTGACCTTCATTGCTTGACTTTATGGTTGGAAAATATAATAAAATATTCGTATAACCTTAGAGTTTTACCGATATGAAAACGTTTCTAAAGAATAGTCTATCTTTTGACCAATCAGACCTCAAATCTTCATTCGTCGCAAGTTGTTCCCTCCTACTCGGTTTCGAAACAACTGGACTTTTGCTTGCGCAAGCAAAGTAGTCAGTTCTAAAACTGGACCATTTTCAATGAGGAGAGGGTGTCCATTCCACAGAATACTAAATCCATTATCTACTGATGTGATGTAAATAGTTCTTGACCCCAATACCATTTATAGAAGGATGTGATGGAAAATAAACAAAAGGCCCTACTACATCTGAGTTTGAGCAGACATATATATCAAAATTGAAAGATACTCATGATCATGACTATCCCATTCTCATATCATCTGCTACACCATATATTCTATGCTATGCTATGAAGAAGTAGTCATGAATTTTTTCTGGTAATATAAGACAGATATGATGCCGTGTGATACCAGCAGCAGCTGAAGTCAATGTTGCAGATGCAGCAACACCAACCAAACATGCAGCTTCAATGATTATATGAAGGCTGCATGGGTGAGGCATAGGTAGTAAATCCCCTCCCCTTCTGCCCCGCATCTGCCTCTTCCTCTGCCATCAGTCAGCTTTTGGGTGATCCAATGATTGCTGTACCTCCCTTCCCTAGTGTGAGTGAGTGTGAGGGATGATGAGTGAAAGTAAGAATATTGTGATCACCAAACAGTGTTGTTTTAAATTTGAGTTTTTGTTGCCCATGATTTGGATTAAATAAAGTTGGTGAGCATGAGAACGTGAGAAAATCCGCAGTCGTTTATTTTTATCAACAGGTATAGTTTGCTTTGTAAGTTGTCTGCTCCGGCTAGTCTAGTTTGCGTAGTTTGACTTGTCCGTTGTAAACTTGTCCATACTGGAGTTGTCCAGCTGTCGTAAAATAAACGTACCCGGATCACAGCGATTATGGTTGAACACACTTCATATTATCTAATGACTGCTATCGCAGGTCTCTGCTACTATTATTATTGTACCTAGCTGTTGCGCTCTTAGTACAAGCCACTCATCTCATGCTCAGTGGACTGGCTCGTGTTTCTACCATCAGGATTTCAAGCTGGCTATCATTTCTGTGTCTGCTCGTACTCTAAAGACATTGGAATATGATTAAACACAAAGATGACGTTTATGAATGGTTCAAGCACTTGGATGCTACAACTCGTATAGACGTCATGTGCTCGATATTTTATTCCTGCTCACCTTTTGAGATACGGTTTTTTGGCACATGCATCGAGAACCTTGCAAAAAAAGACTACCATGCACTGAAAGATACAGATCTGCAGGCGGTCGACATATCATCTCTCCAGGATAGCAATATCAACATTTTGAAAGTTGGTCCCCAACTTAGGAGCCGCTTGATAATATCGTTATGCCTTTTGAAGTCCAGACCAGGAAACCCTTCATGTGTCAACATACTTTCTGACCTTCTATCCAGAGTGGACCAACACCTAGCGTTGTACCAGTTTGACTCTACTTTTGACCATCGACTCATAGAAGACGTTCGGTTGCTACTCATGGTTGCTGTGCATCATCCGGCGTTCTCCTTCAATCAACGTCAGGAGTTTATCAACCAGATGGAAAATTTTAACCGAGTCTTTAGCCATTTATTCGACCAACCCTCCAGCAAACAGAATTGTTCGTGCCAAACAGAAGAAACACTTCTACCAGATGTAAGATGAGACATTCATGTTCAACTTCGTAAACTACCCAATGTCTACTCAGTTACTCATACATCATATCGTCTCTGGTTTTGTCTTAATCCTGGGTGACTGTATGCTACTTATACAGAGTACTTCCAACAAGAGAGGGAAGAGAACCGTTCATAGCCAAAGAAATGGACCAATTGGTAGTGGTGCCCAAGAAGGTTGTTACTTGTTCACACTACGTTGAAGCTATGCCTTGTATTGTGGGAACCTCATGCTATTGATGGTATTTCAGATGATGTAAATTCTCTCGAGTTGATATCCTGTGGCAAAGGTACAATCACGATGCAGGTAAGCAGACTCTTATCAGGTACTGAATGAATAGGGCTATTGCTCATTCACTTTGAAAATGGGGAAAACCCTTTTCAAGTTATTGAGGCGTTTAGTAGGTATTGATTTTGTCCAGTTACTCTCATTGTATATTTGTGTGCTACGTACTTCCATCATCTTTTGCGGACTAAGCTGTTGTATGTCAGCAGAAACCTGACTCAGACAGCAAACATTAGCTGCCTGTTCCACCACTGCTATATAGCTTTTACTGGCTGCGATTCATCATCCCAGTGCTGCAATAGAATCCAAGCCATCCTTCCTAAATACCCCTAGTTGATATGATCACGTGACCATATGATGTTTGATGAAGCGTAGGTATAGCTAAACAGCTCCTCTATCTAGTTCAGTGAAGTAAGGATGCTAAAAAGTTTTCTCAATAAAAGCTATAGAAAGTATGTTGTATCCATATCAACTGCACTACAAAGTCTAAATCTCATCCTATGAGGTAAAGTATCACTACGTAAAGTAACAAAATACACACTATGAAAGTCAAAATACAAGTAGATGTCTTTATTGGCGGGAACGAGTGCCCGCCGGGTACCGAGTCTTACTGCCTCTATCTCCCCTCAATGAAGTCAGTTTGTGACCAATGCCTTACGGACTGGTTCCGTATTTCCAGGTGCATACGAGGCTCGGACACAGTCACCGAGTCAGTAAAGCGTCGAATGATGTGAGAGATTTTGACCAGAAGGTATGTCTTTGAATTTGTATTTTAGCTCATCACTAATCAGTCGCAGCCTAAAATCTACATAAGTCGGTCAGGTATCTTAATTTACAGTTAATTTAGCATGCTGTCCTCGGTCTTCTTGTCATCTATGTTTAAACCGAGGACAACAGAGCGAGGGCAACAGAGCGAGGAATACGAGTTTTTATTATGAGCAATTTTTCATTAGTCACTCCACAACTATTGAAATAAGTGTATATCAGTTTATTGGGCCCATTGATATTCGCAGTTTAATCAGTAGTTTTGATTGAATGAGACTTTCATAAATTGTCCCTACCCGTGGTGGTGATGGTGTATACCTGTACCTCTAGTACAATCAGACAACAGCTGACAGCGGCAAGCTGCTGTTGGCAGGTTTCATGGCGAGAATTGTTGAGTTTTATTACTCGCCGGTGCCCACAGGTTGTTGATTTTTGTGTACTATGGATTCAGGTGTACTATGGAGGTATTTAGGTCCAACCAGACATATCAGGATTAGCCCCTGATCTCGCACAACCCATGGATTATGGTGGAGAGTATCTTCCCACCAGCTTTACTCCATCTACTGGTAGCCAAATGCTGTGACAAATAGCTGAGTTCCTATTGGTTGCAGCTGTGTATCTGTCAATGACTTCGGTGGTGTAAACCACAGTCTGAATGAAATATTGGAAGCTATCATCAGCTAATATGAGACTGGGAAAATGAATTCACAGGCCCATAAAACCAACTAACATTTTATCCCCCTCTCTCTCTCTCTCTCTCCCCCACCCCCCTC
>ERZ1740065.1114-NODE-1114-length-15663-cov-10.925487_pt1 | contig 15663 bp, 11 predicted proteins | sample MGYA00581738_ERZ1740065 | MGnify/ENA primary metagenome ERZ1740065 (study PRJEB43018, sample SAMN04849749) | marine metagenome | isolation source: floating plastic debris | place: Pacific Ocean | collected 2008-09-01 | study: EMG produced TPA metagenomics...
CCCCACCCCCTCCTCCTCTTCTCTCCGCCCCCCCTCCCTCCCCCCTTTCCCCTCCTCCTCCCCCCCCCTCTCTCTCTCCCTCCCTCTGCCCCCTCTCCCCTACTTTCCCTCTCCTATTTTCCCATTCTACCTCTCTCCCTCTCCTACTTTCACTCTCCTACTCCTTCCTCTTTCATTCTCTCACCTCCCACTATCCCACCTCCTACTCTCACCTCCCACCCTCTCACCTCATATCCTCTCAATGTTGAGAGCCAAGCAATTTGTACTTATCAAGTGCCATAGACTAGGAGGTAAGAAGTAGCTACTAATTGATGGGAATTCTTGTGCTACTCTAATTCTGTTCTGTTGTGCTCAAAATCTAACTACAAATCAAAGGAAAAATGATGAAATCAGATTGGGTTAGAGTCCTGTAAAGCAGAGTGTATGACACAGTGAACAGACAGAGTATCAAGCCATTACAGTATCACTGGGGCTTTCCTATGTAAGTTATTGACTTATGAACTCATTTCAGCTGAGTGATAGAGGTTTTCCTACGTTTCTTATTACTCACAAATGCCCTAAAAATCAGTCGCCATCGTATACGCTTGATAGCCAGTTTAGCATAGTAGGGTTGCCAGCCGCTTGTGACGTCATGTGCAAGAGGTCTATAAAATTTGCGTTGTTCCATGCGTCTATGTAGAGCAACCTGTATCCTTCGCCCGGCCGGCATACTTTTGCTGCGATTGGTTTTAATTCACTTCTCAGTAACCCTTATTCCTACAAGAAATACAAGTAATATGAATAGGATATAATGGGAAACGCGTACAGTTAAATGCATATATCATAAAGTTACAATGTGTGAAATGTTTGCTGTTCTCACAGACGGAGTAAAGAAGACTCTACTCTTATGTCTATAATATAAATGCATTGTCTACCTACTATGTCGTGGCTTACTTGAGAGCCCATTACCAAATTTCACATTCTGAGCATTTTGATCAATGTTTATGGGCATCAACAAAAAGGCGAACATTGCCTCTCTCTATAAACAGTATGCTGGGTAAATAGATGGTACAATCACTAGCTATCCGCAGCACAGAAACCCTGGTAGAGTAGAGGACTGACCCACAAAACGCCATCAACCAATCGGGCTCAGTATTTCATATTCAATGATACTATTGGGACGTCACGCTGCACGCTCTAGACATTAGTCTGTCTCAGACATTCACCTGTCTCAGTAAGCGAGTATGTTAATGAGAAATCTTTGCTTTAATGCAGCGAGCAGATTTATGGTCAGGCTTATCCTCGATCGTATATTTACAGATCGCAGACAAATAGAATCTTCTGATGGAAAAGCTGCTGCAACTAGTGCCAAAGTTGTGCTCAAACCCCAAGAAGAAAGTTTAAAGGCAGGGGTACGTAACCCTGTAGAAACTCCTGTGAAATCAATTAGCCACAGTAAGCAGGCTTTCGATTGGACCTACTGTCTGAACTACTCAGCTGGTCACTACCCTTTGTTTTCCTGTCTGTGGGAGGAACCAGAAGGGCACCCAGTGCGGCTAGAGTTCTTATGGAGAACTAGCCACCATGATGTACTGTAGGTGGTCACTGGATCAAAAAGACCATGTTTTCGCCAGGTATATTATGATTTACTGTGCTGAGCTGAGTCCATAACACACCTTATAGATATGCCATAGACAAGCATGATGTAAAGCATGACTTAGTTAGCTTCATTCATTGACTTATTGTAGAGTTACCTATACTGGGGGAATGGGGGATAGTCTAGCTACAAGTATGTTATGATGATGAAAATGATTTTTGAATGATGATCTACCCTCATTAAGATATGTGAAATAAATATCATCGTAATCTGTGTGAGCGCACTGTGCGTCTATCTAGTCATCATGCACTTCTGTATTATTAGGCAGCAGTTACCTAAGCAAGGGAGCAGAAGCAAGCAGGCAGCTCTCTACAGTATAGCTGAAGAGTTTAGGTTTCTGTCAGACTGCGCTGTTAACTGGCTGCCAGCCGGATATTTACAAACATGCATTTTCCCAGTCGCCAGTTGACTTACAGGTTTCCTTCATTTTCAACTATTCTCATTGGTAAGAACTAGTTGAAAGCTGCATTGTCAATTGCAAATTCTGTTGGACTACAAGATGGGAGGAGTTCCATTATCACCCGGTAATCAAACCTGGCTTTAGGACTATATTCATGAGAAAAAAAGGCTAGTGACTGATGAGGCTGAGCCGACGGCCATTAATAGTTAGAGCGATGCTGATTGGCTGCTCTCATGCTTTATAGTGTACCCCGATGTTTAATACCAACGTAGCTCCCTATACAAATGTGAGCGGATCTTTATCGCCTGCAGAAACTTCCCGTGTCAGCAAGAAATAGACTCTAGACTGCAGATCCTTTGATTTATGAGTTGCTTTTATGACATTATCTTACTGTTTTGAGAGCTTAGAGATATCTTGCCTAGTGTCTAGTCTAGCCATCACTTGACTCTGTTAAGCCCCACTATCTGGTATTGCTCTGCACCTTCTCTAAGGAAAGAATATAGTAGCACCAGTCTGCGAATACGACCTACATGCTTGAGCACGATGTTTAGTATACGACTGCTCACGGTTTGTTTTCTTTCAATCTCACTTATGTTAATACATGCTTTTAACAGTATTTGACAGATTATTCATTGGCTTTCAGCTGTTAGTTACCGTCATGGTAGGCTTCACTATGAACCAATTGACTCCAAATAGATGGAAAAGTTGCCACACTATGAAACAATCGGCATTTTTTACTCCTCAATCAATCAAGGTAAATAATTGATTTGGTAACCAATCATTACATGGTTTGTACCTGTCCCATGCTGATATGTAGCTGCAGTGCCTAACCTTATTCATAGACTCATATTGAGGCTTGTGAGGAAACCGACTGTCTTGAGACTCTTAACGTTCTGTTTCAAGCCGACTTGCGCCCACAAGCTCGACTCCCCACATGCAGACGTGATGAGAAGTTATGTCATAGCCAGATCCGTGGAGAAACAGTGGCTATTTGTGAACCGAAGACAGGTAAGATATCATGTCTATGTGTGATCTAAGGTGCAGATTGAGTAAATGGCCTGCCACACACTCGTGAAAAGAGCAACGAATGGGGAAACAAATGCAAAATGTGAACGCATATCATTCGTAAAATGCGTCCATTGAGCCATTCATTGAAAGCTCACCATGTCCACATCTTACAAACCACGAATGATTCTCATGCTGTGATCTGATTGGATGCATTCAACCCCAGCGCATTAGTCAATTGCATGTTATGCATAGCTTGTCAAAGATTGGCTCAGGGAGGAAGGGAGGGAGTGGGAGGGGAAGGGAACGGGAATCGTTGAGCTCAATTTTCTCAGTTTGTGCATTTATATCTTGGACGGAGGTGCTGTCAGTCAATTAGTCACAGTTTTTCCTGTGTTTGTCGTATGATACTCAAATAAAGACCATTCAATAGAGGAGAGAAAGTGCTATTCAGTTGAATTAAAATGAGGAAATGTCAATTTTGCTGCTTGTGGTTGGTTTTGTTAGAGACGGTCACATTCGTTTCTTGCAGCCGCTGTAACCACTACAACCACCACCACTACAACGACGACTTCTACCACCACAACGGGTAAGTGACTACACTTCTCACCATACAAGGTGTGCTCTATAGATTTTTTGAGCAACCCACTCCTCATCATACATCCTTCCGCTCTTCTTCTCTCCTCCACCTCTAATCATGCTAGTCAATTGCCGTGAGTGGCAGTCAGTAGTAGTTAATAGTGTGTATAGTGTCCGTCGTAACCATCACTTGCACACCTGTGTCAAGATACCATAGCATACCACCGTGTTCTCTCCATGATTTGGGACCCAGGGGTGTCATCCCAGTAATGTGCGAAGCAAGAGTGTTTTGGGTGTCTCTGAGCATCAGTGGCTCTGAGTGCTCAGATCAGGTAGAACATACCGCTCAATGCAGGGAAAATGGTCAGCAAAAATAAAATAACTATAATAGCTCTGGTTCCAGGTTAAACGATGACTTGGCAGATACATCTCGGCTCTGCATGATTGTTCTTTGGGGTTTCAGAGAGGACAGCAGAAGTTAATTACCGGCATTTGGTCCTAACATTACATACGCAGCCAGCATTTGCTAATCCAGACCATTCACCACACACGCAGTGATTCAACATTCAAATAACTAAAGAGCAGCGTAGTAACAATAGCAGCATCAAATAATTGGTATCAATAATCATTAGTATTGACATGAAAATGAGCAGAATCACAGCACATCTTTTGATTGCTCTTATCTAACAGCGATTGAACGTAATATTTAATCACTCCTACTGATCATATCATAACAGGGATTACTGCAGAAGATGAGACATTATCAGCTATAGACATAGTATGCTCCTGTAGGTTTTTTCTTTGCTGTCATGGCCGCCTCGTTATTTCACTACTCTGTCCACGCAGCATAATGGTCATTATCCTAACATCCATGGTGATGTGATGAATGATTGAATGCAACAGCATCTTATCATTGTTATTCTATGTGGCTTTTTTACCTGCCTGCAGCATGTCACAGTTGTGGCCTTTTAACCTTATGCTTATATTATCCCCCATGCTTGTTCATAATCATAAGCATAAAAACTGCGCAAATAACAGGTTATCAGCCCAGGAGCGTTGGAGTAGATATATACCTTTGAACAACTTGAAGAGTAGGACCATCCACCATGTATATGGAGAAATGGACAGTGGATAAACTTAGAAGTGACAATTACGAAAACTTGACATTTTAAATGACAGCCCATCTCTGAGTTAGTATGACGTGTATTGGTCATGTGAACTTTGCAACTCATACACCGTATATTGGTCATAATTATAAAATCTTAGTATTACACTACTATGTCATACTAAGCTATATATGGCATAATGGAGTACAGTGATCCCATTCCCGTAGTTTACACTCTCCATCTCTTCCTCTTGCCTTATTACCCCATATGCCCCATATTTACCATGCTTCGTCCCCACAACCAACTGCTCCAACGATTGAATAAAATAGTGCATTCTCTCCTATTACCCTTGCACCCTCTGCTTAATTTTCCGTTAGGCCCTTCGTGACACAGCCTACTTCACGCCCTCTCTGTTTCTCTATTTCGTTTTACTTCCCTGTTCACTCAAAATTCTTTGTTCACCCACTCCTTTCTCCCCTTTCTTTCCTTGCTATATTCTTTCCTCCTGTTCCTCTCCTACTGCCTATCTTTCTTTACTCCTCCTGTTATCCTTCTCCTTCTTTTTCTCTCTCCTTCCCTTTCTCCCTCTCATGCTCCTCTCTCCTCTCTCTCATTCTGTCCCATATTCTCCTATGCTTCCATTTTCTCACTTCCTCACTACCTCTGTCCTCCCTCCCCTCCTCTTCCCCTCTCCTCCCCCCCTCTCCTTCCTCTCCCTCTCCTTCCCCTTCCCTCCTCTCCTCCCCCACCTCCACACCCCTCTCTCCCCTCTCTCCTCCCTCTTTCCCTCTATCCCCTCCCTGCTCATCTCTCCCTCCCTTCTCCTTTCTCCCTTCCTCCACATCTCTCCTCCCTCCCTTCCCTATGCCTCCCTTTGGCTTCTGTCAGTCTCTCGTAGATATTTGTGCATCAGCACGTGCGGGAGTGAGTGGGAGTGAGCAGGAGTGAGCACGGAAAGGAAGAAATGGAAGATCGAGGGAGAGGGGAAGGAGTGGGGGAGCAGGGAGTGAGGAAGAGGAAAGGAGGGATGTGAGATAAAAGCAAAGATGGATGGTGAGGAAGGTCCTGCTCAATTCCACCCCATCCTTTCCCTTCTCTCTGTTCCTACCTCTCCCTCACTCCCTCTCCCTCCCTCTCCTCCGTCCCTTCTTTTCTCCCTCTCCCTCCCCATCCATCACTCCATCTCTCTCCCACCCTACCCTCTACCTTCCGCTATTGCCCTCCCTTGCTCCTCTGTGCATAGGTGTTACATCACAACTGCATCAATTAGTATTTCAAGGTGCTATAATATTATATGAATTACCTGACTGTCCCCCTTGTAAATATAAGAGCTCTGTGAGGTCATCTGTCCGCCAACTTTAAATTATATTGATACCGGTTTCTTTGTTCATCAAACCATTGTAAATGGGGTACAAACTGAGTCCAAATGTAAATTAGTTTTTGTTGTACACAACATCATTAATATGGGCAGTCGCCACAGCTTATTAGCGTCACAACTCAACATGAAGTGGTAGTATTGACCTTTTACCAATGAAAAAATATTTCTATCCAGAGAATGAAAAAATTTTCATTCTCTGGATAGAAATATCCGAATGCTCACTCAAAACCTAAATCCCTAACAGTCCTGCCACACGGGAGCAAGTAGACCGTCGAGTAAGCAGATTTACTCACCTACTTGCTTGGTTGCAGTGAGGAGAAGCCCAAATTTAACAAATTCGCACTTACTCAGCATGCACAGCTAATTCGCAACCTGCTCAGATTTGATTGGCTAGGATTGTGCTGGAGAGACTGGGAAACACAACATGGCCTGTCCAATGGATATATTCATCGAGTTGTTAGAAATCAATGCTGCACGATGATTACAAGGACAACAGAGCAGTCAAATTCAATAATTGGTTGGATGAAGCTTGCTTGGCTACTAAAGTGGAGCATTTAGGTAGCATTAGATTGGTTGAATTTGTCAAAATGCACTGAGTAAGAGTTTAGCGATAGCCATATTGTAGAGAACATCATTGCCATTTATTAGTCGATTTCGTAAAACAGGAGTGGAAGAATCTACAGACATGTACAGCAGGAGCCTTTTCCTCAGCAGTAACAGTTTTTGATATTTCAATGCTTCATCACAACTAGATCGCCTCATAAGAACAGATTATTCCTATTGGTGAATGCTAACTAGGTCACGCTCTTCGCGCTATCTGAGTATGGCCATGTGGCAATCAACACTCGCTCACTTGTACACTCGCTCACTCGTACAATCGCTCACTCGTACACTCGCTCACTCATACACTCGCTGCACTCGCTCCAGTGTGGCGGCACCTTCAGTAATAAATGAATACCTGAATAATTAAAATAGTTCTTGAAAGTTATCTCCCATGTCAGATTTACAAATTTTTCTAAAACCCGGCTGGAGCGTCGTAACTGGCCCTGAAGAATAAAGGATGAACACAAAAACTTGCTAGTTCTACTGCTACAAGCTGCCTCAGACAAAGGATTAGGAACACAAAAATTATAGATTTACTGGATCATCTCCCCTGTTGGCAAATGAGTTTTTCACTGTAAAGCCTGGTTCTCACTTGCCTGCCTATGTCAGATACTAAGTTATATGTGAGCTTTGAGTATGGTCCACAATGCACCATATATCATTCAACTCATTATTCAACTTGCCTACCATGTACCCTGCTTTACCTTTGTTTGCTCTGTTCACTTTTACTTTTAACTTAACTTAACTCACATCCATTTCCTCATGCATTCCTTGCTGCCACACGATGAAGCAGCCTCCGGAAACTGCATCTTCCTGTTCACCGGCCCTGGGGCACTGCACAAATTCCTGAGCCATATCCTTGGGCCAATGTCTCACTACCCTGTCATCACCCCTCTATGATGGCCTATCCCCATATCATTCATTAATCATCCTGTCTCAGCATCTCTAGTGACTTTTGCCTCTCCATAAATCCATACCTGTTTCTGCTGATTGGAAGAAAAAGTATCTCTAAGTACATAGTGACATATGGTGAGCATACTTCTTTTGAGATATATAGCACATTTTTATATAACATATAGTGGACGTGCTTAGTTTGAGATATACTGTACATTGGCGACGATTGTTTTCCTCTTGTCTGTTGTGTTGGTTTCCTATGTTTCTTTAATACCTCACCCTTCATGTTTCATATCTCTGCACAAACGCTAATGCTCCGACCCATGGCTGGTGCTGGCGTACACCACATAATTGATCAACATAAAAAATATTATAAACTATCTCAGTTTGAAAGCTTGACTCTATGAATACATTTTTGCCTTAGCACCTCCAACTCCTTGTGACATGGACAATGGTGGATGCCAGCAAGAGTGCAGCTTCATGGATGATGGAATAAATTGTAATTGCTTTGATAATTATTTACCCGTGGGCAATGGAAGTGTCTGCAATAGTAAGTACATATATTTTTGCAGCAAAACACATACTTTCTTCTTGATGAAACCTCATTTAGCCACTTTTGCAGTTATGGGTGTCGCTGGTGGAGCGACGGCAGTCATTGCAGACAGCATAATCTCAAGCTCCAACTACACGGCATGCGGTCTTGTGAACCTTCTGTCTTTTAATGCACAGATTTTAGAGATTCTAAATTCAGGTAACATATCTCTCACATCTAGCAAAACATCACTAATACTACTGGCCTTAGTTCCTACTAACTAGAAATGTTGCTAACAGCTGTTGTAGGAAATTGTTTTAGTATCTTTTGATACTGTAATTAAAACGAGTTGAATATGAGGTGTTTGTTAGAATGGTAGCTTGTAGCTGGTAATGGGAAATTATGTGCAGATAGCAGTGCTAATGCTGCGATGGAACCTTAGTGGGGGGAAATTAGCAGCCACAAGAACCTGGGATTACAAAATAGTACTTCTGGAGGAGTCAGCTGCACAACAAGTTTTTCAAAGTAGCTAAGTGCTCTGATGGCAGTGGAGGAGTGCATTGCCACAGCTCTGGCCAGCCGTGCACTGAAACAAAGTCAAAGGAGATGAGGACCTGCAAAAAGTCCAATAGCATTCATAACTTGGTCAGAGACTGCTACAAATAGCAAAGAGATCAAGCAAACATAATCAGAAGCAGACGGGAAATAAGAACAGTCAGAAGGTGTGACGCCTCTCCCTACCTGACCACGAACTACAAAACTGCGGAGCTATCTGTAACCCAAAATGACTTGACGCATATATTACTCTAGGCACCTTATCAGTAGTTCCCATACCGTACCACCAGATCCAATGCTGAGGATGCTGTACTCGGAGCCACGGATCACCATACAGATCAAGGACTGCTCTCAAACTTCTTACGATGGACCCTTTCAACAAACAACCACCGTACATCTAGAACTTTCTACGGAGCGCTGGATCAGTCAAGATGATCAAACTATTCAAGGAGTCTATGTCAAAGAGGTTCTGATGCAACGACTAGTGAGCGTCTCAGAAAGAAAAACCCCTAGATCTCACATAAGCCTAAAGCCTGTTTTTTAACCTGATAACAGAGTACCGCCTGCCTAAGTGACAATCTCCAGAAGGCAATCAATGTCCACATCCTGTAGGCCAATACAGGTACCGCCTGGTTCCTCTTCCGTCGACAAGACAAGCTCAGAGAAGGGCAGAATCATGCATCTAAAACGCAGCTGACTGATGGCTTGAATGGATGATTCGCTACCAATTGAGCAACACAGTGAGGTGATATGCCAGCTGGCTACAACAAGCAACTAACGATGCTGATATTGTCAGAGCCAGACATGATGAACAGGACGTCCAAGGAGCAGCAGGGGCTATCTCAACTGCTATTGAAGGACAAGTGCAAGTAGCTCTCAAGTTGACTCTTGAGATTGGGCTAGCATATTTACATCTACCAGCAACTAATGACGCTGTTTTCTTGCTATCAAAGTTAGTAAGCTCACTATGGTAATTAGGATTTTCGGATCGGTCATGGGTTCTTGAGAAGTCCTGGAGAAGTCCCCAAGGAAGTCCCTTGGGAAGTTCTTGAGCACAACCGGATGTCTCTGAGAGTTAATGCCTAAATTCTTGTTCGGAACTCACTCAGGTAATCCCTCAGGGACTTAGGAGTGCAGGTGATTGAGGTGCAAAAAGGTTTATCTATGTTGTGTGTACCTCTTCATGATTAATGTTATTAACAGATATTCTGAGGAACAAGGATTTTCTCCCGCAAGCTTGAAAAAGTTTGATAGGATTTTCTGAATCTCCTGTGGTTCTGTGTGCAATTGTCCGCAAACTCCCGCTTTTTCGAACGCCTAAGCACAATAGCAATGGCTAGCAAACTCCTGATAGAGCCCGCGCAGGCCTACGTGGGTGTTGGTTAGTGGGCTGGCAGGAGTGGCGTTTTCCTGCTTGCTGGCGCGACTCTGCTACCAGAAAGCGTACTCCTGCACAGCGTGGTTTACCGTTCACCAGCTACTCCAGCTACTCCAGCTACTTGCAGCGTCTACCGTCACTTGGCTGCTCTCATGCTTGCATTCCAGTTCGTTGAACAGAACATTGTTTACTCATGAATCCACCCTCGCTATTTGAGAGAAAACCTTACGGTAGGCGCACTTTGTTTGGAGAGACTGTATCCCTATTAAAAGAAAGTATGATTGCAAGTTCAAAAACTAAAACATCAAGTACGTTTCTCTACGATGAATTGGTACAACCATATGCAACTGACCCCTCAAGTTGTATGTACCAGGATAACCCATCCCACTGCTCTTGCCAGATTAAGATTTGCATGAGCCAGTATGACTCAATGCAGTTGGTGGACGATAGGATATCTCTATTTCACCTCTCTCCCTCAGAGTTTGACCCCCCCCCTATGAAAGGGAAGCTGACAGCCTTTACTATTACATATTCCCAACTAGCTTCCTTGAAAAAATCTGGTGGTCAAGGTAGAAAGGTAAGCTATGCTATCAATTTCCACGGAGGAAAGCCCATTTGCCATAGGATAGCCAAGACTCAGCTGGTGAATGTATGTGCTTTCTTGCATTCACACTCGGTAGACCACACCAGCATTCTAGCCACGAGAAAATCACATGAATGACAGCGACAAAATAATACACGCACACACGGGTTATTTGAATGTGATGAAACTGGGGAGGAAGAAGAGAGAGGAATGGGAGGGGATGGTAGGCAGGTATAGAGGGAAAGGAGAAAAATAAAAAATATGAAATAGAAAGACAGATATGTAATTTATCTTTCACTCTACCAGGGAGCTTTGAGCCATTCTTCTCAGCAGATCCTTTTACTAATGGGTGCGCTGTCGTATGTTGGTTGTAAGAGATGGCTCTCGCGGAGTCCACTACCCTTCCGTCTCCAAATCAAGCTGGTCTCCCTCTGATGCCTGACTACATTAACCAGCTGAGTCTTGGCTATCCTATGGCAAACAGGCTTTCTTCAGTGGAAATAGATAGCAAAGCTAAGCTTTCTTCCTTGACCACCAGATTATTTTCAGAGAGGCTACTGGGAATATGTAATAGTAAAGGCTTTCAGCTTCCCTGTCATAGGAGAGTCAAACTCTGAGGGAGAGAGGTGAAATAGGGATATCCTATCGTCCATCAACTGCATTGAGTCATACTGGCTCATGCAAGTCTTAATCCGGCAAGAGCAGTGGGATGGGTTATCCTGGTACATACAACTTGAGGGGTCAGTTGCATATGGTTGTACCAATTCATTGCAGAGAAGCGTACGCGATGTTTTGATGTTTGAACTTGCAATCATACTTTCTTTTAACAGGAATAGAGCCTCTCCAAACAAAGTTTGACTACCATAAGATTTTATCTCAAATAGCTTTCTTCATGTGCTAAATCAAAATAGCCCACACAAAAGAAATGTATGAATCGAAATGAAAGATAACTTACCCTCTTCATGAAGACCGATAAGTTGCCTAGTACGGCAATCTCCAATTTGACCTTTACCCTGAATGCTTCCAACACCTCACTGTACTTATGGGGAGATGTGCAAGTAAACAATGTGCTATTCAACAAACTGGAATGCGAGCATGAGAACAGCCGAATGCAAGCATGAGAACAGCCGAGTGAAGGTAGACACTGGGAGTAGCTGGTGAATGGTAAACCATGCTGCGCAGGAGTACGCTTTCTGGTAGCAGAGTAGCGCTAGGGAGCAAGAGAACGCAACTCCTGCAGGTCCACTAACCGGCGCCCACGAAGGTCTGTGCGGGCTACATTGGGAGTTTGCTAGCAATTGCTATCGTGCTTAGGCGTTCAAAAAGACAGGAGCTTGCGGACAATTGCGCGCAGGACGACAGGAGATTCACAAAAGCTGATTGGTCTATTTACCTCATGTTTTACGCTATTATCCTCACGTGGATATGCCTTCCATTCAATGTCGCGTCTACATTTTGATGATCATGTTAATAAAACACCGCAAGAACTAGTACTACAGTCAATCCTCTTCCAGACCGAAATGTTTAATGCTTGCTATGCTTGAAGAATTGGTCTTGTCTGAATAAATAAATTATGCTCTTTGTTATTCTGACATCAGATTATTAAACAGACTTCTAGATCCTGAGATATTGGTAAGAGAAATTCTCTCTGCAAGATCGTTTTCAATGTCCGCACTGAAACAAAATTGCTACCAAAGCATCAGAAACCATGTTCTTTGATCGAAAAAATGAAGTTGATGTGTACTATACGGGCTAAGCATTATATTTCAATATTGAGCATGAGTAGTTACACACAACATGCGAAAACCTTTTTGCATCTAAAGTACCAGCACTCTTAAGTTCCTGAGGGAGTCCCTGAAGGAGTTCCGAACGATAGTTTATGCAGGAACTCTCAGAGACGTCCACCTGTGCTCAGGACTCCCTTAGGGACTTCTTCAGGAAATTCTTCAGGGACTTCTCTGGAACTTCTCCGGAACTTCTCAAGAACCCCTGACCAAACGGAAAATCCTAAATACCACTCACTATTGTTCCTGCCTTCCCATATTCTGATGCTGGCTAAGTATATTCGTTGATATTTCGATACCTCTTCTGTCCTTCTAACCGAACCAAAACTGTAAAACTAATCACTTATACAGAGCCTCTTTCAACTACATTGATCATGCATTGTGCTCCCACTGCTCATAAGTACTGTTCATCATAAGATTGAGCTATAGTTGTGCAGCTTTTGATATGTACTCACTTGTTTGTTGGAATAAACTTTGATTAAAACACAGATCCCACACTAATTTTCATTTAACGCTTGCATCTGACACGGATAGCAGTGTTGATTGAAGCAGATTATTGTATCTCTCCGAGGTGTGGTGAGAAACAAAATTAGTAGACAAGCTTATCAATCCCATAAATGCTTTATTGATATGGCTACTCATAACTCATACTGGAAGAGACATGACCGCATTCTTTCAAGAATCCATGGCTCCATCTTTCATCACAGTTACGTCACGCCCGAAGTAGGCCAGGGATAAAATAAGCCCCGCCCATGTGGATATGAATAAATTGAATCCATGTGTGACAACCGCGTTGGTTACCTCTGGACAAAATTAGCTTTTTGTCATTCTCTTATCAATTTTCATGCACATTCCCACACGTGCGCGCATGCACCACCATGCACATGTGTGTACTCATTCCTGAGTACTCTTGCTCACGCGCATACTCCCACACGTGCTGATGCACACATATCGACGGGAGAATGACAATTGCCCGAAATCTTTCCGACTGAAAACATGACACAGTGTCGCGAAAGCAGAAACATTTTTTGGGGTTTGAGCAATGTTACACCAGCAGTACCTGGCTGCTGTAGGCTAGTATACGGTTCTGCTAAAAGGAATAAGACTATTGAAAAATCTATGGGTACATCCTCTTGTCATTTGGGAACAAAAAACGTTTTATAGCAGCCACCTATAATAAGAGGCGAATCAGAAACAAGTTTAATTGCAGTCTTCCTTACCTGTAGATGAAAATAAATATCAAGGTCAAAATTCCTTTTCTTAAATTGCCAAGTTATACCATTTATCATTTATGTCCTTTATCTGTCAAGGAAGACGTAGTAAAATTAAAGACATTGACATTGACATTGACATCGACAACGGCTGTTTTCTTGTTGGTAAAGCAGATAAATTGAACATAGCCTGTGCGTAGTTTCCGATTGTCGACGGTAGAAATAGGGAAATAGCATTTCTAAGTGTCGACTATTCAATTCGTAACACAAAACTTAAATTCTGTGATCAAATTTCAGATTGAAAATTGTGAAGTTAAAAATTTCAATATGAAGGGGCCGATTTGAAAATTAAATATCCAAAGGTGACCTGATTGGGTAACACTATTACTATATATTGTGACCTGTGTTGACAAAATCGACCAGAACATGGCTTTTTGATTAGTTCTGAAAGGCCAATAAACTTAGAAAATACTTCAGCATACCCTTTATGTTACCCATGTCTCAGGGGCCGAACATACCTTCACTAAAAGGTCCATATCTCTGGGAATGATAAAGCTGGATTGGAACATTAGTGAGAAAGCTCGTTCTGGAGAGGAGGAAGAGCTGCATCTAATTCACACATATACTGGAAACCACGGAAGCCGCCTTTCAGTCGATTTTGTCAGCACCGGTCATGTTTTTTCATTTCTATGACAAAGGAACACTTCTTTGGCAACAAAAAACTGATTCTGGCCTTCTGGTATGAAAATAACTAGTAGGCAGATAAGTCATCAGGGTGGAAACTTCTATATCACATAAAAAATGTTCACCAGGGACCGTTGGAATTGTCTTCCTGTGAACCTTTATAGTGTGTACTTGAATTTTGCATTCTACAACTCAGAAAAAAGCCTTATGTCTCATAACTTTGACTTTTAGATGGAGATCCTGTTCTTACTGCGGGATTTATCGCCACTAACACTCTCAATCTAAGTCTGTCAACTACTGGTAATGAAGATATCGAAAGAACGGTAGAAACGTCATTCTTTTTAGATGCGGAATTCATTTCCTGCTTTGTTTTCTCTGGCAACACCGTCAATGTAAGTGGCCACAATCTATATATGACCTACTTACGGTAGTGAAAATATAATTTCATGCCATTATCATTAGGGAGAGTCTAACGAGATCGATAATGAGAGAAGGCTATACTCAATTAAACATCGATTACCAATGTTATGTCAATCCTCCCCTTTACCCGCACCCACACTTCACTGACTGTACCTTTTGGTTTCAGATTAATGAATTGGTTGTAGTTGATGATTGAACCGGAAGGACACCAGTATATAATTGACAAAGCTATTTCTATCCTGTCATTTATTTGCCACCCGATCCTAGTGAATTAGACACCTTCACTGCTTTCATCAATGGCAATTAGTTTTCCTATGCTATTTGTGAGTAGCTTATTGAGGTGAAGCTTCACAGAGCAAAGCTGTTATTGCCGTTTTTGGTTCTTTCGTTGATCATAAATACGCTTGTTCGTGACCCTGCGATAATCAAAACTAGTCGAATAAAATAGTCAAAAATATTTCAAGGCGAATACTTAGTTAAAATGTCCCCCAAGAAATCATGTAGTGCGCTGATCATGCCCGAAAAATGTTCTATTTCATAATTTCATTAATTGGTGTTTAACACAGTAATACGAACGGCAGGTTGCCATTTGCATCATCCTACTTAGCTATTTATCTCTCCACTTGAAATTCAGGTAGTAATGATTCTTAGGTTGGTAGGCCCGCCTAGGAACTTATAGGCCCGCCTAACTGTAGTCATATCGAAGACATTCACAACGGCTGTTTTCTTGACCGATATAACTTAACTTAAGTAGATCTCAGGTCCTAGACGTCTGTTTTAGAATCTGATTTCAGATTTGGATTCAGTAAATTATTTTACATCTTTAGAAATTATTACAAAGCTCCATAATCTGAAAATCATGTTTTGAGAAGACAACTCCCATCACACCTTAATTTGACGATAGGTATCTAGTTT
>ERZ1740065.1115-NODE-1115-length-15661-cov-12.449763_pt1 | contig 15661 bp, 12 predicted proteins | sample MGYA00581738_ERZ1740065 | MGnify/ENA primary metagenome ERZ1740065 (study PRJEB43018, sample SAMN04849749) | marine metagenome | isolation source: floating plastic debris | place: Pacific Ocean | collected 2008-09-01 | study: EMG produced TPA metagenomics...
CCCTCCTTGCCTCCCCATCTCTCCCTCCCTATAGACAGTAGCCACTGCATTAATCTGTGGTACACTTGCAATTTCTTTGTCTGGCTGTAGATCATTATTATCCCGAGGAGGAGTCAAGTTCTCATCATAAACGCCACCACAGTCCAACTCTCAACTCGGCTGCGACCAGCTGGAAGCGTAACTTTGGCAACCCAGAGTACTTTGATTCAGGAGCGATTGACTGTGATTCCTACTCACCGACAGACAATATATTTGAGACGGATGACATAACAGCCATAACCGAACGTCTTCTGGCCAATGGCAATGGCGTGCACTGCAATGGCCTGGCCGCCTTTGGCAGCAGCAGCAGCAGTTCTGACAAGATCAGTCTGAGTAGTAACTGTTGAACTGGATATGTATTAGCCGATCAGCGTCTAGCTCTATTCACTGCTAGTCTACTTAACAGATATGCAAATACTCAGAGCCATGTTTGATGTGTACCAAAGTTAGATTGCGTCGATTTCTACATGAAACTATGTAACTCACTCCCTTCCTACTAACACCTCCAACTTTTCCAGGTGCTCTCAAACTTTATCTCATTGTCGATCAAACATTGGTGCAGTTACAAATACGACATAGTCGACTATCATGGCTGATGCGAAATTAAGCGTGGATATTTTGTCCTATTTTCTGTCAGTAATCAGAATTTGTTTATTGAGACTGCTGTCTAATCAAACATTCGGCTGAGCAAGCACACTTTTCCATTGCAACAATTTTTTGGAGTATTTTTTTATTTCATGAAGTATATTGTCGTCAAGATTGGTGATCCCATGTTGGTTGATCATGTACCGTTTTTTATAATTGTTCTAAGGCTACCAATCAGTCAAAGTTGTGTAAAGGTTTTTTGAGGCATTGTAATCTCTTGTCATGAACTGAAATACCGGCGTCAATGGATAAACCTATGGTTTCATGTATGCATACATATGTTCAAGTTGGTCTGTCGGACAACCAGTTCATGCACTAAGTTCTGTGCCACCGCTAAACAAATGCATATGTTTTGCGCCATACCTTAGAAATGCTTGCAATGAAGTAGCATATAACATCTGTGATTATTAGGTATCTATCTATGATCTATATCATCTATGATTATTGTGCGTACTGTTCTGGCTTTAGCGATACGTCCGCCAAGAACTAGCAGTAGTTGTTCTCTCTTGTTTGACCTATTTGACTGTTACAGCTGTTCAAGTCGCACCTGTTCTCATCACTTTTCCTCAGCCAGCAGAAACTTCTAGGTGAGGCCAAAACCTTAAATCTATTCGCTACTTGTACCATTAGAGAGGATGACTAAGTACTATGCTTGTACCATCGACTATATTGTGGATTCTAAACTTCTGGTTCTGTAGGAAGATTTAAGAGACTCAGCGGTTGTTGAAACGTAGCAATGGACTCTCTGATACGATAGAGAAACTGCTCCTTGGATTGTGAAGGAAGAATGATGGAATGAATGCACGAGAGATCACCTCATTACGACTTTAGGACTGCGAGGAGAAGCTGACGCTATTATGAGTGACTTTCTCTCGTCTCTAAGTGCTGTGTTCACTGGGGATCGTCGCAGACGGCTGAATCATTTGGATGGTGCACAAGGACCTACCGAACTACTCTTGACTACATCTCTCCTTTCACAAGGAATCAAACGATGCCTATCCGACGATGAGAGAAACAGATACGTATCCAAGCATCTGAAATTGATACAGCATCAGTTTATTGACGTCAACATCACCAATGAGTACATGGCATCTCTACTTGAGCAATGTCTCATATGCAACTCTCTTGGCTGCGACGCGTCGTTCGCTGGTATTTATGCTATCCAGCTCGCTCAGAGCGCACAGGTTTGGCGACACAAGTTAGTCGCATATACAGCTTGTGATATAATATTGAATGCCTCTTGTGATACTGCCATACTGATGGTTGCCACTCTGCAACGTGATATACAATGCTCACATATTCCGAGTATTCTGCTTGCACTCTCCACTGCTGCTCACCTCATGAGTGCAGAGTTCATACCGGCCCTGGAGGCCATCGTCTGCCAGCGAGCTGCTCACTCAGCGTACTTAGTAAGACGTCGAGCAGTTGCTTGTTTAGGAGCTTTCCTGCTGAAGACACCAGAACTTCTAGAATCAAGATTTGCAACCATAAAGGTAAGTTTATACCAAACCAGACAACTAGTTATCATGCTATAATTTAACTCCCGCTATTTATATATCCACGTAGCAGGCAGTGGTGGACAAAGATCCCGGAACTATGCAAGTTGCTGTGCAGGTACTCTGTTCCATCAAGTCTGAACTGCGAGATGCAGAGCTGAACCCTTTAGTCTCTTGTCTGTCGAAAATATTTGAACAAGTCATCAGGGGCAAATTACCAGCCGGTACGTTTCCTATCAGAAATGAGATGAGGAACTAGAGACTGATTCTAGCCTCCCTTGTCATTACTGCATTATTTTGTACTTATTTTGTTTGCAGGTTATGTGAGAGATGGTGTGTCAGGTCCACGAATATTGCTAAAGCTCATCGAACTACTCGAAAGTATTTGCAGCAGGTCAGAGAAGCATATAACTGGCATGATGCCGCTGGTTTTATCAGTTTTGGATCGATATGAGAGAATTCATACCCGCACAGCAGTCGCAGTTACTGTCCAATGTTGTAAACTTCTATCAAAGCTAAAGCCAAACCCTGTCCACCTCAAGAGAGTGGTTGGCTATGGGATACAGCTACAGAACTCCAGCTCCAATAACAACAAAGCTGCCGGAATGGAAGTCCTTGGCTCTATAGCCAAACTGGATAGATCACTGCTTCAGCCTCACCAGTATCTCATTGTCAGCCAGCTGCAGGCCAAAGACTCCGTAATCGTCTCAAAGACTCTCAAACTAATGATGATGCTCATCACATCTGCCAATGTGCAGCCGGTCTACGATCTGTACCTTGAAAAGGCCAACAAGACTCCTGCTCACACGTTCCAGCAGAGAGCTATAGACATTCTGATCAGCTGCCGCTTTGAGGAACTGGACAGTCAGTGGTTCGCCAACAAACTGATGGAGTTGAACTCCTATGGTGCTTTCGATGAGTCATCTCTCAACCAAATTTTACAATACATAAGTGCCAACAGTCCTTCGCCAGGATTCCAGCATGCTTTTCCAGATGTCATAGAACACTGCAACTCAGAAATACCGTTGGATATTTTCACCATCACTCTTTGGATATCCAGCTTGAACACCCCGTTGGGAATGGGTGATAAAACTAAGGAGGCAATAACGTCAAGCTTCCAGTCTTACCGAGTGCTGGAAAATGTGCTTCCCTTCTGTGTTGCTCTTCGGATGGCATCAGTAGCGCAAGCAATAAAGTTGAGCAAGGCTGACCTCTCTCTGCTAACACATCACATGACGAGGCTCGATCACCACATCATGACCAGACAGTACCTTTCTGACATTGAACGCTCGTGTGATGATGGCAGCAGTACCACAGTCCCGGATGACATCTGGACACAGCTGGATTTGTTCGCTCAGCAGCAGGTGGATTCTGGCGCTTGTAGGAGGGCAGAACGCGAGATCAAAGGTTTGGACACGTCAATCAGTTTCAGTCGACAGTCAGATTCCAAGACTGGAAGTGATCCAGTTGAAGCACCAACAACCACACAAGTCTGGACTTCGACAGGTAAGCTTGACTACAGTGTTTACCACAAGTCTATCTATTGTGTGGCCATCATTGTACTGGTGCGTTTTTATCAGGACATGTAAATGGGCCTGCTGTTGAAGTCAGTGAAACGGATGACGAGGAAGATGATGATGCTAGAATCAGAGAGCTCACTAACCAAATCTTCTCTATGTAGGTCTCTTTTAGACCAGCAATGCCATTCAAAGAGTTTTTAGACAATTTTAATATTTTTATTAAGTTAAAATCATAAATACATGAACTGCCATAGTCGTTTATGAGGTTGTTAGTCACTCAGACCTTTCTGTAGGAGTTTGAGCATGATCGGATAAACCGTTGCATATTCTGTCTCACCGCTGGAGCTGACCGACTTTGCGTAGGCTTCTAGCGCACCTCTGAAAATAAAGGAGAGTACAACCTCTCACTACCTTGAGCAAGAAGAGAGATAGAAGAATAGTTGATACTGTAAACTGGCAAATCCTTGATGCATAATTTTCAATGCTATTTTCAAAAATTTCAACCCTTACTAAATCTTTTTAGTTAGTTTCGCAAGTATTTCAATTTGCAAGGAACTATAATTTCACCGTTATGTCAAAAATGCAAATAGTCCCATACAAAGACTTCCCAGTTTTCAGTGGGCCTTGACGAATTGACGGTATCCATATGAAGCACGCCGCAGTAAGTAATACATACTTAATGAGAGTGAGCCTATCCGCCTCAGTGGGATGATTCTCCAGCCAGTTGGTGTAACGAGACAGGGACCAGCTGGCCACCTGATAAATTATAGCAACAAAACAAGTTAAAACAACTCCAAAACCGTCACAAGGCAGCGCTACAATATTGCCCAAATTTGGGGTATTCGGAATGAGTATAGTATTCCGTGCTATACTTATATGAGCTATTGACACCCATAGAAGAGGGTACTTGCAAGCACCTGATGTGGAGATTTGAGCTGCGAAGGGACTCGTGTGAACAGGTAGTGAAGTACTGTGCTGTATGGTAGAATGTCGCCAACTGCATGGCTGTGTAGTATGTGATCATTTGTCTGGAATAGCAGTGGCCTGAAATCGCAGAACAGCACGGCTGTATTAAATAAAACACCAGCCAATCAGCAGTGGTGTCTGAATATTCATCACACATACCTGAACGCCCTCAACAGCTTGTACGACTTGCCCAGGTCGCTTACTCTCTTACACAGAGGGTGAACTGCGAGCTCCATCTGGGCAAAGTCAGCAGCCAGTCTCATTTTACCTCCCTCGCCCAGCGGCCGCAGTAAGCTTGCATGCTGCACGAACAGCTCGATACCATTGCATACATATGGCCGTAGGCTGAAGACAATGAGAGAAGCACTGAGGCCACAGCAACCCCTGGGGGGAACAAAGATTTGACGAGAAAGACGTACTACTAACCATTCAAGTACAAAATCTGTGCATTCGAACATAGTAAGGTACTCGGAGTTCACCCTGGAGAGGAATCCCTGCAGTTCACGCATGTAGAGAGAGCACTGGCTCTCACTCTGGCTCGGGGTGTCACTGGCAGAATAGATGCTGCTGATTAACATTAACGAGAAAAGGTAAAGGACCAAATAGACTGAAATCTTCAGTTCTGAGCAGTTTCTCATATCGAGATGTCCCATGTTGTGTGTGTGGTGAGGGGGGAGGAGAAGACAAACCTGGAGAAATCTTCCTGGTGCATGGTGAGAATGATTGCCTCCATAGAATCATTGATAGAACTCAGCAGTGGCTCTATGGCATTCGTCATCAGCACAGACAGCCCCTTCAGATAAGATGAAATAAAACGTACAGGAGAAGATAACTCCAATATGAAGAACCTGCAGGCCGTGTCCTGATATTCATTATACTCATTCATATTTATATCATTTCGTACAATTTAAATGCTCCTAGAAGACGGATGAAACGTGAAAATCACTTCAACGTTAGTAAAATTTGAAAAAAGAGGCATAGGCTGACCTTGACACTGTCTCTGATATCCTCGGTGGAATGCTTGTCATATCCGTCCAGTGATTCCCCGAGCAGACGTGTCATAGACGTCTGCAGATAGTGCAGGCTGTTGACAACTGCCGCGTTCCGCCGCTGGCCGGCTGTGGCAGCCTCAATCACTTGGCTAGCCTCGCCGTCTGTACTCAGCTACGATCAGGCGTCACCAATAACTCAGTAGGAGAGACTGTGAGGTACTCGATGACACAACGACAATGACTAAACTAACAATCACTCACCAGTTGCTCACATTTGACCGCAAACAGCTTCACAGTTTTTGAGATATTCTTGGCAATGGATGAGGCGAGTCTGACATCACATCCTGCTACTTTCAGTTCACTACAAATAAAAGTAGAAACATAGTTGGGGTTCTATGGTTCCACATACAGTTTTACGGGACATTGTGGGAACACAACCAACTTTTTGAGCCTAATGAATTATATGAATAAAGTAAATAAATAATAATATAAACATGAAGAAATATAAATTCTGATGATAAATAAATTTCAGAAAGTAAATTTCAGACTCTGGGTTTCGGTACCTGGAGATGGTGTCGATGACTCCCTCAACTTCGGAATGCGTTGGTACAGATAGCGACCCCTGGGGGAAGATCAGGTTGATGGGATCAAACAGCCTGGATAGTGATCGGGACAGATACGCTGTGTTGAATGAGACAACGGCCTCCCTCAACCTCTCCTCAGCGCTACAAACCAGTCAACAGATGTGAGTGACATCATCTCAATTCGACTAACTGCCTCTCGGATTATGTCAGAATGTCCCACCTCAGGCTGGGGGCACTGACCAGCTCGTTGTCAAGCAGTGCCATGTTGAGGTCAGTTTGCGCAGGTGTCATCTGATTCAGGCGCACCCACAGGTCGTTGAGGAGGCGGAGGAGTTTGGGGAATTCTCCCTCCAGTGCCTGCTTGACTAAGTTAGAACCTAGAGGAGAGGGAGAGGTGAGCGCCACTGCCTAATGAGTGCGAGATAAACGCTGTAGAGCCGGATTTGATAGTGATGGTCTAACCACAGCAAAATAGCGATGAATTCATCGCTAACATCGGACTGCAATAAACTACACTCATTATACCATATACATGCATATGGGAGTTGTCTTCTCATATGTGGGATTGCTATCATTAGATTGCTATCATTTCGATTTCTTGAGGATTTTGAAGGAAACGCTAACATTTCTGTTGCTATCAAATCTAGTTCTAATGAGTGCGTGATGTCATATAGACAAATGAGTTACCGTTAGCGGCAGTGACGAGACCGTCACCAAATATGGACGTCACTTCGATCCAATAGTTTACTAGGATATGCGGGTCGGCGTCTTTAGAATACTCATTGATGAAACAGGCCTGCGTTACTGGATCTCTCTTCTTTACCAGAACACGTTGCAGATGGTTCACCTAACAGACACCAAACAGCCTCAGTCTCTATGCGTTACGCTGTATTGGAATAAATGGTCACAAGGTCAATGACAAACAGTAGTAGCAGCGAGTACCTGAGAGCAGCTAGTGAATATGAGATCCATTAGTTTCTCCATGGCAGTCCAGAGGTTAGCCCTGAATACGGCTGAGTTCACTGGTAGACTCACTCTACCGGGTCCTACAGCATCCAATCACACAGCTACATTAGCAGACATCACTAACTTCACATCACTAGTTACTGTCATGAGTAGACGTGTTACATGCCGTTCACAAATATAGTCACATTTATCTTCAATCTCATTATATATAACTAAGGCTAAACCACAAACGCAAAAAATTGTAAGACTGCAAATATTCTCCCTGCATAAAAACTCCATTTTACAGTATCGTATGATGCAGTTCGCTTTTCTCAGCTTCTTTGTTCACAACATGCCAGAGATAGAAACAATGATGATTCTTCTACATAAGATAACAGTAACAACTACCCAATACTTAGGTTGTTTACTGCAAAAATACTGTAAACATAGAAATTTTAGCGACCTCACAATAATAGCTATAATAGGGACTAAGAAAAATACTAGTTGAGCGCTATATTTTCCATAGCTCTTTACGTTATATACAAGCTGGAAAGAAATAGCTAAAAATTTCAGGGCTATTAGTAGAAATACTACTGATTTGAGGAAACTGCTATAGTTTGACAACGCTAAAATCACTATGTATTACAGTAATTATGCAAAAAATCTTAGCTACACATCTTCCTTTTTAGCTTCCTAATCATGATTATCGGCAATGCAAGTATTTGCAGCATCAGACTCGTCTATGTTTCTACTGCTCACTCATTTGATAACCAGTACTGCAATGGTCAGTGAGAGGGACTCACCTGCCGTCCTATCAGAGTCGGCAGTGCCTGCAAGTGCTCTCTGATCGAACGTATCGCTGACGGCCTGCTTCACTGAATCCCGACTATCTCTGACGACTTTACTCACAATGTTTGAGAGCTCGTTCAAATTGTAAAACACCTGCAGCGCTGTTCCCACTTGATTCTGGTTCTGCAAAGGAAATAGTTTCACAAAATGATAAATCAAGACAAAAAATGAACGAAATGAAGAAACGTGAAACCCACCAGACCAGATATTCCCGAACTGAGCATCTTGCGAGCCTGAGAGTCAACTTCTGTTTTAGCCTGAGTGATGATACGTCTGTCATTCTCCAATACTTCAATGCCTGTTAGATCCACTCCCTCAGACAGCGTCCCTACAATACGTTATAATTACATGTATATAAATTGATTTTACCTTTCACTTACACCATTGGACTAAAAAAATATTATGTTGGAGGTACTCGGTCTAAACACATAAAAACTTCACAGCCATCTCTCATATAACAGCCTCCGACACTCCCCCCCCCCCTCAATCCCTAAACCCAGTTCAAGTCTCGCACTCACGGAGTTCGCTCAGGCTCTGTGCAGTCTTCGTGATCTCTCGCACCCCGCCCTGCAGCTGTACCCGCAGTCTCTTTGTCAGATACAAGATTCGTATGATTCTCCTCAACAAGTCACAGGTTTCTTGCAATCTCTTCAACTGGTTCATTCGCACGGTGATACGACTGAAAGGCTCCGTTATCTTATTTCTTATTCTCTCCGTCGTACTCAGCAATGACTGTATGCGTCCATGCATCAGATTTAACACTCCTACAAGCAGCATAGGCCACTGTGAGACACCACAAAAATAGTTGCAGGATAAAGAGAGTACAGCATAGAACATAGTTCCTTCAGAGGTGATAAACTCAGAGAGAGTTGTGTTCTCCAGCGCCGATATTTTACGTAGGTAGTGAGGTTGAGGGCTATTGTCCACTTGACAATCTGAAGCAACCAAAAAGCTGTGACCTTTGACCTTTGCAAATGGTGGGTTCTGACCAACATAATTCATACTTGAGCAGAGCCATGTGCTAGGATGTGCATCCATCACACATCATTAGACTCAGATAATAAAGATTCGTCTCCCCTGATTTTATAAAGCTACCTTATTTCAGCCTATTGGTCCTATCCTCAGGACGATCTAACCATCTGGATTATTTTCTCTCAAGCACTGAGACGCCAGGTATTTCAATGATTTTGATGCAACAAGGACAACCGAGTCGAGCAGTATTACTGACATGATTACCATAAGTCGAATATCTGATCATAAGTGAGAAACTGCTGGTGAGGCGTGTTATAAATCTTCTGATGGGTGGCAGCTCTTTCTTTTCTCATTTGCACCATTTTCGTGAATGAAAAAGTGAGGTAATAGAGTATAATAACTGTTACACTTCTACAGCTGTTAGAAATCAAGTGATAGAAAAGCAAAATAGAAAAATATGATAACTTAGCCAACCTTCTAACGTTTCAACTCCTGTTGCTTGAGATAGAAGATCATCATGGTGTGCCACTACTTGTGCGTGCAGCTCCTTATTCAGTAGTATAACCCCTTCAGATATTTTTGCCAGCTGGTCAGAGATAGCAATGCCACTTTGTAAAAGTGAATTAGCGTGGTCTTTCACATCAAAGTCTTTGCCCAAGTAATGTTCTGTCGTCTCTAAAACAGAGGTATAGCTGACTGGAGGGTTAGAAGCGCAAGATACCGACTCACTTACTAGATAGATACAAGACTATCGTCCATTACCTCCTAAATCAAGTTTAGCTAACCATTTCCCAAGGTCCTCGAGTCTGTTAAGTTTTTCGTCACGTGAAGAAGAAACTCTGTTCTCCATGACTTTTTACCATGGGTGAGAATGATGAGAAACACCTGTTTAGATTTCTTCCTCTACCACTGCCAACGTAGATGCTACCCTACCGCCTATGAAAGCCCCTTTGCAAAGAAGCGACGGTGTTGTATGACACGTTACTGAGCCGGGTTTTTGCTAGCTTATGATTCGTCAGTAGAAAGCCAATCCGCAGCGAGTTGGTCAACGTCTTTGTAAAAGACGAATCATAATACCTGAGCATTGAGTTCGGCCTTCAAGTGGGCAGTAATTGACTTATGAATTCATGAACTAGATACGTGGTAAACGTAGGCCAATAAAAACAAGTCAGAGCCATGTAGACCCTGGAGGAAATGAGTCTAAACAGCAGGTAAAAATGACATTTATCATTGGTAGAGAATTTTGAGGACTGGTTACGATTCTGATGCTATTGCCTAGGGAGACACACGCAGCGGTCAACTTGGATGCGAAATATTCGAATGTTTCGAATCTGTTTGTGTCTAGAAAACAAGAGAATACGACAATCTTCGGTTGTGGTTTCTTCTGCTGTGAGTGTTTTAGAGTGTTGGAACTTTTTATGATCACTGCCTACGATGATGAGGAGGTTGAAATGGTCTCAACGCCAAATCATGAATGAATGTTGAACTGCAATAAGTTCTCTCATAAACTCCCAACTTTATATTCTTGACTTTGAAGAAAGTCGCAGCATGCAATATAAGTAGATATTTAGTCGTTTTCTTGGAAAAAACGAAGTTCATTATTTGACTGCATGAATGATGGTTCATTTGATATGAAGGACACTGTGATAATCTATACGACGACCTCCTGAGTGCCGATATGTCTAGACTAATCATTTACTGTTTTCCAGGATTATGTCCTCAACGTCTGGGAATGTTGATATTGGGCCCGGTATTATCATCATAGCAAGTGTGTGTTCCTTATGCCTTGTCCTATCCATCGTGCTATCAAGGCTCGACGGCGGTGCTAAGTAAGTCATTTTTATGCTACAGGTCATGAATACGATATCCTGTGCGCATCTACATTCATGGTTTTTATTTCCAGATTAGCCGGTTTAGGCCTGATCCCTGTCGCTGTGATTGTGAGTCTCGGGCTATGGTTCGCGCCTCAAGAAACTCTGGGTGAACAGGAGGTTGTCGATGTGAAGGTAACTCTGACCCTGTCTACCAAGCTGTGATTGTACCAGCTATAGACCTCATATGCAGTGTGTACACAATGGCCTTCTGCTGCCATATCCTGACGATGGACTATACCCCAGTGTGTGTGTGTGTGTGTGCATGTGTGTGCCACGGAGGCAAAGTGACTAGAGAGGCTGGAAATATTCATGTCTGTAGTTCTCTGAAAGAAGTAACTTTTAGATCCCGATTCACACTATCCTACAAACTCACTATGTGGGCTATGGGTATAGAGCAGTTGAAGTGGTTTTGAAGTTACGCTACAGCACTAAAATCAACTGCTCCAAATATACTGTTCACACTCTGGGTTGTTGCTTAGGTTTTGTGAAGCAGTAGAATCATAACTGAGCCGTACCATTTTCCCACCACTTTAGAGTCAGTTTATGGTATACTAATGCAGACTGGACTCGCCCGGTCATTTGTTTACCAATATCCATTCTCCATGACTAATAGATCAAGGCCCCCCCACCCACTACTCCACTCACTGAATTCAGATACACTCTATTTAGTCTAATCACTTTTCTGTTCATGCAATCATTCTCTGTATTGAGGGTTATCGTTGTATAGCATAAATACATAGAAATATATCTACCTCTTTTATTGGCAACTAGTATCCAGGTTTATTTACACTCGACTGGTAGGTGACCCGATGACATCATTACTCACACTGCCTCACAAACTCAATCTAAAACTCATTAGCATTTACATGTACATACATCAATGAGTGAACATCACATGATACCGGTGAACAATCATACTTACAGCTGTACCTGGTGCGCTGTATGCAGGTGTTCCAAACATTGTAAGTTATTCGTGTTTGCCACAACCCAATGGTCTCTGGGTGATGAGGGTTCTAGCACTTTTGATCTGTCCAAACATACATCCATGCAATATGCGCTCTAATGGCAGCCTGGGGTCCATAACAGTGCCTTTTTGAGAAGGTTTCCCTCTTCCTCCACCTCAGCATGAACGAAGAACATAGATGCTGTTGATCCCTGTGGATAGAAATCACAGCTTTGATACAAAACACAACCTCGCATGGCCACTCTCTGAGATATATGTCACCTAGTCACTGTCTAGCCTATAGCATCTGTATTTTTGTTATTCCCACAGAAATACGATCCGGGTTACTACGCAAGGTACCTCATCCTGGCTATGATGTCAATAAGCTTCCTAACAGCCATGCTGCTTTACGCAGTGTTTCACATCCTCGAACCTATCTATGCAAAACCGTTGAAGAAGTCAGTGTATTAGACATACATAGTAAGTGAGGCATTACATTCCTGCGAAACTCTTCCACCCTTTTAACGTACGCGTAAGTCACCGAGTGCGATCTGATCATTTTCAGGTCAAGTAATGCAGACAAGCTTATTGTGAGAAATCTTGGGAACTCAAATGGACCGTCTTATTTGATAATCTGAAGGGATATATACGCTGGTCACCAATTAGTGTCAGCAAATCAAAAGGTTCAATGGAAGATAGTGTGACGTGACGCTGAGATATCATATCTCCTTCCATACCATTTATCTGTATTCGTACGTGTGATTGCATGGTACTGTCATTCTGAGGTGTGACAGTCTTGCATTGTGACATGTGACAGTCTCATGTTGTGACGCATGACGATCTTGCATTGTTATATGTGACGATCTCATACTGTGATGTGCAACAGTCTCAGATTGTGACATGTGACGATCTTGCATTGTTATATGTGATGGTCTCATATTGTGACGTGTAACAGTCTCAGATTGTGACGTGAACGCCCCCATCTAGATGACTATGTAAATAAACGAAATCACTGGTTTCTGAAGGACTCCACAGAACTTGATTTATCTAAGGATGATATCAGACTGATATGAGTAGCAATGACTCAGTCTTCTGCTGATCTTATGGTCTGTATCCAGCTGACATCATTGTCAACAGCCTCTCTATCTGTCCTCTTAGTTAGCATTCAGCCTGTCATCTCATGCTTGAATAATATCAGCCCAGCTATGAATCATGGGAACGGTTGGTGGAAACGCATGTATAAAAGCAGACGACACCGCGTATGGGCATCATTTCAGTGACAGTTTTGGAATTGAGAGGCTAGGCGAATAGTTAGAAAACATGGCTGCCGCATTAGCCTTCTTGAGAATATCCATCTGCTCCTTCTTTATCCAGGTAAGTAAAAAAAGCTACATCAATCAGAATTCATCAAAGATATTGCTACCAATTTAAAAAAAACTCTTGCCAATTTCACCGTCCTTCAAGTTTGAAATTATAACTGAATTGTATTTTTAACAGTTAGCCCTTGGCTACCACATGGTGTGTTACTTTGAAAACTGGGCCCAGTATCGGCCCGGCGCGAGGAAGATGAGACCGGCTGACATTGATCCGTACATGTGCACGCACGTCTTGTACTCATTCGCCAAAGTCACCAACAATGAACTGGCACCATACGAGTGGAACGATGCCGGTGAGGGACAACTGCGGTGTTACAGAACTGATGTAGTGCAAAATAATGACAGTAGAATAAAACATCAATGTCATTCTCAATGTAGACTTGTACGCCGAAGCAGTCGCCTTGAAAGAGAAGAATCCAGATCTGAAGATTCTCCTGGCTGTGGGAGGCTGGACTCATGGCACGGCCACTTTCACCCAAATGGTAAATTTCATCGGTTGAGATTTATTGTTCTCCGCTGTTGTAATCAGATCGTGAATTAAATCAATTGGGAGTTATCTTCCTTGGCATCGTAATTACTGGAGGCACAAACGTTCCAGATGCAGTTGCATTAATTCCTATGTACTTTAGCAGTCATTGAATCAACCACCAGCCTGAATGTATGATAATAGACATGTAGATAATGCATAGACGTCTGGATTAGATGCTATGTGACAATGCATAATTATGTGTTGTAGGTTTCCACACAGGCCAACATGAAGCATTTCATAGACACGTCAATATCGTACCTCAGAAAGTATGGATTTGATGGTATGGATCTGGACTGGGAGTTCCCTGGCTCTCGAGGCAGTCCTGCCGAGGATAAAGACAGATTCTCCGTCCTCTGCATGGTGAGCTCTTGCTAACCCCACCCTCTCACAAAAAGCCTTCTTTTTGACCTAATTTTTTGCTAACGCTGGCTCACATTTGGCAGGAACTGATGAAAGCCTTTGAATCTGAGGCGAGACGCACCGGTAGCAGCCGTCTGCTGCTCACGTCGGCTGTGTCAGCCGGACAGCCAACTATAGACAAAGGTTACGACATCCAGAGTCTGGCCACGTACGTCTGCATCCTGTACTTCCTCGTCAACTGCTTGTCATTCATTAGACTTTTGTTGAAAGCGTCCTCACTGCCAGATCTATGCATGTATAATTGTTTGATTTAGTTCGCTGGACTTTGTTAACTTGATGTCATACGACTTCCATGGCTCATGGGAGCAGAAGACGGGCCACAACTCTCCCTTATACGGAGAGTCTGGTGACACGTTTACGATGGTATGTACCAGCTAGCGGTCAGCCAACATTATGGCGATCAGACGTGAGACGTGGACAAGTTGTTTTGTAGAACTATGCTGCCAACTATTGGCTCGCTGGAGGGATGCCTGCGGAGAAGCTGATAATAGGTCTACCCGCCTATGGACAGAAATGGAGCCTGTCTCACAGTGGGCCTGGAATCCCTAAACCAGGCTCTCCGGCTCGCGGTGTGGGGCCGGTGTGTTAACGCGAATCATCTTGCTTTGGCACTGCTAAACAACAGCAAAGTGTCAACAGCATCGCTTCTGTTAATAGGTTCACTACAGCGAGTTCTGTTTGAACAACAACTATTTCAACAATATGGTTCGTGACCCCGTGGCACAAGTGCCATACACCTACTACAACTCTGAGTGGATCTCATTCGATGATGAGGTTTCGCTCACCAACAAGGTAAGAGATGACAACTCCGAATTTTTTTACCAACACAAACTCAGTGAGATGTGTATGATAAAGGCATGTAATTATGTCGGTATTTTGTCTTTTAATCAGTGTAACTTCATCAAAGATAAGAAGTTTGGAGGCGGTATGATATGGGCACTCGGCACGGATGATTTCAATGGAAAGTCTTGTGGAGGCAGACCATCCCCACTAGTATCAACCATCTCCAGCTGCCTCGGCATCAGTGGATCGGATAGAACTACAGACTCCAACCCATCTAGCTTTAGCCCAACAACTACTGCCAGCACCACTAGCACATCTACTACTCCATCTACAACCACAAAGTCACCTATTTGCTCTGCTGGTAACTTGAGAAAACTTGAGAACTACGGTTGATTTTTGTTTGGATGATGACCACCAGCCTGGTGTATTGCAGGTCCGTTTGTCTGCGGTGGCGACGGTTTGTTCGCTGACCCGTGTGACTGTTCCAAGTATTACTCCTGCTGGAAAGGAGCTGCATACAGCCTTAGCTGCCCACCCGGCCTCCAGTGGAATAAGAATCGGCTCTTCTGTGACTGGGACTACAACGTTAACTGTGTCGACCAGAAGAAAACGGTGTCATTAGCTTCGATATTAGGAACCTCACATGGAGTGTTCCCAGTGGGTGCTGGCTGTAACTCAGGTCGGTCTCTCTCTCCCTCCCTCCCTCCCTCCCTCCCTCCCTCCCTCCC
>ERZ1740065.1116-NODE-1116-length-15655-cov-12.234103_pt1 | contig 15655 bp, 12 predicted proteins | sample MGYA00581738_ERZ1740065 | MGnify/ENA primary metagenome ERZ1740065 (study PRJEB43018, sample SAMN04849749) | marine metagenome | isolation source: floating plastic debris | place: Pacific Ocean | collected 2008-09-01 | study: EMG produced TPA metagenomics...
ATACCATGACCATACCATGACTATACCATGACTATACTATTCTATTGTTGGTTTTATTTGTAAACAAATATTATATTTTGTCGGGTGCAGCTATGTCACGCAGTAGGAGGCTCTCACAACAAGAGTGTTGGAAATGTGCGACGAAGAAAACCATAAGAAATGACATTGCTGTGGAACTCGTACCGAATCGTCCTGATGGCGGTAAGTCATTGTGGAACTCGTCCTGATGGTGGTAAGTTGTTGTGGAACTCGTACCGGAACGTCCTGATGGCGGCAAGTTGTTGTCTGCTGAAACAACACAAACTTTATGAGTCTTTCAATGTCTAAAACCCCGTCGGCATTTCCCAATAAGCAACAGCTGCAAGCACTGTGAGGCAGAAATACTGTTTTCTACCAATTTACAGGGTTTTTATTATTGTTTATTGCTGAGATGCTGAAAGTCCGAAATCTGAATTTTATTTCCTTGTTCCCTTTTTGTTACACACCAGGTGATGTTCATAGCGTAAAGTTTTGATTCCTTTATTTATAGAAAGCCAGAAGTTTAGACAATACTTCATCTACGGCTGACAGTTCGACTGATTCTAAATGGCTGTTTTAGATTTGATGCAGATATATTACCAGCCCGACAGTACGCTCGCCACTGCAGCCTATCTGGAGGGGCCTTGCATCATCAATCGCAACTATAGCCACGGTAACCCTACCTTTATGAGTATTTTAAGGAGTTGTCCCCTCTTTGTGGTTTAACAGCTCCAATACACTTCCATACCGTAAAAAGGAATTTTCTTTGTGATTTAAGAATTTTTGCGCTTGAACAGTTAAACGCTAATTCACGAGCGTATTTATCTTCAGAAAGACGATCGGAAAGAATGTATGATGTTTTACTGCACGCGATCACCTAAAATATCTATGAAAAAGGAATTCCATTTTATGATATGGCAACGAGTCGTTGCCTCATACCTTGCATGTGTATTTCCAGGTTGGGACGCGAAGATTTTGCACGGTGACGGCTGGGTGGCTCCCTATATTGCTGTGGTTGAAGCGGATGGAGAACGCAGCAAATGCGTTACTGTCTACTACCTCACATGATCTCTCTGTTCTGGGAGTTATGTTTTGCAACGAAAATTATTATCATTATTATTATCATTATATTTCCTTCCACAAAGCGGTGAGCTACATTGCGCTCTAGTATTTATCTGTCTGTGTGCATATCTAGTTGGATATACCAAAGACTACAGAATTGCAACGAATAAACCGTATCAGAAATGATAAACTGGAAATGCTAGAGGAGATGATCAGTGCCCGTAGGCTAGTAGAGTAGATGATCAGTGCCCGCAGGTTACTAGAGTTGTGTGATACGATATGGACGGAGTTGTCTCCACTGATTTCTACTCCTGATCAGTCATCTAGATCTTCATACTTGGCCAGCCGACGCCGCAAATCCTTCAATTGTTCGTTCTTCTTCTGCAGCATCTGCTTCAAGTTCCTAAACGGCGCCGTGCTGCTCACCTAGGATAGAGAATAGAGAGTGTGACATGATGTATGCAGAAATAGAGGCAGCTATGCCTTCGTTACTGTAGAACCGGGTTTGATAGTGACAGAAATGTTAAGGTTACTTTCAAAATCATCAAGAAATAAAAATGATGGCGACCCCATAAATGAGAAGACAACTCCTATGTAAGTTATAACGAGTTATTTCTAAAGCGAGTTCCAACAATATTTTCACGGTGTTGTACTGTAGAACCGGATTTGATAGCGACGGTCTAATAGCTGCGAAAATAGTGACGAAAAATGATCGCTATCATTTGAATTCATCTTCATCTATCATTGGATTTCGCTATTGAAACTATACCCATTACACTTTAAATGAGAGTTGTCGTCCCATTTACGGGATCGCTATCATTTTTATTTCTAGCCCATTATCATGACAACGCTAATATTTGTGTCGCTATAAAATCAGGTTCTACAGTATTAATGCTATCAAATCCAGTAAACTCATTGTAGCTTATATAAGATGAGGTTCCGGCTTTGTTTGGACCCTGTTAAGAATTGGGAGTTGTCCTCTCTTAACTGGCCAACATTCGTATAAATTACCTCATAGTTCACATGCGCAGATGCTAAATCAATACTCTGTACTGACATCAAATACAATAACCATGACATGGCCCCACTGGCGTGAACAGGCTGAAATAAGTATGAAAAGGTGTGACACCCGATGCCATCATCCCACACACCATGCTTGATTCAGAGCGGTAAGTAGAAAAATTACTCTTTCAAATCGGTTTCCCCTCGGAAGGAATGGGATGTGTGATGAGATGATAGTTTTGAAAATGATAAACGCCCTGCTAGGGATGACCAGGCTAGTATATGTGCACGGACGGCGGCCGTGGAAAGAATAAGCCAAACTGAGATCTGAGCATGTCTTCACGCGGCAAAAATAGACAGGCGGGTTGGCAAGGCAAGTGTGAGTACCTTTTTCTCTAGCTCCTTCTCTGCCATCTCCAACATTTCTTGCACACGAAGTAGTTCATGCTTTGACTCGACTAAACTAGACTCCATTTTACTAGCATTGGCATTGGCTTGTTGGATGTCACCCTGCATGGCTGATGACAGCTTTGACAACTGAAAAATAACAGTATCCTAGATATCATACTATTATTATATCAGCATAGACGAACCTGTATGTATTAGGGGAGGTTAGATTTGAAGCAGAATTGGTTGAAACTTGCTGCTGCACTACTCATTTCATTTCACCTTATTTTGAAGCTCTTCGACTTCTTTGGGGTTGTAGTCAGCTTTCTTGTTCATGGCTCTTGTTAGGGCGTCTTCTTGGGCCCGTAGTTGATTGGCCAGATCTGCTTTACCGTCAGAAGCCATGTTTGCCTGCCTCTCAACAGTGTTGAGTCTGAGCAAGAGAGTTCGACTGAATCGAAGGATTCAATTATATAAATAAAGGCTAGAGAAGAAGCAAGCCATTACCTATCTCGAAGTGTAGCATTCTCATCTTCAAGCTCCTTGATCTTCATTGACAAGAGTGCTGATGTTCCACTTTCATTTAGTGGCTCTAATTTGCTAGATGCCAGCACAGATGACATGTCGGCGTCACGCGATGCTCCAGTAAACTCAGCTTCTTCAAAGTCACGAATCTTCTCCAGAAGTTCTCGATTTTCTAACTCCGATATATCTGCTTGTAGTTTAAGGTGCCATTTCTCAGCTTGCTGAAATAGCTGCCTCAGAAGCAGCACATTGGTGTGCGACGTATTCAGGAGCTCATCATCAACTTCACCACGAAGAACTGCGAGTAATCCATCCAGCATCTCAGTAACTTCGTCAATAGTATACGTGTCTTCAAAAAGCCGACTAGATTTGAGATCTTCGAAGCATGAATCAACACACCGCAGTCGCTGTCCACGCTGATAACGTGCGAACCGCATGTAGTTCACAACAGTATTCTGATGATGATCATTTAATCCTAACGAGCCAGCCATGATGACCCTGCACTGCACAGCAAAAATCGAGGAGAGCTCAGTAGAAGTGTATGATTTACTGAGTACCTAGGTGATTCCAATATGGCTGAGGATGCGCCAGAGGGCGCTTCCCGGATATCAGGAGAGGACAATTCTCACGAACGACGTATTTAGTGCGCGCGTCCTCTCAATGGGATATTGTTCATGCACGTTTGCTGTGACAGCACCAGAATGATAGTAAATGTCACTATTTCGTGATGTACAGTCATATAGAATAATTTGAATGTATTATTTACATCAGTCGTCTAGTTATTCCAGTTTTGCCAATATATTTAGACGATATATCACAATGATATAATACTTGTAAAAAGTTGAGCACCAAGGATGAGCATCACAGAATTCCTGAGATACAATCAAGTAAAACAAGTGAATACATTGAGATCTGTAATCCTGTAGCAGCAATTTTTCATCATGTAGAGGTGCAGCTCAGTTCCCTTGACCTACATGAAGAGAAAGAACATGATACAGTAATCTGAATTGGCATAAAACCTGGTTGACATACATCTCACAGCATATCGCATGAGCCCTGCGAGCAAAGTGCTGTTTATCTGACGATTGCATTCACATAGCTCGTAGCTGATCACGCCAAGGCTAGATGTATGTGAACCAGGCCTAAGTTAGAGCTGCGGTTGGCGATGGTAGCTTGTGTGCATATCAACAGCATGAGAGATAGACAAGTGTAGGAAAACTGACCTCTCAGGGGAGAAGTCAGCAGGCTTCACAATTGAGCTCACAGCTGGTATCATTTCTTGTTCTTCGTCGTCGACCTGCATGACACCAATGCAGAGTTAGACTCTGGCAAACAGTATAAAAAATACAATATTGTCAAAAATATTTAAATGATGATGAGAATTGGACTGGTTAGCGTCACGATTGCCAAGTTCAAATGAGCGAACAAGAACAAAATAGCACAACGAATCAAAAGACGGACCAATTGTTGTATTACCCACGACATCACCAGCAAAATCACACCAACTGAACCCATACGTAAACTGACCCAATGCCAATCTGACTTACTTTGGATAGGAAATACGTGTGAAATGAGTTTTGGAGAATTGAAATCGGGTCGACGGTAGGCATATAAACTCTAGGCTGTAAGCAGACACACGCACGATGTTACCATGGTGACCTTGGCAAGCAATGAGACTTTGGTCCGGGTCATGTAAATTATTTCTACCTCCACAATAGCGAGAGTGGAGTCTGCCTCCAACTGCAGCACATTTCTGTTCAAAATGTTAGAAATGCAAAAAACAACGTAGCACAGCATGTGACAGAGAGAATGGAATTGTTGTTGAGGAACAAAGTTGGGCAATCGGAGACAGTGAACAATGGTGGCCAGTTACCGACAGAATAAGGGACAAACAGGAAGCAGGTTTTTACCATGGTGTGCGACGAGCAACCCTAAGGCTCTCTGCCTTCAAATCGTTCAACTCCAGATCTTCGACGAGTGGCTTTGACCCTCAGACAATTACTTCAGGGCTATTTGTAGTCTGAGACCGACGCATCTCTCAACTTGATAACAGTTCGTGACTCACAGCCCGAGAGAGAGCCTGGCATCCAGCGATGCATACAATCCATCCAATGACGCTCCCAAACTTGGGGTGAGTTGACCAATCAAACAGCACCACATGAAATTTCTCTGTAGAGCATGTCATTGTAAGAGCAGATAACTCCGTATTGAGCATTTGGCAATGATTAGGACATCGTTCATCACGTCAAATTAAAAAATAATATCACCATAATTAAATAACATCAGCCTGGAACAGTTGTATAGCGCGAATGAAACAAAATAAGCTTATTTATTAAAAACAGATAGAGACTGGTTTGAACACATCTCGCAGATGTGAAGCTTGAACTGTGAACATTGACACAAGCATCGTCTTGTCAACTGATTCCATGGATCACTGACGGAGCCAACGTATTTCAAGATGAGAGACAAAATTGTATTATATCTGACACCTCGTCGGATAACATTGGCGCTGAGAGAGGGTGGAAAGACCTCGCCGGTGGCTTTAATGTGAGGAAAAATAAACAATATACAAGGCAAACCCGCCTGAATGCGGCAGAGACAGACGTTTCAAGTACTAGTAGCTTCGAGTGGACTATCTCTCAAAGTTATAGGTCATAGGTCATGGGAAATAACCGACGTGACTCGGTTGACTGCTGACTAAAAGTTCAGGACTTTGAGTGGAGACTGCTGCCGCTGCTACCGTAAATAGCCATCGACTGCCGTAGCGAGGTGAGTTATTATATATACAATTGGTAGCTGACTTGTCTTCCTTCGGTCAAACGCTAGAGTGAGAGAGAGGAGGATAACTGGAGTAAGAAAGTGAATTCGATTGATGCACCGCCTGAGTCAACAACTGGAACGTTCGTCTGGAGAATATCGGGCAAACTGTGTCAGTAAAATCAGGCAAGGCTCATTAGTCGGGTCAGTTAGCGCGGACAGCCTTACCCCAGTTGCTGAGGGCCGAGGAGACTCAGTCTATCTGGTGTTGTTGAGCCGTACCTCAAGCTCGCGGCCGTTCACTCTCGTCTTGTTGAAGAGGTCTGATTCAGGGCATAAGGAAATCAAACGAATTCCACACAAATGAGAAAGAGAGAGGACATTATAAGCCTAGGTGGCTAATTGAGATTATACAGTAACTACGAAACCATTAAATGGGATTGTACAGTATCTATCAAACCATACCAAACATTTCCACATCATGAAATTCATCAAGCTAGTTGGGCCTGTTACTGTGGAGACATAGACCGAGAAGGACTGCCCAGTGGCGCACACGTGGGACTGCCAGTGAACTAAACAAGGATACTGACTGCTCTTCTAGCTTCGTCGGGCGTCGCGAAACGAACGACGCCAAAACCCCTTGACTTGTTGTCAGCATCTTTCTTTATCTCGGCGTACTGCACCTCGCCGGCTGCTTTGAACGTCTCCTTCATCATTTGCCAGGTGTACGAGAACGGCAGCTAGATACGACGAGACAAGGGTGCACGATTACCACCATGCAGACGACGATATAAGATCGACAATGTCAAGGCCATACATCAACTCAACAGAAGAGCTACGAGCCTCGCCGTGACATTCTCGGATGCGATGATCGTCTGTTAGGCAGTGGCAGATGTGATGCAACGGTTAACTTACGTTTCTGACGAACACGCTGGTAATCTCCCCTGTGTCACCTCTCATCCCCAATGGCGATCGTCTCCCCCTGTCCATCGAGTCTCTGCCGCCGTATCCCATACCGCCGCCTCCTCGGCCTCCACCACCTCCTACACAATGAAGCCATCTCGAGGCTTTTTACATCATGTGCCATCAACACACAAGGACATCATTGCGCATACAAATTGATGATATCATCGCGCACACAAATTGATGATATCATCGCACACACAAATTGATGACATGATTGGCGCAGGTGTCGATGACATCATCTCACACAAATTGATGACATCATTTGCCCACGCGTCGATGACACCGCCACCATGTATGCTATCAGCTCCAACTCACCTCCCATCATGCTGCCGCCACCGCTGCCGCCAAGCATGCTGCTGGACGAGTTACTGCCGCTGCCAGATATGTTGTTCATCATGTTGCTGAGTGTGTTAAACGCCTCAGGGTTGTTCTGTAGGTTGGCCGCCAGGCTGGCGAAGCTGCTCAGATCTCCGAGGCCTGTAAGACAATAATTGTAGAAGTAACTGGGCCAATTCTGGATTAAACGCATCAATCCAAGGCTCGCTGACCTTTGAGGCTGAAGTTGTCCATATAGGGCGAATTGTTCATCTGATCGAGGCCAAAGCTGTTGGAGCCGCCGCCGCCGCCGCCGCCGCCGAGAGATCCACCGCTGCCTCCGCCGCCCAGTGCGCTGCTGAGGCTCGACGAGCTGAGTCCGCCGAGACCGGAGCCAAAGTCTCCGCCCATTCCATTGCCGCCCATTCCACTTCCACCCATTCCGCCGCCACCCATACTGCCTCCGCCCATGCTGCTACCGCCGCCCATTCCGCCGCCGCTGTTGGAAGATGACATCATCATGCTGCCGCTGCCGAGACCCATGCTGCCGGACATTCCGCCGCCAAGACCGGGGCCGCCGCCCATACCTCCAGGACCGTCTGTAAAATGCAAGAGAGATCGTGTCAAGCGTGATACGCTGCGACAGGGCCGAGAGCGGCGATTGCGGTCGTTACTCACTACCCATGTTCGATCCGCCCATTCCCATGAAGTTGGGGCCTCCGCCACCGCCGCCTCCTCCTCCCAGAGGTAGAGAGGAGCCAATGCCTTTCAGTCCCTCTGCAATGAAACGCTGACGGTGAGCAGCTGACGACAATAACATGACAAGAGCAGTGCATGCTGGGTGATCTAATACCCATGGGAGACAAGCATCTCTAAATGTGCCTACGTGTGAAACGACGACTTCCACAATGTGGACAGTTTTCAACTTTTTGCTCACCGACAAACTACTGTAGAACGGAATTATTTTGCGGTTTGAGAATTTTTGCGATCAAGCCGTCTATTGCTAATTCGCAAATATTGTTCCCACATAAATAATCCATCCTACAGTACCTGATATTTCTCGCTCTCAAGGATAACTCGTTCCCGAGATTTGAACGCTTTTGCTGATGTAGAATAAATTGTGGATGCCAGCAGCAATGACCAAATTCTGACATTGCCGTTAATCAGAACACATCATGATCCAAGCCTAGCAATATCACCTGGCAGGGATGGCCTCTTGTTCTCCATGTTCGCCAGCTTGTCCATCTTCACGGACATGTTCCTGTCAAAGAGCGTCTGCCCGTTGAACATGCTGATGGCCTGCAGCGCCTCAAGCGGCGTCTCGTAGGCTATCACCGCCATGCCTCGGAACTTTCCGTCCTTGTCGTTCTTCACCTCAAGCTGTCAACAGAAACAGCCAGCATTGTACTTAACGTAACCCAGTCCATCCAGTCGGATACAACTAATATCTATCATTGGCATCGATCGCAGCAATAACCAACCGGCCAATCATGCACTCTGATTCGAGCAGACGGAGAGCTATGATTGGCAGTTAGCATCAATAGAATTACTAGCAAATGTCAGCACTAGTGAGAGATACTGACCTTGGTCACCACTCCGGCCATGCTGAACACTTCTCGGAGCTTGGTCTCAGTACACCGGTAGTCCAGCTAAAATATCAACTCCGTCATGAGGGTGAGGGAGAGAAGGGGGAGAAGATTTGACAAAAAAAGGAGTAGGGGAAAGAGGAAGATCAATGGAAGAGGGAAACAGACAGAAAAGAGAAGAGTTGGGGATATAGAAGAACAGGAGAAATGGATAGGAGACAGGGGGAGAAGAAAGGGAAGGAAGAGACAAAGAGAAGAGAGACAGGGAGAATGGGAAAGCAGAGATAATTGAGGGGAGAGAGGGGGGGGGGAAGAACAATGGAGAAAGGGAAAGAGAGAACAATGAGGAAAGAGAGAGAGAGAGAGACAGAGAACAATGGTGAAAGGGAAAGGAGAGAGGGAGACAGAGAGACAGAGAACAATGGTGAAAGGGAAAGGAGAGAGAGAGAGAGACAGAGAACAATGGCGAAAGGGAAAGGAGAGAGGGAGACTGGAGAACGACAGAGTATGTGATGGGCAAAGGAAGGCAGTAAATGAGAACATCTTTTAACGACTCACATTGGCCACGAAGACCTGGTTGGTGATGGGCCCTTCATTGATACCAAGTGAATTAAGCAGATGAGGAGTAACGCCCGGCGGTAAGTTCATAGGCAATCCCCCCATTCCTCCCATCGGTCCGCCGCCCATGTGGTCACCACCTCTGTCTCGTCCGGGCCGTGCGTCTGATTTCATGTCATTGGCGTGCCTCCGCCTATCTCGCTCCGTTTCCTGGCAACAAAATAAAGAAAATACAAGTACTAATAAAGATTACCAATTTGGCCATTCCTCTTCCATCTTTCACAGAGAATAGAGAACAAAACCATCACCTCAATCCTACCTATCCATGAGCTAACTGTAAACAGCCTAAATGTCTAGATGCCCAAATTCGTACTGTGTCACACCTCTCGCACGATGATTTTCCTTCCGCCGACTTCAAATCGGTTCATTTTGTCGACAGCCTCTTGCGCCTTGTTGATATCGCGGAACTCCACCAGTCCTGCACCCATTGGCTTTCCATCGGGCCTGTCATACAGTGTGACATAGCAGTCTCCAACTAAAATGAGAGCAGAGCATAGAGATAGTAGTCGTTGAACGAAGCTAATCTTGGAATTTCGGAACAAAGACAAAGATTGCTATCTCACCGTGTTCTTTGAACAAATCCTTTACATCTTTCCATTTCAAGTCGAAGGGCATGTTGGAGATATAGAGTCGTTTACTTTGCACAGGTTTCGAACGACGAGGTGATCTGGATCGTGATCGAGATCTCGACCTTCCTCTGTGTCCATTTTCGTTTGCTGGAGACCTACGGAGAAGAAAGCATTCAAATCGTCAGGATTCGATTTTTAAGCCACTAATTATTGGGGCAATATCAACAAATACTTTATCCTAGTATAATGCAATGCTTATGAGACACGGATATTAGTGAATTAATCATAGCAACTTACCGATCCCGAGGCTCCTTCTTCATGGAAGTCTTGTCATAAGGTGTGGGTGAGTACCTGTCCGCCATAGCCATCAAATTTCAACTGTGCTGTAAATGGGTATAGTTTCTGGTTATTTGATACAAGCGTTTTCATTCGACCTGTGTAGTTGTCGCAAACCGGAAACGTAGCTCAATGTAACGTTATCGTTGCGCTACTATGTGAACTCGTGTTGTTGAACGTTGTTGAACGTCATGGATGGCGCAGGTCATCTACCAGTAGACACTACCAAAGCTGTTCCTGCGAAATCTATTTTGAAGAAGCAGAGTAGCCACAACTGCACTTCCCATCCTCCAGAATGCTCATCCGATGACAACGAATCTTGTCGACGGCGTGCGCAATGGGACGAGATGAACATCCTAGCCACTTACCATCCTGCCGATAAAGACTATGGCCACATGAAAATCGATGATCCGCCGACTCCTTATCATGAGTACGAAGATCCAGAAAGTTCTGAAGAGAAAATGGACTCATCTGATAACGTGATGAGGGAGAGGAAAGCCAGCTTTAGCGACACTGCAGAGGTACTCGACGTGGACGCTGTTGCGCAGAAGCTGACAGAAGCCAAGCCTATTCGCCTGAGAACAGTATCAGCATCTAGTGACTCTGATGAAGAATCTCATATGACTGAAGAAGAGAAAACGAAGAAGAAGGACTTCGAAAAGCGTAGAAAACAGCACTACAATGAATTCCAAGTAAGCTGATTGTGATATTGTTATTGCATGGAACGTTCCCGTTCTACTTTGGGCGTCTGTGCCATAGTGTTCAATATGTTAGATCAAAGCCACCTAGATTGTACCTGATCTTTAGCTGCTTTGATGGTGTGTTATATCAGATAGGTGGCCAAATTTTCTCTCTATCAATGGATCTAAGAAATCTGAGTTTTCTGCAGCCTACGCATATACCACTTCCAAGAAAACTACTGTACATTCCCATTTTATACGCAGAACAACACAGGATTTATTGGTTTATTGAATTTCTCAACTCATCTACAGAATAACGCCTCATGCGCTTTGATGAAGAAATGAATTCGAGGCTGAAGTTTCCTCGTAGTTTGTGCAATTTCGAAAGAGTTTGAGCTTTCAGCAAGACGATGCCTAGAATATGAGTTTCTCTTGTTTTAATCTGAGTGCAAAATCCAAGTAGCTGAGAAGCCTGCCTCTAACCAACTCTATGATTATAATTACAATATATACTGCTCAACTCTATCTTCTTTCCTCTACTTTGCGTAGAATATGTATATCGTACACTGACTGATAGCTAGTGAGCAGGCGTACCATTTATCATTCTATCATTCGTGCATTTCCATTATTATTATTGTTATTATTAATTTGTACAAGCATTTGTTTGTTTACTGTGTTGTGCAGCCAGGAGTATTTTGCGAAACTGTGCAACTTTTGATAGAAAAGTGGCGAGGGTTAGTAGGAGGTATAATAAATGATGTCATGAAGGGATTGTCCCAAGATAGGAAGCGTTGTGAGATGTTTATAATTCTCCCCATTTTGGGTATGGTACCAAAGGAATACTTTCTTTTCATGGGGCTTTCTCGTATGACAATGGCTCTTCAATCAGCCATAATGTTAGCATGTGTAGATATAAAACTCGTGTCTTAGGTCCCTGACCCTCACTTTATTAGCATTACTGGGCTTAGGGAGGTTACTGCACAACGCAACGCAACCGCTATGTTTGGTTTACATGCCGACCTGTCAACCCAAAAATACTGGAGATCTAGTTTTTCATAATACTGGAGATCTAGTTTTTCATGACTCCAAGAGTCCCCCCTCCCACAGCTAAGATTCTGCCATATGGTAGAGTGTCTCATGAAACATGGCTTCTTTCGAGTGGAATCTATTCCCTTGCAAAAGTTGTTTAGTTTGTAGGAAGTGAATTGGAGATAACGGTCTACAGCAAATTTACCGGAGCTGAAATACGTGTATTAACTCTCATACCGTAAAATGTGTTTTTGACGGTTATTGCGCAATCAAAAATTTTTTACAAATATGAGGAACGTCTGCTATCTTACTTGGGTTTGATTATTGCACTTATACAAAGCAATATTTGTGCACCAGCTTGTAAGGAGGTGTTTAAAGTTGCGCCACAATAACCACTGTTTGCAGTATATTGCTCAATATTTGCAAATTTTGTTTGGGTCGGAGTTTTTGTGATATCTTCTCTGATATTTTGGAGAGTTGGCGCAAAAATATCCCGGTATATCCATATTTCCACTTCTCAATGAGCCGACTTTGTCTCCAAGCGAATCTCACATCCATCAATTATCCGCTATTTTGAGATGTGAAAACTTCATTTTTGCGATATTTTATTTCTTTATTATTTTTTTTCAATTTGTAACAAATTGAAAAAAATAAGAATATCTTTTGTTCTAATTTTGATGCGTAGTGTTGATGATATTCATAATTGTGTATTTATCGATGCATTATATTTTTATGATAAAATTGATGTCTTACGTCGATACTCTGTGATGATGACTGGTATTTCTGTAGGCCGTGAAGTTAGCCAGACAACTTCTTGAGGAGGAAGAGGCGGAGTTAAACGACTCTCAGCCAATGGAGGATACAAGTCAGTAGATCAGAGCGCCACCCGGTGGCCAGTACAAGCTCTTATATTTTACAACATCTATTACTCACCATATTACTCATCAAAGTGCTTATGTTGCAACTGGCTTTGTAGTGGTGTACTGTGCCCATCCGCCAATGCATTGCTGTCTAACAAATCCAACAACCGAAAACTACTATAATGGACTGTTATTTATTTTCTTTTGAATCTATGTAAATGATATGTTGTGCAATAATTCAATTCAACACTGACTGCTGATGTTTCTCATAAAATAATTGACATCTGATACGTCTTGTTGATTGGCTTTACTCCACTCAAGAGTGAAGTTATCATGAACTTGGTTTGGGAGTGGCGAAAAAAATATCTTCACGGGGTGATGCCTTTGTGCACATGAACACCAAGTTGATGAGCGGCTAGCACTTCTTTCCGCTAGTATTGCACCAATTGTCTCCACTTCATTTCGTGTTAGAGTGAGTTCTGAGATCATCGAAGCCATGATACCAGGTGATCACCCATCACCCTCTTCGTGCATCGCAATCATTCGCTCCAAGTCTGCTGTCCTTTCCTTATCAATTACTTCCATCTCCCTCAGTTTCTGTAAAAATGCAAGAATTCAGACGATTATGACATGACTGAATAATAGTCAGACAAACTATAGATCCGAGTAGAATAATATTATAATAGCCAACAACAACAACAATAATGATAGTAATAATAATCAAACAAAGAATAAATATGCTCAAATACACTAGATATGAGGATGATTGCAGTGACGATGTAATCATGCAGTAATGATCAGACGAAATGTAGGTATATTTGTATTTATGATTATTGTTATTATTTATTTTATATTTAGATATATTCAATTGAGTCTTTTATTCAGCGCGGACAGGTTACCTGTGATATTTCCGTGTTGATAATTGTTCGATATTTGCCGCCCTGTCCAAGCGCGATCATCTCATCTAGAAATCTCTTTCTTTCCTCGATCTCACTTTGCACTACGAAAGTAAAGCAACTTATTTTACGTTGTGAGGTTGAGAAGTGACGCGTGTACTATAATGTATGGGAGACTTTTCCTAGAAATGTAAGTCAGGTTTACTTCTGCATTACTTCTTACATTCATCAAATCTATCTACATCCTCTTTTTCTAACTCTTGGAGCTGTTTCTTCCAGCGTGCCTCGCGCTGTTGTCTCAACGCTACCGCTGATCGGGGTCCCTCATCTTTCCCGTAAGCCATGATATTGCCGAGCCTCTCCTTATCTTTGTCTGTGCGAGCAACTAGTTTGTTTAAAAAATAAATTAGTTCTTTTAATCATATGTTTTAAAGCTTTTGGGTGAATATGATAAGAAAGTAGACGCTCATCACCAACGGGTCTTGGTTTGTAGTCGGGTCTTTCATACACTCCTGATGCTTCTATCGCTTCACGTGGCTTCACACCTCCTGAATAATTTCTTGGATTTAAAATTTTTGGATTCTCTGGTTTCTTTTTTGCTGTCCGAGTCTTGGCGCTGGTGGTCGGATGACAAGCGGTTGGCAACGATTCTCCACTTCTCAGTCGGGCATTAAGCTGCCTCTGTTGGAAATTGTTTAACTTGGACTCTTGCATCATCTCTACAAAAATCGTCTATGATTGTCCAGGTATATTAAAAGGTGGACTACATGGATAATGGTATTTGTTTGTAGTTTGTAGTTTGTTAGACTCATAGTTTAGTTTCCCTCATTGGTTGGAAATGAGAAGTAATTCATGTAGTGTTTATTTTCTACCATCAGATTTATTTAGCAGTAGCTGCTTACAAAATCCTCTTTGTAAGACTGATAGAAAGGTACAATAACCAATAATACTCACATGGTATTGTTAAAATTCCTTACCTTTCATCAATTTCTGGGTGGAGGGACTGTAGGTGGCCTGTTGTGAGTTCCAAAAGCCACCTTGCTGTACATTGCTTCGTCCATTGCCAGCCATCTTGATGCTATCTCTAGACGACACATTTCGCGAGATTTTGCGGTATTTTCATTAGTCAGTATCCTAGCCTAAAACCTACAGTTTTATTAGCCGTGATGCGGGCGTTGATCGTAATTCCCGTAATAATACTGGAATCAAAGGCCTTGACTGGGTCAGGGTCTCGCTTATATTTTCACCGCAGCAAGGCGAGTCGTTTCACGTGAGGAACATCTACCGATCCACTGGAGAAAGTAGTGAAATAACAGCTTTGATAGATCTGTCAGATGCCTATGCTTTACAGCAGGCCTAAAAACCATTTCCTATGATGGCTAAAAGGTGATGCATAGACGATTGCGTCCTGAATTTGTGCTTTTTATCATTACAAAAACGAGTGTTGCTTGCTGGATGCGGGCGTGATAGCTTATACTAGTTTTATCCGGCCGATGATAATCATAATCTCTGCGAAGAGCTAACTACAAGACCCACCGAAAATGGCAAAATCACACATACGAAATCTAAGAAGTGTGTTTACCTTCCCTGACAAGGAATTGACAACATGGTTCCCTGGCCATATGTTCAAAGGTAGGTTTGTGAGTCTGCAACAGTTTCAACGATGATCATCAGATTTTCAATGCAACCCATCGATTTGTATAGTATTAGTTGATATTAGAGGGAATGCACTGTAAATCAGCTTGCATTTTCAGATTCACTCAAATGGCAATGATTCATTGTTCTGCACAGGTGCTTTACAGACTTGGCACTTTATTTGACTCAGATTTGTAGCAGTAAACTATCTCTTCCTCCCTCATTTCCTCCTTCTCCCTCGCTCCTTAATCTTCCCTCCTCTCTTCCTCTCCCTACCTTTCCCCTCCTGTCCCCTCTCTCCTTCTCCCTCGCTCCTTAATCCTCCCTCCTCTCTTCCTCTCCCTGCCTTTCCCCTCCCGTCTCCTCCCTCCCTCTCCCTCTCCCTCCCGTATCCTCCTTCCCTCTCCCTCTCCA
>ERZ1740065.1119-NODE-1119-length-15643-cov-5.106877_pt1 | contig 15643 bp, 16 predicted proteins | sample MGYA00581738_ERZ1740065 | MGnify/ENA primary metagenome ERZ1740065 (study PRJEB43018, sample SAMN04849749) | marine metagenome | isolation source: floating plastic debris | place: Pacific Ocean | collected 2008-09-01 | study: EMG produced TPA metagenomics...
TCGATTGCAACGGCGCCGTTTGTATCCCCTGCGCCGGAGTGCCCGGCGATTGCTCTACCGGACCCACCACCACCCAAGCTTGCGACGATGGCGATCCTTGTACCATCAATGACCAAGAGACCATCCTCAATGCCGACGGCTCCATCTGTATCCCCTGCGCCGGAATACCCACCGACTGTAGCAACGGAAGCAGCAGTAGCATTCCCTGTGACGATGGCGACCCCAATACCATCAATGATGAGCAGCGCATTTTGGACTGTGACGGTTCCGTCTGTACCCCCTGCCAAGGAATCCTGTGCGAGGTGGTCGCTGCCATTCAAGATCCGATCGGCAGCTTGAATTGTCAGAGTCTGGAATCGGGGTTGGTACTGGAAGGGATTGGCTCTTCCATCGGGGTGGGTATTGTCTACGAGTGGCTTTTCCAAGGTGGCAGTTTGGGCAATGAGCTATCGCAGGAAATATTTGCCGAAGGCGTTTACCAACTGATCGTCACCGATCAATCGACGGGTTGTGCAGATTCAGCGGAGATTTCCATCAGTATTCCCGTAGTCGACCTCTCGCCCACACTAAGCATCAATGGGGAAAGCTGTACGGGACAAGCGGACGGTAGTCTGGTTATCGACGCGGTGATGGGGGGTAATGGCCCTTATCTCTACGCCCTCAACTCTGGGGATTTCCACTCCACCAACCGCTTCGAAAACCTGGCGCCGGGCATCCACTGGCTGACCATCCAAGACGTGGATGGTTGTGAATCGCTTGTCGAAGTGATCATTGCGGAAGCGCCCGCGCTGTTTTTAAATTTGGGTAGAGATCGGTCGATTGACTTTGGCGATACCGTTCACCTTTCCCCGCTCACGAATGCCTTGGTGGATAGCGTCCATTGGGATTTCCAGGAAAGCTTAAGTTGTGTAGATTGTCTGCCCGCCATCGCACAACCCCGGGAAGAAACGACCTACGTCCTCTCCCTGATGGATGACAATGGCTGCTGGCTCACGGACCAAATCACCATCTTCGTGGACCGGACGGAGCAGGTGTTTGTCCCCAACGTATTCTCTCCCAACGGGGATGGCATCAATGATTACTTTACGATCTACGCCAGTGCGGATGTCAAGCGGATCAAACAGTTTAAGGTCTTTGATCGGTGGGGCGCCCCCCTCTTTGCCGAAAACGATGTGCTGGCCAATGATTGGCGACAGGGCTGGGATGGTCGGCACCGGGGAGAATTTGTCAATCCGGGTGTTTACGTGTACTTCGTCGAGGTGGAATACCGGGATGGACGAGTGGAAATCCAGGGTGGGGATTTGCTGCTGGTCCATTGAGGTAGTGGAGCGGCCGTTGAATGGCTGAATGGCAGGATTTGGGGGAGGAATGGCCGGGGGCGACCTTAATCGGATGGCGCAACGCGAGGCTGGACCCATTCCCAGCGACAGACGTTGCGAAAGCCAATCCAAAACGTTGGTTTCACGAAGGCATCGTTCCTCGGGATGTCGACCACCGCGAGCGCCTGCCGCCAACTCCCCCCTTTGACGACCGCTCCCCCCGCCACCAGCTCCGCGACGTTTCCAATGACACCGTGCAGTCCGTAGACGTTTTTCGAGAGCAGGTCCACCCGACTGGGCATCCACTCCAAGCCCGGATTGCCCTTCGTCCCCCTACTGTAGATTCCCTCTCCCAGATGGTACAGACAACCGCGCCACCGCTGTATTTTGCGATTGTACCGCGACAAACTGTCCGTCCCGTAGCGCCAGCCGCTGTCCCGACCGGCCAGTTGCTCCCACTCCGCCACCGTTGGGATGGCATAGCTGGGCAAAGCCAGTGCTTGGTGCCGAATGATCCAGTCGTAGCCGCCCCGGAGGTAACGCTCGCGGGTAAATACGCGATTGGAATCCAAAGTGCCTGCGGACCGAATCCAGCCAGCCTCCAGAAGGATTTGTTCCGCCACCCGATCCGTACGCCAGATCGAATAGGCGCGGGCTTGCGCCCCGGTAAGTCCAACGATCGGATGGTGGTCGTAAGCGGGATGGGAAAAATAACTGCCCCGGTAGGGTTCTCCCAAGTAAACCTCTTCCGCCAACACGCTGGTATCCGGTCGCGCTTGGCGGTACCGCGCGGAGGTCTTGCCGTACACCCGGGCTAGCCAGGACAGGTACTCCCGGTAGGCCCGATTGGTGACCTCGGTTTGGTCCGCGTAAAAGTTGTCCGCTATGCGCAGGGTATTGGGGGGAGCCGTCACTTTGAGGGCGGTCGTCTCCAATTGGATCCTTTCCTTACGCGTACAGGCACTGGTCAGCAGCAGCAAAAGGGGGACTAAAATTCCCCACCAACGCAATAGGCACTGCATCCCCTAATCCTTTTGCTCGGGCTGGGGATAAGGGCGCCAGGTATAGCTCTTGTGGACGATTTTCCAGGAGCCCTCGTATCTGAGCAGTAGAAAATAATCGGTAAAAATCCGCCAATTGGGAATGACGATTTCGGCCTTGGCGATGGCCGCGTCTTTTTCGTAGTCGATGGAGATGATCCGGCCGATACGGTTGGCCTTCTTGCCTTCCTCGACATTGGCGATGTACTTTTCGCCGGAGCGTACGCGCAGGCTATCGGCTTCGGTGACAGTGTAGAGGTTAAAATCGGGGTGGAAGGCCCGACGCAGCCGGTCGGGTTCGCCATTGGCCGTTCCCTCGATGTAGTCCATCAGGGTGGCCGTGATCTGGGCCAATTCGGAGGGGGTGTTCTCGGTTTGGGCGGACAGGGAAAGGGAGCAAAGCCAAAACAGCAGTAGTCCTCCCAACTTTAGTGGGGTCGTCATAGGCAAATTTTTGAATCCCTCAAGATAAATATTAAAAGCTATTCCCGCTAGCTTCGCTCCCACTTTGCGTCGCGAATCCGCTCGGCGCGCGACTGGATCCAATCGGCCTGGGCGGGCGTATCGGGGACCTTGACCCGGCGGTATTTTCCGATGACCTCAAAAATCTGCTCGCTGGGCATTCCCAAGTTGATCAATACCGCCGCCGCCAAAGTAGAAGACCGACCAATGCCCATCCGACAGTGAATCACGACTTTTTTGCCCTGCCGGACCAACTCGGCGAGCCGGGCCACCAACTGGAGGAAGGACGCTTCCTCACCGGGAGGGTGCACATCCGGGATGGGATAGTTGATAAATTCCATCCCCCAATTTTGACAAGCCTCGGCTTCCCCTTCGAGTCCCAAGTCCCAAGCTTCGGATGTTTCCAAGAGGGAGACCAAACAATCGACGGATCGGATCATCAGCCCCTTGATCTCATCGTCCAGCCAATCGTTGCCCCGGGGCCGGGCCATGATACCGAGTTGTTTTTCGCCGCTCGCGGCTTCGTTGATCCAGTATACATCAGAAATCATATCTGTGGGTAGCTTTTTTGGTGTTGCTTAGGAAACACTTTTCCCAGCGTTTTGATCGCTCCGGAGCACCAACCAGTAATCAGTGCCGTTGGCGTGTTGGGTGACGGCGCAACCAACGAGCAGGGAATCCGCCACGGATACCGCTGGAAAAGTCTAGGCCCGCTCCGGTACCAAAATACCAGTGGTTGGCCTCTTTTTGGGCCAGCATAATTCCGGTCAAACCGGCTAATAACAATAAGGTTAAGGTTAATTTTTGCATCGTAGAAGGGTTTGGTTTATTACTTTACTTTTAACTCACCCTTCTTCAAGGCCATTCTCAAGTCGTCAACCGCCAATAAGTCAGGTTTCTAAAACCCTTCCACCGCGCCTCTCCTTATTTGAAAGGATCGCTGTATTTCTCGTCCACCAAGACCTCCTCGTCGGTCAGCGTATGTAAAAAAGCCACCAGGGCCTCCTTCTCCGCCTGGCTCAGATCGAGCCGCAGTACCTCCGCCTCCCCCGCCTGGCCGTCGTCGAGGGTCTCTAAGCGAAAATGCAAATTGGGATGATCCGCCACCCCATCGCTGTAGTGATTGACCACCTCCATCAAAGTCGCAAAACGCCCGTCGTGCATATAGGGACCGGTCACCGCAATGTTTCGCAAAGTAGGCACCTTGAAGAGGCCACGATCCGCAGCCCGACCGGTAAAGGCTCCCTTGCCCTGATCGGTGTACGCCAAGGCCAGTCCGTTATTCTAGGCCTCATCGTTGACGTGCTGGGGACTGCCGTGACAGTACAAACAAGTGGCACCATTGCGCCCGCGGTAAAAAACATCCAGCCCCAAATTTTCCTGGTCCGTAAAGTTGGGAAAATTGGGCATCTCCTCTTCGTCCTCGGGTAGGCCCGCCGCCACAAAACCCCGATCGAATTTGGAATTGACCGAGACGATCGAACGCGTAAACTGCGCCAGCGCCCGGGCGATGCGCTCCGCCGTCACCTCCTCACTGCCAAAGGCCTTGGTAAACAGCACCTGGTAATAATCCAGGGGCTGCAATTTGGCCACCAAATCCTCCAGGGTCATCCCCATTTCGATGTGGTCCTGAATCGGCAGCAAGACCTGCGCTTCGAGAGTGGCGGCTCGCTCGTCCCAAAAAAAGTGACCGTTCTCGTAGTAGCGGCTGTTGATCAGCGTCATGGAATTGCGCTTGGTCCGTTCCCCATTCAGGCCCACGCTAAACCGGCGCGGGTCCGAAAAGGCGGCCCCTTGCTCATGGCAGGACGCACAGGAAATGCGGTTGTTTTGCGACAACTGCGGATCGTAAAACAGCACCCGTCCTAGGGTGGCGCCCATGTTGGTAATCGGATTGTCCTCGGGCGTATTGTCCGCGTCGTAGGCCTCGGCCGACTGGTAATGCGGCGGCAGGCGCGTATCGGTGTAGTTGAAGGGCAGCGCTTTGAGGTCGAGCACTGGCGTGAGGATTTGCAAATCGGCAGCGGAAAAAGTGCTGGTGTCCGCGGGAATTTGCTCCGGCGTTTCCTCCAAATCCGTTTCGCGATCGCAAGCGGACCACAGGAGGGCCAGGGCCAAGAGGATTACTGTTGGTCGAGTCATAAAAAATGCAGTTGTGTTAAAGGGTAGCGGTATCTTCCGTAAGCTTAAAAGAAGCAAATCGCTTTTTCCCTAACCCACAACTGGTTTTTATAGGGGGGTGCTGCGCAAAATTCCGGCGGCGCTTCCCTCATCCCGCCGCGCCAAGGGCCCGGCGGACCCGAGCACTTTGGGCCACCAACTGCTAATGGGGACAATCCGTGGCGAGCCGACGGGCTCAACGCTCCTCCAACCAGTCCGCCATCGTTTCGAGAAAACCCGTACAGCGGACGTAAGGGAGCTGATCGTCCTCGTGTTCGTAAAAGCCACCCGTTTCGCACTGGAACATATTGTGGTTGCAAGCGGGAAAGGAGCGGACGGTCAAGTCGGCCCGTTCGCCCAGGCAGCGCTCGTACAGGGCGCGGGTCTGGGTCCAATCCACATTTTTATCCTGCTCCCCAAAGAAGGCCAGTACGGGGCAGTCAATGCGAGCCAGCAGGCTATCAAAACCTGGAATGCAAACCTCCAGTCCGGTCGCCTCATCCAGGGTTACCTTGCTAAATTTCTGCTGGTAGGCGTAGTAGCCCGCCTCGCTAATTTCCGTGTTTCCCGTAAAGCGCCGAAAAAATGGATTTTGGCGGAGCGCGGTCGTAGCTGCCAGGTAGGTTTCAAAACTGCCCCCCGAATGGGTAATCCGTACCCCCACCGCCCACTCGCCAACGATCCGGTCGACGCTGTCCGGTGGGTGTCCATTGAGTTTTAAATTTTCCGCCAGGAGGTACTTGAAGTTTTCCTTATCATCCACCCCACTCACCGAGATCCAAAAGGCAATGTCCGGCCGCTGCGCAATGACCAGCGGATTGATCCAGCCCGCCCGACTGATGCCCCACAGACCGATGACCTCCGACCCGTCGCCCCCTAGCCGCCGCAGGGCATCGAAGGCCGCCATAACCTCCGCCGCGCTGTTCTGCACGGGATGCTTGTAATCAAACGTCCCCCCACTTTGGCCACAGCCCATTTTATCCCACATGCAGGTTCCGTAGCCCGCCGCCACCAGCGTAGCGCGAACGTCGGCGTGCCAATCCTGGGCCACCGCATTGGTACTTCCCGAACCGTGTACGAGCACGACGATCCCCTTGGGCGGCCCTTCCGGCGGCAAGTTCAGCACGCCGTTGAGTACGACACCCTCAAATTCAAATTCGAAGATTTGCCCAGTCGGTTGGGCTGGTGTCAGCGTAGTACTAAGGACCAGCCAAAACAAAGTCGCAAAGTATTTCATGTCGTGTCGATTAAAGCAGCGCTGTCGATCGGTCGCTAGCGGTGGACCAAGGGTAATCCGCGAAGCAGACTACGCGCCCAAAGCTAAGGAACCCGGAGCAGGGGGGAGGCCTCCATCCGACGGAGGGCTTCCAATTCACGACCAATTCGGATCTCCACTTCTCCGATCCGCTGTCTTTCGATTTCTTCGCCGCCCCTTAGGTCTCCTCCTTGGGCTTGATAGCTACCCCTTTGAAGAAAGTATAGCAAAAAGTTCCACCCCCGGCGGCGGTTCGTTCCAGATCGCGGATACCACGTTGGAACTCGTGCTCCGGCAGCAGTTTTTTGGCGTAGACCTCCTCGGCGATCCCGCGGATCATGGCGGTAAAGGTATCGCGCGTAAAGCCCTGAACCAGGGCGGGCTTGGAATCATCGACGTAGATCTGTCGGGGGCTCACCCCCACTTCCGCAAAGCCCACCTCCCGCAACAGGGGGTACAACTGCCGACCGATGTTGGCATCGCCGCCGTTTTGTGCTTGCAGTTCGACCTGGGCGGCCACTACCTGGCGAGCGTAGGCGCTGTCGGGATGAAAGTAAGTCGAGCCGTGATCGCCCTCGACGACGGTGATCGTACCACCGGGGCGCAGTACGCGCCACAGCTCCCGAAGGATGTCCCTGGGAGCTGGGACGTGCTCCAGGACAAAGCAGACGAAGACGTGGTCAAAGTGGTGCCTGGGGAAAGACAGTCGGGTGAGGTCTTCCCGTTGCAGCTCGACGTTGGACAGCTTTAGGTCTTTGACCAATTCGGCGGCTACCTCCAGTGATTTTTGCGATAGGTCGACCCCTACGAAGGTACACGTTGGATTTTGGCGAGCGATGGTTTGGGTTTGGGCTCCGACGCCGCAGCCCGCTTCCAGGATGTGGGCCCCGCTTTCCCAGTGGGAATCCCAATGGATAAAATCGGCGATGGAATGGGCTTGGTCGTACAGCCGTTGGGTTTCGGTGGCGGAGTAGCCGTGGATGTAGCGATCGGCCTGGGTGGTTTTATAGGTGTCGACCCGTTCTTCGATCTCTTTCACCTGGCCGAGGATGGTCCGGGCGGCTTCGCAGAGTTCGCGACCGAGGGCGGTAAAGTGCAGTTGGCCCCCGGAGCGGTGGAAGACGGGGATGCCCAGGGTGGATTCCAGTTGTTTGAGTTGGTGGCTCAAGGCGGAGGGGCTGAGGTGGAGTTCCTGGGCGGCCCGTTTGAGGGTCCCGTGTCGGTCGATGGCGTCGACCAGCACCAGGTGGCGGATTTCGAACATGCGGCTTTTTGGTATAAATGTATTGCGGGGGGCGCGCAAAAGCGAACGATGGGCCTGAAAAGCGTTCAGGGGAGGGATGAATTTTTTTCAGGGGGGAGTGGCGTCCACCTTGCGACAAAACACATTAAATATATTGACAATATGAATATTATTTGTTATACTTGTACCTATTGTTGAAACACTATTCTTTCAAGTGGTGGATAGAACCCAGCGGTGAATAAAACTTTAAAGTCCATTGACAAGCAACGACAACTTAACGGACTATGCCAAATACATAGCCCGACTGGCTCGGAGTGGTTCTGACGAAATATTCTCCAGCCTTGAGCCCCAAATTGGTCCCGCAATCATTAAGCATTTACTCCAGCAAGTGATATCCGGGAAGTGCCATTCCGTACGGGTATTTACGCATAGTCTAGAGGACTTAATCCCAGACGAAGAGCTATCCATCCATTTATTTTTCAACTGCGTACGAAAAAACAAACGCTGCAAATTGGTTTTCGTACTTCCTCAGTCCGCTAGTCGATCCTCCAAATTATATCGTACACTTGTAGCTTTGCGCGATAGTGATGCCTACGGAGATCGGGTGAGCTTAAGTCATTTAAGGGCAGAAAGAGGCAATGGCTCTTCTCAGCTAGACCAGCCCTGGGTCTCCGACCTCAAAAGCACTGTAATCGCCTCTCCGATGTTCAGAGAGGAATACAAATCAGGAGCCTCCTCCTTTACATTCAATAACAAAGCCCAGGCAAGGGCATTGGCAGATCAATTTGATACGCAATTCCTCCAGTCGGGCTCTTTGGAGGAGTATCGGCCTATGCTGGAAGTCACCGGAGAGTTTTTTGGGCGACCGACTTCCCCGCGGCGGCGTGAAACAAGCTAAGGGACACTCTGGCGATTACTATTTTTGAGTTTCACTACTTCATGTCTGACTATTTTCAACATATAGAATTACTGCATCTCATTGCTTGGCGGAATCCTTTTTAATACGTACTAGATGGCTACCGAGAGAAAGGATTGGCGCTACTGAGCTTTACAGCGCTCATCCAGGCCCTACTGGCTACTGGCTTTGCTTACCACAGCATCAAGAAAGTACGCAAGTTGGTAGACAGCTACATGGCGGTTCAATTTCGCGATTACGAGACAATTCGAAAGAATACCTCCCAAAAAGTAAGTACAGAAATTGATGAAATACTGAATGGGGGTAATGTAACGTTGCCTAACGACATTGTCAAACTTTCGGATTACAAAGAGCAACTGAATGATTTGCTTGAGGATATGAGTGATAAGCGACAGAGCATACTGCGCTGTACGGGGCAAGCTTTTTTTATTCTGGGACTTTATTGCTTTCTACTCCTTATTTTGAGTGGCTTTGAAAACGCCAATACCAGCGATTTTTACCATTGTAAATTTAAGAACACCCTTACTTTTTTTAATGGCCAGGTATTGACCTACCTAGTGGTGCAGTACTTTTTTGATCGGTTTGATGGTGCAAAGTCCTTGATTCACACGAGTTTTGTTCTTGGCTTCTTAATCGTATCCGTACCCGTTGGATTAAAGATTCACTATGCTTTCGATATGTTTGCAATTGTGATATCGACGTTATTCGTTTTATTTACGCCCTTTATATTAGCCTGCACCAGTGCCTTTAGACTAAGTCGAGGAGGTGTAATGAGGCGGTTTGACCGGCAGTACCAGAAGATTGTCGATCAGTTCAAAAGCGAATTCGCAGATGTTATGGCATGATAATTTTTTCCTGTAGCTCGTACAGGCCCACTTGTGGTGATCGCTCTCCGCGACGGTACTCGTAAAGGGCCAGCATTTTAAAATCAAGCAGCCTGAGATCTTCCCACAAGGTTTTGAGAATTTCTTCTTTTAAGCCTTCCGTATCACCCAAGTCTTTGTGATAAAAGCGAAGAGTATTCTTGTCGAAGCTTTCCCGGGAGATACTACAGGAAAAACAAGCTTTACAATTGTGCGTATTGTACACCGGGTGGTCTCCATCTTTTAGCAGCTGGCAGTACTGTTCACGCATTCTTCTACTCACCGACGCCAAATATTGTAAAGCCCATTCTTGTGAGTGATACTGGGAAAATTCATTTGGGTGAGTAATCAACAGTGGCCGCTCCAGGGCCTGCGCCAAACTTGTGAGTTTTTTCATTCCACGCAGCAAATTTTCCCGGCTATTTACATGCTGGTAGAGATCAAATTCAAAAGCCATCTCGATGTCCTGCATTCGCTCCGCAACTGGGTTGTACGCTGGGGGAGGATTGGGAATCGGGGTGGGTTGTCCAAAACTTTTGAGTAACCATCTGGTAGCCAGAATACTCATGAAAATGGTTAGGAGGAGGCTGGTATAAAAAATTATCTTCTTGGTTTTAGTACTCAAGCCTTCGAACCAGGTCTTAAATCCGGTAAGCTTGGGAATGGAATAGTGTTGCATTGGTTTGGGGTTCTACAGACAAATAATACATTATACCTAAATGTAATATATTTTTGCCTCTTAATTGTTATAAAACCCTTATTTTTACAGCACATTTTTTTCCCCACCACGATAATTAGGCGTTTTCCTCAAAATTTCTCCCCACCATAAGACTTCGGAGTTGATTCCAAAGACCAATCCGTTATTTACGGAGATTGGAGTCTTACGGGTCGTCACTGTCATCGATCAGGCCCTGATGTTATGATGTACGCGCCTCTTACAAACGCACTTCGCAGTGTGGTGTGAAACGGCTAGTCGGGACAGTCCATCTGAGCACTAGACTTGGACTACTTCCCCGACCCATTCCAAATCTGCCGCTGGGCGGCTTCGATCGCATCCAAGTCCATTACCTCCACCTCGCCCTTGTGCTTACGTAGGACGGTATTGGCATCTTGCAGTTCGAAAGAGAGGGGATGGAAATCAGCGGGGTCGGCGGGACCAACCGAGGAGAAACGGGCCAGGTCTATACCAAGACTAATACTTCTCCTGGGCATCCAAATACCGCTTGACTCCAGTTTAAGAATTTGATAGTGATAGACATGTAGGATACGGTCCCCAAAGATGTACACCACTTCAGTTGAAGAGGAGATGATAAAATCTACCAATGTCCTGGATGTCGGTACCTCCGCAAGTGTGTCTATAACCTGACCATTTTCACTCAAAATTAGAAACTGTCGGCTGTTGCTTTCACTGACTGGAATTAGAGAGAGGGTATACGTTGGATTTTGTGCATCAGCAAACTCACAAAAGAAACCAAGTAAAATTATCAAAGCGCAACAACTAAGGGGTCTGTGTGAAGTATTCATAAGCAAGTGGCCCATTAATCTTAGGGCATTATGGTGGTTTGCTGTACGGATGTATTCAGGTGGCCATTCCAAAGAATGTCGTAGGTTCTGAGCATATTATTTTCAATGCGTTCATAAAAAAAGAACGTTCCAAATCCATCGAGAGAGGCGTTTTCCCAGTCGTTGCCACTGCTTTGGGGAGGGCTGCCGTAGGAGGGGTCAAAATAACTACCATCGTATTTTACCATGGCGTGATTTACAAAAAAGGACTGCGGATCCGGGTTTCCTTGCCCTGGAATTCCATTCAGTTCCGCCGCTCTGATACTGTTCCCATTCGCAATAGTGATGGATGCCACTCCGTTTGGGTCCGTTTCGTGGATAAAGAATTTATTATTCCCCCCGGAGCCACCGGTGGGGCCAATAGACGAAGTGAAGTCCCAAGATTTAACCAGTAATATCCCTAGAATTTGGTTACTCCTAGGAAAGGGTTCAATAAAAGAAAACTGACTGGTATTGGGTTCTCCCGCAAAGAAGGTATTCAGATCGCTAGAAAGTTGATTGGCATCTGATCCAGACAATGGGTTGTGCCAATCAACGTTTACTAAATCGACGGAGGGAATGCCTTGTACCAGTATCATATCTCTAAATAAGTTAGCCCATGCGCCACAGCGACTATCCTCATAACGCAACAATCCGGCCGTCGTGAAACAGGCAGGCTCAGGAGCGGGATTTGATGGGCGCCAGTAAGTCATGTCGTTGTTACTCCCGACGCGCCGAACCGATTGATCTTGAAATTCAGTGTAAATGCTGCGGACGATCAGCTTCTTTGCGTCAAGCACCACCGCATTTTTACATCCTAAATACAGTATAGTATGAAATGCTTTGGTCGTAGAGCTCAATAGGGGCGAACCGTGGGTCACGTTCAATGGGTGCTGGCTGGTATCAACTTCCCCCCAGGGCCCAATCTGAATATTGGACAAGTACCAAGTAAGCTCAAAATCATCCCAAAAACCTACCTCAGCTTGTGGAAAGGCCTGATCCATGGATGACTCCAAATAGAGCCACTTCCCACCAAACTCAATCAGTTCTTTCACCGGCATCTGATACCCTCCTGGATGTTCCGCTTTCGCGTAGAATTTCTGACCAGCGGGACCATTACAAATAATGTCAAATGTTGCACTAAGCCTGGCAGTACTCCCGCTAACGTAAGCAACGGGCTTCGCTCCTCCGTTTTTATTCCACGCCTCCGTCGAAAGGACACCCGAAATACTAAAGTCGTCCAGGTCATTTCGGATTACAATCCATTCCCCATCCCCCGGCAAGGGTTTCCAAAATGTTACCTCCTCAAGACTAACACTGTTGCTGTAATCAAAATTTGGTCCGGAGAACGATCCATCAGGATTTGACTGTCCGCCCACCGTCTCTGAGGACAGACAGAGAAAAAACAGCAATAGCTGCGAATAAAAAACTATTTTCATTGGTTGGTACCTTTATAGCTTGATCATGTTCCAGTAAATCAGGTGTTTGGTATGATCACCATCTACGGTGACAAATGATAAAACGGTCTTCCAGGTCATGGTGCCATCTCCCTTTTGCTCCAACGAATAGGTGTCGGTAGGTACTTCAAAATTATCCGCCGAAAGAGGGGCAAGTACTACCCGGTCCTTAGCCGGGAGGTAAGCGTATAAGAAATCTATAGCGGACTGACTACCAGGCTGGGTAAACTTCCCGTGTTCATCATCAATTAGCTGTAGCGTAAAAAAACGAGCCGAAGTAAATTCTAAAGTATCATTTTGGTAAAACTCCCCACGCTCGTGAACCCGCCAACTACCAATAAACTCAGGATGATCGAATACGGGTAAGTTGGCAGCTTCGTCCTCCTGACAGGAATACAGCAGCAACATAGAAAGCGATAATGTGACGTATAATGATCTCATCGTATACCTTGTTATCCCTGACGGGATAATGTCCACTGACGAACCACCGTAGAGATAAGATCACCGTTGGGATCTCGAAGAATGCTGTGCCTCTCCCAAATCATTTGGTGCTCCCTTATTTCGGTGATGTCAAAAACGGTGGTAATTGTATTTTCTCCGATCGGAAAAATTTGTCCCATAATTACTTTATTGCTTTGCTTAAAGTAATGATACACGATCTCTCCTTTTCCGCCGGATGGTAAATATTCGTAGGTTCCTGTTTCCTGATCCTCCCCTAGGGTGAGACGACTTTGTTGACTACTTGAGGACAGGAGAATATTATTGGCATCATACTGACTGAGCGTCTCCATGACATTCCAAACCCCTACCACGGTATCGCCTTCGTCCGGTGACGGGGCGATCTCATCGTCCGTGCCACAGCCCATCAAGAAGACCGTTATTAGCAGCAAATATTGTATTACTTTCTGGTTAAACTCCATTGGTAAATTATTTTATCAGCAGCCCTTGTACCTTCATTGTACCATTCTTGTATCCGTGGTTCATTTCGCCTGATCTCATAGGTGACGGGAACGTCATTCACCGATATGATGGTAGTTGGGGTGATGGTAATTTCCTGGGCATTGCTATCGTAGCACCAGTCCAGGGTACGCTGAATGGAAAATGGGGTACTTTCCTCGCCGGTTCCGTCGGAGTCCAGGCGCACCCAACCTTCGGAATAATACGTATCTTCCCCACCACTGGGATAAATCTGGGTAATGGCTAAAACGTATTCCCATTCCCCGATTAAATTTTCCCTGGGAGCGAAGTCATCTTTATCGCCGCAAGCATTGCAAACACAAAGTAATAAGGTGATTAAGATCGTGATACGCATGGATTATTTGGATTTGATGATTCTGGTTTGGTGAATGCCACTGCTGGTACGCAATACGACGAAGTAAATGCCAGCCGCATAGGAGCCCAGATCAAGGTGCCAGTGATTTTGCCCTTCCTGAAGTAAGACCGCTTCGTGTTCGAGAATGCTGCCGGTGATATCAAGCACTTTTAATACAGCTCTTTCGGAAGTCAGCACTGGCGCACGATGGGTAATGGTAAGCTCACGACTAAATGGATTGGGTATGGCAAGTAGTTCCCCAAGCGTCGTCTCCCCACGCCCAGTCAGTTCAGTACTTACCGGATCAATACTTGTGCTTGAGGTAGACAGAGGAAGGGAAGATGCTTTTAGCTGCGTTACCTCAGTTGCGATCCCCTCGGCTGAAAGTAGATCGGTTAAAAACGCGTCATCGAATCCTACATCGGGAATAAAAACTTCTATTGTTCCGATTTCGGGAACATCATCAAATGTATACGTTTCGTAATGGCCCGTTTCGGGCCATCCCCCATCCGATCCAAAATTGAGTGGACATACTTTGACCTCATCATCACACTCCGGATCACACCACCGTACTAATTCGCCCCCATCGCAGGTCAATACCTGCCAGCATCCACAACGCGTCCCGCCACAGTTGACACAGCCGCCACTCCCCCCCAGCCCCAAGCGGTTGACTACATCCGTAACAATAACGTAATCGCCAAAGTCACAATACGATACCCGGAGACAGTAAAAGCATCCATTGACCTCATCGTACCCCGAAAGCAGCTGGGTACTCGCAGTACCCCTAATTCTGCTACATTCTTCCCCGGTGCGGTTGTTTCGAGTCACCAAATCGCAGCCCTCCAGATTTTGCGTGGTCCCCACAAAAATACGTTCTCCGATTACCGTGTCTGTTCCCGTACAGAAAGCATCAACGTACCTACAGTCCAATGCATTGGTCCGGTAAACGATTGGGTAGGAATTACTCAATATGATCTGGCCGCTACACTCCGTAACGAAAGTACACGCTGCCCAACGCTGACTTATTTGTCCAATACCAACCGTAAAGCACTGGGCCAGTCGACAATAATTTTCATCCGTCACGGTCACGCAATACTGTCCACTCGGAAGCGAAAATAGGTCTTTGGTAGTAGCCCCGTTATCCCACTGATATTGATAAGGCATCGTCCCACCAGAAACATTTAGTACCACCGCTCCTACGTCAAAGCCATTACAGGCCGGTACCACCGCTCCATTAAAACCGAACTCCTCATGTTCACAGTCCACAATCTCATAACAGTCGTTAAAGGAATCACAGCCATCGGTTAGGGTGACGCAATAAGTACCCACCTCCAGCTTGCGAATATCTTGCGTAAATGCCACAAAGTCATCCGGTCCGGTCCAATGATAATACAGTGTACTAGCACCACCGGAGACAGCTAAATCAATCGCCCCCAAATCGTTACCGTAGCCGATGGGGGTAAGCGTGTTGACCGCCACGGAGATGGGTGGACCTTCTTCACCTGGCTCCAGTAACCCTCCAGAACAGCAGCAAATCCTGACCCCTAATGTTTTGCGACATCCCTCCCCATTCACTACCGTCAGGTAATAATTTCCGTTACACAATCCCACTAAGTCTTGCGAAGTAGCGCTAAAACCATTGGGCCCGCTCCATTGGTAAGTAGCGTGCTCCCCGGCCGGAATCTCGACATTGATTTCACCATTGCAAAGGTTTCCGCAAGTCTCGTTATTGGTAACACTGGCAACCCAGGCGTTAAAAGAGGAAGAGAGCGCAAAGCAATTCGATGCAGTACAGCCCTCCCCGTCCGTGACCGTCACGCAATAGCTTCCGGGAGCAATGCCATCAAGATCTTCCGTAGTCGCTCCATTACTCCACTCGTAGGAAAAGGGCCAGCGTGTATGGTGTCCAGTAACGGATAAGTCAATCACTCCACCCGTTGGGGAGCAGGCCCCTTCAAGTTGGGCATTGACCTCTATCCGTTTTTCGTTCACTCGAATATTGCCACTTTGGGAGCAGTTGGTAGCATCCGTAACCGTCAACTCGTACCAACCGGGTGCTAAATTTTCGATGGCC
>ERZ1740065.1120-NODE-1120-length-15635-cov-11.675610_pt1 | contig 15635 bp, 15 predicted proteins | sample MGYA00581738_ERZ1740065 | MGnify/ENA primary metagenome ERZ1740065 (study PRJEB43018, sample SAMN04849749) | marine metagenome | isolation source: floating plastic debris | place: Pacific Ocean | collected 2008-09-01 | study: EMG produced TPA metagenomics...
ATCTGTGTTCCATTCGAAAGCAACAACCCAGTACTCAAATCAAACAGGGTAATGCGCTGTGATGATATATACTCCATACAACCAGCACTACTTACCTGTTCTGCTGAGTTCCTTGGATGATCCTTCAAAACTTGATAAAGTTCAGCAACACTGATCTTCTTCTCAGGGAATCTCAAGTTGTCGTGTTCATCACCGTGAGACATGACAGCGAGTACTAGCAGCTTGCTGGAACTGTTGGTAGTAGCAAACGCCTTGATCTTCTGGGTAGCATCATCGGCAGTCAAATGTTCATTACCGGCTGTGGACTTATCCATCTCCTCTACCTACAGGGGGGAACACTAGAAATTGTCCGGATCAATAAAATTACTCGAGATAGAGATAGAGATAGAGATAGAGATAGAGATAGAGATGGAGATAGAGATAGAGATAGAGATAGAGACACTAGAAGCAAGTTGTTAAGTGGAAAAACTATAGAGAAATATGGTAATAATTATACGGCAACTCTGAGCTATTCATGGCGCTATAATATAGCCAAATGTAAGCATTTCTCTTGATGGACTCCTTACAGCTGCTGTAAGGATCTTTTGTTGACCCAGGGTGAGAGCCCTGGGTGAGAGCCCTGGGTGAGAGCCCTGGGTGAGGTGATAGGTGATAGTTGAGGTAACCGGTATCACGAGACATGTTGTTGTGCATGCTGGTAACATCTTAGCACTGTTAAAGACAAGGGCCGGGCGATAGGCAATAACAGCAGATCTCTATAGTAAATCATATATGTTGATTACGTACATCCAATAGCATTCACTCTAAAGTAAGGCTAAACACCCTTTTTACGATACGTTGGAGTTGTCTTCTTGTCTTTTTATGATGTTCAAGCGAGACTTTGGTCCTCTATCAGTATTCTTGGCTTAGCTAATTGACACATGTTCATCCCATTACAGAAGAATCAAACAGATATCTACTTGTTATGATAAACAACACAGGTCTAGTGGTGGTTGGCTTTCATTTGAATGCAAGACATGATAGCAGGTGACCCATCTGTAAGCTAGGACAAGCATATGGAGAGTGGGACATTGAGTTAGTTGTACTCATTACCGGGAAAGTCACTCTCCAACGTCTGATTCCCACTCTGATTGAAGCCTTGTGCAGTTTTATCTACATGGCCTTGGTTGACCACTTTATAAGAATATGACCATATAATTATCTCCCTTATTAGCAGCTCTGACACTGTCTGGTGCCTGATGACTGACCAGAGTCAGTATCCGATTTTCTCACTTGAACATCATAAACCCATAAGTAGGCAGCTCAAACATACTGTGAAAATAAAGTGGTTGAGTCTTGGTTTGGAGTAAATCTGATTGCATGTATGAAATTTAGATATATGATTTACTATAGAGATCTGCTGTTACTGCCTATCATCCGGCTTTTGTCTTTAACAGTGCTAAGATGTTACCAGCATGCACAACAACATGTCTCGTGATCCCGGTTACCTCAACTATCACCTATCACCTCACCCAGTGCTCTCATGGTGAAACTGGCCATACTCTCTACCAACCTGTCAGGCTGAAAATACTGGAGATTCTGTTTTTCTGAACTTTGAGAAGCCATAGCTCAAAACCCCTATCACCTACAGCAAGGATTCTGTCATATTCGAGCTCAGCTCAGCCAAGTCTAACTAGTGAGCCACAGGAGAACATTAGAAAACCATTAATAGCAATTTAGACCCTAAATTCTGGCATCTAAAATACGGGAGTCTCCCGGGAAATACAGGAGACTTGACAGGTATGACTCTCTACCACAATGTGATTCTTGCTCTCCATCCACTCTTCTTCATTCGTACTTGCGTCACCATAAGTTTATTTTTAGTTCTCCATTGTAAAGCTTAGCTTTATTTCGTTTTATTTTGTTATGCATTTGTAACTGTGATTTCCTGAGCTTGCATTTCGATGACGCACCTGTGATACCATATATTAATCACATCTTATATAAAGTTGGTTGGCGAGTTTGGCCCGTGAAAAGCAAGGTGATCATGACACTCTCAATGCCACTTGGCTCTATGACTTTTATTCGTATATTTACTCCTAATGGCTCATAGGTCAGTTTCACATTGTTCTTTATCGACCTTTACACTCCTGTTGTAATTCCATACCTCAGAGCCAACTATCTTCTATCTTCATGCCCGTATATTCTATTCAAAACCCCTAGCAGAGCTTCTTTACTCAAATCACAGTGACCGATACAGATACTGCCCGCTAACATTGGTCTTAGATTAAGCTGATTTCTCTAATCTATTAATTATAGTATCTAAAAGTGATTGGCCCACTAGCCAATAAAGTGGGTATACTTCAAGTTACCTTTACCCTCATTGCTTTGAAACACCATAGTTAGTGATTATGATCACAACTCCAAGTTCTGACAGCTTTAAGCATGTGCTGCATATTCTTAGTGCACAGCTTGGCAAGAGAACATAGTTTTTACAATACAAACAGTGAAATAAAAACCTGAGAACCTTTGTTGAACATTTCAATGAGACACTTAAGGAGAGGGAGAGCTGGAAACTACACTATACAATGTACATTACAAAACTGTTTCCCATTGACGCACTGACCATATCATTTCCCTTGTCACATACAGGCAGTCTTCTGTTCCTACCAGAAGCAGTACTGATCTTCTGGTCTACCACATACTGCTGAAGCGGCTCCACAAGATAATAAACGTCATTGAAATCGTTCGTTCTCTATAATGCAAATAACAAGCGTCAGTGCTCTTTTACTCGCGTGACAGCATGAGGGGAGGGAGAAGATATACTAACTGTGACAACTGATGTTCGCATGTCTATTTTGAGGTGAGAGACAATCGTGTTGAAGGACAACTGATACTCAATTATCGATGCAGGAGACGTGATGTCATATTCATTTGTAAGGAGGTGAAGGACTTTCAGCACATCATTGTTGACTTTCTTGCTGCTCATATTCGGGTGCCATGTAACTCCTGCCTCAAATATTCTCTTGAGTTCTTGCGGCGGTTTCAAAACGAGCTCACAGGAAGAGTATCCATATTTACAACCATTCCACTTAATCCTCACAGCAAGGTGCTCTCTTCTCTTCTCTAATGTTAATGGCGTTAACACTTCCGCTATGGAATCAGCCATCTGGTGCAAAATGAGCTGGTGTGTGGCAGTAGCACCATTTTCATTTACAGAAGTGATAACTTTCTCCCAAGAATCAGAGTCTATGATGCCCTTTAACAAGAGCCTAACAGTTTCCGTGTCACCACTCCAACTCGCCCACATCAGCAGACTATCGGCTGATGTGGATGTACGACTCTGTAAAAGGTTGAGTTGGGTGGAAAGATCTGAGTGGGTCCATATAACGCTAAACACATCTCGTTTGTCCGCCCTCAGAGCATGTAGAGCTGCAGTCTCTTCCACAATGTTTGTACGTTTAATGAACTGCTGTTTAGTTTTGGGGGTGAGTGCGTCCAGGAGTGTCTGTGCCATAGCGGATGATTGAGCCTCGTGTAACAGAGTCCCACGGTAATCATTGACACAGTTAGTGACGGGCTCTCTGTCCTCACGGTTTACTGATCTGATTATCAGGTCAGCTACTTCCACTCTGTCCCGGCACGCTGCTGTGTGGAGTGCAGTCTTGCCCCATATGTTTGTGTGTTGAATCAACATCTGTCTAGTGTGGGGAGTCAGTGCGTCCAGCAGTATCTGTGCCATAGCGGATGATTTAGCCATGTGTAATGGAGTCTCACCGAGTTGATCAACAGAGCAGATGAGAGAATCCCTGCCCTCACTGTCAACTGATTGAATCAACAGGTCAGCTACTTCTACACTGTTCCAGCATGCTGCTGCGTAGAGTGCAGTGATGCCATCCCAGTCTCTGCACGTCAGGTAGTGAAATCTGTCAGCCTCATCTATCTGATTCAACCTTCGCTTTACTTTCCCCACATCCTCCACCCTGTGAACTGTTTTCACGCCTCTCAATATCCAGTAATCCACTGTACTCTTGTCGTCGTGCTGGTGAGTGACGAATTCAGGGTCAGGCAGCTCCGATTCAGATGAATCGGATTCCATGGCTGCTCATTTGGAGAGGTGATATATATGGCTTGTCTTGTGTTTCTCTGCAGCCACAGGACTCCGCCAACAGTCTTAAAGCAGATGGTCAGCTAGAAGGTCTTTATTCACATATATGATTGCTGCATGCCTTCCCTAGGATCACTGAAAGTTTCAAGAAAAGATATCCACTGGATCAGAAGTTATTAGTAATTGTTCGTCATTGGTTTGGTTGAAACTTTTATCGCAGGCCGTAGCGGATTATTGACGTCACAATTCACAAGCCTGAGCTCGTAAATTCAAATGACGGGCATCAGCAGGTGCACCCGCTATTAGCAGCACAAAGGAACTGTGTATTAACGTAGTCATTGGTATCTGTCCCCAATAGCGCATTCAAAGATGTGCAAGCTCAGGATCACTTCTACAAATGTTGTTTAGTATACTCAGTGGACGGACAAGGAGTCGCTATGGATAAAAATAGCATCCAGCCTGGTAGAGTCTGATCGATCATCAACGTAGAAACCTTAGAGAAGGAAAAATATTTTTGATACCGTGGTGGACTTTGCTGTTTGATACAAAAATCAGATTGGTATTAGTTGGTACCATTCTTGGGGGTATTATGGGCAAGTTTCCCCTCTAACTACAATACGATTGGGATTTTGATTTGGTTCAAAGAATTTACAGCTGCTTACACTATGTAACTGCATAGTCAGAGATAATTGCAGTGGCAGATAACTTTGATTCCTATCGTACAGAAATTTGGCAAAACCAGTAAAACAAGTGCGTGTTGATAAACTTTGCTCATCTTGTAATGGAATTCGTACATCCGACCTAGAGGTGCGGTCTGGCTGAATTGAGAATAGAGAAGCTAAAGATCTGCCCGCAGTAATGCACTTAGCTGTTGCAGACATTACTGCTCTTCTACTATTTATAGCTCTGATGTCTTATTCGTAAACAACATAGAAATGTCTGTGGGGGGGAGCACTAGTAGGCTAACTACGCTGACTGCAAGTGCAAAACAAGCACAAGGGAGATTCGTTTGACCTTGACATTGAGTCGGACTACTACTATTCGAAAACCTTCAAATTTATGATTGGAAATTCAGAAGAATCACCGGGAAATAATGCAATGATCTCTCTGCCAGATATAAGATAAGATATTTGGCAACACTCTGGTGGAGTACAAAGAGATTTTAGCCCGGTGATTTCGCTATCTCAGCTTTCAAAATCACTCGTTTTCGGTGCGAGCTTTAATAGCCGCTCATTGCTGATTTGACTTGGCTTGAAAATTCTGACGTGATAATTAGCACTATATCTGAGGTTCGACGCTGGAGAAGTTTTCTCGGACGGCTGTGAACACTATCAAAAATATCTCAGCAACGACTCAATGCAGAGAGATGAAACTTTGATATTTTATGGGAAACCTTTTGAGCAACCATATACCTGAACATAGACTCTGTGGGTGACCATCTGCTTTATGGTTGGTCCACACTAGATGTAGTTTCAAGCGTCAGTTGCGGGCGACAATTTTCTGTACGTGCCAGCAGTGGCCATATTAGACTTTCACTCGTGTAAACAAACTTGCTGCAAAAATCTGCAGAGACAATCAGTGATTTCCAAGGAATTTTATGCGGTGCTGATGCAGCCTAATTTGGATTGAGTAATTTCCATGAACTAGATATCCAATCAAATAGCGCTTCGCTGAAAGTGTCGCTTACAAATTCAAGCATGCGTTAAGTAGCCAGCAATGGTCAATGTTGACAATTGCAAGCAAAATATAAAAATGAGTTTGTTGAGAGCATGACTATCGCATGAAAATACATCTAATTTGAATTATGTGATTGTGAGTTGCATTTTCAGGTTGTCATAGAGGGTTCAACTCAATACTACTTTGCATCCTACCGCGCAAAAAATGATGCAGATTTTGGATCACTTAATCCAGAGTAGAGGCAGCATTCGTTATTGACTACATGTCTTTATAAATCGATCAACTTATCTGAGTCTATGAATACATAAAGCTATTGTCTACACACAATGGCATTGTAGCATTGTGGCATAGTCACATCCAGCAATGGGAATGTAGTATTGATCTCAAACAGCGCAACCACTTGTACTAAAATTAAAGATCGATCCTTAGAGGAATTCCGAATAGTTACAAAACGGAATCACAATCATCACTTAAAGTGTACGCCAACAAATACGACCACCTAGACGAGAAAACATGGTGAGACCATCTGTACAAGCGCAATGATTGTCACCCACGGCTGTGCCAAGTGGTATGGCAGGAACAGTTTTGTGTTAGCACTTTCAAAAGATCTAAGAGTTTTCTGTTCTTGCAGCAACCCACTGGGAAAAGTTGTACTACTTGATACATGCTGAGCCATAAGTAACTGGTGAACATGCAATCACAGTCAAGTAAAGTTATATCTACTGTAATACCTCCAATTTCTCCAGAAATCTGCAGTTAAACACTGGATTAAGCAACCTGGTGGCGATTCCTGTGAAATCAATTAGCCCCAGTAAGCTGGCTTCCTATTGGGCCTACTGTCTCAACCGCTCAGCTAGTCACGCGCCCTTGTTTTGCAGCCAGTGGGACGACCCAGAAGGGCAGCCAGTGCAGCTAGAGTTGTCTGGGAGAGCTAGCCACCATGATGTACTGTAGGTTGCCGCTTGATCAGTAAAGTTCATAGAAAATCACGTTTTCGTCAGGCCTATGATGATTTACAGTGATGAACTGAGTTAATAAACACACCTCATTGATATGCTATATACGCGCATTATGTAAGGCTTGATGCAAGACATGATGTAAGACATGATGTAAGATATGATGTAAGGCATGACTTCATTCATGGACTTGTTGTGCCTTTACCTATACTGGAAGAATGGCGGATCGCCTAGCTATATTATGATGATGGTCATGATTCCTGAACGTACCTTCAGTAAGACATGTGAAATGAGCATCATTTTAATAAGCAAGAGCTACTGTACATCTATGTAATGAGTTCGCAATACCTAAACAACTCTCCATCTAGGATTATTTTACCGCAGGCAAATTCGGAGCAACCGGCTTGCACCCTGTTGACTGCGAGTTCAGACCCTGCGCTACGTTCCGATTATTCCATTACATGCTGCTTGACTCATGCCTCTTTGCGTTCTTGTAAATGAATACGCAACTGTGTAAACGATCTATCACCAGCAGAATACTGCAAGCAAAATACGCAACGTTTTCAATGCTCACTACGGCTACAAAATACGGAGATGTGTAAACACGGCTTTATGCTTTTATAGTTTACCCTGGTGTTTGAGCATGGAAAGAAAAAAAACAAACTTAGGAGTGCCAAAATTTGCAAAAATTTACGTGAACCCCACTGTCACCTACAATGAATAGGATTGACTAAGACACTAGGGCAATGATAGATGAACCGGTGTAGTATAAGTATGACTTCATTTCTGAGCATTGTACTGTTGGATGTATTCATCATCAACATTGAAGCAGCATGAAGCAGCTTTGAGCTTGAATTCAGTAAGAATAATAACTCACCGAAGAGGAGCACCAACTTCAGCTAAGGGAAAATATCGGACACTCTTTCCTTGCAGTAGCACTGCGCAACTAAGTACCCATGCTGTAACTATCTCAGCGGTACAAGTCACCAAAGTGTTTAGCTTCGTAGCATATCATGCATTCATATTATGCTCTAATACAACCAATCTCTTCTCGCAATCAATGTAAAAATTAACAATGTGACAATGATAGTCTTTTCTAATTCACCTGTAAGCATCGATTCTGTGCTACAGAAAGGATCTATTGGTCAGTCTATGAATTGCAAACATTATCGCTGTGTGTAACAATAGTGTTTGGGGTACAGCAGATATTCATTACAGCTACTGGTTGAACGGTATTAGCATTTGTTTTAATTTGAGGAATTATTTGTACTGCATTCACAAGCAATTTGATGTTGTTGTTGTAGGTTTCACCTACAGCCAGTCGATTCAGAAAACAGCTTACTCGGACAAAAGGAAAACAATACATTGCAACGTACAGGGCAGTGTCAGCATCACTCCTTACAAGCACTAGTCATGTCTGTATTTCGGCCTGTAGAGAAATCTTTCTCACAGAAGAGAATAGGCAAGGTATTCAAAGTGCTTGCACGCTCGTCTTCCCAAGGGTACTTTGCCTTCATTACTGTTAATGATAGATTGTTCGGGTTATTGATTACCAGCTTCGATCAATCAAATAAGAAGTCATCCAGCGGGTGACACTGATCTAGTAAAGAGAGGTCCAGAACTGAATACTACTGGGAAACCCGACGAGAAGAAAACAACTCCTAGTGCACACGGCCTGCCGGAGAGTGCCATGCTCCTACTTTACACTTGTGTAATGTCAATCTTATGTTTTCACTGTAGCTCGCTGAGAACCGAATACCACCAAGGGAAACCCGACAATATTGATGGTATTAGGCTTCAGGTACAGCATTACTGAAGGTAATCAAGAAAGCAGTGAAGCTTAAGTACTGCAATGTCTGGTGAAGAGTGATAAGGCCAGCATGATGCTATTAGGCTGGTGTCTTCATGCATACAGACAGAGCAACCAACACGTTGTCTTGCTTTCCCTCAAGTAGTTGAATTACTTACTGTGTGACATTTACTTGGCCCTGATATTATATGATTCAAGATGCAATGCTGTAGGCTTAAAAAACTTTCATTGTTGCTTTGAGGCCAGTGGTTATATATCTACAGCATGAGTCACTTCAATCAATGACATCCAAATTATATCCTGTATCATTCATTCAATCATTGAATAAGATGTCGTGACTGAAATTTCTAACAAAGATACAGCAATTGAGGTTTCTTATTATTGGTAAGAGTACAAGGTTATAATCGGACTGCACCATATCACAGTCAGGTAGGATATATGTTCATGTAGAGTTTGTCTGTCAGACTGCTGATTCTGTGTACATGCTGACACAAGAACGTCTGGTCTCTCAGTCTACCTGCTACGTCTGTCATAATTTCTTCTATCTCTACACACCTCGATGAAGAGTTGTGCTCTCCACCTTCTACAAGCTCCTCCAGATGCTCAATCATCATGCGGAAAAACCATCCTCTCAGTGACCTAAGACAGAGGCGATGGTACAACCGTGGGATACATTCACGCCAATTAGGTATCATGTCATATTTCATGAGTAAATCACACCTACTTGGTGTCAGAGAGAGTAGAGAACACTATGTAATAGTTGTCAGGCAAAGACACCGTTTTCGAGCTGTGGTCAGCGCCAGTGTGCAATCGGTCATTGCTGAAAATAGGTGGTAATTTCCTCATCTTTTTACATGTAAGCAATGCCTTGAGCTCATCATCAGAGACGTTAGTCCGACCAGTGTTGCTTCCTCGACAGTATTGGTGTATGATTACCTGCAAGAGTACACATATTTAGTTACTCAACCCATCACTATTGCGCACATAACACACAAAGAGAATGATGAACATCGACATGCCAATATAGAAGGTAAGATCGCCTGTTAGAGCGGATTAATCAACCTTCTGGACAGGAATATGGCCATCTGTCAGCCACTCACAGTGATAGCAGAACACCCTAGCCAATGGCCGCAGTACGCTCATACCAGATAAATCTAAAACCTGTGGATCTGGGTTGATTTGTTCTCATAGCAACTACATAAATAGCTCAAGCTTGCATAATTGGAGTTGTGTTATCTTCATACGTTGACACACTTTCATTGCATCAATATGGTCAATCACTGTCATTGATATTGTATAATCCTGATTACCATGAAAGGTCTCCTTTCCCCATCCCTCAGCAAAGTGAGAGCCTACTGTGTTATGAGTTGCGCAAACTGCATGAGGTTAGGGCCTCAGACCTTTGGTTGGGAGCTGTTTCCATTATCTAAGGCATCAACAAGGTCTTGTACCGACAAAAATGTTGTAGTCATCATCACGGTCCTCTGTCTGTCAACACTAGACAGCAGTGACATCATCAGATGCCTGTTGGAAGGATCGTCATTGACAAACCATCTGATTCTATTGAGAGCCTCTTCGGTATTGACAAGTAGCAGCCTAGGCTTTTCGTCCTGCAAGTACGGAAGGTTTCATGAACGAACACTTTTCCATATTTGCTCTACTTTCCACCAGCATTTTGTCAAGTGTGAGAGAGGATGCAGTCGCTCTGATAATCTCAGAAATACGCTTCTGGGTGGCAAATTTGACAGCGACTAACAGTGAATGAATAGAACTGGATACACTTGAGAAATGAGACAAGAGACAATCAAATTCTCAAGCCAAACCTTGTTTTGACAGAAAATTTATTCGCAAGTCATTCTTGTGGTGACTCCAATACTTATGTTATAAGTTAGATGTAGCAATCTCTCTAACCTTGCTACCTCTGTGCGTGGTGACATTCAAGCTTGCTTCCAAATATTTGAGTATCACTAGTACAATGTCTAAGGAGAGCGATCTCATGAGAAGGTCTTCCACGCTGGCATCTTCTGTCTCTTGCTCTAGTCCCTGTGGTTAACAGCATAAAAAATGAGATAGAGGGGATACCATCTTCATCAAACCTGCTAGTACTTGACTATTATATTTAGTTAATCGCTGTCCAGCGCCTGTAGGTTATGGATGTATCTTAAACAAAGTTTTACGGTTTATTTACAGAATTATCCACCTGTTGGCAACTAACAGTAGGGTTTTGCACACCAGGCCCATAACTCAACTTTGAAATATACACCTGCACACTTACCACTTTCACCTTATCTCTCCAAACATCTGGATTCTCGTTGAGCTGCCCTATGATTTCCAGGACTGTCAGGGTCATACTGCTTATCTTCAGCTGGTGATCGTCTGATAGAGGTGAGAGAGTTTCAAGTAGCTTTTGTTTTGTACTCGTCTGGCATTCAGTCAGCAGCTGCAACCTCTCCCGTAATGCATCACTTTCTGCTGATGATGCACTGCGCACTCTTGTCCTTTTCTGCAAAGATCTGAATGTTGTTACATAGAGCGTGGAAATACATCAAATAAAAGCCACATGTTTGAGGGCTACATCGGACCCAGTTGCTATTATGGCAGCAACTTACATCTGGTGGCGGCTCTCTCTCAGCATCCAGCTCTCTGATGAGCTCATCAGCTGTAAAAAGTCTCTCGACAAACAGCATGTTGTCATGTGTGTCTCCATGACACATGACAGCCAGTACCAGCAGTCTGCTAGAGCTCTCAGCAGCAGCAAACGCTCTGATCTTCGCCACTGTAGCTTGAGCCGATTCGTCTATCACCACATCGCTCTCCTAAAATGAAACCCAAGGAACATGTTTGAGGAAGGGGATTAGAATTGAGTGTTTATTACTGGGATTAAGATATGTAAACTGTAATCGTAGAAAGTTTGGCTTTTGTTACTCTTCATAACAAGAATTATTAAACATTTGACAGCACTCTTTGATTTGGAATGAGGAAATATGCGGACTAGAGCAGTAGTAAGAGAGTAATTGATAAGCACCCGGTCAAAGAGCCAATTGTGAGAAACTTCAAGATGAAGTATTTAGCTTTGCAGAAAAGCATCGCAAAGAGTTTCTTGGTTCATCCATCCTTCTCAGTAGAAAAAACATATGCAGTTGCAGTGATAAACAAGCATATACTAATGAAGAAGCACGATGGACAACCTTTTCTAGGAGAAGAAATTGCCAAGAAGCTGCATCCAGCTGAGAGAGTCTCGAGCGTGAATAGCCCTATATTCAGCCAGAAGTTTTTGCCCAAAGATAAACAGCGGCTGGTAAATTCAGTAAGGTTGACCAAAGACTGGGCCCTGCATCAATTGAGGTGATGGGGCTTGTCAAGGAGAAGGAAACAAAGGCAGCAAGAAATAGTTCAACGATCTGGGGATAGTGAAAAGGATATTTCCTCAAGCTGTAAGAAACAAGGTGGAGAAGTATGAAAGTCCTCACAGCCTCGTCATCCACTTTGATCAAACAGGAGTGTCTGTAGTCCCAAGCAACCCGTGGGCCATCCATCCCACAGCAGCTAAACAGGTGGCGATAGCAGTCATCAACGGCAAGTGACAAATAACTGCATTGCTTTCAATGACTGTAGATGATATTTTACTACCACCATAGGTAAATTAACTAGCATCCTTACTATGCAGCTGCTTGAAAATATGATTCCATGATTTCCAAATGTCTTAGGTTATATATGTTGGTACAACCAAGCGCTGCATCCCGTGGGATTTGACTTACTCCGCCAACAACTGGAGCAATTCCGCCACTATGTTATCTACATCAATAAAAATCTTCTACCATACATCACCAGGGAGGTAAGGAGGGAGGGAGGTGGAGAGGGAGGGAAAAGGAGAGGGAGGCAGGTGGAGAGAGAGGCAGGTGGAGAGGGAGGCAGGTGGAGAGGGATGGAAGTAGAGACGGATATAATATTGTATGTTCTGACAATTATTTAGCTTCACATGATCATGATAGCCAGCTAATATTACTGATGATTCAATGATTGCACACTGATCCCTGCTGCTGTAGAATGGCTTGTATAAGCGGGTATAACAGGTGTCATCAGAATACAGGCAATTTAGCAAGCTATGTTGCTTGTACTTGGAAGAAGCTCCCATAAACCGCTAAGAGCATAGCAGACCAGATAAGCTAGCACCCGAGCAGAGGCCTAAAAGCCGAGCTTTTTAGAGCTCAGAACCCTAATGATTATAAAGAATAGACGAGAAAGAAAACTAGTTGTTTATCAGTATCTCTAGCAATACCTGATATATCCAGAGTTTTGCTGCTATTCCATGATTATTTATTATTTATGGATGTAAAAATAATTTTAGGTTATCTCAACTTACTTTTTGGTCGATCCCGGCACCAATTAGTTCATTATTCTTATTTTTGCCGTGCTTTACTGTACATTTCTAGATTAATTCATGGTGTCAAAGCCGATATCATTCTACTTGACTGTGATTGGATGATCAACTTGGACATACGGTTATCAGTGTCTAAAATATTGCATTGATTTTCTCAGAAAGTATTCCAAAGAGGAGAAAACTCCTAATTTTTTTTTGAATTCTACTAAAAAGCAGCACGGCAATGCCGCACCTGCTGTACCCATTGGCATGTCCCTGATGATATTAAACTACGTGTATTACTTAATTCATAACCTGTAAGTGAATGAGAATGCATGAGTACCTTCAGTCCAAGCTGTTCATGCAGACAGTCCTTCGCATCGGCTAATTCGCTCTCATACTGTTGTCTGGTTATGCTGTTACACACGATCAGAGCTGACCCAGGAGGGAGGCCAGCAGAGTCAGTCAGCTGTAGCGGGCTGTTTGATTGTGCACCCAGGCGTCTCCCCAGCGATGTTGACACAGAACAGGAGATAACCAATGGATGGTGTTTCAGATATCCGTACAGACGATCCAGAGACTGTTGTAGTGAAAGTTGACGATAATTCTTCCACTCCTGTTCCAAGCCTGACCTGTAATACCAGCACTTTCAATTTAGTTGATGATAACATCTGTAAGTTATTACGGGTCTCAGCAATGAGAAGTTTTAAAAGGAGCTGTTCCAGAGCCGTTGAGCTGGAAGCTTTGTTCTGCACTCACTTAGTATGCTTTCCCAGCCTTAGTACCACTGGCGCACCAAGTAAAGCGGGAATATATGAAACCGGCAAATTGGGTGATAGAAGAATGTGAAATGCTGAGGTTTCTGACTTCCATTTCAAAAGAGGGTCACGAGTTTGGGTCATGGGGTACTCTGCTGGATAAGATAAAATATTTTGAATATTCACAATCTTTGACTATGTTCTTGTCCATAAGATCCTCATTGAGATTCAAATTCACCATTATCGACACTACAGCTTACCACAGCAGCAATTATGCATAGTCATGTGAGAAAAGCAATACAACCGCTGCCGCAGTTTCAATTTTGTTGATTCATCAATTTTACTGTCGACAACAGATATGCCTTCCCAAGAGTACTATTTACCTGAGATCGTGGGTGGTTACCATACACCAGAGCAGATAGTCAGCGGGTAGGGACAGTGCCTGTAGGCTGTAGCCTCGAGCCTCGCTGTACTGAGATCCAGAGAGTCTGATCTGCATGATCACTATCTGTAATCACCAGCACGGTATATCATTATCACAGGTCATTCAGTCAGAAATTGAAACTTCGCAAACCTACCATCATCAATTTGTCACTGGAAAACATTTCAGAGGTGGAGAAATGAGGGAGGGAAACAGAGAGGTAAATGGACAGTGAGGCACGAAGAGAGATGGGAGAGAGAGAGAGAGACACACACAGAGAGACAGATAGAGAGAGGGGGGAGAGGGAGAGGGGGAGAGAGGGAGAGAGGGAGAGGGAGAGGGAGAGCAGTGGATGGGGTAGCGAGAATATATAAAAAGCGATGGGTTAATCACATCATCATTTCTAGAGGTGCGGATAGCAAAGATGGAGGAAGGAAGAAAGAGGCTCAGAGAGAGGAAAAGGAGAGATGAGGGAAGGCAAGGAGATAAAAATATGGAGGGAGAGAAAGATATGGAGAGTGATAGGTAGGGAATGAAGTAAATCTCTGCTGTATAAATATTTCCTCTGACAGGCCACCTTTGGTTCACCGTTCAGATAGCCGTGATTTGTTTCCATGATGACAATCTTCACCATGTCAAGTAAAGAGAGCTTGGTTCCTCTAGCAGCGGCAGTAAGGACATCCCAGTCCACCACAAAGACATCCGTAGAGCTTGTACAATCCAACGACTGAATGTGCTCCATGAAGCTTTCCGACTTGTCTGTTGTCACTCTCTGTAATATAGACACCAATGCTTAAGTATATGCCACTCGAAAGATTGCGGGATTGAAGAGAACAGACATACTAACTGTGACGGCCGATGTCTGTGTGCATCCTTGATTGGGAGAGACTGGCATCATGGAAGAAAACCGACACTGGATTATTGATGCCGGAGATGTAATGCAATATTCTTGCGTGAGGATATGAAGGACTTCCAAGACGACGGGACTTTCTTGCCCACTAAAGACCTCCTTACAATCTAAATCCCACGCTTTGAAAGTTTCCCAAGACCATCTAAGTGACATCCAGGCGTCTTCTGCGGGTATCAGTGCCAGCTCAAGAGAAGAAGGTCTAACGTCATAACCCATGAACTTCACCTCTTGAGCCAAGTGTGCTCTTCTCTTCTCTGATGATAAAGGCTTCAACACTTCTGGTATAAGGTCTGCCATCCGATGGATAATGAGCAACTGGGTGAGAGTCACACCAACCTGCTTGTTTGCTGCAGTGACCACTTCCTCCCAAGAATCTTCTGGAACCTTGTCCAACAAGAACCTCAATGCTTCCCTTTCACCGAACCAACCTGCCAACATCAGCAAGCTATTCCCATATTCTGCACTCGGGCCTGGGAAAATGTCAAGTTGTGTGGACATATCTGATTGGCTCCATAAAAAGTCAAATAATTGTTGTGCACCTCGTACGAGAGCGAACGTAAGAGCATTAAAACCATCACTGTTTCTGTGTTTGATAAACTGCTGCTTAGTAAGGGGAGTCAATCCGTCCAGCAGTGTCTGTGCCATAGCTGTTGATA
>ERZ1740065.1121-NODE-1121-length-15632-cov-12.262631_pt1 | contig 15632 bp, 10 predicted proteins | sample MGYA00581738_ERZ1740065 | MGnify/ENA primary metagenome ERZ1740065 (study PRJEB43018, sample SAMN04849749) | marine metagenome | isolation source: floating plastic debris | place: Pacific Ocean | collected 2008-09-01 | study: EMG produced TPA metagenomics...
AATACTGTAATACTGTAATACTGTAATACTGTAATACTGTAATACTGTAATACTAGCACAGAGAGAAACCAAGTACTTACCCAATGATAGCTTCTGTGAGAGTAGAGCAGAGGCAGATGACAAGAACGGCGACGATCGTGACCTTCATTATGTAGTTATGTGATATTGGCTGTATCTGAAAGATGAATCGTAAAATAAACCAGCTAAAGTTAATAAATGTTGAACAGAAGAAAGGACTTTTGATGGGGGACCACCCGTACCTGTGTGTATCTCTGAGCTGTTAGCTAGTGTGTGAGTGTATGTCTCACTGAATGCGACCTTTATAACTGAATGACAGAAGAAACAATCTGCTTAGTCATGCTGATGCAGCAGTAGGATGTTAGAAACTTGATTGATTGCATGACTGATCGAGAATTATATTCTTTAATGTGAGTTGTACAGCAGGAGCACTCCTCTACCAAAACTGCCAGCACTATCACTCCAACAAAGAAACTTCACTGATGCCCATTCACTCTTGATGGGACAATACAATGATTTTGTTGATTTTTGACAGTCTTGCAGGTTGCACCCACACTGTAACATGACATTTTGCACCATATTCTAATTGTCCTGCTGTCCTTGGAGAAGAAAGGCAACTACTGAACTAGTAGTGATGTTACTTTGACTGACTTCATAATTGGGCTTTACGTGGTCTTACTGCTGGAGGCACCTCAACTCAGATCTATCTATCCATCCGTCAACCATCCATCCATCCATCGTTCAGTCGGTCGGTTGGTTGGTCGGTCGGTCGGTCGGTCGGTCCGTCCGTCCGTCCGTCCGTCTATCCACCTACTCACCAATCCATTAGCCAGCCAGCCAACCAGCTAGCTGGCCAGTCAGCTAGCTAGCCAACCAGCTGGCTAGCCAGCCATCTATCCCTCTGCAAGTTTTGCAGCTGTCTCTTTACTACTGAGGGCTTTGAAAAATAACATTACTGGATGTGAAAAGTAGTGCATATGAGAAGCAAAGGTGTTGCAACCGGACTGTCTCTGGAAAAGAAATGAAGGAACTGAACCAGCATTGCTTTGAATGCTCTTAGGATACAACTCCACTCGGGTTTGATGACTCGATGACACTGCAATTTCCAGCATAGTTTATGATGGCCAATTGACTATCTGTGGTTTAAATCCAGTAATTTATTGATGAGATTAAGTAATTGGTCTTAGGATTATAAGTAGATGGAAACAGAGTTCGAAGTAAATCACGATGATGTAGCACTTTGTATGATAGACTTCAGCCAGCAGCCAATCAGATATTGCGACTGAGTCTGCTGTCAATGGAGATAAAATATGAGTGACAGTAATTGCAGGCTTCGCATGTTTTGTCATCCTGACTTCATGAACTAATCTCGCATTCCTGCCAAAGTCTGCTGATTGCAACAAGTTTTCCCCCTAAATAATATGCCCGGACGCTTTTCTGCTATTTTACGAAACATTGCATGACATTTTCCCTTCAAAGCTGGCATGCTGTAATAATTGAGCTCATATCTGTATGATGTGACTAGTGAACTACAGATGAGCTTTTCAAAACAGGCACTCAGAGTGTTGTTGCACATTACAGTGCCTATAATACCGAAGTATCTCAGACAAACAGTATATTCGTCTCTTATGGAAGAGATCACGTCATCAAGTACATCCTTTTGCTGTGCAGAATTGAGCCTGAACTCCATCACTGTCATTAGTGTGAGAAGGATGATCAATTCTGAAGTGATTGTCAACAATATACCTTTTTCCTCCATCCATCAGGAAAACATCACTGGGTTTTACATCCATGCAATTACCATTACTGCTGCTTGTGCCAGTAATCCAAATTTTGATATGTGATAAAGACAGAAATCTCATGTGTTATTGAAAAGTGATAATTTTTACCGAGCCAACACCACCACCAGCCTGACTGTTGTCAGCTACTATACTGGTGTTGTCGGCTAGAATCCATCAGATGTGAGCATATCCAGAATCATGTAGTCTTAGTGGAAGTTATTCAACATTATGTATAGAGTTTTCTGAAGTCCTTTTTTGTCCTGGTTGATAGTAGAATAGGATGTTTAGGATAGATGAAACACAATGAATTGGATCAATTCATCTGGAGTGCCCACTTTTAGCAGTCTCGCGAAAACGCTGCTGCTGTCAGGTGTTTGCAGGTAGCTTAGTTTCCAAAACGTAAAAAGAAAGGTGATCACTATGTCTCAGAGTGGCCCCACTGCTCAGCTGTGCTACAATGCAAGACCTCACATTGTTGAGTATGTGATTACCGCATCTATCATATAAACAGGACGCAGATGCTATTGTACAATCATTGCATGCTGATACCACAAATATGTTGACGTGTCAGAATGAACCGTCATAACTAGGCGTGTGTTTGCCAAGCATATTTCAACAAAGTGTGATAATTGGACTCGATGCGATTGGTTGAAACTCGATGTTGTGAGTCTTGCTAATCATTGATTAGGTAATGTGGTAATTATTTAATTATGCTGGACATTCAAAAACACTTGAAACTCTATGAAGGACACAAGAAAAGGTTTGGGGATTATTCTTACCAAGTCACTCTTCACTATTGCCACATGCAGAGATACATCACATCCAACTGCATGGGTGTTTTGATGCTTTTCCTACCAGAAGATGACTAGGCCTATCTACAAGGCTTACTCCACCTATAGCATTTGAGGTAGCATTACCACATTCTATCTGCATAACAGTTTTTTTTCCCATCTGTGGTTCCATGAGGATTTTCAGTCACGCTAATAACTTCTCACTGGCTTCATGCTTCAAAAATATCAGACAGCACGTTTCTGAAACATTCAGCCAATACTTCACGGACAGTAGGTTGTGCAGCTTCTGTGGAAATTACATCCTGCTTCTTCAGCAATAGCATTTACACACAAAGGGAAATGATGCTGTAGCTACAAAGATAGGTGTTGATGGTATCTCAAGTGGCTTCAAGCGTCAAATGTAGTCTGGATACGCGGAAATGTTGTCTTCCGCCGAGAGTAATGGTTATTGGTAACAATCATCATCAATTATGCCTGGTGTTCATGCAGTTTTGTAGGCGTACAAGACTAGATACAGCAACTGATTGCTGATTGGCTGATGGCCTCAGCGCGCAATGGTCAACAACAATCCAATCTAGCACGATTTTTACGATGGAATGTATGATGATATACAGTACCATTGGGTTTTTGTAATTCTCCTGTTGTTTTTCACGCTTACACCCGCGCCTATCCGCGCTTACTCCCGCTTACTCCCGCTTACTCCCACTTACTCCCGCACATTCCCGCTTACTCCCGCACACTCCTGTTCGTACTGATGCACACATATCGACGGGAGAATGACAAAAGCCATACCATTGTAACTCGTGCATTGCTCTTATTACAATACTGCTACCTGGGCATGAGTAGCTGCAACTTTTGTCATTCTCTTGTCAAGTTTCATGCGTCTGCACATGCGGGATTGAGCGGGAGTGTGTGGGAGTGAGCGCGAAGATTGACAGAAGAATGAAAAAAGGCGCAGCTGCTTTATGAAACTGAGTCTCCGTTCACCAATATTGTGACATGTAGAATGAGATGTGAGAGTAGATTATTTCAATAAGCAAACCATGCTGAGGAGATTAATGACAAGCAGTTTTTACCCGGGTTACAGTTTAATTGACAGGGTCAAGGGTCAGTCATGAATAGTTCCGCAGTGACACAATTAACCCTCTCTATTCAAACCAATGGGAAGCCATCTCGAAGTGGCTATGGAACTATTAGGTGACATTGCCATATTCCTATAGAGCTACCGCCGCCACTGCCCCCGCCGCTGCCCCCGCCGCTGCCCCCGCCGCTGCCCCCGCCGCTGCCCCCGCCGCTGCCGTTACCTCTGCAATCTATTGGCCAGTAGTTACAGACGCGGTGCTGCTGTCAAATCATTCTCTGGTCTCCGGTGTTGTGATCAGGTGTGATTATGAGGAGTGACTGCTGAATTTTCAGTTCACCAATATTAGTGGCTTGGAGCTCAGCTAAACGAATATTGGATAATCTTGTTTGATGACTCATGGTGGTTGACTGTTTTAAATTGATCAGGTAATAGATCAAATGCCAAACTTCAAACATACCTTGTCACAATGAGTGAGCAGATTTTCTCTCCAGACAGCTACCTATAAAACTCAGCGACGGTGAGCATAGAATCACAAACTAACTGTCAGCTTAGGAAGAAACACAGGTGAATGTAGTTCCTTATCAAGGGTTCTCTCTTGTCTTCGAAGTTGGCTGATATTTACAATATCTTGTCTTTCAGACAACAAAGATATCACCCACCTACATCATGAAGGTCGCAATCATTGCTGTTCTTGCCATCTGCCTCTTCTCCACTCTCACAGAAGCTATCATTGGGTGAGTTATTTAACATTCTACGTTATTGCGGTACAGAAATAATATGCTGATTATCCAAAATCAAGCAAAGATACTGTAGCAGCACCTCTAATTAAGATTTCTTACGTATCATGATAGATGTGCATTCCTGCAGAAAATTTATGTCACTAACATAGGCTTAAATTGTAGTAAAAACATCTGACCAAGAATTTTAGCTCACCTTTCTATCAACCAGCAACAGATGATACTGTTGACTGCTGACCTTGTTGTTGAATGATATGTTTGTGGTTTCAGAGGTGGTTTCAGAGGTGGCCTCGGAGGGTTCGGTGTAGGACGATTTGGAGGAGGATTTGGAGGAGGATTTGGAGGAGGATTTGGCAGCCCAATTTTGCTGAAGAAAATTCTCTTGCAGTAACTCATATTTGGTGGACTCGGCGGACTCGGGGGCTTCGGTGGCTTCGGTGGCTTCGGCGGACTCCGGGGCTTTGGCGGACTCGGCGGTGGTCTTATTGGCTGAATACTATTTGGCTGTGTTTACTACCTCTAACTAAGCTTGAATTTGAGAACTAATATTCAAGTCGTGACCAACATGCTCTCTCTTTTCTGTTTTGCTCACTTTGCTCACTCATGATTTCAATCATTTTCCATTGAAACTGAATGAAGCTTCCCAATTGAATAAACTACGACAATGGCGAGCAAATATAATTAGAATCTCTTTTCAATTGAAGCAGCATTGATCTTGCTTGATCTTGTTACCTTTTGTTGTATGGATCAGGTTGGTCCATCTCATAGAACTAGATACTTCCATGTAAATCTATCATACACCCCAGCGATCTCTCTGGGAAACTCAAGTTTCAGCTTAGTTGATGATATCTGATGGTTGTTATGGTAAAGGCCTGCCGCCACCACTGCTCCACGGTAACATGGACAACATGGATAACTCTAGATCTCGAAGGCAACATGCCATAGCTATCAGTACAATTGACAGCTCAGCATCAGTTACTTATGCTCTGAATCACACGGCGTCATGGAATCAATTTTACTCACAACTCACACCAGCCTATACTACAAGCTGGCCCAGCAGCAAAATGCTTTTGGTGCTTGGACCGCGCAATACCAGAGTCCGCCAACTGTTGTCCGCCGACGAGTTGTTGTGTACCGTGCAATCACACACCGGTAATTTACTGGCACCGACTAAATGACAACAATTGTCAGAAGGAACTGCCATCAACAATTGATTGTTGATGAGATTAGGTGTGAATAAATCACAAATGGAGCGGTTGTACACTGCGAGGCAATGGAGCTCGGCTCAAAGTAAACTAGTAAGCACGCTGTAAGCATGAATGCAAATGGCATGCTTCTGCAGAACCACAGATTTGGGTGTTTCATCCATGTTTGAGATTAGGTGCAGCAAAACATGCAAAGCCTGCGATGCATGTCAATCATTTTTTTTTCCGTCCACGGTGGACGCATGATCTGATTGGTCGAGCTACCTGAAGCGTGCCATATAAAACGCTGTATCATTATGACATGATGAGAACCACATATCAGATTATACATCATTCTAAGTCATTTAGCCTCAGCTAATAGTTATCGGATGTGAGCCTTCGGTAGTTAATTAGCTACCAATGGTTATGTGGCGGGTGCATCTTTGAGTCATCAAGCACAATTGGACCTGTATCCTGAAGAAGCTGTCAACATCAGTGCTTATCAGTTGACACTTACAGATTCCACCGGCGATTCTTCCGCCCATTCTTCCGCAGACACTTCTTCTTTCGTCGCCCTTTCTTTGGCAGAAGATTTATTGGATAAAGACAGACACCCAAGACCTGATAAACAATCTGAACTGATTTGAGGCAAAGTCCCGCATATGCGACCTGTGCTGACAAAATAAAAAAAAGATTATGACATTATAGGTCATATATTTTCGAGCAATTTATTATGCCAACAACCTAAATGTACAATCTCCATTCTTTCTGATCATCTGACCGTCTTGGTTTTTAAAGAAATACAGAGATACGCATTTATCCAGATCTATTAAACAATTGTTTTTAAGATTACTGCCACTAAATAACAAGGATGAGCTTTAGAAACATACTTGGCAATGAGTCGGAACCGAAACATCAATTAGCAGGAAAATAGAGTCGTGATGTAGCGCAGCTTGGTTCATCGCACGGTATCACATGAGCTTGTCATATGATGAAAAGGAGGCTTAAAATGTGATTAGCTGTGTTTTCAACAAGTTGAACTCTGACCTGCTATTAGAACCGTTGCATTTAGTTTGGTTGGTGGATGTTAATGCCCATAAATGCAGATACACGGTGCTCGGCTTGTTAGTACAAGCTCTGGGATAATCAGCTGGGAAAGCAGTGTGAGATACTCCTTCCACATTCTCTCTAGAGTGGCTAGTGCATTCTCCCATGTTCTAGCCTACATTTAATAGGCAAGTAGGTTGGGTGGCGTTTAACATCTCTCAGCCAATATGGGGAATACAGAAACAATCAAGCCTGAGATCAGGGGAGGTTCTTTGAGCTAGTGAAGATGAAGAAGCGCACTGTTTTACCTTCATGATGCAACCAGCACAAATGATGGAGTGAAAGCCAACTGGTTAGAGTGACTCTTATTGGCTGTTACCTGTCGAAAGATTTAGCAAAAGTAGCTGACCTGGGTAAACTATGTGAGTACACTCTGCGACATGAGAGACCGTAGCAGCTAAAATGTTTGACTAATTGTCTCAACTTGTTGATTGCCATCTCCAGTACGAACTAGTATGAATTACATATCACATCATCTGACGTCACACAATGGACCACGCTGGGTGTTTCCTAGCTAATCGTACTGTTTCATAGCAGTGTGGGAATGTGGCTCATGCCTCCTGACAACATACTTTTGTGATATGCTGAACCTTTTCCTGACAGCTTAGTCAAAGCACCAATATTGTGCTGAGATTTGTTGTCTCCTTTGCCATGACTACTGCTAAGCCGTTGTGTGAGGAGTTATATTCTCTCACAACGAAACCATGTCAGGAATATTCCCAGGGTAAAGGTCTCTTGCTTGGGAGTTCTTACTGCCGATGGAGAGATTTCCTCAGTCTCTTGGTGATGTATTTGCATGTGATCTTTAGCATTTCTCCGCACAACTCCTTCATCGCACTGATCTAGGGTTGGGATTTGCCTGCTCTTGCACTGGGAGCAGCTTGTCAGATGCGACTGCATTGTTTTCCTCACCCATGCATGGATTGTACCAGCATTGTTTCCGGTGCATCCAAGGTGTAGAATTTGAAGCAACTCTAATGCATTATTAACCTCAGATTTGTCACAGCGAAATAGTTTTTAGGTATTCTGCCTAGATTGTATGTAATCTGTGAAAGGAGATGTATATCAATGATGAAACACTCAGAACCTCCTACCATGCTTTGGAATATGCGTGCTTAAGCTCAGGAAGATCCAAACTCATGTAGGGTGAAGTCAGCCAAAAGAATTAGAAATCTAGAGCAATAGTATTATTTTGTGATGCTTTTGGTTGGTTTCACCCTACATGAGTTAGGATCTTCCTGAGCTTAAGCACCCATATTATAAAACATGGTAGGAGGTGCTGAGCTGTTTTTAAGATTGACTGATATATTGTCACTGATAAAAGGATTTCTCTGCTACGAGATTCCTATTTTCAATTAAGTTCAGGTATATTTTGGAGTTCTCCTCTCTATTTTATCGAAGGCTGCTATCTGATAGTTGACGCTGTGGATAATGCATTTGCTTAAAGACTTTCCTGGCATTGAACATGATACTGATTAATAGTTTCCGTTGTCAGAAAATTGCAAGTGTCGCTTTCTTGCAAAACTATGGACCTTGACCTGTGAGCCTTTCTCTGTCCTACGCTGGTGCAGGTTGGAAATTGTAATTGTTTACGGGATGCCACGCACCACAGCCTCGATTCCACTTGTGAAGCTTTATTTTGTAAGGAAGTTATCCTTATGTAGCAAAAAGTACTGCGTTCTGATCATTGTTGCTTAGTTGAATAGTTCTTTCTAGATGAATTATATGTGATGTGAGATGCTTGATAGCGCTTTTATTTAGTTCATTGATTGAGCACCAGGTAGAAGTATCAGCTATGACAATAGGGCAACATGTTATATGAGCTCACTGTCCTTAAAGTCTGCGGTTTGACAGAATATACGTAACATTATCGTGTCTCACGCTCAAGCTTCTAGCCAAAAAATCTTCTGCCAAAGAACAGACCGCGGCCACCGAATCCACCTCCAAAGAAGCGTCTGCCTCCAAAGAAGCGTCCACCACCAAAGAATCGTCGGCCTCCAAAGAAGCCACCACCGAATCTGAAATCAGAAGTTGGCTGTTGAGGAGCATGTGGGAGAACGTTATGCCTCCCCCTGGCTATATGACATGTAAGTGACAATAAAATCATCAGCTGTATGGACATCAGCTTGCTAACAATGCAGACATAGGAAGATCTGCTGATTTGGTACGCCTCTTAAAGACCAGAAACACAAGTATAGACTTATGGTAGTGCGAAACTTCAAATTACACCCTGATGTAGCTAAGGTAAGCGTAAGAGAAGGACTGAGCGAAGAAGACAATAGAGTTCTGTTTGTTTCAATGTTAGAGCGCACTCAGTGGCTCAGCTTTTGTCATTCTCCTGTCGATATTTTTGAATCAGCACGTGAGGGGGTGTACGGGAGTGAACAAAAGTATGCGGGAGTGAGCACGAAAATCGACAGGAGAATGACAATAGCCAGCGGTTCCAGTATAAACCATACTTGAGATAGTAGAAGAATGCAGAATGGCTCATTACTCACCCAAATACTGCTTCTGTGAGTGTGGCGCAAAGGCAGACAATGAGAATTGCAAGGATTGTGACCTTCATGATGCAGTTGTGTGATATTTGCTCTTCCTGAAAGAGGGATCGCAATAAAAGTTACCTTTGGTATGCAAATGCTGAGGCGAAGAAATGGTTTTTCATGAGAACCTACTTGACTTTGTGCTTCTTTCTGTGCTGACTGCTGGTGTCTGGTTGTACATGTCTAGCTTTTGCAGTTAAATACTAGGAGAGAGAATTTGCTCAGTCATTCTGATGAGGAAATTTTCAAGTTATGAATTTGAAGGATGAGCTGACAGAAACTTGGAATTATCAATCACTATGTGCGGTTACGCGACATAGTGACAGTTTTTGTATGTGTCCGTTGAAATCGACGCTGCTGCTGCCAGTATATTGGAATTTCACAGGTGCACTGATGCCTGATGGGATTCATTGATTTAATGGCAGTAGTCCACTGCAGATCTCACCATTCCTCATTTCACGGCACTGGTAGAAGTATTAGTGATGTAATTTCATAGTGTCATAACATGTTATGGGATGAATTGGCAAACCACTGTTTGGCATATTTTTCCATCAATTATGGTAGAGTCAATTAATTCGCCTTTCTCTGTGCTGAAGAACAACAACCACAGCAACTGCACACCATTAGGAGTCGGTCATAGGTCATAGGTCATAGGTGGGACACCAAAAACTACAGATTTGATATTTTTGTTTTTCCTGTGGATGTTGTCTGACAGGGTTGTATGCAAGCGTGATACTGGGTAATGTAATGAGCGAGGTGTTGGTGCATTTCTCAAAGTTCTACTCAGGATTTACAGTTAGTTTATAGGTGTTTGTCATTGTCCTGTCGATATTTGCGCTCACTCCCTCGCCTATCCATGCGCACTCCCGTACACTCCCACTCACTCCCGCATGTGCTGATGCATGAATATCTATGAGAGAATGACAAAAGCCAGTTTATCTAATAGGTTTCTTCGATTTATGAACCTGTCAATAGTATCATGGTTTTAACTGAACTATTCACCTCGGAGGATTGCTACCATGGAAACCATAAAAAATCTGCTTATGTAAGCTTGTCGCTGAGGCTCCATATTTAGATGGTTGCAAAACATTACTGCCAATTCATTGACTCTAGTTTACATTCTACTCATTCATCACATAGTAAATCAATAAGTTAATGACTTCTCATCTGCCTCCTGTGGTGAGGTGCAAGCTGCTGTGGTGTGGTGGTTAGCACGCCTGCCTTGCAAGCAGGAGACCTACAGTTCGAATCCCGTTGACAGCACACTTTTACTCCTCCTGACCTAGGCAGCTTTGATTTCTACTTGTAAACCAGTATAACTCGGATAATCTAATGGCAGTAATCCGTAAACCCTTGGGAGGTTAAGTGTCCCTATTTGTTATGACTGTCATCATTTCACCGATATTGAACTAACCATCAAAGAGCATGAATAAATGAAAAACAGCTTCTTGCAGTCCTAACAGTGGGAAAGGGTAAGGGTCTTGTACTTCCAGAGCGCATTAAGGTTTGCCGCAGGCGTGATCCTCATGTTTCCTCATCTCGCGCTTATCACCGGCGTTGATGTATTTTCAGTACAACCTCGCTTTACCATCATATTGCGTGTCATAATGCTGACGACGTCTCATTTCACTTTGAGCGAAACTGAAGTTTGCTGTCCACGGACCTCTGGCTAAGTCTCAGTGTGTACACGTAAGTCAGGCGACAAGATTCAGCTGATGATGTCATGAATACATAGGCCAACAAGCAGTTGCTATAGTGTGTCCAGGTGAGGTTTAGGAGATGTCTATGTGCTAAAAGTCCTGAGTCAGGGTGATAGATCCATAGGGAGTTTTTGTGTAAAAATATCATGCGTATAGCCCAAAAATACTATATTTTGCCTCGGATAGAACAGCTGTCGGTTGAATCATCCTGGTAGAAGGTGATTTATCTCCACACGTAGCGATGGTGAAGAGTGACGATGTGAAAATTGGATCCCAACTGTTTTCAGTCGTCCTATTGGCAGAAACTCTCATGATTATGCTTGTAGGGTTTCAAGTGTATTCAGACCACCTTCATAGTTAAATAATTGCGGAATCACCGTATTAATCATGAATTAAGCTGACATTGTCGACTTCCATCTACTTCCATCCTCATCCTATTACCATAAATTTGCATACGTTCTCCCACACGCATGTGTAAAAACGAGTGTAAATGATTTACTGGCCTTCTATCGAGCTTCACTACGTGTTGATTGTAACATAGATGGCATTCGCATATAGAATGGGAGTTGACTGTGGTCACGCTGCACAGGTACACACATTGATAGCAATAGAAAAGGGACTTTTGAGGAACATGGACACCTGATACTATGGCGTTGGCACTGACCTTAAAAACTCGAAACGCTTGATAGATTGATAGAGCTAGAAACAGGTATATATAATGATTGTAAGAACAGCTTCATCACTGATGGAAGCCTTACAAGCGTGATGAACTTCGAGGAGCTTCTTCAATAGACATGACGTAAGCAATGCTCCTTCAAAGTGGTGCAAATAGAAGGAAAACTGCCATCGGTGTGATGAAAATAACCGAGCATGACATCCCATGAAGATATTAAAAATTCCACTATTGTCTACTCAACAAACTTATTCATGCTACTAATTGTGGTAGGAGGTTTAGTCCTCAGCCATTATGAAAGCAGGTACAGTATTACGTACGCTCCCTATGAGGTGTGCGCATAATTGACAATTACGTAGTGTTTCGAGAGGCTACAGCATCTTAGTTCTTAGCTGTTGAATGATAGAGCTAAACTTGCTGAAGTTTGGCTAGCAATGTTTGTCTAAATTTCATAGGAGGCTCATCGTATGCATCCCATAGGGAACGGTTTTAATATTGCGTGGTAATAGTTATAATGATTCCCAGCATTTTCACTGGAAAGGTATAAGACAAGCAAAGAGTAGTAGCAGGCCCAGACACTACCGTAAATCGTAAAAGCCACTCGTGATCTTGTCAAGTCGGCAAGAGGAGCAGGTGAAACTCATCATGAACACCAATCAATTCCTAAATATGTTGGCCGCAGACATGACTGCTGTGCCTCTCTGTGACTGGCACGGTGTCAGGTAGGCAGAATTACTTGATTTATTGAGGCACCAGACAAGTAACAGTCGCATATTGCTGCATCATCATGATGTGGTGTGAACTCGATTTCTCAAGTCATCTAGGCCTGAGGCTGATCACTCCACTTCATATATTTTTTCACCAGAAAAGAACCACAAGTATGGCATTAGCCACCATTATATAGATATATATCTATATATATATATATCTATATATCTATATATCTATATATCTATATATCTATATGCTGTAGGAGTAAGCATCTTAGAGTTAGGAGACTCAAAGAGAAAACAGTCATATCTGACCCAGTTGCTTGTTCTTATGGTACTAAACGTGCTCATACAGTGATGTGGATGCATTATAGTATATTATGGTACATAGTGTCATACAGTGTTAGTCTAATATGTGACTATACTTGGAATTGAAAGACTTTCCTACTACTCCTCAGCTAAGATTACGAAATTGTAAAACACTTGAATGTCAGTTGTGTTTATGTATAGAATTTTCCTACCTCTGATCAGATCATGTATGTGGTTCTGCATGAGCTGGAAGGCACACACCATCACTGGCTGGCAAGATCTCTCTGCAGCTGTATGGGGGTATTCCGCATTGCTGCATGGTTGGAGCGCTGTTACAGCATTATCCATTTTTTATCAATTCTAACGCTGTGTTCTCAGTTGGTAACAGATCACATACACATCAAACCTTACTATTGCAAATTCAGCACAAGAATATCAACCCCGAAGTTGTCATCATTTACAGTCAATCACTATTAGGTCAGATAGTATCTAGGATTATGAGCACTTTGATATTCGCCTGTGCTATGTGAATTAAAACACCTGCGTGTAATAGGATGATGGTAGGTGGTTGTTTTAGATATGAAAGAAATGTGTATGCATTGATAAGTACTGCTTCAGCAACCATCATATACCATCTAAAGAGGTCGGAGGAAATTATAACAAAGCGGGTCAGAGCCAGTGCGATGTCAAGTTGGTAATAGGACAGTGCTAGGGCGGAGCTAGAACAGAACGAGGGAGGAGCATGGCTTTTCTCATCTGTGAAATTGAGAGTTGCCAACTCTCCTACCTAGCAACTGCAAGTAAAACAGGATATCTTCCTTCTCATTGGTCTATAGTATATCAAAAAAAGTCCTTGTCAGTTGTAGTTGCTGAATCTGAGATTTATTACCTCAATTATCTATGTAAATTGTATTCTGATGTGATTTCCACACATTGATTTTTAACGCCAAGTGTCTACTTTTACAGTGGGTAAGCAGAGCCTTAGGTGAAACCAACCAACAATTTTTTTTACATGCAAGTCGCACTATTTCACCCAACTCATTCAGGCTTTTAGTAAAATCCCGGCCATTCACTCTGGTTGTGTGATGTGTGAGCATCTCACACATCCTGGCTGTCCTGGTTCTTCAGCAGCCATCAGTCGGACTTAAATTCACCTTGTACCCAAAAACCAACAGAGATTGCATAAAAGAAGCAACAACACGAATCTTTCACCTCCAACTGGACTCATCGTCGTGGTAACAGATAAAATAATGACGGAAAGCCTTGGCCCTTTGACTGTAAAGTTATCTAGACAAACTCATCCATCTCAAGCAAATTCTTTACTTCTCAATGCTCCTACGCCTCTGAAGAAACCCGTAAAAATATGCAAGGATTGTATGGCTCCATTGAATCTTTTGGAAATTTCATTTGACACAAATTCGTCTTGAGACACCATTGGAGACAGAAATAATTACCTCAGTGAACATTGAACGAATCTGAAGATAAATCACGGTCACAAAAACTATTTACTGTGGTAAGAAACCAGGTTACATAATGCTTTTGGCCCACTGTAGATGCTCAGAATTGATATGACCAATGAGAATTGCTAAAACCATGTAAGCTTACATATTTTCAGACAACAGTCATTCATTAGAGGTGATATCTGCAGCATCGCCTCATAATCTTCTTTCTGTCTTCAGCTCATCAATCCGATAGTTCATTATAAACAATGGCACGACCAGCAAAGTACTGGCTCGTCAGACAGAACATCATTCGCGCCAAAGGACAAGACAGTGTTGCATAGCTGCTCAGCTCAAATCACTAGTTTTCTGGTCTCCCAATATTGTGTGGACAGTTGGACATTGTAAACGCAACTTGAATTATTTAGTGGTGACGTGAGATGGAACTGTGTGTCTGCGCAAGCCACATGAGATGGAGTCTGAATGGCTAGTATCATACCTACCTACTGGTGTAAAAATAATGAAGGAAGTTTGGCTTTTGTCACTCTCCCGTAGATATTTGTGCATCAGCACGTGCAGGAGTGAGCGGGAGTGAGCGTGAGTGAGCGTGAGTGAGCGGGAGTGAGCGGGAGTGAGCGGGAGTGAGCGGGAGTGAGCGGGAGTGAGCGTGGATAGGCGCGGATAGGCGCTAGAGTGGGGCCGAAAATCGACAGGAGGATGACAAACACCGAAAGTTGTTGCACGATTTTTGTCTACACTAATTGTTTTTGGCACTGTTTTATTTATACGCGTGAGATTTTTTTCCGTACCAGTCATCGAGTGATCCTTTTCGACCAGTGAGGTGAAGATTTGCATATGTGTTTTAGAATAGTTTGAATACTTTTTTTGTCTCACCAAAAAGGGGTCATATGTGGGATCAAGCGTGTTTGTTTGATTCAGAACAGATTTTTTTCAGATTGTCTCCCCCTGGGTCCCATGATTGCTACTTTGCCCTCGAAACAAAGCGACGAGTAGTGCTTCATACTGTCAGGACAGCACTACATATGTAAAATAATTTCTGATCCCGATCAGAAAGGAAACTCAATTCATTTAGCTCCATACTCATATTCTAAGGTCTGAAAGGTTGTGTCTGGGATGGCTTTAGCATGGCAACTCCGAGTAGGATCTCTGGGCACAGAAATGTCCGAGCACTACTTTCCTTCTCAGTTTAACCAGAAGATGGTTTTGAACCGGTGTTGGTTGAGTACTCCTTTGCAGTGGAACACGGTAAACAACAGCCAATGCTTATATAAAACTCATTAATCATTTAGACTGCTGAATCATGCTGAGAGATTAGTCTGTTGATTTGAGGTTTTCTAGTGGGAAATCAGACAGGATGATTGGAAATGGTGGTCAAATGCTAATAGTTCAAATATCACTGTTGAACAATGCACTGAGAAAGAACAGTAAGTGAGAATAGTTGCTACCTGGCTTCATACCACTCGGGGGGGGGGGGGGGGGGGGAAAAAAGAAAATAAAAAGAATGGAAAAAAACAAACCGCCCCCGAAAAGAGACGGGC
>ERZ1740065.1122-NODE-1122-length-15631-cov-11.806240_pt1 | contig 15631 bp, 17 predicted proteins | sample MGYA00581738_ERZ1740065 | MGnify/ENA primary metagenome ERZ1740065 (study PRJEB43018, sample SAMN04849749) | marine metagenome | isolation source: floating plastic debris | place: Pacific Ocean | collected 2008-09-01 | study: EMG produced TPA metagenomics...
CCCCCCTCTCTCTCTCTCAGATTCATCTGGCTCTCATGATTTCATCAAGTCATTAAAATGATGCACATAGAGCTTACATATCATGTGAAGTATGTCTTCTACTGCTTTGTAGCCTGTTACTGCATGAGGGCATATTATTGTTTACTCAACAGTTCAACAGTTAATTATGAATTTATTGTAAATATTACCAAATTACTTGTCATATTCAACACATATAAACATAGCATTGAGCGTTTAATACAAAGCTTGACAGGGAAAGTGTCTTTTCAACAAAGAAAATCATTGAGCAATATTGACAGTAGACTGGATCTAGACATGAATGGTAGACTGAGTCTATCTAGACATCAATGGTAGACTGGGTCTATCTAGACATCAATGGTAGACTGGGTCTATCTAGACATCAATTAGACACTGGGATATCTGTGCGGCCCCTGACAACTCTCTCGACCACTATAGGCCTGCGGCGAGGCTTTGCTGTCGGGAGATAAACTGTACTTCTGTCTCCCCAGGCTTTAGGGTAGATCTCACTCTTTTTGTGTCGGTGGTATGCGTATTTCCAAGTGTTGTTCTTTAGATGCGGTTCGATGGATGAGACTAGAGTCTGGGAGGAAGTCGAGTAGGGCAGGAGACCTGACTCCACAGTGAACTGGTTTGTAGTTGTCGTCGGTGGTTGGAGTAAGCCGGTGCTGGGTTGCGCCAACCTCCGTGGAAATCTCCTGTAATGTTAGAGAAGATGCTGGTCTGATGCAGTGCAATGTATGGTTGATATTGGACAGTTCGTATGTGTGAAGTGTACGTGTAAGCGTATGATGCCATTCTGCTAGTTATCTACTCATAACAGCTGAGTCTCACTTATGTCATCAATTGTTGGTCACTCCTGAACAGTGGGAAGATCCACTCTTATTTTGCATACATGTTCACGTGCAACTTTGTAAACTGTCTATTATATTTTACTCTATGAGAGAAATTGTGCGGTTCTATCATTGCACTTGGGCTGACCCAAGCCTAAACATTTCCTGAGAACTACGATAGTCATAACTTCTATCAACTCCTTCAGATAAATTATTTTTACTACCACAACAATATAGGTATGAGATAAGCAGGGTGAAGGTCATTGCCATTTATATCAGTATTGACATATGACATAGACATCTGACTTTGACTCACCTGTGTTCCACTGATGGCAGCGAGGACCTCTGGTGGGACAGCATGTAGTTAGTGTGGAAGAATGAGTCAGTCATCTGCCTACCATGGTGCTTCAGGAAACTCCCCACGTCTGATTTATGTTGGCGAGCGTCAACCGCTGTCACACGTCTGCCCAGATTCCGAGTGTCTTGACCCTTGAATCATAGACAATAATCCCAATGTGAGCGCAAGTTATGCAGAAAGTTGTTGAACCAACGATCAAGATGTCAATGGTGAAAGTGTTTTAGTATTTAGCTGCATTGACATTGACAAAGGTGAGTGGCATATTGTCTAGGCTGGTGTTGGCAGCGGATATTGGCGTAATGCCGCTATATATAAACAAACACAGTCTGTAAAGCATTGTTGATAATGAACTGCTGGCCATATTGTGTAGCCATATTGAGTTACGCTTCAGCAATTTTCTAAAGGCCAGTGTGTGAGAAAGGCTTCTGCACTTATTGAAAGATGATTATGTTGCTGTAAAATTGTTTTGTATCATTCATTGTTCCAACTTCCACATTAAAGACCGTGGTTTCAATTTCAACAAAAGATCGTAATCCAGATTAGGTAATAGAAAACTTACATCGCCCAAGTATTCTCCGGTGAGCTGAATAACATTCCGGTTGTCATGGTATGAAAATGGATTCTCTTTGCCGTATTGTGGCCTGGATTTCTTTGAGAAGTTTGATGTTGGTGGGGATGATGAGACTGTCTTCTCTCCCCCATGGAGATTTAGCATCACGCCCGTACTGGTACCATCTTCTCGCGATGAGACTTTGATAAAATCTTGGCAGTTGGAGTGCCGGTACTTTGTTATACAAAATAACATTAACATGCTGAGTAGAAGTAACACTAAGCTGTAGTTATATTGGCGAATTTTCCATGTATAACAACGTTGATGACAGTGAACTGTATTCAAGATGCGTTAGTCCTTACCCAGTTGCCATCTCTGTCTGTTGATGGATTACTGCTCCTCCCTTTTGGCATTGCTATGGTCACTATACTTGAGCTTCACTAAATAGTATACTGTCTTGTCCCCCTACTCTACATATAACACATAGCAGCTTTAAGGTAATGCTGCCTATAAGTTCCGAAATGTCTTTTGTTTCTGCCAAATCAATGTCATTCAGTGCGAGCTCCGCTAATCACCGCCAAATAGGCTTTGATTTACTAAGCAACAGCCTCGTTTTAGCCACGTCTCGAAATCTCTGGTGCAAAAGGTATGAATATTCAACGCTCCAACATGGAACGATGACTCGACCACCCGAACAAAATTCTCCATATCTTTTCGCCTATTTGTTGCTGCTACATTTTATTCAGCGTGGGATACGGTCATAGGTGATTAACGTGACTTTTCAGTAGAATTATACCTTGCTCATTAATTTGCACAACGATGAAACCGAATGATGAAAGCGAGATTGAGACCATCACTGCTAGTAATTCAAGGGAGTCATCCCAGCCTCAAGCAGAAAATAACTCGGGAGTTGAACGTGAGTCAGTCAATGGCATAATACTAATGAACTTATTTACTAACTATAATGACTTAGTATGTAAATTCTTTGCACCCGAAAGCCGTCCATTGAGCAGATGTTTCCTCTCAGAAATTTTCGTGCAGGTGTAATTATTCATATGTACACTTGCCTGTCACCTCCTCGTTGACCATTCATTGTGAGGTATGATAGACAAGGAAGGAAGCAGTTTCATACCCAAGCTAAAATCCTGAAGTTTGCATGGTTTTATGCCAATCATTTGAACATAGTATGTTGGTATCTCTCATTTTGGGATTGCTCGATCTCGTTGATGTACTCTATCCGTTTTTTAGATCAAAACATGGGATTCTTTTCTTACCTCTGGTCTGAGTTGTCACGTGGCTACATACCTGATGAAAATGAGGCTGTGTATAATGTAAAGAAGGAAAGAGTTTACACATTCGTTCAGATACCTAAGGAATGTGAAAAGGCAAGTATCATGGCTAAATCTAAGAGTGAACTTGCCAAGAGTCACTATTCTGTTCTATGCCACACACTTCATTCATCTTAATCCGTTTTCATTGATCGTTTTGCAGTTCATGCTGTATGGTTTACTACAGTGTGCTGATTCCTTCCTGTTCTTATTTACTTTCCTTCCACTTCGATTGCTGATTATTCTGATCAAACTGCTGGTGCGGCCCTGGACATTATGCATGCCTCAGTAAGTACAACTTTTCGATCATTTTAACTGAATTTCTGCGGCTGCTGTGATGATACCGTGTGTTTCTATCAGATCCTACCTCTCAGCCTCTCAGAAGTGTGACATCATCAAAGGGATCATCATCGCCGCCGGCTGCTATCTCATGCATCAAGTGGATGCCTCTATGGTCTACCACATTATCAGAGGACAAAACATCATCAAACTATATATATTCTTCAACTTGCTCGATGTACGTTGTGTGGTATTATATTTCCATGGCAACTAGTGCACTAGACACGACGCATTCTTGATGTATCAGCGTTTTGTCTATCAGATTGGAGATCGTCTTCTGTCGTCATTTGGCCAAGATATCCTCGACGCTCTGATGTGGACGGTCGCTGATTCGAAGCGTCAGAGTACTGGTGTGGTATTGGCTCATCTGGTGGCCGGCGTGGCGTACGTCTGTATCCTTATCAAAGACTCACTGATTCCCACAGAGTTAAACATGTAGAATTTGAGTGATTCTTATCCCATACCCTGAATGTTGCTCATTGCTTTCCGCATTTTGATGATGTCATTTCCTTGATGCTCCTATGATCAGTCATCCACTGCATGCTGGTGCTGCTCCAGGTGTCTGCTCTCAATGTGGCGTTTAACTCGCACAACAAGGCTCTCCTCACCATTCTCATATCTAACAACGTAAGTGTCTCCCCTAGCCTGTGGCTCGATGACAGCCTTAGTAAAACCTGTGGCAGCCTTAGACTACCTGTAGCAGCCTTAGTACGACCTGTGGCAGCCTTAGTACTACCTGTGGCAGCCTAAATGCTGGGCCACACTAGACGCATCTTCACGCTATAGTCGCGTACGCGACACATCCCTTTCGAATTTTAGTCTGCATCTGACGACTTTGGCTATCGTGCACTACTTGTAGGGTATTTGAATTTGTCAGCTGCACTTTGATTGGCCATCGTAATTAACGTTTATATCTGAGGCTGTGCATCTCTGGTTTCTATACCACTGCATTAGCTCATCATAAAATTCTAACAAAATCGCTGATCGGTTTTCCAGACTTTTATGACCAGTTTGTTTACAAGTTACAAGCTGGCATCGGTGCAAACACTACTCTCTCTTACGGAAAATTTTGCCCGAAGCATCAATATACGTTTAGTGTGGCCCAGCCTGTGACAGCCTTAGTACTACCTGTGACAGCCTGAGTTCTACCTGTGACAGCCTTAGTACTACCTGTGACATGACATAACCAGTTCCTGTATCAGTGCGCATATAGTTAGCGTGTTCTTGATGATCATATTGTTTTGACATCTAGATTAGCTATGGTCTGGTTATTTGCATGTCCTATCTACGCCTATATTTACTTTCACTAGTTAAACTGATTGCACATTCAAGTGGTACGTCGCCTACTTACGACAACAAACAGTTGTGACGTCATGTTTTTCCCAGGCCGTTGAACTGAAGGGATCCGTCTTCAAAAAGTTTGAGAAAACAAATTTGTTTCAAATGGCGTGCAGTGATGTCAGAGAGAGGTTTCACTACCAAGTCCTAATCTTCATCGTCTGTCTACGCAACATGACTGACTCTAACTGGGACATCGGTAAGACAACTCCTAGATTCCTTTCAAGTATTCCATAGGGAGGAGTTGTTCTCTCATTGAACAATTATAGCCACTGTACGGCACCTGGTGTGTGATTTCAGAGCACCTTGGCAACTTAATCCCTGACATAATAATGCTGCTGCTCAGTGAGACCATGGTTGATGTGACCAAGCACGCTTTCATCACTAAATTCAACAGTATTCCTGCCTCAGTCTACAAAGAGTACACTGTTCTCCTGGCCAATGATGTCATCACCAGCAGGAAGAAGAATGTATGCCCGATCCATTTTTCTGGTGATATTTTGTACTCGGCGATGTGTAGAGTGACTGTTTTTGTACTGTTTTAGGCATTTTCAGATGTTTCTGATCAGATCTCAAGACGGCTGGGTCTTATACCCCTCCCACTCGCCTGCCTCCTCATCAGGATAGTTTATCAGTCTATCAGGATAAACACTCCTATTGCAATGATCAATTTGGTGCTAGGATTCATCCTGTAAGTACTATATTACAGCTACCTCACGTCAGCCACCTGACACATACCTTTGAACTATGTCCTGTGTGATTTAGTCTGGTTGGTGCTAAGATGGTAGTGGGAGTGCTCGTATATGGCTGGGCTGTGGAATACTGGTCTGGCTACCACAAACAGTTACCCAAATCAGTGAGGAAACGTCAAAAGAGTGGTAAGCAACGGCAAGCAATGGCACACTGTCGGTTTCTACGCTATCATGCACTAATTTGACGATACTTCATTAGGCTTAGATCAAGATCTACTCAAGTGCGAGAACAATCTGCATTGGAACAAGAAGCCACCAGTGACAGTGCCACAGGTCCTGATCAATGCTGGAGACTGTAAGACTGTGGGCACAACTAATGGCTGTGACAGTAAACAGAAGGCCGAGTGACAAGCAACTACAGTCCATATGATCATCATTCATTCATTGCCATCTCTAGTTAGTGCGGTATGATAATATTTATGTTAATTATTGATGAACTATATTTTTATGATAACAATAAACATGAGATGAGGTCCCAATTTGAACTCCATTTAGATATCATTATGGCCTCCATACATTATGGCAAGAGCTCAAATGCTGGACTGGACATCCTAACTAGGAACTCTAAAATCAACTTAAACTATCGTTGAAAATATATTAACCTCTACGCTCTAGAAAGCGTCATTCATTTACACGGTCAGAGTGAGGAGCCAAGTCCACATAATAAATAATATAGGGGAGAAAATAGCTGACGGTGAATAGCGTGTGTGGCGCTGTGTGTGGCGCTGTGTGCGGCACTGAGGGTGTGATGATGAGATACGGTCCGCTTATCACAGGAAGATTCTTGTTGTTCGCTAGCAGCTGACGAGTGAAGGCTCAGTTGAGAGGGTTGATGTTGTGATGCGTTTGGAGAGACGAGCAGAGTTTATTTTGTACAGTGTAAAGCGTCTCTGCTGAGGTGGAAGAAGCGACGGCTGGACGTCTATTTTGGAGCGAGTTTCCCATGAACCCTGAACCTGTAGAGGCATGTGTACTCAGGCCTGCCCCAGTTAGTCAGCACACGCAGCTCGACGACGTGGAACCCAGGCACAGATGGATCTTGGACGGGGAAGAATTGCAGTCGTGGGCCGTTTCTATCGTACCTCCAACGGCCAATTCTGGTACCGTCAGAGTCCAACTCAGATGTCAATCCCTGAATATAAACCAATAGACTCAGAGAGCGTGATAGAATGCACACAGAGGTGAAGCATTGACATTCAACTCACATAGATTTCAATGTCTTTGGGTGCACTGGGGATGTCGCCAGTGACGGATTGCCTTGCTGATATGTGCTCCAGTGAGAAGGAGTTGAAGTTGACAGTGTCAGCCAGCTCGATGACCAGGCTGCCGGACGAGCCGTGGAAACACCAGCACTCACCAGGTGTCACTCCGGGCTACAATGAATAAAATCAGAGTACTTCAAACACATCATCTCTGCATGACACAAACAAGATAATGGCACTCGAGATCCAAATACCAACGGGAAGTAGCTGATAGTCAGCTACACATACCTGTATGACAATGGACGGGTCCTTATGCAGATGGTAGAGTGGCAAACCAAAGTAAGTCATCAGGCTGGAATCCTGGTAGTAAGTTTGGGAACACCTGGTACTCACTACCTGGGCACCTGCCATACAAACACATCCATTGCGGCGTGACAGCGACAGACAAGTGGCAGTAGAGGCAATATGGCCGCCAGCTCACCCATAGATTGTAACGCAAAGTCGGGCATTCCCGTCATATCAGCAGCAAATACGTCCAACTCGTCCTGCACTATTTTCTTGACGACCTAAAGATGAAAGTTGAGTCGATGATAAATAGTCTAACACTGTAGCGCATTACAATCTTCATCTGTCATATACAAAGACATCTCAGGCTAACAGGCTAACTAGACCAGCATCTCAGGCTGGAATAAATAAACTCATCTCCAACCAGAGTTTGAGGATTGGGACAGTTCCACTACACTGCAGCTACATAGAGAGACGCTGGTGAAAAAAGTTAAACTGATAAGAAGTATGACAGCCGAAGGGAGAAGAGCTGAAGGGAATGGAGACACTCCTGTTGGAAGTACATCAAGTTGAATTTCATGCCTTCAAAGCCGGCAGGCAGCTAGAGGTCAGCGTGACACACGGAGGAGTTGGAGACCCACCTGCTCACTGAGACCGGATGAGTTATCAGAGTTGAGGAACACGGTCGCGCCCGTCCCGACTTTACTCTCTATCTCAGACATCAAGTTACCGCGCAACGTCTCCAGCCTCAAGCTCAGCTCACTCTCGCAGGCGCAGCTCGAGTCTGGGCACGGCTGTGGAGGGGGTGGAGCAGTGGGCGTGGTCTGCATCGCTGCTCTTAGCTGCCAAGTCGATACGAGCAGGTAAACACGAGGCCGATAGGTAATGGATCAGCAGAGCAAATCAAAATTGGAACTTAAATCTGTCATAACATAACTGCCCAAATACATGCAACAGATTAGGTCATGCGTACCACAGGCTCTATATCAGTGAGCCCCAGCACGTATTTGGTGATGTCGGCAAGCTTTAAAAGTCCATCACGAATTGAAACAAACCACGAGTGATAGTAGTAAGCGAGATAGACGATCATAGACACTTACGTTGTTTATCTCATTGTACAAATATAGCAGCACCCCGGAGCTTTGGTCATCCTTGTCTTCCAGGTTTACCTCCTGCAGAGGAAGGGGTAAGTAAGAGCGACGGGTAGGCGTACGGAGCAGGAGTTCAGTGTGAGAAAGAAGAGAGAGCATCACCCCTAGACGAAGCTGCAGCCTGTGCAGGTCCTGCTGTAAACTGGTGATGGCGTCCTTATAATTGGGACGACTCCTCATCTCTGACTGCAGCGCCTCCAGGCGCCTCTTCAACTCCTCCACCTCGTGAGCCAGTAATGAGAGGGAAGACAACTTCCCTTTGAGATCATCGACATCTTTGGACAGGGCAATAACTGCAACCTCAAGGTCAGTGTACTTCTGCCTTTGTACAGACACCTGAAAGTACACGCTTCCTCTCTGATATAACTCGTCAGAATAAGTCGGAGCAACTGGTCACTCCTTTATATTCACCTCTTTGTTTGATTGGAGATCGATTTCTGCTCTAAACTTAAGTAATTTCTCATCCATGACACCGTTCCAGTCAACAGACTGTACTCCTTCCGTATTGGTCAGCACTACAGGCTGTTGCCTGTCACTCCAAGTAAACATATCTAGTAGAGTCTTCTGTAGGCGGTCCGATAATCCCGGAGCATTGATATCAGACTAAAAAATCCATTTAAGAAATTGTGCATGGTAGCAGAAGACAATGGCAGCTACAACAGAGCACTAGGATTTGACGCAGCACACGTACCTGTTTGTTCACATAGTAAATACCAGTCAGTTGAGCACACGGTGCCACGCTTACTAGCCCTATGGCGTGTAGACTACAGGTAAAGCCAGCAATCAGAAGAATTGGTAGGAGTAGCAGCAGGAGAGCCAGCAGCAGACTTCTCAGCCTATGTATGAATGGCCTTGACAGTAGCCATGTGTCAAGCAGGAGGTACCTCTGCAGCGTTGTGTACACCGGGTAACCGAAGCTGTACCAGACTCTGTTAATGAATATACCTACAAAAGCAGACCATTAGTAATACACCACTGTACGATCGAGTATTAAGTATAAAGTACGTGGTATATGGTATAAGGTATATAGTATAAGGTATATGATACATGGTATAGAGTATAAGGTATATAGAGTATAAGGTATCTGGTACAAAGTGTAAGGTATGAAGTACAAGATATAAGCTATTCATGGTACATAGTATAAGTGTAGGTATATACAATAAGGTATACGTACGCGTGCAGCCGTAAATGAAGAGGCAGCAGCCCATGAGCTTGGCTGTGAGCGGAGAGCCAGTGCTAACCGTGTCTATAACTGTGCTCGACTTCTCTGTGATCAGCTCTAAAACGGTCATATTATCGATACCGTAGAGGTCAATGTCAAGTGGAGACTGCATATGGCGGACGAGGTGAGATTGATAACTAGAGCTGCGAGACAAACGGGGAGAGCTGTGAGACAAACGGGGAGATACATGACGGCATATAGCATTACCGCCAGCGCCAGCGTTGTGTTTGGTGTTCTCATTGGTCAGCCACTCAAGTGCCTCTTCAGCAGTAAGACATTAATGAGATGACTGCGGCACCAACAATATCATCTATACACGACTAAACATTGCTAGCACTATAGCAGTATTACCTGAGTCGTTGTCAAGGCCGGACGGGAGAGCATAACTCCTCGATCTCAGAGTAGTCCGCTCTTTCTCTATGGTGTCGTCGTATTTACTGACGAGTCTCTTTCCCACGCCTGTCCGCCCGCTCCTGCCTGGAGACCTGGAGGGCGCCCTCCGTTTGGACGCGGATCGTTTCCTACCTGTGGACCGACTCATGACTGATGAATCGTCATCACTCGAGAACACGGATTCGCCTGTGAGAGATTAGTCTAACTTGGACACTGTTCCTGACACGCTTGCTCGAGTAGAAACTGTCACAATGGCCGACTAGTTCTCCAATAGTCTTCACAAATGACCAACTGACCAAATGACTAACAATCACAAAATTGCCAGCTATGTCACCTGAGCATAGTGACACCCACCATTGTTGAGATTATCGACTGCTGCTCCATTGTCAGCCGTGAGCGTAGAGGTTGTGGTGGCACTGCGAGTCAGCATGCTGCCGGGCTGACTGAGATTGTTATTTTGATTGCTGTTACGGCTGGGCCGGGCTCCATACCGATGGACGCGAGACGACACGGTAGTAGATTCGCTGCCGATAGTCCTCATTAGTTCACTGCAGAATGGTAAAGGGTGGCAATTAGAGTAGGTGATAAGGAAGGCCATCCTGTGTATCCAGCCAACACGATGATGAGGTGAAGGAAACGCTGCACAACAGCTGCTAAGAAATTATATGGATAATAAATTAGTGGTTAAGAGCGGCTTTACTGCAGTGCAGTTGGATACTAATGAAGGAAAGTATAATAGATGACGTATAATACAGCTAGAGTGCGTCCAGATTGATCAACAAAAGCGTGATGTCAGCAGGTCATATTACCTGGCTGATGGGCTGTCTTTGAGTGAATCGTGAGTGTATAGCCTCCGTCGGGACAAGTTGGGACTGATCACACCGCCATCCACGTACTTGTTAGAATAGGTGGCACTGCAAACAGGCGGGTCAATGGAAACGGTTAGAAACAAAAGGCTGTTAAAATGGACATATGCAAACAGGCGCATGGGAAAACATACATTTATAGAGCATAATGTTCGGAAACAAAGATGCAGAAGTAGAAACAACAAAGCATTACAAATAATTGATATTAGCAAAAGTCATTCCCTTAGAATTCCAGGGATGACGAATTAAAGTACGCTGCCACTGCACAATGTGCGCATGGATTCATTCGTAAGCAAGCGGTCCACCAGAGAAAGCCTCCTACTAGTACCTAGTGCAGGCTGGTAGAGAGAGAGCCAGCAGACATTGACAGCACAGGCTACACACACATATACGAAGACCACACTAGGAAATTAGCAGATATTGATCTAAACCCTCAAGCAAGAGCTACATCGGTTAGGTTAAAGATTTTGGCAAGGCATTAGGGTGCATGGAATCTGAGAAATACATGAGCATCTGATGCCAAGCTGCTAAGTATTTCATATCTGTGTCTTTACCTGCGAGCATAAGTATAATCTGTTTTGGGGCGCCTAGAAACAAAATTACCATCGTCTAAACAACCAGAAGGAGTGTGGAGAGAGGGTGTTTGGGTAAGAGCTGGTCATGCAGTGTGTTAGGATCTGAGATCAACAAAGAAGGGAATTCTACATTCGATCTTACTTCTCAAATTCATCCTGGGCAAGCCAAGAACCGTTGGATGTGTTGTCTTGTTTTCTAGCCCTATGACAACAAAAGATAACAATAAGAGATGAAAGTGGTACCAACAATAAGTTCACAACCGCTTCATATAGAGACAAACCGTCAAACCAAAGTACTGATAGCGCTATTAGAATATGAAGTTGAAGCTCACTATTTTATTCAGTGCCGATAAAAAGTGAGAATATAATCTACAACGAGCAAATATATAGATTCTAGGATGTAGGCCTACTTACGAGCTATTGCTTGTGACAACGGTCGTCGTTCTCGAAGAAATAGAACGCCTGGACATGATCAGATATGTTACCAAGAATAGACCTGATAACAAATCAGTGCTTTAATACATGTTTGTCTGCCGAGTCATCATTCTTTGTTAGCGGTTCTGCAACGATATTACCCTCAAACCCCAAGTCTGCCATGCAGCATAAATAAACCGGAAAATACTTACGGTTGCATGCTGGGACGGGGTTATCATTTTCCTTCTCGGTGCATGTCACTATGAATAAGGTGTGCGATCAAGAAAACAGATAATATGTTCATGTAATTGAGTGGTGTGCTCATGAATGAGATAGCTGCGTGATCATTTACTTATTCCTTGCATGTATTTCGATAAAAAATGATCTAATAGTAGCATATAGTGTTTTTTCGCTATAATGTTTTACTTACCTTTGTTGGTTTATTGTTGAAGCCCAACGGTATCCACTCTCAGGGAAAAGATCATCTCAGTGACAGCCTCGTCTGCGAAGGCCAAAGTTCTTTCGCCAAATCAGCGATCAGCTCTGTGGATAAATCTGTATTATCGGGTAGGCCCATACAGTCCCATTTACTTGTTCAAATCTCTATTATAAACTCAGCGCATGGTTATTTTTTCTCTTTCACAGTTCAGCTAGGTGATCAAAGAGCGTCCCCTAAAAGCGATGATGTGGATGCAGTGGATGCTGTTGAAGACGATGTCCTCGACTCAAATGATATCGATAAATCTATACCGTTATCTTCACTGGCTTGGGAAGCCTATGAGTTATGTTCTGACTGGAGTAAATCGTTGAAGGGTGAGTAGATTGTACGATGTGATGAGGTACTGCTGCATCGCTTCTCTCCTGTCTACATTAATCAGCTGTTTGGACCTATGTTGACAGCCCTAATCACAGCCGTTTTCATCTGTAGGAGACCATGGCATACTGGCAGCTCTAGACCTTTCCCTGCCCTTACCCATGTGCAATGTCGATATATCTAGTCCAACGAAGCCCAGGGACATACTCGATATATTTGGTGACGTCATGGACCTGCCGCCTCTCAATAACTTCATGGATGCAAGAATGGAGGCCAGCGATGAGCGCGTGGTGTTCAGGTACGAAAGCGACAGTTTGTGTTGAACTGGTACAGGCTGTGTTTGTTGTATAACTAGTACTGGTATTTACGTCACAGTCAAGTATCGTACGACTCACCGCCTGCCGTCAGCGGCCTTGTCTGCCGGATCAGCCAGTCAGCAGACGTCAGCGCGACTCTTACTGATGTCAGTTTAGGTGAGCCCTATCCTTGATTTCTCGACTTGAAATATAAGAAGCTCGTTTTCTTTACTCATGTAGAAATTTCACCAGCTGCAATCGCAGCTATTTCTACCTTGGGCCCTTTCCATCCTTTCATACGCTTTCCCTGATAGAAGCGATCCATTGTGTGAGTCCGTTTGTATGTTATGTTATGTTAGGTACGACGGGCGAGCTGGACCGCAGTAACACGCTCATGACACCTCAGGAGTTAGAGAGGATGCCTGATCAGGGCCTCGAGTTTGAACAGTCTGTCGGACCAAAGGAGCTGCCCAAGCTGCTGCCGGCTCAGTCAGCAAACAGCCTACCAGAACTTGCCAACACTGACCTGGCCGCCAACAGCCACCTGTTGAACTATGTCAATGACAGCAAGTATCCCATAGTCCTAGGGAGTGATGGCAAAGATTTGACCAGTATAACAGTGCTCACCACTCAGGGCGAGAAGGTAAGAGGTGTATACCAGTCTTCTTGTGGCTGGCTGCTGTGCACGCGACTCAACTAACTACTCTTGGTTTTGGTTATCAAAGGTCTTCCAGGTCAACACTGTGCAGCTCAAGCAAGCTGCCTCTCTCATGCAGCCCGTGATTATCAATGCTGACGACAACACCAATAACAGTATGTGCAGACTGATATTCTTGTCTCGCCTTTGTTGGTGATTAATACTTAGGAGTTGTCTTCTCTTACTCTTCCAGCCTTGGTCATGCTGCCCGTAGCCAAAGTGAAGATGGTGCAGCCTGGCCAGGACGGGTTACCTGAGTCACAGGTGAGATTGGCCGGTGACCTATCGGTAGAGAGTAGAGAGATTGGCCAGTAAACTATCGGTAGAGAGTAGAGAGATTGGCCGGTAAACTATCGGTAGAGAGTTTCTGGTTGCATCATAGCCATAATTCCATAGGGCAACGGTGCCACCCCCCCTTACGCTTAGTTTCTATTTATAGCTTTCGTACTTGCCAACGGCTAATATCTATGTCCTCCACAGACTGATATTACTAGTAAATTAGTGATTGACATGTCTGCAAGTAGTAAAATACATCAAAAACAATCAAATTTTTTCTGCAATATTGATTGGCTGTATGAAGTGAAAGTCAAATATCAGTTTTTCCACAGTTTGGACCGGAGAGACCGAAGTTTAAATGCCTGTACTGCGGTAAGATGTTCGTGCGGTCATACAAGCTGAGGATCCATGAGATGATGAAGCACACAAACGAGAGGCCATATCCTTGCTCATATCCTGGCTGCAAATGGGCTTTCTCAGACTTGTATCGACAGAAGAACCACGAACGCTGCCATCAAAAACTCAAAGAATACAAGGTACAGAATCTCTTCGCTAACACTTCAGTCTGTGTACTAGCCGAGTCAATAGTGTTCTCTTTTATTTGCTAGTTATGTTGTTTTCTTTGCTGGTCAATATAAAATACAGCAGTTTTGCCGTTTATCAGTACAATTAACAATTGACATTATTTCCTGCAGTGTACCATTTGCAATAAAGGCTACTCTACGTTCTGGAACCTCAAGGCACACATGGAACAGCTGCACAATGAAAAGAATCAGACGCATCAGTGCTCCGTCTGCGGGGAGTATTTTACCTCCCTCACTAAAGTACAGAAACACATAGCAGAGGTACACCCGGAGCAGCCTAAGCCTTTCAAGTGAGTGGGCGTGTCTCCTGCAGCCGTACGGTAACCATCGCTGGCTCGGTGTTTTCAATCGCTCTCTCTCAGTCCCCCAAACAATATATAGAAACTCAGTTTTACAGCAATCTGAGATCCTTTACTCCATGAGTTGTATACCTTTTCCCACTTCTCATTACACTGTGGCTGTCAATGTAGGTGTGACGAGGAAGGATGCGGTATGGAATTCCACTCCAAGCTGGGCCACCAGCGACACATGCTCGGTCATCAGAAGCGGAAAGCTCTAGATCTCATCTGCCCGTTTGAGAATTGTAAGAAGAGGTTTAAATGGAAAAGTAGATATGACCTTCATATGAGAAGCCATCAAGGTTTGTACGAGCACCATTCTATGTCTATGCGTCGGCAGTTTCAGTGTTGTGATTGCATTGCAATGCTGGTTTTAGGTGACACGATGTTCAAATGCACGTTCCAAGGTTGCAGTGCCTCGTTTCTATCCATGTCCAGTCTAAACCGACACGTCAAAACACATTCCAGCAGCAGGACTCACGTCTGCACAATCTGTAACAAGAGCTTCTATCGGCTCGACCACCTGCGCGCCCACACGCTCTCACACTCGTCTAATCGACCATTCAAGTGCACCGAGCCCGGTTAGCCAATCGTTCTAGTCTGAGACGCTCTACCGTTTGTCTCTCTATCATCTGTATAAGTATTAACTGCCTGCATTCTTGAAGGTTGTACGCATTCGTGCACATCCAGGAGCGCTCTTGACACGCATCAGAAGAGGCATGAACGCAAGGCCCAAAGGGTGATGCTGGTCTGCCCTGACAAGCTCTGCGATGCTAACTTCGCCACCAAGTTCCAGATGATCAAACATATCAATGCTCACCACCCCAACATCGTTGAGCTGCAGTACGCCAAGGAGCTGGCAGAGGATCACGTCGAGCTGTCATCAGGTATCACCTCTTGTCCTACATCTCTCTACGCAGCAGTAGTGGTGGTGGTAGCGGTAGTAGTCGTAGTGGTAGTGGTGGAGGTAGATGTAGTTATGGTAGTAGTAGTTGTAAAAGT
>ERZ1740065.1123-NODE-1123-length-15629-cov-5.485296_pt1 | contig 15629 bp, 18 predicted proteins | sample MGYA00581738_ERZ1740065 | MGnify/ENA primary metagenome ERZ1740065 (study PRJEB43018, sample SAMN04849749) | marine metagenome | isolation source: floating plastic debris | place: Pacific Ocean | collected 2008-09-01 | study: EMG produced TPA metagenomics...
AAGATCAACAAGAACCGCAAAGGCCACTACGCCTTTCTGCGCTCGGATGCTCCGGCACCCGCCGTGCAGGAGATGGAACGCCTGATGCGCCTGCATGACGACGTGATGCGCGTTCTGACCATCAAGGTCGATGAACACGCCGAGCTGCCGTCGGTGCAGATGCAGAAACGTGACGAACGTGACCGTGGCGACCGCCGCGAGCGCCGTTGATCAGCTTTAGGACAAGGACATAACCCATGGCCGCTAAACCGTTTTTCCGCCGCCGCAAGGTCTGCCCCTTCTCGGGCGACAACGCGCCCAAGATTGATTACAAGGACACACGTCTGCTGCAGCGCTACATTTCCGAGCGTGGCAAGATCGTGCCCAGCCGTATCACCGCAGTCTCCGCCAAGAAGCAACGCGAACTGGCCCGTGCCATCAAACGCGCCCGCTTCCTCGCGCTGCTGCCCTACGCTGTGAAGTAAGGAGAACGTCATGCAAGTTATCCTTCTCGAACGCGTCGCGAAACTGGGTCAGATGGGCGAAGTCGTCGATGTGAAACCGGGCTACGCCCGCAACTTCCTGCTGCCGCAGGGCAAGGCGCTGTCGGCTTCCAAAGCCAACATCGAAGCCTTCGAGCAGCAGAAAGCTCAGCTCGAAGCGCGCAACCTGGAAACCAAGAAAGAGGCCGAGGCACTGGCCGAGAAACTCGATGGGCAGCAGTTCATCGTGATTCGTTCCGCCTCTGATGCAGGCTCGCTTTACGGCTCCGTCACCACCCGTGACGCGGCTGATGCGGCGACCGAAGCGGGCTTTTCCGTTGATCGCAAGCAGGTTGTGCTGCAACCGATCAAGGAACTGGGCCTGCATTCGGTTCAGATCGTGCTGCACCCCGAAGTGGACGCCATGATCGAGCTGAACGTAGCCCGGTCACCCGAAGAAGCGGAACTGCAGGCTGCCGGTAAATCGATTCAGGAGCTGGCCGCTGAAGAAGAAGCCGCTGCGGAATTCGAGATCGCCGAGCTCTTCGAAGACATTGGCGCCGCCACATCCGAAGACGCCGAACTGGCCGAAGCTGTTGCGGACCCTTCCGAAGAGGAAGCGTCCTCCGACGATCAGGAAGACGCAGCAGGCAAAGCCTGAGTTCTTCCGATATGAAAAGCAAAGGCCGGCTGATCACTCAGCCGGCTTTTTTCTTGATACAACCCCAAACCGACGCCGCACGGGCGGACGCCACTCGGATGTGCTACATCAGCCCGGGCGTCCCGCAATCGGCCGCATCCAGTTCCAGCACGGGATCTTTCGGACCGCAGTCTTCCCCGGTCACCGGATAAGTGCCCGGCTGTGTACAGCCCAAGAGCGCAAAAGACGCCAGTACCAAAGCCAATTGTGTCAGCTGTTTCATTGATCCTACCTTGTTCCATGAATTTCCTGTAGGTGCTGATTATTCCACCCGAGGGCTGGCCGATTTGACCCACGTCAAAAAGATGGGAAGGTCACGCAAGGTCACCTGCAAAAATTCAGAGGCGATGATCCCGAAACCGGATGACTTCCGTGGAGAACAACAGAATTCTGATTTCGGGCTGCTCCGGCGGCGGCAAATCCACCTTGCTGGACGAACTGCAAGACCGCGGCCACAGGGTGGTGAGCGAACCGGGACGCCGTGTCGTGACGCAGGTGCTGGCAGAGGGTGGCAGCGCCCTGCCCTGGCTGGACATGCGCGGCTTTGCAGAAGCGGCTCTCGCCCTCGCGAAGGCAGATCTGGCAGCGGCGGCCACCACCTCCGACCGGGTCTTTTTCGACCGGGGCATCATTGATGCAGCCGCCGCGCTGGCGCGTGAGACAGGGGCAGATATCACGCGATGGCTGCCGGACACCCCGCCCTATGCGGAAACCGTCTTCCTCACCCCGCCCTGGCCGGAGATCTACCGGAGCGATGCCGAACGACGCCATTCCTTCGACGATGCCGTCGCGGAATACGACAGGCTGAAAGCGGTCTTTGCCACTCTCGGTTACGCGGTGGTGGACTTGCCTAAGACACCCGTTGGTAAACGTGCGGATTTTCTTCTCGATCACCTCCGCCCCCAGGCGGCACCCCCGCCGGGCGAATGAGCGGGTCACCGCGCAGCGCCCTGCTCCTTTCTTGTTGTCGGCGTTGATCCGGTCAATATCCGCGGAAACTTTCACCCTGACAGGAGCAGCCTTCGTGTTTTCCCGCCGCCACTTTCTCTTCACGTCCGCTGCATTCTGCCTGACGGCCTGCAGCGCCCCCGATCCCGGGCCCGTCGATCCGCCGCTCTATCCAAACGAGACGCCGGAGCTGCGGCGGCTGATCAACACCTATGCCGATCTTTACGAGCTGCCGCGTCCGCTGGTGCACAAACTTGCGATCCGCGAAAGCACCCACCGCCCCTGGGCACGCAACGGCCCCTATTATGGTCTGTTGCAGATCCTGCCGGAAACCGCGCGCACCATGGGGTTCCGCGGCCAGCCAAATGATCTGCTGGACGCCGAAACCAACCTGAAATACGCGGGAAAATACCTGCGGGGCGCATGGCTTTTGTCTGATGGCGATCAGGATCGCGCGATCATGTGGTATGCGCGCGGCTATTATTACGAAGCCAAGCGCCGTGGCATGCTGGTCGAGACCGGATTGCGGCCCGGGTAAGACCCCCACAAAAAAGGGCCGCAACACCCGGTGTTGCGGCCCCTTTGCATTCGGATCCGGTGCCGATTACTCGTCTTCGAGTGCCTCGACGGCCTTTTGCAGATCGTCCTTGGAGATTTCCTTCTCCTTGACCGTCGCTTGCTCAAAGACGTGGTCGACAACCTTGTCTTCGAAGAGCGGCGCGCGCATCTGCTGCTGCATCTGCTGGTTCTGCTGCACGAATTCGAAGAACTGACGCTCCTGCCCCGGGTACTGACGCGCCTGCGCCATGATGGCCTGGGTCATCTCCGCATCCGTGACCTCGACATCCGCCTTCTGACCGATCTCGGCCAGCAGCAGACCCAGACGCACGCGGCGGGTGGCGAGCTTGGTGTGCTCCTCTGTCGTTTCGATTTCCGGGTGGTCGTGACCTTCCACATCCGGGTTGTCCTCGTGCCAGAGCTGATGCGCGATCTGCTTGGCCTCAGCCTCGACCAGCGACGGCGGCAGATCGAAATCCACCAGCCCGTCCAGCGCATCGAGCAACCCGCGCTTCATCACAGCGCGGGCGGCACCGGCATACTCCGCTTCGAGCCGCTCGGAGATCTGCCCCTTGAGCGCGGCGAGGTCATCAGCGCCAAATTTTTTGGCCAGCTCATCGTTGATCTCTGCCGCAACCGGCTCCTTAACCTCCTTGATCGTGCAGTCAAAGATCGCTTCTTTCCCCTTCAGGTTTTCGGCCTGATAGTCCTCCGGGAAAGTCACCGTCACGGCTTTCTCTTCGCCCGCCTTGGCGCCAACCAGCTGTTCCTCGAACCCCGGAATGAAGGAGTTGGAGCCCAGCACCAGCGGATAATCCTCGGCAGCGCCTCCCTCGAAGGCTTCGCCGTCGACCTTGCCGACAAAATCCATCACCACCTGGTCACCGTCCTTGGCCTTGGCGCCTTTCTTGCGGGCTTTGAAATCCTGCGCGGTCTCGGCCAGATTGGCGAGCGCTTCGTCGATGGCCGCATCCTCGGCCTTGACCACCAGCTTCTCCAGCTTGACCTTCTTGTAGTCGACCTCCGGGATGTCGGGCAGCGCCTCGTAGGACATCGACACCTCGACATCGTCGCCTTCCTTCCAGTCCTCATTGGTCATCTTGACCTCGGGCTGCAGCGCCGGGCGGTCACCGGATTGCTCGATGTGTTCGTTCATTGCGCCATCGATGCTTTCCTGCATCGCTTCGCCCATCACGCGCTGTCCGAATTGCTTCTTGAGCAGCGCCATCGGCACCTTGCCCTTGCGAAAACCCTTCATCTCGACTTCGGGCTGGGCCTCGGCCAGCTTCTCGTTGACCTTGGCCTCCAGCTCGGCTGCGGTGACCGTGATGGCATAGCCGCGTTTCAGACCTTCGTTCAGCGTCTCGGTGACCTGCATGTGTGCTCCATAGAATAAGGCGCGCCGGGCGGGCGCGGGCATGAATTTTGCGCCCTTCTATTGGTGTGCAGGCGGCGGTGCAAGGCCCAATAGGGGGCTGACGCGGGCAGCGTCCGGAAAAACCCGGCCCGCAGTTCCGACACCGCCCTAGTCGAGATAAAGCGCAACCATTCCGTCGGTCAGCGCCACCATCTCGTCGCTGAAGGCCGCGGCCTGCACCAGCGTCTCGCGGTCAATCTCTCCGCTCTTTACCCCATGGTCCAGCAGCGGGCGCAACTCGGCCCAGAGATCCTTCATCGCCATCACCTGCTTGATCGCCGCGAGGCTTGGCGGATCCACGATGCCCATATCGTAGTCCCCCATCTCCATCGCCGCCATGATCTGCTCGAACCGCTCGATGGACTGGACCAGATCCGCCCGCATCTCTGCCGGCAGCAGATCGAGACCGATGTAGCAGAGCTCCTTGACGGCCTTGCGCGCCAGCATGCTCTGTCCGGCGGCATGGGTCACCGTGCTGATCATGTCCTGGCGCGTGACCAGACGCTCCTTGTAGGTCGTCGCAACATGAGACACCAGCGTTTCCAGATGTGCCGCCACCAAGGGGTTGAGCGCAATCAGCTGCTGCACCGGAACCGTATGAAAATCGCCCGACATCACCTGACGGGAGGCAGGGCCGAAGGTGCGCCAGACCTCCTCCACCCGGTCCAGATCGGCCAGGATGGTGGCATCATTCTCGGCCGCGACAATACCCTCGGCCTCGCCGGAGCGCAGGGCGGTGATGTTTTCTTCGAAAACCACTGACGCGATGAACGCCTGTTCCGCCTGCATCTGAGGCGAGATATCGGCCATCAGGTAGCAGGTGGATTTGGCCATGGTCTGCACCAGGGCGCGCTGCTGCGCCGCGATCTTGATCCGCGCCAGCGCGTCGGATTGCTGCGCCTGCAGGTCGGCACGCAACACCGAGCCGCCCAGTGCCGCCAGGCATATGGCCATCACCCGCACACCCCCGAACAGGACCCGCATTCAAAACCCTCATACAATTGCAGTGAAAGGCTACCAGCCGAAAGTTAAGAGGTCGTGTGCAGCGCCGCGATAACCGGTCAGTGCGCGGCTGCTGACCTGATCATATGCCAGTAGGTGAAAGGTGGTGCGGGTGAAGGGACTTGAACCCCCACGCCTTGCGGCGCCAGAACCTAAATCTGGTGCGTCTACCAATTCCGCCACACCCGCACGGAACCGGGGGCTGCGGTCCCGGTTCGCGCGGTGCTTAGCAAACCCGCGCGGGCAGCGCGAGCGTAAAATTGATCGGGACTTTAAGCAGACGTTATACTATTGTGTGATCAACCTAGAGGCAGGTTGAAAAAGGAAAAACGCCCATGAAGCCGAAAACGGCCGGGCGCGTGGGCAGTGACAGCTGCCCGACGGGCTATGACACGCCGCAAAACGCCCTGAACGCGGGGCTTGTTACCGGCGCACGCATTCTCACCCTCAAAGGCGAATGCGCAGTCGATGATCTGCGTGTTGCAGATCGTTTACTGACACGCAGTGGCGCGGTGCCCATCACCCGGATCGACGTGGTCAGCCTGATCATCCCCACGGTCTACATCATCGCCGGTTCGCTGGGCCACAGTCGCCCGGACCGGGATGCCCTGCTGATGGCGGATCAGACCGTGCTGCTGCGCGACTGGCGGGCGCCGGCGCTCTTCGGTCAGCCCGTTGCCCTGGTGCGCGCCAGCGCGCTGGTGGACGGCGAGTTCATTCGCGACCTTGGGCAACAGGTTGTCACGGTGCACCGCATCTTCTGCGCAACCCCGCAGATCTTCTACGCCGACGGTCTCGAACTGGGCACGGCGGATGCGTCTCCACTGGACCTTATGTCAAACGCGGCCTAGACGCCCAAAGCCCGAAAGACCTGTGGGAGAACGTCGGGCAAATCCTCCGCGATCAATCCGGGGCCGAACCTCCGCGCGCAGTCCGTATGCAGCCGGGTGGCAGTTGAGGCAGCCTGGAGGGGAGGAAAACGGCGGGCGAGCAGGCCGCAGATGAACCCGGCAAGCACATCGCCCGAACCGGCGGTGGCCAGCCATCCGGCCTCCTCATCCGGCGAGTTGACAACACATTGGCCATCCGAGGCGGCGATCACCGTATCCGGCCCTTTGAAGAGTACGACACATCCGGCACGCGCCGCGGCCAGTCTTGCCGCATCGATCTTTGAAAAAGCGGGGCCCTGCCTGGCCGGCGCGGACAGTTTTTCAGAGATGTCCGGGAAAACCCGCGCAAACTCGCCCGCATGCGGTGTCAACACGCAGTCTTTATGCAGCGCGTCAAAGAGTGCAGGATCATCCGCAAGGAGCGTCAGGGCGTCGGCATCCAAAACCGTCGCGCGGTTCAGGGCAAGCACCGCGCGCAGGAGGTCAGCCGCCTCCGGGCTCAGCCCGAGCGCGGGACCTGCGCAGAGCGCGGTCACACGGGGGTCTTGCGCAAATTCATCCCGGAACGCGTGGCCGTCATTGGCCTGTCTGAGCATGATGGCCGTCAGATGGGCGCCCAGTTCTGCCAGGGCATCTGCATGGGCCGCAACCGTCACCAGCCCGGCACCGATCCGCAAGGCGCCGCGCGCCGCCAGCCGCGCGGCACCCGTCCGGGCCGCCGGGCCACTGACGATCACGGCGTGACCGTGGCCATATTTGTGCGCAGCCCCCTTCTTGGCCAGCAGATCCGCCGGTGGCGTTTCAATCGTTCGAATGACCTCCCCGTCCGCCGCCTGCTGCGGACTGGCAGGCAGACCGATGTCCTTGACCACCATGTGCCGAGAATGTGCATCGCCATCCGGACGCAGCACATGGCCGGGTTTCAGGCAGTGAAAGGTCACGGTCAGATCCGCTTGCACACAGATGCCAAGGGCCCTGCCGCTATCGGCGCAGACCCCTGACGGGATATCAACGGCGACAATTCGTGTCGCACCCCCCGCCCGCAGCGCGTTCACACCGGAGACCACCAGATCAAGCGGCGCTGTCAACGGGCGCGTCAATCCGATGCCGAAAAGCGCATCGATGATCACATCGGGCGCGTTCTCGCTGCTGAACCCAGCATCTTCGAGGGGCGCAATGGCTTCCGTTTGCCGCCATCGGTCTCAATTGGACTGCGCGTCGGGTGGCAGCGCATCTGTGTCGCCAAAGGCGTAAACACGGACCGCCCAGCCGCGCCCCTGCAGCAATCTGGCAATGACGAAGCCGTCACCACCGTTATTGCCGGGACCGCATAAAACCGCCGCGATACCCTTTTTCGACAGCAGATCGGGCCAGGTTTCCTCCATCGCCTCGACAACGCTCTGCCCGGCCCGCTCCATCAATTCCAACCCGGTCACATCTCCCGACTCGATGGCGGCGGATTCATGGGCGCGCATCCCTGCACCGGTCAGAAGTTCCGTCATTTTCCACCCTCACGATTCAATTGTGCTTATTTTTTGTGCGACACGCCCGCAAAATGAGCGCTGATTTGCCAAATGCACCCGGGACAGAATGCAGTTTACGCCAATCCATGGACCGCTCCAGTCCGAAATGATCTGAACCCTTCTGAAACACAAGGCAGGGAGGACACCAAGAAGAAGCTCGAAGCGGTGATCAAAACGTTCAAACTCGACGAGGTCAAAGAGGCCCTGCAGGAAGTCGGTGTCCAGGGATTGTCAGTCATCGAAGTCAAGGGATTTGGCCGTCAGAAGGGCCATACCGAGCTCTATCGCGGCGCCGAATATGTGGTGGATTTCCTGCCCAAGGTGAAGATCGAGATCGTGCTGGACGATGACATGGTCGATGCGGCCATCGAGGCCATCGTCTCCGCCGCCAAAACCGAAAAAATCGGCGACGGCAAGATTTTCGTCACCCCGGTGGAGCAGTCGATCCGCATCCGCACGGGGGAAACCGGCTCCGACGCGCTCTGACCGGCTGACAGACAGATTATCATTCCAACCAAGAGGGATATACGAGAATGAGCAAAGAGTTACTTAAGATGATCAAGGATGAGGACGTCGAATATGTCGACATCCGCTTCACCGATCCGCGCGGGAAATTGCAGCACGTGACCGTGATGTCCGATCAGGTGGACGAAGATTTCCTTGAAGAAGGCTTCATGTTCGACGGCTCCTCCATCGAAGGCTGGAAATCGATCGAGGCTTCCGACATGAAGCTGATGCCGGATACGGACAGCGCCTACGTCGACCCCTTCTACGCGGAAAAAACCGTCTGCCTGCATTGTTCGGTTGTCGAACCCGACACCGGCGAAGCCTACGAGCGCGACCCGCGCGGCACCGCGCAAAAGGCGGAAGAATATCTTAAATCCACCGGCATCGGCGATGTGGCCTACATGGGGCCGGAAGCGGAATTCTTCCTCTTCGATAACGAGCGCTATTCCACGTCGATGAACAAAGTCTCCTACGAGGTGGATGCCTCTGACGGCGCCTGGAACACCGACACCGAATACGAGATGGGCAACATGGGCCACCGCCCGGGCGTCAAGGGCGGCTATTTCCCGGTCAACCCGGTGGACGAGAGCCAGGATCTACGCTCCGAAATGCTGTCGACGATGAAGGGCCTTGGCATGAAGGTGGACAAGCACCACCACGAAGTGGCCTCCTGCCAGCACGAGCTGGGCCTGATCTTCAACTCGCTGACCAAACAGGCGGATGAGCTGCAGAAATACAAATACGTGATCCACAACGTGGCCCACGCCTACGGCAAATCGGCGACCTTCATGCCGAAACCCATCGCGGGCGACAACGGCACAGGCATGCACGTCAACATGTCGATCTGGAAGGACGGCAAGCCGGTCTTTGCGGGTGACAAATACGCTGATCTGAGCCAGGAAGCGCTCTATTACATCGGCGGTATCCTCAAGCACGCGAAAGCGCTGAACGCCTTCACCAACCCCGGCACCAACAGCTACAAGCGCCTGATCCCGGGTTTTGAAGCACCGGTGCTGCGCGCCTATTCCGCGCGCAACCGCTCCGGCTGTGTCCGTATCCCGTGGACCGAAAGCCCGAAAGCCAAGCGCGTTGAGGCCCGTTTCCCCGATCCTTCCGCCAACCCGTACCTCTGCTTTGCCGCGCTGCTGATGGCCGGTATCGACGGCATCGAGAACAAGATCGATCCCGGTGAGGCGATGGACAAGAACCTCTACGACCTTCCCGCCGAAGAGCTGGCCGGTATCCCGACGGTCTGTGCATCGCTGCGCGAGGCCATGGAAGAGCTGCAGGCCGATATGGACTTCCTGCTCAAGGGCGATGTCTTCACCAAGGATCAGATCGAAGGCTACATCGATCTGAAGATGGAAGAAATCGAGCAGTACGAGCACACGCCGCACCCGGTGGAATTCGCGCTCTACTACAGCTGCTGATCCGGCTCGAAAAGCCGTCAGATCATGTCAAAACTGGGGCGCTCCACATCGGGGCGCCTCTGCCTTTTCCCGCAACCGGCTGAAATCTAAAACTTTCCTAAAATTTCCCTCAAAACGGGAATACCTCGCTCCCTGCACTGAATTTCCCAAGGATCATCGCATTTGTGGATGAAACTATAAGTTGAATTCAGACAGGAGCGGAACCATGTCAGGGACTGACAGAGGGTATCAATCTGGGCTGGTATTGAGCGACGGAACCTCGGCGGAGCTCGACGAGATCGCCAAACTGGTTTCGGGGTTTTTCAAGGCGACCGGGGCCGTCATGTGCGCCACGCAGTCCACGGGAGACCAAGAGGCTCTCGTGCAGACTGAATTCGTCGATGTGGGAATTCTGATTGAAAATGAGGGCACGACCCGCCGGGTCATGCTGCGCCTCTCGGGCGCGACCGATGGCGCAGAGGCGGCGTGTGACACGCATCTGGCGGCGCTGCTCTACCTGCTGGCCCACAGTTATCCCTGCGACCAGGTCAGCTGGCTGGCGCGCGATGCCCTGCTTGCGACCGAGGATTTCCTGAAGCTCTTCGCTCCTGCCGCCTGCCCCGGCCCGGTTAAGGTGCGGCGGCCCCGGTTGCGGCAGGCCGCCCGCACGCCCCGGCCCTGCCCGCGCACCGATATGGCGGTGGCCTTGCCGGCGCTCTGCGCGACGGGCACAGCCGTCGTGCCGCGCCGTCCGGTGGCCGGCCCGGTCAGCAGGCAGCGTCAGGACACACGGGCCATCCGCGCGGCGGTCTCCCCCCATCGGCCTGCAGTGCGGCGGGCGCTCCCCGCGCCTGATGGATCGATGCGGGTGACCACATGGGTCAGCGCGCTGCGCCGCGCGAAAGTCACCGCGCGGCTGACGGCAGCGCTGACGCAGCGGGTCGGATCCGGTGCGGCGCTGCGCCTGACCGCGCTCGCGCTCCTGGTCTGCGGCATCATCGGCCAGCCGGAAATCGGCTATGCGCTGCACAGCGCGGCGGATGTGCTGCACTGACGACGCGCGCACGCGCCCGAAAGTCCGCGTTTTGAAATTTCCCGTTTCTGGTGCATCATCCCGGCATTTGATCGATGCAATTTCAAGACGGAGATTTTTCCATGACGCTGTTTTTCTCGCGCCGGACGTATAATGCCTCGAAAAAGCGCTTTACCAACAACCCCGCAGAGGTGACCCGCTATGTCCAGCTGACCAGCGGCCCGGATGCCAGCGGCAAGTGGCAAGGCGGGATCATCAGCAAGGACGATTGGCTGGCGCAGGTGAAGGCGGAGGCCGCAACCAATGAGATCACGATCTATGTGCACGGGTTCAACACCGACCAGATCGACAATCTGGGCCGCATGAACAAGATACGCGCCGGGTTGACCGGCGCAGGCTACCGCGGTGCCCTGATCGCCTATGACTGGCCCAGTGCGGGCACGGTCACGGCCTATGACCGGGACAAACGGCACGCCAAGCAGACGGCGGAACATCTCGTCAGCGACGGCATCCTGCCCTTGCTGGCCCTGTCTCCGCGCCCCAAGATCAACCTGATCGCACATTCCATGGGAGCCTATCTCGTGCTGCGCGCGCTCTCGGAATTCGATGATGACGCAGGCCCCGGCGCAGGGGCGTGGAAACTCAACGAAACGCTGTTCGTCTCGGGTGATGCGGATCGCCGGTGGTTTGGCAAAGGTGCCTGGGGCGCGCTCCTGCTCGCGCATCGATCCAAGCGTTTTACAAATTATTACAGCCAGTTGGACGACGTCCTGAATGCAGCCGTGCCCGCCAACGGCTTCCGCAAACGGGCGGGCCGCAGCGGCATGCCGCCCGGCATCCACAAAAACCATGTCGATCTCTACAGTCACGAGCAATATCTCAAGGATGTGGCCGGTCCGGACCGCACCGTGCTGAACTCGCACCGCTGGTGGTTCGACAATGCCAAGTTCTATCAGGATGCAGGGCTCACGCTGTCGGGTCAGCCCGTCTTTCCGCTGCCGACACGGCGCAGGACGACCACGACAGACCTTGCGCTGCTGAGTTGAGCCAGCCCCGGGGTCGCGGGGCGGAAATCTCTTGTGTTTCAGCACGTACCGACGTAGGAGCCGCACAGGCCCATGGTGCCTGCCGTTCGCAATCTGGTGAAACCATGAAGACGCATTCCGATTTCTGATCCAACGGGTCGCACATCGGTGCCGGCAACGCGAACACCCTGCCCTCTCCTGCGATCCAAATGGAGATGAAAGTGGATACACCTCTTCCTTCCCGCGACGCGTTGAAGGCCCAGGCCCGGCGACTGCGGGCCCGGCTGATCGAGGCCGGTCAATCGATGTCGCATGCAATGGCGCTTGAAGCCGTGGCCCATCAATGGGGGCTGCGTGACTGGAACACGCTCTGCGCGCTGGCGGGTGACGCACCCGAAACCGCCTGGCAGATCGGCCAGCGGGTCACCGGCCGCTACCTCGGGCACCGCTTCCGGGGCGTCGTCAAGGCCGCGAGCCAGCGCACACGGGGGTTCTGGCGCATGACGATCCGGTTCGATCAGCCCGTGGACGTGGTCCGCTCGGCGCAGTTTTCCTGCCTGCGCCGCCAGATCACCTGCAGCCTCGACGCGAGAGGCCGCAGCCCGCAGAAAACCTCGGACGGCGTGCCGCAGGTCATCCTGAATGACCATTGGTCACGGCCCTGACAGCGGTCCGGGCGTCTGACCGGAACGCGCGGATCACCCTTGCGCGCCTTTGATCACATAGCTGTGGATGGAAAAGACCACCGCGCCGCTGACCGGCAGGCGCAGAATGCATTGCCGTTCCGCGCGCTGATAGGCGGCCTCGGCCGCGCCCGGTGCGATGCGGCGCGACGACAGGGTTGATCGCGGCTGGAACAGTTCCGGATCATCGTACCACAGGCGGTTGTACCGCCAGATAGGGCGCCCCGGTTTCACCCCGTCAAAGAGGCGCTGCACCCGGCGCGCGATATTCGCGTCATAGTCGTCCACCGTCTCATGGATGCCGATCAGCGGGCGCCCGACCTTCTCGCTCAGCCGCCAGCTGGCGGGAAAACACAGGCAGGCGGCCGTCAGCATATGCTCATCTCCGCGCTTTTGCAGGATACAGATGTCCTCCTGCACCAGATGCCCCAGCACCACCAGCGGCGCATCATCATCGAGCCGGACGATCTGCCCGTCCGGGCAGCGGCACCGCCTGTCCGACACCTCGAAACCCAGGCCCGGCAGCAGTTTCAAAGCCTCGGCCAAGACCTCCCGGGCCGCCGCCTCCACGTCCGCATCCTGCCAATAGACATCCGCGCGCCGCGTCGCGATGAGGGCCCGGCGATGCGCCATCTGGGCCGCATACGCCTCGTCCAGCCGCAGCCAGTCCTCGCTGCCGAGGGGCTGTACCCCCGGCAGGGCGCGCGCCTCCCGCATGTTCTGGGGCAAGGCGTTCTGCAAAATCTCCACCATAACAGCGCCTTAGACAGGCGCAGGACCCTTGTCATCAAAAAACGACCATGGATCGTGTCGCATTCGAGCAAACCTGCCAGGGAAATTGCGCCCAAGCTCGGGACAAGGCAGATGCAACGAGGTCCAGCATGAACCAGCAATACCGCGACACGCGCAAGATCGACCCGAACCGCGGCGCCACACTTGGGGACGGCTCGCCCAATGACATGGACCGCGTGGAGATCGGCCCGACGCAGCTGGCCTTTGCGGAATGGGCCGAGGCCGGGCTGGAGCTGCCTGATCTGGAGACCATGCGCGCCTACCGGCACGCGCGGCTCACCGATCACATCGTGGCGCGGGGCTACGCAGGGTTGCTGATGACCGATCCGCTCAACATCCGCTATGCCACCGACAGCACCAACATGCAGCTGTGGAACACGCACAACCCCTTCCGGGCGGTGTTGCTCTGCGCCGATGGCTACATGGTGATGTGGGATTACAAGAACGCGCCCTTCCTGAGCAAATTCAACCCGCTTGTCCGCGAACAGCGCTCCGGGGCCGATCTCTTCTACTTTGACCGGGGGGACAAGGTGGATGTGGCCGCCGATACCTTTGCCAATGAGGTGCGGGTGCTCCTTGAGGAACATGCGCCCGGCCTGAAACAGCTGGCCGTGGACAAGGTCATGCTGCACGGGCTGCGCGCGCTGGAGGCGCAGGGGTTCACGGTGATGGACGGCGAAGAGGTGACGGAAATGTCCCGTGCCTTAAAGGGCCCGGACGAGATCAGGGCGATGCGCTGTTCGTCACAGGCCTGCGAGACGGCAATGCGTGTGATGGAAGATGTTGCCCGCGCCCGCGTCGGCGATGGCGTGACCTGCGAGGACGACATCTGGGCGATCCTGCACGCCGAGAATATCCGCCGCGGTGGGGAGTGGATCGAGACCCGCCTGCTGTCATCCGGCCCGCGCACCAACCCGTGGTTTCAGGAATGCGGGCCACGTGTCTGCCAGCGAAACGAGATCATTTCCTTCGATACCGATCTGGTGGGGGCCTATGGCATCTGCACCGATGTCTCGCGTAGCTGGTGGATCGGCGATGAAGGGCCGCGCCCTGACATGATCTATGCCATGCAGCACGGCGTCGAGCACATCATGACGAACATGCAGATGTTGAAACCCGGCGTGATGATCCCGGAGCTTTCCGCGAACACGCATGTGCTGGACGCACAGTTCCAGAAGCAGAAATACGGCTGCCTGAGGCATGGTGTCGGGCGCTGCGATGAAAGGCCGCGGGTGGCCTACCCCGAGCAGGCTGTGGCCGGGGCCTATGATTACCCGCTGGAGCCGGGCATGTGCATTTGCGTGGAGGCGCTGGTCAGCCCGGAGGGCGGCGATTTCTCGATCAAGCTGGAGGAGCAGGTTCTCATCACCGAAGACGGCTTTGAGAACCTGACCACCTACCCGTTCGACGATGCGCTGATGGGGCGCTAGGCTAGGTTACGGCGCAGGAAAGATATCGAGCCGCGCCAGAACATGCCGGGCCAGAACCTTGCGCTGCGGTGCCTGATCAAAGCCGCTCAGATCCATGTTGAGCGCAAAGACATAGGTCTCCTCCCCGGTTTCGATCCAGCCGCCATACCAACCCAGATCCTCCTGACCCCGGCGCAGGGAGTAGCCGGTTTTGGCGTAAAGGCGCGCGCCGCCGGCTTCCGCCTCCATCATGATCTTGCGCGCATCGGCATAGGTTGCGGGCGCAAGCGGCAGGTCGTCCTGTGCCAGTCTGGCCAGAAAGTCGATCTGTTCCTCCGCACTGATCGCAAGCGGACCCCGCAGCCAGTAGTTGTCGAGGGAGGCCTCATCGCCGATGTCGGCATTGCCGTAGTCGAAGGCCTGTAGCCACTCGGACATCTTGTCCTGTCCGAGGCTGGTCGTGATGTGCTGATAGACCCAGACCGCCGATCGCTGGTAGGCCGATACCAGCGACTGGTCCTGGTTCCAGCTGTCCATGAAGCGTTCCTTGCCGTCCCATTCGAAAGTGGTCTCCGGCGTGGCAAAACCGCTTTCCAGCGCAATCAGCGTATGGGGGATTTTCGATGTCGAGGCAGGCTGAAAGCGTTCCTCGGCGCGGGCAAAGTTGCTGCTCCAGACATGGCCGTCGGACAGGCGTTTCACCACCACGGCCGTGGTCGCGTTCTCCATGCCAATCTCGGCAACATAGTCCGAAATATCATAGGGTTGCGCCTGGGCGCTTGCCGCAACAAAGCTGCAGAGCACCGTGGCTCTCAACATCGACATCATAACGTTTCTCCTGAATAAACTATGACAGCCGCCAGAAATCCGACGGTGCCAGTCCGTGGGTTTTCGGGATTGAACTACTGCTTCTTTTATCCCGCCCCACTTCTAGTAATGCGGGAGCGGCGCGGCAAACGGAGATTTCCACCGGGCATGTCCCGATCCCGCTCCTGCGCGGCTTTCCGCCCGCCCGTCAAAAGGGGATCACGGCGCCCATGTCCGCCAGGCCGTCACCTCCCCGTGATCCTGCTGTCACACCTCTTGCAAGCCACAAGCCCTGGCCCCACTCTGAGGAAGGATAAAGGAGCGCTGCCATGCCCACCGAACGTATCACTTTCCCCGGCCATGACGGTTCCACCCTGGCCGCGCGGCTCGATCTGCCGGATGGACCGCTGCTGGCGACCGCTCTTTTAGCCCACTGCTTTACCTGTGGCAAGGATATTCCCGCAG
>ERZ1740065.1124-NODE-1124-length-15624-cov-5.181579_pt1 | contig 15624 bp, 15 predicted proteins | sample MGYA00581738_ERZ1740065 | MGnify/ENA primary metagenome ERZ1740065 (study PRJEB43018, sample SAMN04849749) | marine metagenome | isolation source: floating plastic debris | place: Pacific Ocean | collected 2008-09-01 | study: EMG produced TPA metagenomics...
GGGGTTCCGCTGGCCTTCTCGCGGGGTTTTCCCTTTCTCCCCCCTATTTTCTTTTCTTTTTCCCCCTATTTTGCCGGGGGGGGCGGCCGGTTTGGGGCCCGACGCGGGGCAGCGCCCCCAAAAGGCCGTGTAAGACATGCGCGGCCCTCACAACATCTGGCGGCTGATCCGCACCGGTGCCACGCTGGAACGCACGGGGGCGATGAAGGTGGTGCTCGACGCCTTCGAGGCGCCGCCTGCGCTGCGCTTTGTCGCCCGCGCGCTGGGCCTGCCGTTCAAATGGCTGGGCTACGCAGGCGATCCTTCGATGCCGCCTGCGACCCGCGCGCTGACCGCCCTCGGCCCCGCCTACATCAAGTTCGGCCAGATCCTCTCGACGCGCCCCGACGTTGTCGGCGATGAGCTCGCCATCCAGCTGCGCGTCTTGCAGGACAAGCTGCCGCCCTTCTCCGTCGAAGAGGCCAAGGCCGAAGTACAGCGCGAGCTGGGCCTGCCGGTCGATCAGATCTTCTCGGAATTCAGTGAACCCGTCGCCGCGGCCTCCATCGCGCAGGTTCACAAGGCCACGCTGGCCTCAAACGGCGAAGCCGTCGCGGTCAAGGTGCTGCGCCCGGGCATCGAGAAGGCCTTCCGCAAGGACGTCGACGCTTTCTACCTCGCCGCGCGCATGGTCGAGATCTTCTCCCCCGGCTCCCGCCGCCTGCGCCCCATGGAGGTGATCGAGCATTTCGATGGTGTCGTGCGCGGCGAACTTGATCTGCGGCTCGAATCCTCTGCTGCCTCCGAGTTCGCGGCTAACACCAAGCACGATGACGGCTTCCAACTGCCCCCAATGAAATGGGAATACTCCGCCCGCCGCGTCATGACGCTCGGCTGGGCGGACGGCGTGCCCATGGGCGACAACGCCGCCATCGATGCCGCAGGCCACAACCGCGTCGACCTCGGCGACCGGGTGCTCAAGCTCTTCCTCAACCACGCCCTGCGCGCCGGCTATTTCCCCGCCGACATGCACCAGGGCAACCTCAAGGTTGCACCCAATGGCGACATCATCGCCTATGACTTCGGGATCATGGGGCACATCGACGAATACACCCGCCGCGTCTATGCCGAGATCCTCTTTGGCTTCATCCGCAAGGACTACAAGCGCGTGGCCGAGGTGCATTTCGAGGCCGGTTACGTGCCCGCCGACAAGGATGTGGATGAATTCGCCCGCGCGCTCCGGGCGGTGGGTGAGCCAATTTTCGGCATGGATGCCTCGAAGATTTCCATGGGGCGGCTGCTGAACTATCTCTTTGAGGTGACCGAACGCTTCGGCATGGAAACGCGGACCGAGCTGATCCTGCTGCAACGCACCATGGTGGTGGTCGAAGGTGTGGCCCGCTCGCTGAACCCGCAGATCAACATCTGGCAGGTCGCGGCCCCTCTGGTCACGGACTACATCTCGAAATCCATCGGGCCGAAAGCGGTGCTGACCGATCTGGCGAAAACCGCGCGTGTGGTTGCCCGGTTCGGGCCGCGCCTGCCGGGGATGGTCGAGGCGGCCTTGGTCCGGCAGAGCAACCCCGAAGAACCGTCCGGCCCGCGCAGCCTGGCGGAGCGCGTGATCCTTGCGATCCTCTTCGGAATTGCCGTTGGTGTCGGGGGTGCGGCGACGCTGATCCTGATCGACATGACGCTGTTCTAGGCGGGTGCGCCGCAGCGCACGCTCTGTTCAGAGCGTGGCAACGAAGGCGCGTGCGGGCGGCCTGAAGCCCGCCCGGACCTGCCGGACACCGACGTGATACCGATGTCTTACCGACGCGATACCGACATCGGGATTTGCCATGTTTCCAAGAAGATCATCGGCAATCTCTCCCCGGCAGCGCAAACCCGCCCTGGCCGTTGCGCGCACGGTGGGGTTACAACCGCTCAATCGCCAGTGCGATGCCCTGCCCGCCCCCGATGCACATGGTGATCAGCGCTTTCGATCCCTGGGTGCGCTCTAGCTCGTAGAGCGCCTTCACCGTGATGATCGCGCCGGTGGCGCCCACGGGGTGACCAAGCGCAATGGCCCCACCGTTCGGATTCACCTTTGCCGGGTCGAAATCGAGGGCCTTGCTGACCGCCAGCGCCTGAGCGGCAAAGGCCTCGTTGCTTTCGATGACATCGAAATCATTCGCTGTCAGCCCGGTGCGCTCCAGCAGGTTCTGTACCGCGGGCACCGGTCCGATGCCCATGACCTCCGGCCGCACACCCGCATGGGCATAGCCCAGCACGCGCGCCTTGGGGGTCAGCCCGGCCTGCTCCGCAGCCTCTGCCGTGGCCAGCACAATCGCGCCGGCGCCATCGTTTATCCCGCTGGCGTTGCCTGCTGTAACCGATCCCTCTTTCTGGAACACCGGGCGCAGACCCGCCAGCGCTTCTGCCGTCGTGGCCTTGGGATGTTCATCGGTGTCGAACGCGACCGTGTCGCGTTTGACCCGCACGTCCACGGGCGTGATCTGGCCGGTGAAGTGCCCGGCTGCCAGAGCCGCGGCGGCGCGCTTTTGGCTTTCCAGCGCAAAAGCGTCCTGATCGGTGCGGCTGATGTCATGCTCCGCAGCCACATTCTCGGCTGTTACCCCCATGTGGCCCGTGCCAAAGGGGCAGTTCAGCGCGCCCAGCATCATGTCCAGCGTGCGGATGTCGCCCATCTTTGCCCCCCAGCGCTGGTCCGGTACGATAAAGGGGGAGCGGGACATGTTCTCGGCCCCACCGGCGAGGCCAAACTCGGCATCACCCAGCATAAGAGATTGAATAACAGACACAATTGCCTGCACGCCTGATCCGCAGAGCCGGTTCACATTCATCGCGGGCACGGTCTCCGGCACCCCCGCCTGCATGGCGGCCACGCGGCTGAGGTACATATCGCGTGGATCGGTGTTGATCACATGCCCAAAGGCAACATGCCCGATCTGGCCACCCTCGCCAACGGACCGCTCCAGCGCCGCCTAGGCGGCCACGGCGCCCAGCTCAATCGGAGGCGTTCCGGCCAGGGCGCCGCCGAATGTCCCGATGGCGGTCCGGGCTCCGTCCAGTATCACGATATCCTTGGTCATTGCGCTCTCCCTTGCTGCCGTGTCTGTCTTATCGTGCGCGAATTCGGGCGTGTCAGCAACGACGTCCCGTCAGGCTCCGGGTTTCATTTGACAACAATCCTGCATATCGGCGATGTCTCCGACATGACGGATTCCGACGACACTATCCTGACGCAGCTGCCTGCCCGCCTGAAAGACGCGCGCCGCTCGCAGGGGCTCTCCTTGGATGCGGTGGCGAAACTGTCCGGCGTGTCCCGGTCGATGGTCAGCCAGATCGAGCGCGGCGAGAGCAGTCCGACGATTGCCACCTTGTGGAACCTCACACGCGCCTTGCAGGTGGATTTTGCCGGTCTGCTCGACGGGGCACCTGAGGCCGCGCAGATCGAAACGCTGCGCGCAGCCGATGTGCCGACAATCGACAATCTGGGCTCGGGGTGTCGCATCCGCATCCTGTCCCCGCCTGAAGAGGCGGGCCGTCATGAGGTCTATGAGTTAACGATTTCAAAGGGTGGGATGCTCGATAGTCAGCCCCATGCCCGGGGCGCGCGGGAGCACCTGACCGTCATCGATGGCCAGTTGACCGTCACCAGCGGAGAGGTCTCGAGCACCCTTGGCGCGGGCGACACTGCGCGATATGCGGCGGACGTTGCGCACAGGATTGCGGCACCCGATGGCGAAGTGCGCGCATTTCTTGTGGTACAGGACGCGTAATTCCGAGATATCGGAAAAATTCCGCTATTTCGAACTTCTCCTATTTCGGAATTCCATCCGTCATGTTAGATGTTCTGAAACGGGGGAGAGTCACCATGACCCAAGCGTATCTGAATCACATTACCGAAACCCTCGCTCAGATCGAGGCGGACGGGATGATGAAGCGCGAGCGCATGATCACCTCGCCGCAGGGTGGCCAAATCGCCGTGGGCGCGCGCGATGTCATCAATCTCTGTGCCAACAACTATCTGGGGCTGGCGGACCATCCCGAGCTTATCAGAACCGCGAGGGAGGCAATGGATCCACGCGGGTTCGGTATGGCGTCGGTACGCTTCATCTGCGGAACGCAGGATCTCCACCGCGACCTGGAACAGAAGCTTGCCGCCTTTCTCGGCAAGGAGGACTCGATCCTCTTTGCGGCCTGTTTCGATGCAAACGGCGGGCTTTTCGAACCGCTGCTCGGACCCGAAGACGCGGTGATCTCCGACGCGCTGAACCATGCGTCGATCATCGATGGCATAAGGCTCTGCAAGGCGAAACGGTACCGCTATGCCAATTCGGACATGGCCGATCTCGAAGACCAGCTGAAACTGGCTCGCAGTGAGGGAGCACGCTTCATCCTGATCGCGACCGATGGCGTTTTCAGCATGGACGGCTATCTGGCGAGGCTTTCCGAAATCAAGGCGCTGGCGGAGAAATACGAGGCATTGATCATGGTGGACGACTGCCATGCGACGGGGTTCATGGGACCGAAAGGGGCGGGCACGCCTGCTCATGCCGGCGTGGAGGTGGACATCCTGACCGGAACCCTGGGCAAGGCTCTGGGTGGTGCCATCGGCGGATACATCGCCGGGCCGCAACCCGTCATCGATCTTTTGCGACAGCGGGCGAGGCCCTATCTCTTTTCCAATTCCCTGCCACCGTCGATCGTTGCCGCCGGGATACGGGCCCTGGAACTGGTGGAGCGCGGAGACGATCTGCGCGCCAAACTCTTCGAGAACACCAGGTACTGGCGCGATGGTCTTGCGGATCTCGGGTTTGACCTGTTGCCGGGAGAGCATCCGATTGTGCCGGTGATGCTGGGCGAGGCGCGTCTGGCGCAGGATATGGCGGCCCGCCTGTTCGAAGAAGGTGTCTTTGTTTCCGGGTTCTTTTTCCCGGTGGTGCCCCGTGGTCAGGCCCGTATCCGGACCCAGATGAGCGCGGCGCTGACGAAGGCGGACCTGGACCGGGCCCTTGCTGCATTCGAAACAGCGGGCAAGAGCTGCGGCGTCATTGCGGGCTGACAGAGGTGCGGCCCGGCACAAGCGGTTGAGAGGCATATTTGATGAACAATGAAATGAAGGCTTTGTCGAAACTGCACGCCCGCGAAGGGCTTTGGATGACCCGTGCGCCCGTGCCGGAGATTGGGCCGGATGATGTGCTGATCCGGATCAACAAGACCGGCATCTGCGGCACGGACATCCACATCTGGAACTGGGATGACTGGGCCTCGGAAACAGTGCCTGTTCCAATGATCACCGGGCATGAGTTTGCGGGAGAAGTCGTCGAACTGGGGTCCAATGTGGCGGATGTGAAACTTGGACAGAGGTGCTCTGGCGAAGGCCATCTGATCGGGAAGACGTCCCGCCAGTCCCGCGCCGGGAAGTTCCACCTCGATCCGGCGACCCGCGGGATCGGGGTCAACGAGCAGGGGGCCTTTGCGGAGTATCTGAAGCTGCCTGCCTTCAATGTGGTGCCGCTGCCCGATGAGATATCCGATGACATCGGGGCCATCCTGGACCCTCTAGGCAATGCGGTGCACACCGCGCTCAGCTTTGATCTTGTCGGCGAAGACGTCCTGATCACCGGCGCCGGTCCCATCGGGATCATGGCCGCCGCCGTCGCGCGGCACGTCGGCGCCCGGCATGTGGTGATCACCGATATCAACCCGGATCGCCTTGCGCTTGCAGGACGCGTGGCGGACGTGGTTCCGGTCAATGTGACAGAGACGGATCTGGCCGAAACCATCGCTGATTTGAAAATGACACAAGGCTTCGACGTCGGTCTGGAGATGTCAGGCAATCAGCGCGCGCTTGACCAGATGGTCGATGCGATGACGATGGGGGGACGCATTGCGATGCTGGGCATCCCACCGGGCCAGAGCCCGGTTGACTGGAGCCGGATCGTGTTCAAGGCGATCACGATCAAGGGTGTTTACGGCCGCGAGATATTCGAGACGTGGTACAAGATGATCGCCATGCTGCAAAACGGTCTGGATGTGTCGAAGGTGATCACTCATCGCTTTTCCGTGGACGATTTCGAAGCCGGGTTCGCCGCGATGAAGTCGGGCAGTTCAGGTAAAGTCGTTCTGGATTGGACGGGGTAGTCGCCTTTTACCCGGACGACAGTTTCTTCACGCTGTCTCTGGCGGGCCAGGTCGGTCTGGCCCTGCTGTCATGTTTGCTGGCGGTCGGGACATTGCTTCTGGCGTGGCGCGTCTCACGCAGAGGGGTGCCGGTCTTGCGTCTGCTCATGGGATTGGTCGTCTTCTGGGTATTTGTCTGGCTCTCGCCGCAAGTCTACTATGGCTATTACCTGTTGATCTTCGACAGGTTGCCGCTGCAATGGGTCGTCCAAAATCCGCCATCGCTGGTCCACGTGGCGGAATTGCTTGGGTTCGCCGCTCAAGAGGATCTGAGCCATCACGGGCAGGGCGTTCTGGGGTGGCTGTGTATCGGGACCGCCTTATGGCCGGAGCGGAATGCGCCCGTTCTCTGAGAGCAACCAGCACGTCCGCCCCTCGAAGACCGCGGCGTGCAGGGGGCGAAAGTAGCCCGCACCACCGTCGAGATTGACCCGATTGCCGGCATGTTCCGGATGCTCGATGGAAGTGTGGCCATGCACCACGAGTGGTCCATGCGATTTACGGTAGTCCAGAAATGGCGCCCTGATCCAGACCAGGTCATCCTCTATCTGTTTTTCCAAGGCAACCCGGGGTCGGATGCCGGCGTGTACGAACAGCAGCTCATCCGTCTGATGCATCAGTGGCAGGTTAGCCAGATACTCGCGATGCGCCTGGGGTATCGCCGCCAGAGCCGCCTGGTGGATGACGTCGACAGGGGCACCCTCCTCGGCGTCTACGCCGTAGGAAGCCATGGTCTTGTCCCCCCCAAGACGCGGGTTGCACCACAGAAGATCGGCGCGGGTGGCGGGATCATGTACGAGCATGTAGTCGAGGAAGCGGCGCAGATACCGGTCATGATTGCCCTTCAGTGTGACCCAGTTGCGCCCCTGCGCCTGCGCGTCGATCAGGAACTGCAGCACACCCCGGCTGTCGGGTCCGCGGTCGACGTAGTCGCCCACAAGCACCACCCGGGCGTCGGGGCCGCCATCGGCCTCGATCAGCGACAGAACCCGTTGCAATTCCTCCAACTGCCCGTGCACGTCGCCAATGGCATAGATCGGGTTGGTCATGAAGTTCCCCTTACGTCATGGTCGTTTCATGCCGCAAAGACGCGCAGGATGAAAGCCGAATGGGGAGGCCGGGGCCCCCCCGAGGCGTCAGGCCACGTCGAAGACCAACGGTTTGATCTGTGTGAACATGCCGGTTTCGGCCAGCTTGGCCCGCGCTTCTGCCGGCACCGGCTCATCGACGTAAAGCAGCGCGATGGCTTCACCCCCGGCGGTGGCGCGGCCCAGCGTGAAGTTCGCGATGTTCACGCCATTGTCACCCATCGTCTGACCCAGCGCCCCGATGATCCCCGGCACGTCCTCATTGGTGGTGTAGAGCATATGCGCCCCGATCTCCGCATCGATGTTGATGCCCTTGATCTGGATGAACCGCGGCTTGCCGTCCGAAAAGACGGTCCCCGCAATCGACCGTTCCCGCTTGGCCGTGACGACCGTGACCTTGATATAGCCGTCGAATGCACCGGATTTGTCCTGGTTCGTCGTCGAAATCTGGATGCCCCGCTCCTTGGCGACCACTGGGGCCGAGACCATGTTCACATCCGGATTTGCCTTTTTCATGATGCCCGCGATAACGCCACAGTTAAGCGCTTCGAGGTTCATATTGGCCACGACACCGTCGTAAAGAATATTGATCGCGCGGATCGGTTCATCGGTCATCTGCCCGGTAAAGCTGCCCAGATGTCCCGCCAGCTTGACCCATGGCCCCATGACACGCGCCTCTTCCGCCGTGACGGAGGGCATGTTCAGCGCATTGGCCACCGCGCCCGTCAACAGGTAGTCCGACATCTGTTCGGCGACCTGCAGGGCCACGTTTTCCTGCGCTTCGGTTGTCGCGGCACCCAAGTGCGGGGTGCAGACCACATTCGGCAGGTGGAAGAGCGGGTTTTCGTTTGCGGGCTCCTTGGCAAAGACGTCGAAGGCCGCGCCGGCAACCTGCCCGGATTTCAACGCTTCGGCCAGCGCCTCCTCATCCACCAGACCACCCCGGGCGCAGTTGATGATGCGCACGCCTTTCTTGGTTTTGGCGATGTTTTCCCGGCTCAGGATGTTTGCGGTCTGATCGGTGAAAGGCACATGCAGAGTGATGAAATCGGCGCGTCCCAGCAGATCGTCCAGCTCGACCTTTTCGACCCCCATCTTCTTGGCCTTCTCCTCGCCCAGGAAGGGGTCGTAGGCCAGCACTTTCATCTTCAGCGCGCGGGCCCGGTCACAGACAATGCCGCCGATGTTGCCCGCGCCAATCACGCCCAGCGTCTTGCCGGTCAGCTCGACCCCCATGAACTTGGATTTCTCCCACTTGCCGTCATGGGTGGAGGCAGAGGCCTCCGGGATCTGACGCGCCACCGCAAACATCAACGCGATGGCATGCTCTGCCGTCGTGATCATGTTGCCGAAGGGCGTGTTCATCACGATGATGCCTTTCTTGGAGGCTGCGTCCTTGTCGATGTTGTCGGTGCCGATCCCGGCGCGCCCGATGACCTTGAGGTTGGTGGCCGCGGCAATGATCTTTTCCGTCACCTTGGTGGCCGAGCGGATCGCAAGACCATCGTAGTTACCGATGATCTGGCTGAGCTTTTCCTTGTCCTTGCCCACGTCGGGCTGGAAATCGACGTCGATCCCCCGGTCGCGGAAAATCTGCACTGCGGCGTCGGAAAGCTTGTCGGAGATGAGTACTTTGGGAGCCATTCGTTTGGTCCTTTGATGTCTGGGGAGGCGGTGGCCCGAGGCCCACCTTACCTGTTGATTGGCAGGTAGGGTGGGCTTCAGGCCACCCTTGGTTCAGGAGTTGATTTCAGCTTCGAAAGCCCAGGCCAGCCAGGGCAACATCGCTTTCACATCGGCAGTTTCCACCGTGCCGCCGCACCAGATGCGCAGCCCGGCAGGCGCGTCGCGATAGGCGCCGACGTCAAGGGCCACGCCTTCATCGGCCAGGCGTTTCGCCACGGCCTTGGCAAAGCTTGCACCATCCTCAATCCGGTCATCCGTGAACTTGAGGCAGACGGAAGTGTTCGAGCGTGTCGCCGGATCGCTTGCAAGGAAGGTGATCCAGTTGTGCTGCTCGACAAATTCGGTAATCGCAGCCGTGTTTGCATCGGCGCGGGCGATCAACCCTGGCAGACCCCCGATGGATTTGGCCCAGGCCAGGGACTGCAGGTAATCCTCTACGCAGAGCATGGACGGTGTGTTGATCGTCTCACCTTTGAAGATGCCCTCGATCAGCTTGCCGCCCTTGGTCAGGCGGAAAATCTTGGGCAGCGGCCAGGCCGGCGTGTAGCTTTCCAGCCGCTCTACCGCGCGCGGGCTCAGGATCAGCATGCCATGCGCGGCCTCGCCGCCCAGCACCTTCTGCCAGCTGAACGTCGTCACATCGAGCTTGTCCCACGGCAAGTCCATCGCGAAGGCGGCCGAGGTTGCATCGCAGAGCGTCAGGCCGTTGCGATCCGCGGGGATCACGTCGCCACTGGGCAATCGGACACCGGAGGTTGTCCCGTTCCATGTAAAGCAGACGTCGTTGTCATAGTTCAGCGCGGCCATGTCGACGATCTCGCCGTACTCGGCAGTGTGCACGCTGTGCTCGATCCTGAGCTGCTTGGCCACATCGGTGACCCAGCCCGCGCCAAAGCTTTCCCACGCGACCATCTCGGCAGGGCGTTCGCCCAGCAGCGACCACATTGCCATCTCAAAGGCGCCAGTGTCCGACGCGGGCACGATCCCGATGCGATACTCCGCAGGCACGCCGAGGATCTCGCGGGTGGTCTCGATCGCTTCCAGCAGCTTTGCCTTGCCGGGGGCCGCACGGTGCGACCGGCCCAGGGGCGCGTTCGACAGGTTGGCCAGATCGAATGTGGGGGGTTTGGCACAGGGGCCAGAAGAAAAACGCGGGTTCGACGGTTTGGTCGACGGTCGAACGTAATCCGGCCGCGCAGCCGGTTTCTGAGTAGCCATCAATGCTATCCTTCCAGATATGCGCCCTTCGTTGGGGAAGGGTGTCCCACGGACGGGTCTATGGCGGCGCCCGGTCTGGTGCAACGGAAAAAACAGGGCTAGAACGCCGCAAATTCGCTTTTTTGCGACACCCTTTGCGCGGATCGGAAACTTCACCCATGTATATCGCCACCCTCTTGTCCGCACCGGGCGCGCGCAGTCTGCAGCCCGCCCTGCCTGATGCTCTGCGCAATGCCTGGGGTGGGGGTGATGTACTCTGGCTTGCCCCGGACGAAGCGTAAGAATTCGCGCTGACGCACCTGCCGGAGAATCGCTTGAACGTCTGGGAGGACCTTCAAAAACAAGCTGTTGATCTTGTGGTTCAGCCCGAAGAGGGGCGGCGCAAGAAGATGTTGCTGGCCGATATGGACAGCACCATGATCCAGCAGGAGTGCATTGACGAATTGGCCGATGAGGCGGGCATCGGGGACAAGGTCAAGGAGATCACCGCCCGTGCCATGAACGGTGAGATGGATTTCGAAGAAGCCCTGCGCGCGCGGGTCGGCCTGCTCAAAGGTCTGCCTGTCGCCACCATTGCCAGGGTGCTGTCGGAGCGCATCACGCTGCTGCCCGGCGGGCGTATACTGTTGGCCACGATGAAGGCGCAGGGGGCCCACGCCGCGCTGGTGTCCGGCGGGTTCACGGATTTCACACGCGCCGTCGCGGAAAAACTCGGGTTCGATGAAAATCGTGCGAACACCCTGCTCAACGATGGTGCCGCCCTGACGGGAGACGTCGGCTCACCCATCCTTGGGCAACAGGCCAAGGTCGATGCGCTGGAGGACATCACGCGGCGGTTGGGTATTGCGGAAAGCGATGTCATCGCCGTGGGCGACGGAGCCAACGATCTGGGTATGCTGGGGCGCGCAGGGATGGGTGTCGCCCTCCATGCGAAACCCGCCGTGGCGGCACAATGTGATATCCGCATCAACCACGGGGACCTGACCGCACTTCTTTTCCTGCAAGGATACAGCGTCGCGGATTTCGTGCAGCCCTGATTTGGGACGGGTCTCCGGGATGTGATATGCAAGCTCATCTGAATGGGAGGACATCAAATGCCAAATTTCATTTTCGCCTACCACGGTGGCCATACCCCGGAGGGGGAAGAAGAAGTGGCCAAGACCATGGCTGCGTGGCAGGCGTGGTTCGAGGAGATGGGCTCTGCCGTGGTTGACCCCGGCAATCCGGTTGGCGCATCGAAGACGGTTACCAGGGAGGCGGTCCAGGAGGATGGCGGCGCCAATCCGATCTCCGGCTACACGGTAATTTCAGCGGATGATATCGACGCGGCGGCGCGTATGGCCAAGGGCTGCCCCATGGTCGCGGATGGCACAGGTTCGATTGAGGTCGCGGAAATCCACCAGATGTGATCAGGCAAGTGCCGATGCAGGCCTGATCCATCCGGTGTGGATATCCCGCCGGTTGGTGATGGCTGCATTCATGCGTTTGCGCGTCGCGGGGTGTTCGGCTTCCAGCACGCCGAGTTTGACCAGAATGGCCGCAATCGCGCATTCGGACGCGCGGGTGGTTCCGTCAACGATCTTGAGCGCCACCCCAAGTTTCTGCTCGGGCAGAATGGCGGTGAAAAACGCCTCTGCGCCGGTCTTGATGGCCACCTTGCCGTCCATTGCGCGCATCAACTCGGTGCAGGCCCGCTGCTCGCCGGCCACCAGGTCGGGATGCAGGCGCATCGCCTCATGCAATCGTGCCTCGGCACTGTCTGCCGGTGCGCTGGCAAAATGCGCCATGGCCCGGGCCATGCCGGTCAGACTGGTGGCGAAATTCGGGGCTGAACAGCCGTCAATGCCGAAGCCGGGCGACGTCTCGCCCGTGGTGGCCTCAAATGCCGCCAAACAGGCCTCTTGCACCGGGTGATCCGCTTCCACGTATTCAGGTCCCGCACCAAGGTGCTGTGCCAGCGTCAGGAACCCGGTGTGTTTGCCCGAGCAGTTGTTGTGGATCTGGCAAGGCTGCTCATCGGATCGGATCATGCCTTCCCGTGCTGCCCGGTCATTTGGGGTCTGCGGGCCGCAGCGCAGGGCCGCGTCGTTCAACCCAAGGGTTTCCAGCCAGTCTGCCACCCTGTCCGTGTGAATGGCTGCTCCATTGTGTGACGCGCACGCCAGTGCAAGATGCTCCGACGTCAAACCGGCTTTCTCCGCGGCGCCGGAGGTCAACAGCGGCAGGGCCTGTATCATCTTGGCGGAGCTGCGCGGCAGAACCAACGCATCGGGATCTCCCCACGCGTGAACGACCTGGCCCGTGTCATCGCAAACGACCGCATGACCGCTATGCGCGCTTTCCAAAAAGTCGCCACGCCAGATTTCGACCATCGGAGCCGCTTGCGTCATTTTAACCCTCAAGAATTTGGCAAAAACCTGCTAATCCCACTTTCCGGGGTCGCGGGTTTTGCGTTACTGTGACACTTGTCGAGAAGATTGACGGGTCTTGCAAGAGAGCGGGTTCAAAAACGCACGCCGGGCGGATTCGGGGGCATTGAGGTTAAAGACGGCTGGAGGCTGTAAAACATGCGAATTTTTCAAGGTTTTGTTGGTTTGGTTTCTGCGTTGGCGCTGACAGGCATGGCCGCGCAAGCTCAGGAGCAGAGCAGCAATCTGGTTGCCGAGAAGACGGATTGGGGCGTCTATGAAGATGACAATCCTCGGGAATGCTGGGGTGTTTCCGTTCCCAAGGAAACCGTGAACACCCGTGATGGCCGTGTTGTCGCGGCGACGCGCGGTCAAATCCTCCTTATGGTCTTTTTCCGTCCAGGTTCCGGGGCCAATGCGCAGGTGACCTTTACCGGCGGCTACCCCTTCGCCAGCGGCTCGAAGGTGAATGTCGATATCGGCGGGTCGAATTTTGCGCTCTTCACGGACGGGGAGTGGGCGTGGCCCGAGAACACCGAAGAAGATGCAAAGATCGTCGCGGCCATGAAGCGCGGTGCAAATGCCACGGTGACGGGGCTCTCCAGCCGTGGCACCACCACGCAGGACACCTTCTCGCTCCTGGGGTTCACCGCCGCGCTGGAAGAGGCGCAGAAACGCTGCGCCGGCTGATCACGCAGACCTGACGGGCTTTTCCTTTTGATCTTGGCGCAAACCTCTATATAGAGGCGCATCTTCGTCACGTCAGGAAAGCCCATGTCTGCCTCAGCGCCGATCACGCAAGATGTACACACCATGCCGCGCAAGCTGCCGGAGAGGCCGGTCAACCTTGTCGGCCTGACCCGCGAGGCGATGCGTGCGGCATTGATCGACGCGGGCGTGCCTGAAAAGCAGGCCAAGATGCGGGTCGGCCAGATCTGGCAGTGGATTTACCAGTGGGGTGTGCGTGACTTCGACGCGATGACCAATCTGGCCAAGACCCTACGCGCGGATCTGAAGGAACGCTTTGTCATCGAGATACCGGAGGTTGTTTCCAAGCAGGTAAGTGAGGATGGCACGCGCAAGTACCTCGTCCGCATCGCTGGCGGGCATGAGGTCGAGGTTGTTTACATTCCGGAAGAAGGGCGCGGCACGTTATGTGTGTCGTCCCAAGTGGGCTGCACGCTGACCTGCTCTTTCTGCCACACGGGCACGCAGAAACTGGTGCGCAACCTGACCGCTGCCGAAATCATCGGGCAGGTGATGATGGCGCGCGATGATCTGGATGAGTGGCCCGAGATCGGCGCGCCCAAGGATGAGACGCGGCTCTTGAGCAACATCGTCCTGATGGGGATGGGCGAGCCGCTCTACAACTTCGAGAACGTGCGCGACGCGATGAAGATCGCGATGGATGCCGAAGGTATTCAGCTCAGCCGCCGCCGCATCACGCTGTCGACCTCCGGCGTCGTGCCCGAGATCGCGCGCACGGCAGAGGAAATCGGCTGCCAACTGGCCATCAGCTTCCACGCAACGACGGATGACGTGCGTGACAAGCTGGTGCCGATCAACAGACGTTGGAACATCGACGTTCTGATCGATGCACTGCGCGCCTACCCCAAGGTTTCGAATTCCGAGCGGATCACCTTTGAATACGTCATGCTGGATGGCGTGAATGACAGCGACGAAGACGCGCGCCGCCTGATCAAGCTGATTGACGGCATTCCCGCCAAGATCAACCTGATCCCTTTCAACGAATGGCCGGGCGCGCCGTACAAGCGGTCGTCCAACAACCGGATCCGGGCCTTTGCGGACATCATCTACAAGGCCGGTTACGCATCGCCCATCCGCACCCCGCGCGGCGAAGACATCATGGCCGCCTGCGGGCAGTTGAAATCGGCGACCGAACGCGCCCGCAAATCGCGGCGCCAGATCGAAGCGGAAGCGGGGCTTGCAGGCAGGTAATGCGCCGCCGCGATGCTCTTATCATCGGCGGCGCCTTTTCCGTGGCCATCGCCATTCCACCCATCCTGAGACGACGGGCGACCCAGTTCGAATTCTCTGACACACCCGCGCTGCCCGGATTTCGGCGATTGAAGACGGGAAACCTGTCGTCCGGCGCCACTCTTTTCGCAGGTTTGGAGACACCGGAAGAGAGCGCTGCGAGAGCACGGCTTCCAGACGATCTCTGTCACGCGATCTTTCCCGAAGCGGTACCGCCGAACAGGCTGCCGATTGCCGTATTCAGTGACTATTATTGTCCGTTCTGCGCGGTGTTGGATAAACGTCTTGCAGATCTGGCGGCCAGCGGTGCGCCCATTGCTCTGGTGTTTCACGAGCTGCCACTGTTGGGCGACCGATCGATACGGGCGGCGCGTGTTGCCCTGGCTGCCGCGTTGCAGGGCGATCACACCGAGATTCATCTGGACATGATGCAAAGGACGTTGCGTCCGGGTGCTGCCGGCCTGCGTGACCTGGCCGAGCGGCATGATCTGAATGCCGAAAAACTTGCCACAGATGCATCCAGTGCTGATGTTACCGCCGAACTCGAGGAGGCCTTGGCGCTGGGGCGCGCCTTGGGCATTCCGGGAACACCGGGCATGGTCATCGGGCGCACAATCGTCGTTGGGGCTCTGCCTGACGCGGACCTGACGCGCCTCATCGCCCTGGAGCGCGAAACACCGTTTCCCGGCTGCGGCTGACGCATGAGAAAAGGGCCGCATAATCGCGGCCCCTGATCTCAGTGCCTGCGCCCTTGTGCCATCCCTTGCGCCATGCCCTGCATGAAGGCGGCCGCCAGCGGTGGCATCTCCTCGGTTGAGGCGCGCGCGGGCATGTGGTTCGCTCTCGACCGATCACTGTCGGACGATCTGGCCGCAACCATCAGGATCAATCCGACCCCGACAAAAGCGCCGCCCATGATCGCGCAAGCTGTGATGGGATCGATCACGGTTAGCAACAGCAGCAGCGCGGATGCGCTCAGAAACCCGAGACCGGTCAAGGTCATGAGCGCACCGATGCTGCCCAACGCAAAGCGCTGGGCAGTCTCACGGATG
>ERZ1740065.1125-NODE-1125-length-15622-cov-8.996660_pt1 | contig 15622 bp, 11 predicted proteins | sample MGYA00581738_ERZ1740065 | MGnify/ENA primary metagenome ERZ1740065 (study PRJEB43018, sample SAMN04849749) | marine metagenome | isolation source: floating plastic debris | place: Pacific Ocean | collected 2008-09-01 | study: EMG produced TPA metagenomics...
CGCTCCTCGCGATGACGATTTAGAAGAGGCGCCGGTGGCGCCGGGATAATTAGTACGCGGAAGCACAGGCCAGTAGCTCAATTGGCAGAGCGGCGGTCTCCAAAACCGCAGGTTGGGGGTTCGATTCCCTCCTGGCCTGCCACGTGCTGACCGCAAAGTGTGAGACATGACGGAAACGACGCATACAGAAGGCGCCACCGCGCTCGATACAGTCAAGTTGCTACTGGCACTTGGCGTCATCATCGGTGGCCTTGTGGCCTACTACCTGACGCCGGAGCTGGCACTGCCGCTGCGTGTGCTCATGGTGCTGGGCGGCGTGCTCGCGGGCTCCGCTATTGGCTTTACGTCGTACAAGGGGCAGCAGCTTTGGAAGTTCATCCAGGGCTCGCGCGTCGAAATCCGCAAGGTCGTTTGGCCGACGCGGCAGGAGACGACCCAGGTCACGATCATCGTGTTCATCTTCACGGCCATTCTCGCGCTGTTCTTCTGGGCTGTGGATTCGGGGCTGCTGCTGCTGACCCGCTCCGTGCTGAGCTAGACCTGACGCCTGAGCCGCGGTCACCGCAGGATTAACTGGAACACAACGTGTCGAAACGCTGGTACATCGTTCACGCCTACTCGAACTTCGAGCACAAGGTGAAGTCGTCGCTCGAAGAGCGCATCAAGCTCGCCGGTCTCGAAGACAAGTTTGGCGAGATTCTCGTCCCCACTGAAGAGGTGGTCGAGATGCGCGAAGGACAGAAGCGCCGCAGCGAGCGGAAGTTCTTCCCGGGCTACGTGCTCGTGAACATGGAGATGGACGACGAGACCTGGCACCTCGTGAAAGAAGTGCCCAAGGTGCTCGGCTTCATTGGCGGCTCGAGCGACAAGCCTGCGCCCATTACGGAGCGCGAGGCCGACAACATCCTGCAGCGAGTGCAGGAAGGCGTCGACAAGCCGCGGCCCAAGGTGCTGTTCGAGCCGGGCGAAGTGGTTCGCGTTACGGACGGACCGTTCAACGACTTCAACGGCGTCGTGGAACAGGTCAACTACGACAAGAGCAAGCTGCGCGTCGCCGTGCAGATTCTTGGTCGCTCGACCCCGGTCGAGCTCGATTTCAGTCAGGTCGAAAAGGCCTGACGACCACAGGGGCGCCGGTAGAGCCGGGGCCGCTGATTTTGACGGGGAGCCGCGAGGCGTTTGCACCCGGGAGTAAAGTGACATGGCAAAGAAAGTAACGGCTTACATCAAGCTGCAGGTCGGCGCAGGCCAGGCCAACCCGAGCCCGCCTGTGGGTCCGGCGTTGGGTCAGCACGGCGTCAACATCATGGAGTTCTGCAAGGCCTTTAACGCCGAAACGCAGAGCATCGAGCCCGGTCTGCCCGTGCCCGTAGTGATCACGGTGTACTCGGATCGCAGCTTCACCTTCATCAAGAAGACCCCGCCCGCCGCAGTCTTGCTGCGCAAGGCGGCTGGTGTTGCCAAGGGTTCGGGTACGCCGAACACGACCAAGGTCGGCAAGGTCACGCGCGCTCAGCTCGAAGAGATTGCGACCACGAAGATGCCTGACCTGACGGCCGCCGACATGGACGCCGCTGTGCGCACCATCGCCGGTACGGCACGCAGCATGGGTCTTGAGACGGAGGGTGTAGTCTGATGGTTGCCATGACGAAACGCCGCAAGGCGATTGCGGAAAAGGTCGAGCCCGGCAAGGTCTACAGCGCTGACGAAGCCCTGGGCCTGCTCAACGAGCTCGCTGCCGTCAAGTTCAAGGAAAGCATCGACGTCGCCGTGAACTTAGGCGTTGACCCGCGCAAGTCCGACCAGGTCGTGCGTGGCGCCACGGTGCTGCCCAAAGGTACGGGCAAGACGGTACGTGTTGCCGTGTTCGCCCAAGGTGCCAATGCCGAGAAGGCAACGGCCGCCGGTGCCGACATCGTCGGCTTCGAAGACCTCGCCGAGACGATCAAAGGTGGCGAGATGAACTTCGATGTCGTGATTGCGACGCCCGACGCCATGCGTGTCGTCGGCCAGCTCGGCCAGATTCTGGGTCCGCGCGGCCTGATGCCGAACCCCAAGGTGGGAACGGTCACGCCCGACGTCGAGGGTGCTGTGAAGAATGCCAAGGCAGGTCAGGTGCGCTACCGCACGGACAAGGCCGGCATCATTCATTGCACGATCGGCAAGGTTGGCTTCGAAGTGGCGGACCTGCGCGAAAACCTCGCGGCCCTGCTTGCTGACCTGAAGAAGGCGAAGCCGGCAGCGGCCAAGGGTACCTACTTCAAGAAACTGACTGTCTCCTCGACGATGGGCCCCGGCCTCGTTGTCGACCAGGCGACGGTCGAGGCGGCCTGAGCCGTCAACCAGGAATTTGTGCTGCGTCCTCCGGGGCGCGGCGCAGGTGTGCCGGCTTCGGCCGGCGAATCGTCGAAGACCGCAGGCGCTGCGGCCGCAAGGCCAAGGCTTAATACTCCAGCCCGCGCAGATGGTGACACCCGAGTCAGAGTGCTGACGACGGTCACCGTCCGACAACCGGGAGTGGCGAAAGCCACTCGTTTGTGACCGAAGCCAGGAGGAATCTATGGCGTTAAGACTCGAAGACAAGAAAGCGTATGTCGCCGAGGTTAATGAGGTCGCCGGATCTGCCCTGTCAGCCATTGCGGCTGAGTACCGGGGCCTGACGGTCGAGGAAATGACCGCGTTGCGCAAAGACGCCCGTGAACAGGGTGTTTACCTGCGTGTTGTGAAAAACACGCTGGCGCGGCGGGCATTTGAGGGTACGGACTACGAGTGTATGAACGACACACTCAAGGGTCCGCTGATCCTCGCGTTCTCGAAGGAAGATCCCGGCGCAGCCGCACGGTTGGTCAAGGGTTTTGCCAAGGAGCACGACGCGCTGAAAGCCGTCTCGCTCGCGATCGGTGGGCAGGTACTGCCGCCGTCGGAACTGGGCACGCTCGCTGATCTGCCGAACCTCGACCAGGCCCGGGCCATGTTGCTCGGTTGCCTGCAGGCACCGCTGTCACAGCTCGTACGCACGCTCGCCGAGCCGCAGGCCATGTTGGCCCGCACGCTGGGCGCCCGCAGCGAGCAGGCAGCCTGAGTGTCTGGCGACGCATGTATTAACTCTGACTTGAAACAAGACATTTAAGGAACCAAAACAATGGCACTTTCTAACGAAGACCTGCTGAAAGAACTGAGCGCCAAGCCGATCATGGAAGTGGTCGAGCTCGTCAAGATGCTCGAAGAAGAGTGGGGCGTATCCGCCGCTGCTCCCGTCGCTGCTGTAGCAGCACCTGCCGCTGGTGGTGACGCCGCTGCGGCCGAAGAGAAAGACGAATTCGACGTCGTCATGACCAGCTTCGGCGGCAACAAGGTTGCCGTGATCAAGGCCGTTCGCGCCATCACGGGCCTGGGCCTCAAGGAAGCCAAGGACATGGTTGAAGGCGCGCCTGCAACCGTCAAGGAAGGCGCTTCGAAAGACGACGCCGAAGGCTTCAAGAAGCAGCTCGAAGAAGCGGGCGCCAGCGTCGAGCTCAAGTAATCGAGCTCGCGGCAACCGCAATCGTGTGCGGCGGCCGGCCAGACGGCCGGTCGCGGTACACGGCGCGACTCAAGGCCTGAGGTCTTGAGTCATCCACCGGCTCGCCAGTTGTGGCGTGCCGGTGTTCGCGCTTCTGCCACGTCGTGCCTTAAGGCACACGCGGCCTGAGCGCCCCGCTACGGCAGTGTCGTGGCGACACAGAATTTTTTGATCGAGGTATCAAAATGGCCTACTCGTTCACCGAGAAAAAGCGCATTCGTAAGGACTTTGGCGAAAAGCCGAGCATCCTGAATGTGCCGTATTTGCTGTCGATTCAGATCGACTCCTACAAGAAATTCTTGCAGGAAGGCAAAGACCCGGATCAGCTTGGCGACATCGGTTTGCACGCCGCCTTCAAGACGGTGTTCCCGATCGTCAGCTACTCGGGCAATGCCGCGCTGGAGTACGTCAGCTACCGTCTTGGTGAGCCCGTCTTCGACGTCAAGGAATGCCAGCTCCGTGGCCTGACGTTCGCAGCACCGCTGCGCGTCAAGGTGCGCCTGGTCATCTACGACAAGGAAGCCAGCGGCACGCCCAAGCCCGTGAAGGACATTCGCGAGCAGGAAGTCTACCTCGGTGAAATGCCGCTCATGACCGAGAACGGCACGTTCGTCATCAACGGCACCGAGCGCGTTATTGTTTCGCAGCTGCACCGTTCGCCGGGCGTGTTTTTTGACCACGACAAGGGCAAGTCGCACTCGTCGGGCAAGCTCCTGTTCTCGGCGCGCATCATCCCTTATCGCGGTTCGTGGCTCGACTTCGAGTTCGATGCCAAGGACGGTGTGTTCGCGCGCATCGACCGCCGCCGCAAGCTGCCGGTCACGATCATTTTGCGCGCGCTGGGTATGACCAACGAGGAGATGCTCGAGCTGTTCTTCGATACGGTCCAGTTCCAGCTGGGCAAGAAGGAGATCAGCATGGAGCTGATCGCCTCTCGCCTGCGTGGCGACACGGCCCAGTTCGACATCAAGATTGGCCGTAAGGTGATCGTCGAGGAAGGCCGCCGCATTACGGCCAAGCATGTTCGCGATCTCGAAAAAGCCGAGATTGAAGAGCTGATCGTGCCCGCGGAATACCTCGAGGGCCGCATCATTGCGCACGACATCATCGATGAAGGCACGGGTGAGGTGCTAGCCAGCGCCAATGCCGAGCTTACGGCCGAGCTCATCGAGCAGCTCATCGAGGCCGGCATTACGGACATCCGCACGCTCTACGTCAATGACCTCGATCGCGGCCCATACATCTCGAACACGCTCAACATCGACCCCTCGACGACCAAGCTCGAGGCGTTGGTTGAGATCTACCGCATGATGCGTCCCGGCGAGCCGCCCACGAAGGAAGCTGCCGAGAACCTGTTCCAGAACCTGTTCTTCAACGCAGACCGCTACGACCTGTCAGCCGTCGGCCGCATGAAGTTCAACCGCCGTGTCGGCCGTGATGAGATCACGGGCCTGGGCGTGCTGGAGCCGCAGGACATCATCGATGTGCTCAAGGTGCTCATCGAGATCCGCAACGGCTACGGCAGCGTTGACGACATCGACCACCTGGGTAACCGCCGCATTCGCAGCGTCGGCGAGATGGCTGAGAACGCCTTCCGCATCGGCCTCGTGCGCGTCGAGCGCGCCGTCAAAGAGCGTCTGACCCAGGCCGAGTCCGAAGGCCTCATGCCGCAGGAAATGATCAACGCCAAGCCTGTCGCGGCCGCGGTCAAGGAATTCTTCGGTTCGAGCCAGCTCAGCCAGTTCATGGACCAGAACAACCCGCTGTCGGAAGTGACGCATAAGCGTCGTGTCTCGGCACTGGGTCCTGGTGGCCTGACGCGTGAGCGTGCGGGCTTCGAAGTGCGTGACGTTCACCCGACGCACTACGGCCGTGTGTGCCCGATTGAAACGCCGGAAGGTCCGAACATTGGCCTCATCAACTCGCTGGCCGTGTACGCACGCACCAACGAGTACGGCTTCCTCGAAACACCGTACCGCAAGGTTGAGAACGGCGCCGTTACGGACGTCATTGAGTACCTGTCGGCGATCGAAGAGAGCCAGTTCATCATTGCCCAGGCCAACGCGGCCGTGGACGGCAAGGGTGCCTTCACCGATGACCTGATTTCGGTTCGTCACCGCAACGAGTTCACGCTCGCGACGCCCGACACCGTTCAGTACATGGACGTGTCGCCCAAGCAGATCGTCTCGGTCGCGGCCTCGCTGATTCCGTTCCTCGAGCACGATGACGCCAACCGCGCACTCATGGGCTCGAACATGCAGCGCCAGGCTGTTCCGACGCTGCGCTCCGAAGCACCGCTCGTCGGCACGGGTATGGAGCGCGCTGTGGCTGTCGACTCGGGTGTGACCGTGGTGGCGCGCCGCGGCGGTGTTGTCGACTCGGTCGATGCCTCGCGCATCGTAGTCCGCGTCAACGATGACGAGACGAACGACGTCGAGCCCGGTGTCGACATCTACAACCTGACCAAGTACACGCGTTCCAACCAGAACACGTGCATCAACCAGCGCCCGCTCGTGAAGATCGGCGACAGCATCGCCAGCGGCGATGTGCTGGCTGACGGCCCGTCGACGAACCTCGGTGAACTGGCACTGGGCCAGAACCTGCTCGTCGCGTTCATGCCCTGGAACGGTTACAACTTCGAAGACTCGATCCTCATCTCGGAGCGCGTGGTCAAGGAAGACCGCTTTACGACGATCCACATCGAAGAGCTGACCTGTGTCGCGCGTGACACCAAGCTCGGCTCCGAAGAAGTGACGTCGGATATCCCGAACGTCGGTGACTCGGCGCTCGCCAAGCTCGACGAAGCGGGTATCGCGTTTATCGGCGCCGAAGTGAGCGCGGGCGACATCCTCGTCGGCAAGGTCACGCCCAAGGGCGAGACGCAGCTGACACCGGAGGAAAAGCTGCTGCGTGCGATCTTCGGTGAGAAGGCCTCGGACGTGAAAGACAGCTCGCTGCGTGTACCGCCCGGCATGGACGGTACCGTCATCGACGTGCGCGTGTTCACGCGCGACGGTGTCGAGAAAGACAGCCGTGCGTTGTCGATCGAGCGTGCTGAGCTCGAGAGCGTTCGCAAGGACTTCGACGACCAGCTGCGCATCCTCGAGGGCGACATCTTCGACCGTATCGAGAAGCTCCTGCTTGGCAAGCACGCCACGGGCGGCCCCGGCAAGCTCAAGTCCGGTGACATCGTCACCAAGGACTACCTTGAGAGTCTCGACCACGCCAAGTGGTTCGAGATCGGCCTCAAGAACGACGAAGCCAGCGCCCAGCTCGAACGTGCGTCGGAGCGCCTCAAGGCGCTGCGCGAAGAGTTCGACAAGCGCTTTGAAGCCAAGAAGGAAAAGATCACGGTCGGCGACGACCTGGCACCCGGCGTGCTCAAGATGGTCAAGGTCTACCTTGCCGTGAAGCGCCGTATCCAGCCTGGCGACAAGATGGCTGGCCGCCACGGTAACAAGGGTGTCATCTCGACCATCGTTCCGGTCGAGGACATGCCTTACACGGAAGACGGCACGCCCGTCGACATCGTGCTCAACCCGCTGGGCGTGCCTTCGCGCATGAACGTGGGCCAGGTGCTTGAGACGCACCTGGGCTGGGCCGCCAAGGGCGTGGGTCAGAAGATTGGCCGCATGCTCAAGGCGCAGGCGGCGATGAAGGACCTTCGCGGCTTCCTGCATGAGGTGTACAACGCCACGGGCGGTCGCATCGAAGACCTCGACAGCCTTTCGGACGCCGAAGTCATCGAGCTGGCCGGCAACCTGACGAGCGGCGTGCCCATGGCAACGCCGGTCTTTGACGGTGCCGCCGAGACGCAGATCAAGCAGATGCTGTCGCTGGCCGACCTGCCTGAAACGGGCCAGGCCGAGCTGCGTGATGGTCGCACGGGCGACCAGTTCCTGCGTCCGGTCACGGTCGGCTACATGTACATGCTGAAGCTCAACCACCTCGTCGACGACAAAATGCACGCACGTTCGACGGGTCCGTACAGCCTCGTCACCCAGCAGCCGCTGGGCGGTAAGGCACAGTTCGGCGGTCAGCGCTTCGGTGAGATGGAGGTCTGGGCACTCGAGGCCTACGGCGCCAGCTACACGTTGCAGGAAATGCTGACGGTCAAGTCGGACGACGTGCAGGGTCGTACCAAGATGTACAAAAACATCGTGGACGGCACGCACCAGATGCAGGCCGGCATGCCCGAGTCCTTCAACGTCCTCGTGAAAGAAATCCGCTCGCTCGGCATCAATATCGAGCTCGAAACGGAGTAAGGTGACCCATGAAAGATCTTCTGAGACTCTTTAAGTCAGAGACGCCCGACGAGGACTTCGATGCGATTCGCATTGGCCTCGCGTCACCGGACATGATCCGTTCGTGGTCATACGGCGAGGTCAAGAAGCCCGAGACCATCAACTACCGCACGTTCAAGCCTGAGCGTGACGGCTTGTTCTGCGCCAAGATCTTTGGCCCGATCAAGGACTACGAGTGCCTGTGCGGCAAGTACAAGCGGCTCAAGCACCGCGGTGTGGTCTGCGAAAAGTGTGGCGTCGAAGTCACGCAGACCAAGGTCCGTCGTGAGCGCATGGCGCACATCGATCTGGCCAGCCCCGTCGCGCATATCTGGTTCCTGAAGTCGCTGCCGTCGCGTATCGGTCTCATGCTCGACATGACGCTGCGCGAGATCGAGCGCGTGCTCTACTTCGAAGCCTTCACGGTCATCGAGCCGGGCCTGACCCCGCTCGATCGCGGCCAGCTGCTATCGGACGAGGGCTACCTCGACGCGATCGAGCAGTACGGTGACGAGTTCGACGCCAAGATGGGCGCCGAAGCCGTCCACGAGATGCTGCGCACGATCGACCTGCAGACCGAAGTTGCCAACGTGCGCGAGGAAATCGCGGGCACGAACTCCGAGACCAAGATCAAGCGCCTGTCGAAGCGGCTGAAGCTGCTCGAGTCGTTCATCGAGTCGGGCAACAAGCCCGAGTGGATGGTCATGACCGTGCTGCCCGTGTTGCCGCCGGACCTGCGTCCGCTGGTGCCGCTCGACGGTGGCCGCTTTGCGACGTCAGATCTGAACGACCTCTACCGTCGTGTGATCAACCGCAACAACCGTCTGCGTCGCCTGCTCGAGCTCAACGCGCCCGACATCATCGTGCGCAATGAGAAGCGCATGCTGCAGGAGTCGGTTGACGCCCTGCTCGACAACGGTCGTCGCGGTCGCGCCATCACGGGCACCAACAAGCGCCCGCTGAAGTCGCTCGCCGACATGATCAAGGGCAAGCAGGGTCGTTTCCGCCAGAACCTGCTCGGTAAGCGCGTCGACTACTCGGGTCGTTCCGTCATCGTGGTCGGCCCGACGCTGAAGCTGCACCAGTGTGGTCTGCCCAAGAAAATGGCGCTTGAACTGTTCAAGCCGTTCATCTTCTCGAAGCTCCAGCTGCGTGGCGAAGCTGCAACGATCAAGGCAGCGAAGCGCCTCGTCGAGCGCGAAGGCCCGGAAGTGTGGGACATCCTCGAAGAGGTGATCCGCGAACACCCCGTGCTCCTGAACCGCGCACCGACGCTGCACCGCCTCGGTATCCAGGCGTTTGAGCCTGTGCTCATCGAGGGTAAGGCGATCCAGCTGCACCCGCTCGTCTGCACCGCGTTCAACGCTGACTTCGATGGTGACCAGATGGCCGTTCACGTGCCGCTGTCGATCGAAGCGCAGCTCGAAGCCCGCGCGCTCATGATGTCGTCCAATAACATCCTGTCGCCCGCCAATGGTGACCCGATCATCGTGCCGTCTCAGGATGTCGTTCTGGGTCTGTACTACATGACGCGTCAGCGCGTGAATGCGCTCGGCGAGGGTCTCGTGTTCTCGGACGTTGCCGAAGTGCACCGTGCCTACGAGGCCGGCGTCTGCGAACTGCAGGCTGGCATCAAGGTGCGCCTTGAGATCATGGACGACGAGGGTGACTTCGGCTTCAAGCTTGTCGACACCACGGTCGGTCGCTCGCTGCTGTCTGAGATTCTGCCTGATGGTCTGTCGTTCAGTCTCGTCAACCAGGACATGACGAAGAAAGCGATCTCGAACGTCCTCAATGAGTGCTACCGCCGCGTCGGCCTCAAGGAAAGTGTCGTCTTTGCCGATCAGCTCATGTATACGGGTTTCCGTTACGCGACGCGCGCCGGTGTTTCGATCGGTGTGAACGACATGGTCGTACCGGGCGAGAAGGACGACATCCTGGGCCGCGCTGAAACCGAAGTGAAGGAGATCCAGGACCAGTACGCGTCGGGTCTCGTCACGGACGGTGAGCGTTACAACAAGGTTGTGGATATCTGGTCGCACACCAACGACCAGGTCGCCAAGGCCATGATGGACAAGCTCGGCACCGACGACGTGAAGACGGCGGAAGGCGAGACGGTCTCGCAGAAGTCGTTCAACTCGATCTTTATGATGGCCGACTCCGGTGCTCGTGGTTCGGCGGCGCAGATTCGCCAGCTGGCGGGCATGCGTGGCCTTATGGCCAAGCCGGACGGCTCGATCATCGAGACGCCTATCACCGCGAATTTCCGCGAAGGTCTCGACGTACTCCAGTACTTCATCTCGACGCACGGCGCCCGTAAGGGTCTGGCCGATACGGCGTTGAAGACGGCCAACTCGGGCTACCTGACGCGTCGCCTCGTCGACGTGGCGCAGGATCTCGTGGTCACCGAAGACGACTGTGGTACCTCGGCAGGCCTGACCATGAACCCGCTCGTTGAGGGTGGTGATGTGGTCGAGTCGCTGCGTGATCGGGTCTTGGGTCGTGTTTTGGCGCAGCCTGTGCTGCATCCGGGTACTGACAAGGTCGCACTCGACGCCGGTACGCTGCTTGAAGAAGCCGAGGTGAAGCTGCTCGACGATCTGCAAACGGACCACGTTGTGGTGCGCTCGGCGATCACCTGTGACACCCGCTACGGCGTCTGCTCGCAGTGCTACGGCCGTGACCTCGCGCGTGGCCACCGCATCGCCATCGGCGAGGCGGTCGGTGTTATCGCGGCGCAGTCGATCGGTGAGCCCGGCACGCAGCTGACGATGCGTACGTTCCACATCGGTGGTGCGGCCTCTCGTTCGGCCTCGGTCAACAGCATCGAGATCAAGAACAAGGGCTCGATCCGCCTGAGCAACATCAAGACCGTGAAGCACGCCCAGGGTTACCTGGTCGCCGTATCGCGTTCGGGTGAGCTCGTGGTGTCGAACGAAGCCGGTCGTGAGCGTGAACGCTACAAGGTGCCCTACGGTGCGACGATCAACATCGAGGACGGCGCCAGCGTCGAGCCCGGTGACATCGTGGCCAATTGGGACCCGCACACGCACCCCGTTGTCACGGAAGTGACCGGTACGATCCGCTTCAAGGACTTCGTCGACGGTGTGACTGTGACCGAGCAGGTCGATGAAATAACGGGTCTTTCGAGCACCGTGATCGCCGACCAGAGCCAGCTCGGCAGCGCCGGCAAGGACCTGCGTCCCGTGGCCATGCTTGTGGATGACAAGGGCGAGGAAATCTTCTTCGCCAACACCGAGATCCCGGCTGTGTACGCACTGCCGCCGGGCGCCATCGTGACGCACGAAGACGGTGCCCGCGTGGGCGTGGGTGACATCATCGCCCGTATCCCGCAGGAGGCGTCCAAGACCCGTGATATCACGGGTGGTCTGCCCCGCGTTGCTGACTTGTTCGAAGCCCGCAAGCCCAAGGAATTCGCCATCATGGCCGAGCACACGGGTACCGTGAGCTTCGGTAAGGAAACCAAGGGCAAGCGCCGACTCGTGATCACCATGGCTGAGAGTGAGACCTACGAAGAGCTGATTCCGAAATGGCGTCACCTCAACGTGTTCGAAGGTGAGCAGGTCACACGCGGCGAAATCATTGCCGACGGTGAGCCGAACCCGCACGACATTCTTCGTCTCAAGGGTGCGGCGGCACTGGCCGACTACCTCGTTCGTGAAATCCAGGACGTCTACCGCCTGCAGGGTGTGAAGATCAACGACAAGCACATCGAGGTGATCATTCGCCAGATGCTGCGCAAGGTGATCATTACGGCTTCGGGTGATACGACCTACCTGCGCGGTGAGCAGGTCGACCGGGCCCGTGCGCTCGAAGCCTGCGAGCAGATGCAGGCTGCGGGCAAGGCCGAGCCTGAGTTCGAGTCGGTCCTGCTGGGTATCACGAAGGCCTCGCTGGCGACGGAGTCGTTCATTTCGGCGGCCTCTTTCCAGGAGACCACCCGCGTACTCACGGAAGCCGCGGTTCGCGGTCTCCGCGACGACCTGCGTGGCCTCAAGGAGAACGTCATTGTGGGTCGCCTGATCCCGGCGGGTACGGGCTTCGCCCACCACGCCGAGCGGCGCCGGACGCGCGAGCAGGAGCTCGCGGACGAGCTGGCAGGCCTTGAAACCACGGCGGCAGAGGCCGAAGCCGAGGCGGCTGCGGCTGAGGACGCTGCGGACGAAGCAGCCGCGGAGACGGCTGAAGCACCCGCGGAAGAGTAAGCCTGCGAAACGCGTCACGGGCGACGCGACGACAACCCCCCCGCCCCGACCCGGTTCTAGCCGGTGCGGGGCGGGTTTTCGCCCGGCCGGCGGCGCGGCGCGTCCCTTGACACGCCTTCGCCGTGATCCGTAAAATGCGCGCCCTCATTGAGTCGGGGCCGCATTGCGTCGGACCCGCGTCCCGGGCCAAAAAGCCGGGACTACAGAGGTGGCAACGCCGCGAACGTGGCGCCGCCAACTTAAGTTTGCGAGGTTGGGTCCGCGCCCGACCGGTCAGCGTGCGCGCTAGCGTGTACGCTTTTTTGCATTTTTTTGATCATCTTTTTGATCGGTAACAGACAGCGAGGGGCCCCATGGCCACGATTAATCAGCTCGTGCGCAAGCCGCGTTCGACCAAAGCCGAAAAGAGCAACGTACCGGCGCTCGAAGGCAGCCCGCAGAAGCGCGGCGTCTGCACGCGCGTGTACACCACGACCCCGAAGAAGCCGAACTCGGCCATGCGGAAGGTCGCTCGTGTCCGGCTGACGAACGGTTTCGAGGTGACGAGCTACATCGGTGGTGAAGGCCACAACCTGCAGGAGCACTCGGTCGTGCTGATCCGCGGCGGCCGTGTGAAGGACCTGCCCGGTGTTCGCTACCACACCGTGCGCGGCACCCTGGACTGCGCGGGCGTCAACGACCGACGCCAGGGCCGTTCGAAGTACGGCGCCAAGCGACCCAAGGGCTAACTGGATTTTTTGAACGACCCCGGCCTTCGGGTTCGGGACGAGTAAGCGGCAACGCCGCTGAAGCAAGAGAGTAGAAACTAATGTCGAGACGTAATCAGGCGCCCAAGCGCAGCATCCTGCCGGACCCGAAGTACAAGAGTCAGCTTCTGGCCAAGTTCATGAACATGGTCATGGTTGACGGCAAGAAGTCTGTCGCCGAGCGCATCATCTACGGCGCCCTGGACCGCATGACGGAGCGCAGCGCGCAGAGCGATGAGCAGTCGCTGGAAATGCTCGAGCAGGCGCTCGAGAACGTGAAGCCTGCCGTCGAGGTCAAGTCGCGTCGCGTCGGTGGTGCTACCTATCAGGTGCCCGTCGAAGTGCGCCCGCAGCGTCGTCAGACGCTGGCCATGCGCTGGGTTATCGACGCCGCGCGCAAGCGCAGCGAAAAGACCATGGCGCATCGCCTTGCGCATGAGCTCATGGAAGCCGCCGACAACCGTGGCGCGGCCGTCAAGAAGAAAGAAGACGTCCACCGCATGGCGGAAGCCAACAAGGCCTTCTCGCACTACCGCTGGTAAGACGATTCTGCGGGGCACAAGCCTCGTCCCAAATACACCTAATCAAGGATTTCATCGTGGCACGCACGACCCCGATCGATCGCTATCGCAACATCGGCATCATGGCTCACATCGATGCTGGCAAGACGACGACGACCGAGCGCATTCTTTTTTACACCGGTGTCTCGCACAAGATCGGCGAGGTGCACGACGGCGCTGCGACCATGGACTGGATGGAGCAGGAGCAGGAGCGTGGCATCACGATCACGTCTGCTGCGACCACGTGCTTCTGGCAGGGTATGGACCAGCAGTACGACCAGCACCGCATCAACATCATCGACACCCCTGGCCACGTCGACTTTACGATTGAAGTTGAGCGTTCGCTGCGTGTGCTCGACGGTGCGGTCACGGTGCTGTGCTCGGTGGGTGGCGTTGAGCCCCAGACCGAGACAGTCTGGCGCCAGGGCAACAAGTACGAAGTGCCACGCATGATTTTCGTCAACAAGATGGACCGCGCGGGTGCTGACTACCTGCGTGTGGTCGGTCAGGTTGAATCGCGCCTGGGCGCCACGCCCGTGCCGATCCAACTGCCGATCGGTGCCGAAGAGCACTTCAAAGGCATTATCGACCTGGTCAAGATGCGCGCCATCTACTGGGAAGAAGAAAACATGGGCATGACCTATGAGGCCAAGGAGATCCCGGCGGACATGGCGGATCTTGCGACGGAATGGCGCGAGAAGATGATCGAAGCTGCGGCCGAAGCCGACGAAGACCTGCTCGAGAAGTACCTCGGCGAAGGCGACCTGTCGGAGGAAGACATCAAGCGCGGCCTGCGTGCACGCACGCTGTCGAACGAGATCGTGCTCACGATGTGTGGCTCGGCGTTCAAGAACAAGGGCGTGCAGGCCATGCTCGACGCGGTCATCGACTTCATGCCGTCGCCGATCGACGTACCGCCGATCAAGGGCATCAACGAAGACGAGTCGGAAGGCGTTCGCGAATCTCGCGACGACGCCCCGTTTGCTGCGCTCGCGTTCAAGATCGCCACGGACCCGTTCGTCGGTAACCTGACGTTTTTCCGCGTCTACTCGGGCGTGCTGAACTCGGGCGATTCGGTCTACAACCCGGTCAAGAGCAAGAAAGAGCGCATCGGTCGTATTCTGCAGATGCACTCGAACAGCCGTGAAGAGATCAAGGAAGTCCGCGCCGGCGACATCGCCGCGGCCGTGGGCCTCAAGGATGTCACCACGGGTGACACGCTGTCGGACCTGAAGGACGTCATCACGCTCGAGCGTATGGAGTTCCCCGAGCCCGTGATCGCGGTTGCCGTTGAGCCCAAGACCAAGGCTGACCAGGAAAAGATGGGTATCGCGCTGCAGAAGCTCGCGAAAGAAGACCCGTCGTTCCGCGTTCACACGGACGAAGAGTCGGGCCAGACCATCATCTCGGGTATGGGTGAACTGCACCTCGAGATCATCGTCGACCGCATGAAACGTGAGTTCAAGGTCGAGGCGAACGTCGGCAAGCCGCAGGTGGCTTACCGTGAAACGATTCGCCAGGTGGTCGAGCAGGAAGGCAAGTTCGTTCGCCAGTCGGGCGGTCGCGGTCAGTACGGCCATGTCTACCTGAAGATCGAGCCGCAGGAGCCGGGCGAAGGTTACGAGTTCGTCAACGCCATCGTTGGTGGTGTCGTGCCGAAGGAATACATTCCGGCCGTCGACAAGGGCGTCCGTGAGCAGATGGAAAATGGCGTGATCGCGGGTTACCCCGTGGTTGACTGCAAAGTGACGCTCTACGACGGCAGCTACCATGACGTCGACTCGAGCGAGATGGCGTTCAAGATCGCCGGCTCCATGTGCTTCAAGGAAGGCGCGAAGGCTGCCAAGGCCGTCCTGCTTGAGCCGATCATGAACGTCGAGGTTGTGACGCCCGAAGACTACTTCGGTGACGTCATGGGTGACCTCAACCGTCGCCGCGGTCTGCCGCAGGGCATGGACGATTCGCCGTCGGGCAAGGTCCTCAAAGCCGAGGTGCCGCTGTCCGAGATGTTCGGCTACGCCACGGATCTGCGTTCGATGACGCAGGGCCGCGCCAACTACTCGATGGAATTCGGCAAGTACTCGGAAGTCCCGCAGAACGTCGCCGAGACGATCATCAACAAGTAATTCCAAGCACTCATCATTAACAACAACTTCCCTGCCGCTTCAGCGGCGTGTGAATGACCTAAGTACCGGAGACGAGGTCGATGTCAAAAGAGAAATTCGAGAGAAACAAGCCGCACGTA
>ERZ1740065.1126-NODE-1126-length-15608-cov-11.179194_pt1 | contig 15608 bp, 17 predicted proteins | sample MGYA00581738_ERZ1740065 | MGnify/ENA primary metagenome ERZ1740065 (study PRJEB43018, sample SAMN04849749) | marine metagenome | isolation source: floating plastic debris | place: Pacific Ocean | collected 2008-09-01 | study: EMG produced TPA metagenomics...
GCTTGTTGGCGGGGGGGGGGGGCAGGGAAGGGAGAGCGGAAGGGGATAGGGAAGGCCAAAGACAGATGACGAAAATCTGACTTGTTTATGTACATGTACCATTGCAGGGTTGACTATTCGTCAGTGGTCTATCAGAATTGCCTCTACATCATGGGAGGCAGAGAACGTGACACAGGTAGGTTTACTTCCAAGATGATGAAGTACGATCCATCCAGAGACAAGTGGATACAACTCTCCGGAATGAGACGATCGAAAGTATCCTTCAGTCTCAATATCATGGACAAGCATATTGTCATAACTGGTAAATATCTTCCACATATATACTATATGTACTCCGGTAGAGATCAATGTGGTTACATGTTGATTTTAAAGGAGGCGAGGCCAGCGACGGAGAGATCCTTGACACGATAGAGAGCTATGAGCCACTCATCGACGCGTGGACACTAGAAGGTAAACTACCGCAGCCGAGAAAGAATCACTCCACAGCAGTCGTCAACAACAGGCTATTCATCTGCGGAGGTCAAGGACCCAACGCTGCCTTCAATCACAACTTGTGGTATGTGAGGATATTCAAAGTTTGATGGTGACTGAAGCTGATCTCCTTGATTGTTTGGCTGCTTGACTATTCACAGGGAGCTGAGAAGGGACCATAAGTTTGTAGGAGAGAAAGAAACTTATGTACACCAATGGTACAATGAGTGGGATCAGGTTCATAGCAGGAAAATCCAACAGAACAGCATTTTTGAGGCTGATGGAAGACTCTTTGGAGCAGGAGGTAGATTGTGAGAAATAGTCAAATACTGTCAGATAATTTTTGTCAAGTTTTCGCTCGTTCGTGAAAGGAATGGTGCAGGGTGCCACAGAAGATGGAGTCAAGCTATCAGACGAACAGGATATCGATGAGGCCAACTCTGACACGGAGGCTGAAGAAGAGAAGAAGAGAAAGAAAATGACTGAGCCCTATGTCCCTACCTACATCAGAATGCTAGCCGAAACATCCAACCGTAGAAAGAAGGGGCCCAAGACTGTTACAAGAACTACTAGAAGTGAGTTAATGAACTCTAATGCCGGATTACCATCAAACATGGATGCTGTTGATCAATAGAATTGATGAGTATTGACGTGACGAACAACTATCTGAGGCACAAGAATCCGTACAGAGCGATGAGAGACGAGAAGAGAATGATGCAGGCCAGAGCTGGAGCTGCTACCATTAAAATAGGTAGAAATGCTACTCACAGACTTGTTATCGAATCAGTTGTCAGACCTTGCAGTGAGCTGCGACAAATTGATGTCATGCATGAACTTTTGAGTAATGAGTATTTATTGCCTTGTCTGGAATATACAGGCACCAGCTCCTGATTGCCGATTTCATTTCACTGAAGCTGGATGCACTGATCAGACACCTGTTCCAATCTGTCACGTGGCTGCTAATATTGCAGGTAGCCGAGTATACTTGATGGGTGGCTACAGGCTGGAGGACGAGCAGCTGTTCGTGCCCAGAGTAGAGTACTATCACATCAAGCGGCAGCGCTGGTACAAGGCGTTCGATTTGTCCACATTTGATGACGAGTCATTCAGAGATATCCAAGTGCATTTATTGGAGATACCGACCATGAACCACAACTATAGAGTGCTGACGACAGCGTATAAATACCCCCTGTGGTGAGCCAGAAGTTTCGTGGTCAGTCGGCCTCCCAGCATCACAATAATCACGAGTCACAACACGTCTTGAATAAATGGCAATTATAAAAAATAAACCTCAAAGATCATTGCATAAGAGGCCTAGCCGATTAGCTAGTAATCCCCAGATGATCCTTTATCAGTGCCTCTACTTTGTGCTTCTGAGAAAGTTTATTGGCTTTCCCTTGGAATCTGCCCGCTTTGCCAGCTCCCTTGCCATCCACTATGTCCGCCACTCTACACAGTATAAACAGACATGAGAGATCATTGCGTCCTAAAGACATCATGACAGAAACGGAATGGAGCCTCACTTGGGTCCCAGAGTCGACACCACGTCTGCAGGGCCGTGGAGAAGGAAGCTTCCGGAACCTCGCTCATCTCCAACAGATATAAATTTGACAACTTCAGTCTACAATCAGACGGTTACCGCCCTTGTTATTGTTATCTGAGATAATAAATATGTTTAGAGCTTCCTTGAGGAGAGTAGGGGACGAAGAGAGATCGGCACTGGTAACATGAGATATCTGTTGACAGAGAGAACCGTACTTGTCCATTTAGTGAATAACTACTCCCCCAGTATGGCAATGGCAATGACAGCCAACGCTACAGTAAACAGCTGCCCTGTGTGGTTTAGTAATGGCTTGCACCATGGCCAGTCATCGTAGAATTATTTTGGCTGCGGGTTAGGGCAGATAGATTGAAGGGAAAACAGGAAATATCCCTTACATCACATGTGAGCTTCTGTGTGAGCGAATTCATGTATTCCACATCCCCTTCGCGTCTGCAAAATACAATCAGATAGCAGATCGCAATGCCAATCCGCAATCCCACACAAACATTCGGCACATTCCGAGAAATGGTTGCAAACTGATGTCGTAGCGGATGTTCAACCAGGAGATAGTTTTCAACTTCTCACAAAGTGACCAGTGTCATTTCTGATGAAGAGAGGGCGAGAATGCGTTGTACTTGGGAGGGGGAGGGGAGATGATTTGAGGGTAAATATGTGGCAATAAATTACTCAACCAGATAAAAGAAAGATACGGCAGTAACAAGCCATGGAGGCACTGCGCTACTAGATTACAAAATACACGTCCGCACTAAAACTTGGATCCAGGTTTTGATATAAACGAGGGGATAGATATCGTCATGGTAATATATTCATCAAACTTCATTTCTAATGCATTATAATCAAGTCATCATTTAACAGAAAATAAGCTGTATAGACAATAGGCAGCCGAGCACATGCATGTATGTCCAAACATCACTAAGCTGGTATTTGTGAGCACATGACTATCAGTGATAAATCAGACAGCTGATGGTGGCCGGCCAGCTCTCATTTCTACAATTTTTACTAAAGCGAGAATATATTTGTCAGTGCTCAGAAAAAGGGACCGTCCCAAGGTAAAACTTACTGTAAGACAACTAGGCCCTGATGCTGCGGATCTGATAGTGATGGTCGAACTGTAGTGAAAATAGAAATTACGTCAATTATACCTTATATAGGAGTTGTCTTCCCATTTTAGGGATTCCTATTGTTAGATTGCTATCATTTTTGTTTCTTGATTAGTTTGAAGAAAATGCTAACATTTTTTGCCGCTATCAAATCCGGTTTTACAGTATTCGATTGATACTGATTACTATAGATCAATGATTGATCGAGTATTGATATGTATTACCTATGGTGCATCAGATATTTCTTTCCCTGCTCTTTGATATCATCACTCAGCTGCCTGGCCTCATGAACGACGAGCTCTTTCAGCAGGTTAGAGGCATTCTAAACCAGAAGAAAGGAAACACGATGAGAGGGCCGATACAGCCGGATACGGTCCTAGGTTACACGACCAAGATATTGGCTTTGTAGGCGCAGGGAGTGTAATGTGACAGCTAACACAAACTCAATTACAATCTTCAATCCATGCAAAAATTTACCTTATTGGCCGACTTGAATGAGTTTTGGAGTTTCTTGATAAGGTCAGGATAATCAGAAGGCGATCCTCTGCGAGTAGAGAACAGCAGATACGTAGAGAAGACAACTCCAACATATTATCAAAAAAGGGGTTCGACCTTATTGCATACATGATATATACATGTCAAATGTACTATTAGTGACCTGCTGTTCTTACTATCTGCTCGGCTCGTGTTGATAAGTCAGGAGTTGTCTGCTCACACAAAGTTTTAGGCACGACTCACTTCATCAGGGAGTTGATCTGTCGCTCGATGTCCAGCGACTTGCCGAGTGCAGACATGACTCTCCCGCCGGCGTGGAACAGTAGATTTACGCAGCCTTTCTTACCCTTCTCTGTACCCAGCAACTTGATGGCCTGAAGTAGGGTTTGATCGTGAGCCAAGAGCCAGGAGAGGGAGATGAGTGCGACTGAGCAGATACGAAGATAGACTAGGGTGGTGGAGAGGTACATCGCTGACTATAAATCCAGTAAGATCTGCATATTAGTCTCACTACACTCGTGCAGTGAGACTACCAAATCCCCAGATTATTTGCTATCGGGGGGGGGAATAGGAGGAGGAGTGGTGTGGCAGTTAGCTGACAGTAATGGCGCACTGACCTGGAGGTGGGCGAGGTTAGAGACATGAGTGCCACAGCACAGGTTCTCATCAATACCCTCAATAGTCATAACTCTGATCGGTCCGCTGAGGTTGTCCGGCAGGCCCCTTGTCCTTATCTACAAAATTGTGCGTTCTCCTTATAAGGAGTCATCCTCTCATTACACTAATGGCGTCGTGACGCGTGAAGTTGGCCAAAGCACTCCGTGATCGACACAGCTAGCGGCTATCTGACTCCACACAGCATTGAATACACATGTACAAACAGATTATGCATATGAGATTTTGTCAATGATAGGAGACCATCACGTTGGACGCTGCGTGTGGTAGAATTTAGTTACACTTAGGTTTTCCCGGCCCACAGTTGCACAGTTCATATAAATATACACTGCAAGCACTGATAAGGAAAGCAAACAAGTTGAGGAGATATGTACCCGGGAAACAGTACTTACATTAGCTACAGCCGGGTCGTTGACATCGTCATAGTAACTAGGATACATCTGCCTTTGCTCCCTGATATACTGGTTGCAGAGGGACTCGATCCTCAGCATCTGGTCGGCCGATATAGCGGGAGTGTTCATCTCTATCTTACAAACCGTCTCACCAAGACTCCTACATATAAACGGAAACATGTGACATGTGTCGGCCAATCACAGAGAGAGTCTAAGGGGGGGGGGCATTGTGCTAACAGACAAAGATGGCGCATAGCCAGTATCATTTCCTTCACTAAGATGCCATGATTTAGAAGAAAACTAGATTTGTCTTCAATCTCCATCCCCATTTAGTAAGGTATTTTATTGACGGCTGCGTCTGACAACAAGGGGTCAGCCAAATACAGCAGACAACTCCAGTTCCTTATTAGCTCGGGTGCAGAGAGAATTTTATTGCATTACACCACATACCACACACCACATACCACACACCACATACCACACACCACATACCATGATGTGGTCTTGAAGTTATACTCCGACTCCGCAACAGCCGTCACTAAGTGCTGTCCTAAAGAACGGGTGGAAAAAGAAATGGTAGACATGGGTGGACAACTCCAAACAGTAATTCAGCCCCTGTGAGTTGAGCCACTATTGCAAGACGAATATTGGCTGACTGATCACTTACCAGAATGCTGCTGCATGTGGTCAAACCTTCTCGTCCAATCGACGCTGACGTCAACTTGACTACCGGTCTCCACTGGTTCAGTGGTAAAATGTACGGCTTTGGAGCCATCAAGACTGACTTTCAATACAGCAACATTATCTACCTGTGGAAAATAGTTTACTCATCACAACTCGTTGTTACCAAACCAGAGTTTAGGAGATTCTTGATGATTTCCTTACTTACCATTCCTCTATCATCAGGCTACAAGAAAGATAAGAAGCGATATTGAGTCACCTGTTATTCAGGGTGAGTGGAGAGAGGAAATTAAGAGCACTAATATACAGCCTCCTACCTGGCCACCACCCTCTGGGAACAGCACTGTATCACGGAGGACAACATTGTAACCAGCGACGGTCGAGCCACCGATTACTTCCTTATGGGGTTCACAAGATTCAACTGTAGTACACAGCTATAACACGGTAGATAATAAGTAAACATATGCATTACATTCATCTACCAATGGCGTAAATATGACAAATGTGCTCATTAATACATCGAGAAACAATAATTGCAATGTCGTCAGTTGTGGACACAAGCAATGCGTATCACGGTAGCTTCATTTCGACAACAAAATCCATCCGTATGGGAGGTCGACGACGTACAGGTAAATTACGAGAAATCAAGTATGAGGTAAGGTGCCAGTTAGTCAGACGTGTCTCTCGGACTACACTGCATGCCCCTTATCAATTGAAGATTTTACCTCACAACAGATTCAAACTAGCCATATCGTCATCAATGAGTTTTCAATGATAGCCCATATGTACAAGTCAGCAAAAATAGGTAGGAAATGAACTATAAACTAGTGCTTTTGAAAAGACGATCACCTGCCGCAAGTACGAATTCTTCTGACAGGCCAGCGCCATCTTGTTTACAATCGCCGCGAATTGAACCGGAATGTGGGGAATTGTGGGTAAGATAATAGCTGTATTTTTAGTAGCAAACTGCTAGTAGTGGTGATTTGTTACAGAAACTCCTAATCGAACTCCAAGTGTACAGCTATTCACTATTTTTTTTATCTGATTTTGGCTTATTCGGATACAAATTAGGTATTAAACTGGGATACCAACTGCTTGAAAGCTGCAAAGCTAGGTGAGTTTCATGCTTTGCAATTATTTGGTTGCTCAACAAGTCTTGTTGTATTTGTCACATAGATTCTGTGTACATTCCATGCCTGTACTGTCCTGATCGCTTGAATCGCACTATGATATTCGATGAATTTTAAATTCTTTTTTTGTATTTGCTGATTGCAGAGATGATGAAATCGTCTAGATGTGCATACTTTTACCTATGGAGTTACAGTGTACACCATAGAATATGTATCGTTACTAAATTGTATAGATGCTACTGCGCTTTTTAATCCTTTCAGATCCCGCTGGACGACAACATTAGAATGTGTAAGATGTAAGATGATTCTGAGGCGCGGTACAGAATGAATGCGACTAATCATGAGCAAGGAAAATCCCAGTACTACATGTGATTTATCGCGCTCTACCGCCACTACGCTAAAAAAGCACAATACTCCATCCAAGAATGGAGTTACCGGGTTACTACTCACACACCCAGATAACGTCAACAAACAACTGGACGAAAATTTCTTAACAAGAACTGTAGAAAATGCGATGCGTTGTCTTGATCAAGACGAAGCTTATAAAAAGGCTGACATAAAGACAGATATAGCTGCTAGACAGGTAGTCCCGAACCATGCCAGTCAACTGCTCAGAGCAGCTGCTTCGCAAGTCAGTAATGACTTGAGACCTGCTTCCTTAGAGGTACGAGAAGAAGTCAGTACGAGGATATGTAAAAACGTGTTCTCACGTCCTTTGCCGACGTCGGCTAGCTACATAACTAACTCGGTGACTCAATCATCTACTCAACTTCATCATATTCCAACGGCTCAAAACGGATCTTGCTGCACGACAGTTTCATTTACATCGAAACCCACGATGAGTACAGGATTTGCAAGCTACAACTCTTTCCCTACAAACACTCAACAACTAACTGTGCCATCAGCTGAGCCCATCTCCTCTGTAAATGTGGACAGAGCAAGCATCATAAATCCTGACAAGCAGATTCTTGTGCCATTCTTATGGAAAAGAATGTGTGAGGATGGGAAAGTTAAATACTACAGGTAAGTCCCTCAGTTTGTATATAACAGTACTTGATTATCAGAAAATCTTAGATTGTCGATTTTATAATCGAATCACTTTCATCTCTGTTGTATCGGATTGGTATTTGATTGGTATTGGATTGGTACTGTATTAGTATTGGATCTGCAGGCTAAATTGTCTTTGATTTAACAATCATTAGCTTTAATGTCTCCAATTTATCCTCTCTCAGCCCAACAGAAAAAAAGTTGGACTCACTATCAGAAGTCAAGAAATATCTCCTCTCTGACGAAACTTGCAAGTGTGGCCTTCCTTGTCCATTCCATGTTGAGAAAGTTTTCAACTTCGACTCGAGCCTCGCGTCGAAGCAGTGGACGCTTGCGGACATTGACCTATTCACCGAGTCCACTACTTTATTATGCTGCCACCGAAAGCACATCCGTAGCCACGCGCTGGCCGTGGAGTGTAAAAATAGTGCGAGCGCAATCAAAAACTCTCCGGCCAAGAGAAAAGGTAATCATCGATAAAATCTTCTGCCATATTGTTCTGGCTCCATTCCTTGACAGCATTCTTATCTTTGAAACTGTTTGTGAATTTTAGTCAGACCATCAGGTAGCAAGAAGGCAGGCAGTAAAGGAGCACAGGCCGCTAATTTATCAGGGAAAGCCGACTCCCGTTCAGATATGTCTTCTCGGACAGGGGATGTGAGTCCGCATAACAAAGGCCTGACCAGTCCACTGCCACCCGTGGACGTGGTGGCGTCTCAGTTGAGGAGACCCATGGACGCCGTCGCTCAACCCTTCTCCCCCAACCACATACCGCCAGGTCAGTTTCCTTACACCTCCACCATCTCATTCTCAGCTGCAATGCATTATTGGAATTGTCTGCTCATGTAACCTTCCATGTTCATATCTGCTTGTTGTTACTATGAAGTATTAGTAAGGAGTTATCTATGTCTGGTAGGCATGTCTCCGCGGCTGATGTCACCTGGTCACGAGCCTGCTGCTGCCGGCCCGTACGGCATACATGCAGGCCCTCATGCCGGGCCTCATCCGGGTCAGCCCATACCCGGCAGGATGCTGCCTCATCATCAACCCTATCCTTTCGGCCAGATGATGCCCTACCCCAGATACCCGCCCGAGCAAGGTAACCCATCGCTCCTGCGCTAAAACAGATGAATCAAAACTACAGTTTGATGTTTGCCTGCCATCTTCATACTATCAGTGACTGAGGTTATCGTCTGTGTGAGCCCAGGTGATTGGAAAATTTGATGTAATGAAATGTGAAAGCAATGAAATAGATGTGTTATAGCATCTGTAGTAGAGGACAACTCCAAAAAGTATGAAATTAAACCTGGTACATGTATTCTATGATAGGAATTCATTATTGTATTAGTATCATATTTATCATTTACTCAGTTTATTTATTATTGATCGAACTTTTGTTTCGACGCGAATCGGTCTAGTCTTTGGAGTACATGATAGATGATGAATCTTGTATGGCTGCCACTTCATAAAATTGTGCAACATATTGGAGAGAAATTCATATTTGTGATATTGCACAAATATTTTGACCAGTGACCTTCACCTGATATACTTGTGATGTGTGACATCGTTGTAACGAATGTGCTGGCCATCAAGATTATCTCTCCATGGATGCCACTGTACTGTAGATCATCCTGCGAATAGCACCTTATTGTCTCTATAGCATTGATGTCAGCCTTACAGCTGTTGGATTTGACGCGCCTTTCATCTGTTTACAGCGGCCATGATTGCCGGCTCCTCACATCAGGCCTACTTTCCCCACCACATGCCGCCGGCCGGCTACCCGCCTGGAGTTCTGCCCCCGTTTCACAACCAGCCGGGCTACGATTACATGCCCGGTCACCCCTCGTGGGCACCCGCCGCCCGCTACATGCCCACCCCATCCTCTCAGTTCACTGCTCCCATCTGGCAGGCCAGCGGCGAGGCCAGCTCAGGTAACTCTAAGCGGAAACGGAGAGCCAGTAGCAAATCGAGCAATGGTGGCAATAGTGATGCCGGCCTGGCTTCTCCTCCACTAAAGATGGCGGCTGTCAGCAAATCATCGGAAATCCGAGAGCCTCTGCCTCACGTCAAAGAGCTGGTGAGTTGAGGCTTGTTGTCATGCCAGATTTTCCCTTCTATCGCGCGGCTGTCTCTGGTTGCCAGGAATCAGTAGCAGTGTTCCTAGTCAGTGTTTGGGGCGGGAGGCCATCTCTTAGTGAGGGAGTTTCAGAACACATGCTGATCTGCTGTTTTTCACACGCGCTTGTGTTTGCAGGTATCACCTTCAACAACGTCTGCATCTAAGATCTCTGAGGAGGCGGATGTATCTAAATCAGGAGGAGAAAACTCCAGCGCATCCGTCGTCAGTCAGTCAGCATCGACTCAAGACGCCAAAGTCACGTCTGCTCAGTCAGTCAGCACCTCACAGTCAGTAGCAGACAATGAGGTGAAGAAGGCGAGTTTCCCCTTGCCTGGCCCCCATACTCTCATCGACAGGATTCCCAGTCGTACTCAACCCAACGGTGTCCCTACTAGTGCATACATGGACCCTATGTACATTCCCAGACCTGCGCGGCCAAACTTCAGGCCGTCCAACCCCATGATGTACGCTGGTGCTGCCGTGCCATACCCCTACCATCAGTCTCTCGCTGGATATGCCCCTCAGCCGTATCACCACTTCGGTATTCGTCCCATTGGCTCTCATCAGCTCTCTGAGTCGGGTGGCAGCGCAGCCGCTGGTATAAAATCGGCACCAGAAGAGACCAAGTCAAATGATATGGCAGATTCAAACGCCAAACCAGACACGAAACCAGTGCAAAAACCTGCTGAAAAAATGTCTGATGCCGCGACGTCACAAGCAAAGCAAAAGTTACCTGATATAAGTACAATAGCTCGCTCAAAGTCCTCTAAAGAAAAGATGCAAGTTCCGACCCAAGCTATGAATGGTTACAGACCTCCCGGTGGTATGCTGGGGTATCAGCATATGCACGTCCGGGGTCCTCCTCCGCCTCACATGATGCAGGCGCCTAATGGACAGATGTACTACCGCTACTACGAACCACACATGCAGGGTAATGCACCCTTCTACTACCAAGTACCACCGCCTAACCAACCCGTGTACCAACAGCCGCCTCTACCAGGTCAATTCCCTCCTGGCTTTCAATACGGCGGCTCTGGCCCTTCGGCAATCAGTCCCAAACGCAAGAGGAGGAAAGCAGCTGCTAAGACTTCGATAGAATCTCACTCCGCTGTTCTTGCTGGCACTAGTGATGGTGGACTCGAAGAGACTGACCACAAACATACTAACGGTGATGTCACAGCCGACAGCAATCCTGAGATACCAACCACCGCTACTACGCAAGCAAGTAGAGATTCTGAAACTGTGCAGGCTAAAGCTTAGTGAGTAACCTCTCGGACCTGATGCAAATTTTATCAGCTCTTACCTACAGTAAATTGTATGAAACCCCCACGATCCCGCTAGACCTTGATGACCCACTGTTGTTCGATCATGTAAAAACACTTCATGTAACAATCCACTCTATTTATTTTCTTACAATGGTGTGTTTTACATAGTCATCATGATTTATATCAACACAAGCCACACCCTATGCGGAGACTGTTGCTGTGTATGTGTAAATGAAATCTTATTTATTTTGTAATATTTTCACATGGATGTAATGTACAGGAACATGTTTTGTATTAGACCTTTGATTAATATATTCAAGGTTTACACTTATATACAAAAGAATAAACAATAACTATGACAAGACCATTGCCATCTATTCTGCTGTTTGACCTTCTTCCTCCTCTTCTTCAACTCCTCGGATGTATAAAACATTATTACACCTGCCGCACAACGTCAAAACCAATAAGATTATGAAATCACTAACGATAGAGCAATGATCAATGGTTGCAAGTTATTTACCTGATTAGCACTTCTCCCAAGTTGCCCGCCAAAGCTCCATCAATATACTCCTCAGTATTAGCTAGCTAAAACCCATAAAACACACGTATGAGCATAGCTGAGTAATGGAATCAAAATAAACACATTAAAATACTGATGACTTACCTGCAGGTTCATATAACCATCTACAGAGACCAGATAACCTTTGTATTCCATACCCCATTTTAGCTTGACCATGACTGGCTTGCCTGTGAGTCCATTCAAGAATGGTTTCGGATTCATAGGAAGAGTCTAAATAAACCAACACCAAATGAACATGACATAGCACTAGCTACAGCTATAACTAGCAACTAGTACGCAGTCGCCATATATGAGTACCGGTATCTAGATATACGTATTGCCAACCAGTATATTACAGGTGCATATATTACATCTAAGAAAACGAGTTACTTATACCGGCATTTAAAATTTATATCATCTATTTGGGATCTAATTAAAAACTGAAGCAGTTGAGAAACGTCTGATCAGATTATGGATAGCCAAATCACGTTTATTGAGCTACTTACTGCCATTGTGTGTGTTTTCTTTGGCTTTTTGAACTTGTTAGCTTGTTAGGACTGTTCCTTCAATGAAATTCTGAACGAAGCAAAAGCGAAAGAAAACGTGAGCGATTGCGCATGCGTATTCTACGGAAGATTCATCGCCCGCATTACACACCACAGAAATTCTCTTTTAAAACTAGCTGAAATATAATTTGATTTGGCGAATTTATAAGTTTGTGATCGATTGTGAAATTCTCATGTGTATTAGAATTAAGTCAATATTTTCAATGATATCTTAGCCGAAAACAAGAATCAAAGTGAAACTACGGCTGGAGAGAAAAAGTCGACAACGAACCGAACGATAACTCAAGAAGCGCCAGCATTTCTTTCTAAAAAAGGTGGCCCCATTTTGTTCTCCAATCGTGTATGGCAAGAAGCATAATTTATGTCATTTGATATATCTTTTAAGGCATTATTTCATGTATACCTATAGTATATGCATTGCCTTTATTTATGCAGCCTTGCCAGAATACTCGAACTTGATCAGAGAAGGAATATTTCCTTGTCGCCTGCATTTTGATCCAAAGCCTGAGCTTTGATTGGAGATGGGCGTATCTTGGTAAGCATGACGTTTCAATGGCAATCACATCTTCATTATCTTCTTATTCTTAGAGTTTTCTTCTTCCGGGTTATCTTCTAGTCCCCATACGTGGGGAAGGAGATATCTCTGATCTATCTTCATTATCGGGAGATGCCCAGGCATTTTGTGGTTAAGGGAAGACATCTAAATAAAATCTACCTAAGTTGCAGCTGAATCCTTTTACATTCTTCAATTGTCCTCAGGAGGGGCAGATACAGCTGATGTACTTTTGAAATAGTTGAGGTTAACGATGTACTGTAGGGTCATAAGCCTTCCCACTGAAGGTGGGAAAAGTCCTCAACAGATCGTGGAAGCCATGAATCAACGAATTCTTGCACTGGGAGCTGTTAGATCAGGCCAACATGTAATTGGATGCGATGTATTTCATGCTATGGTTCCTCAAGGTATGTAAACTTCCATCTTCACCTTCGCCGATATACATACAACTGAGTCTGAGTGTGCAAGGCGCTTTCCTGAAGCTCTGATAATGAGGAGGGGCACTGTATACCCCCCCCCCCGTAAAATGTGTTTATCACCTATATAGTGGAGACTTAGTCAACAAGGCTCCACCTCATGAAGCTCTGAGAATGACTGAAGACACAAAAATTTTATGTACACAAATTTTCTCATTTTACAGTATGTATGATTGTGGTGCTGAAAAGGCCGAGTGTTTGAGTAACTTAATATTTCCCTCAACACTCTGCATCGGATCATCATTGTCATATCAGATGACTTGTGATTCTAATGTTATTCTATCTTGAGTTTTTGGCGTAAAAATTCTATTTGAATTTTTAGCGGCGCATCAGTTTTGCTTCCTGATGCACAATACAGAGTACCCTGTCACAACATTCGCCATATTGGACTCGCACACTTGCGTTACCAGTGACAACATACTGGACCTGTTGATGATCAAGATGAAGCCGCTGTATGAAAGCAGGAAAAACCTCAATATAGAATGCAAAGGCACTCGATTTGAATACAATGACTTCCTGATGAAAACTGCTACCGTGCAGTCTGTCACCACTAAAAGTGATATCGGTGTCCTCTTAGAGGTAATGAGTTTGATACTTGGTTCTCTCACACTGATCTTGTTATACCAGTTTATGAAGACATTTGTGACATTTTTGTATTGCAGGTTGAGTACCTGCCGTCGGTCGTCGCCAGCAACTGTTACGCATTGCTAAAGGAGATGTCGCAGAGCCTGTGTGGCAGGTCCGTGGAGATACCTGCGTACGTCAAACTACGAGGAAATGATCAATACAAACCTAGTGACACCATGCAGCAGTATCTCGAATACTTCAATGCTTTCAAAAAATCTCAATCATCTACTGCTGGCCTCAACACTTGAGTTTTTGTCAGTCTTCAGATTTTTCTCATTCTATGGAGTTGTGATCACTGTTGTCTACAGCCAGGTCAGTCCGCTGCGTGTTTATATAGACGAGTCCTGTATATGTAAGGCTTAGTAATACACTCTTTCTTATAAGCATAAACATCATCAGGCTTATCTGTTTCCTGGTGTAGCAGATGGTAGTTATAGATGGAGGACTGCGAAAGCCTATGCGATCATTTTGACGACCTGTTACAACTTAGTGGCCCTGCTCAGGACAATATGTCATCAGATTCGCTTTGCGGTGGAGAAACACACAGTGTATTAGACGGTAGTCTGGACTGCTCCTCCGGCTGTAACTGTACAGAATGTCAAATCACTGAAACACAAGAGGGTGATGACCATAGAAATGATGATGAGGATGATGGGGACGCAGTTGCAGACATCGAATCTGTGGATTACGATGACCAGATTCACTCTGACACAAGTGACTGCGGTCTCACTTATTCTGTGGACAGTCAGGATCATTCAGATCCACCAAAGAGGGCAGCCAAGATGATACGCGTTGCCAACTCGAATTCACAGAAAATGCAGAGTGGTATAGCCAAGATAATGGGCTGCAACACATCTTCCCTCAAAAAAGTAGACCGGAAGGTAGTTGCTAGCGTCCAGACAAAGCCGGAAGCATCTGATGGATTTACGGAGACAGAGCTGCCTGTGGTGAGCGACCGGTCTACCCAGTGGTACCCCGACCTCATTGAAGCTGTGACGCAGACGTCCATCCCTTCAGTTCAAGGTAAGTAACTACTGTCCAAGCTTACGCTACAGCCTATCCAGCCCGCAGTGTGTCGTAATTTATGTGCACTTCCCAACTCAATTCTTTATGTTATAGATGCAGCCACAATGGTTCCTGAGAAAGGTGAGAGCAATTGGAGCACTTCTAGGCATTACCATTGCATGTTGATGGTGATAAAAACTTAGTGTTTCAGTTCTGTTAGCCTGTCCCAACAAAACTGGACTCACAAGACAGCCTGACCAGAGGGAACATAAGCAGCAGCGATCTCGAGACACGCAACCTGAAGTATCAATGAGAACAGTAATCTCTCGTCAATGTCACAACCTTCTCTTCCGTATCTCAGACAGCTGTAAGTCTTTGTCTACAATACAGGACGTCGCGGCAAGTTATTCAAGCGATAGTACCAGAAGCAGACAGAACTCAAGTGTTCTCGCGTGGAGAGCCACAGCCAAGGTTGGGAGCTTGACAAATGTGAGCCACCAGCCCGGAGGGGGCAAAAGCAGCGTGCCGTCTCATAGGCTCACTTTCAAGGAATTCGCGAAGCCAAGAATCTCCAGCAGAACTGATCACAGACCTGCCAACAGTCAGGTGCAGGTAGTGAATCACCGCCTCAGCTTCAGACCGACAGCCAAGGCTAGAGTTTGCTCCCTGGAGAACGCGAGACATCAGCCTGCTGGCGGGGATGTCAAGGTGAAATGTGACTTTTAGCTCTACTGTACACCCGACTCCATTGACTCCGAGATAGATAGATCGTGAAACACCCGACTCCATTCACTTCAAGATAGTGAAACACCAGCCTCCATTGACTCCGAGATAGATAGTGAAACACCAGCCTCCATTGACTCCGAGATAGAGACACTGAAAT
>ERZ1740065.1127-NODE-1127-length-15607-cov-10.976659_pt1 | contig 15607 bp, 13 predicted proteins | sample MGYA00581738_ERZ1740065 | MGnify/ENA primary metagenome ERZ1740065 (study PRJEB43018, sample SAMN04849749) | marine metagenome | isolation source: floating plastic debris | place: Pacific Ocean | collected 2008-09-01 | study: EMG produced TPA metagenomics...
CCTTTTTCCCACTCTTTCTCCTCACCTCCTTCTCCCCCTCCCTCCCTTTTCTCCTGCTTCGGTTGTCTGGCGTTCCGTACTGGGATAACTCTGGTTGTCATACAGACATTCACAGTTTATCTATCCATACGTTGTGAACATAGAAACTACTACCCTCATACCCGGTTCTACAGTAAGAGAGTTCGCGACTCTGTGACATGTGGAGATTTTCGAATACAACATTTGAAAATATTCCAAACCGAATATTTTAATAATAAATATGCGACAAAATCATGCGACGCGTGGATCCCACTCAAGAAATATTCAATTTATATTTGTATTCCTCAGTTGACTCGCATCACAGGAATACGTAATACCAGATGGAAATTCACGTCATCCTATTCATTACTTTCGACAGCTAGCTTTCATCGGTTGGACAAGATTATCTGCAGCTCAGACCAGCTACTTTAGCTTTTTCTCTAGCTACCACTACTAATAAGTTTGCTCTTGTTTGTCACTCTTAATGACGTTTGCTAAAGAGGATGAACATGTGCTGGTATTCGAATGCCTTTTCTTATAAGAACTTTAGCTACTACTACTATGTATGTATTGCATTAAATACCTGACACTGTCTCAATGCCTCCTACAGTGATGCGTAGTGCTCACACTGATTGTGAGTACTGGTCATAGTACACTAGAACCACTGCGATCTAATCTCTACCATGTAATTGTAATGAACTTCAAGTACAAATGTAGCTCCCATACTCAGTGTGTTCTACATTCTGCAACTGACATGGAAGATTGTCTATATCGAAGCACGTTACCTCATGCGTGTGCTGAGAAATACGATCACTAGAGGAGCTTATCAATTACATAAACGCTTTATCGACAGAGCTAGTCGGAAGTTCTAGTACTAGAGACAATGGATTTCTTTCTAGAATCCATTGTTCTATCATTACTTACTGTTACATCACATCCTGAAGTGGGGGGCGGGGAATAAAATAAGCCTCGCCGTGGGAATACGAATGTTTTTATTAGATTTGTGACAGCCATGTTCTCTATCTCTGGACAGAGTTTTTCCAATTGAAAATGGCTCTGGACATGTTGCAGGGTCGCGAACTCGCTTACTATTGCTCTGGATTGTTCTGCTCTCATATCTGTTCACCCTTGATGGAGGAATTAACAATGTATCATTTGTCATGCAGATAGTACTCCTCGCAGCGCCCCCTAGGAGATGGGTGACCGGACTATTTCGGGTGATGATGCATTCGCAGCACGGAGCATTTCTTGCACTTCTGCTGCCGGTGACAAATACCAGATTCGTGAGTACCTTTATATTACCGTCTACCGCACTGAGGCAAGTATAATAATATCAACATTTGTTTTTCATATTTTTCAGTTGCCGTTCGAAGTGGTTGTGTATTGGGTACAACACCTCCTCATCGTTAGCATACCATTTTTTCTTCTATCAAGTAAAGGTAAGTAGTTAGTTTGTGGAGTTGTGCTCTAATGAATTTAGTGTGCGCCGGGTTATTATGACATGCCTGGCTTGTAGGGCCGTACGTAGCTGAGCCTCTCTCTGATTGGACGTGGCCCGTACTATCACTAGGGATATTGTATTTCATATACTGGATACCGATTCAGTTCCTGTGTATCGTAAGTATCCCTCTCTATTGTATCTACCTAATTGTAAAACAGGAAATCTTCGTGAGCGTACGAAAATAGACAATCAATGGAACAGATTTATATTTGCGTGTAAAATGTTTTGTGATTGGCCAGAAATTCTTGAAATTGCAAAAATTAGACAAACGCAGAGATTCCTTGTTTTACAGTTTTACTGTAGAGCAGAATTTGATAGGCGACGGTAATGTTAGCATTTCTGTCAACCTAATCAAAGCAATAGTGATCCCACTAATGAGAAGACAACTCCTATGTAAGGAGAATAGGCGTAGTTTCTACAGCACAATGCAATGCTAGTACTTTGACCTTCGCTATCAAATCCAGTTCTACAGTACGTAATACTACAGTACGTAATACTACAGTACGTAATACTACAGTACGTAATACTTTGATCTCTTTCTCCAGCTAACGGAAGTGAATATAAACAACATGGTGTGTCCAGCCATATCTGACCCGTTCTATGGCCGAGGATATCGCTTGGCGGCCATGACGCATTGCGGCATATGCATACTCGGCTATGGAAAGCTCTACACATATCTGTCACTGAAGATACTGGATGCAGCGGGTCGTCGCGGCGACGCACAAAAACATAGTCAAAACGGAGTGCAGCACAACGTGGGGCCCAAGCATAGCAACGGCCACTTAAAACTTCATTAGATGCAATATAGACGAATGTTAGCACTGCACCAAAGACTAATGGGGAAATATTCACTCTAGTCCACACACACAGTGAACAATCGAAACTCTATTTTTGTGTTAGTTCATTCGTGCAGTCTCTCTCACACCTTGATCTGCCCCTAATATTTTGTGCCAAGGATTATATTTATCGAAGAGAAGCATAATCGTAGTGACTGTTTCTTATTTCCTCTATTTCTGTTGTTACCAATACACCACCAATTGACTCGGCACTCAGTAAGCTTGATTACCGATAATGAGAGCAGATTAAGAGAATGGCAATCGCAGACATAATCACTACGGGTTTGCTACTAGCAGCAGCGTTATCCAGCCTCGCCGAATCATGGTCTGCGCTCTCAGTGACCTGAAACTCAGAGGCGGTGTTGGCGTGTGGTAAATATTGCAGTGTAGGAAATATACTTGAGGACTTAGTCGCCTACCTGGTCTCCGCTCGTTGATATGGAAGATCCATCTGCTGCGGGAGTCGGAGTTGTCCTCTCTGTAACACATGTATGACGCTTACTACTCATCTTTATCGCCACAACTTTATCGTGTCAATAGTTGGTTGATAATTTTGTAGAAATGGTGAGGTCAAAGGTTAGGGCATTGCTAGTCTTATGTCTCCAGTCCTCTAAGCAACATAAGACTAGCAATGCCCTAACCTCTGACCTCTGACCTCTTACCTCACACAGTTATTGCTAGTCTTAGAGAGGACTGGAGACTAAAGCAAGCGGCATGTTTTACCTCCTGTCTATCGGTCATACGCCAAGCAAGCGTACCAAACCTACATTTTCTGCTCTTATTTGTCAGCAAACGATCGGGTTTTCATCTGGAAAATCAACCTCCACGGCTGTGAGTCACCATGGTTACTGTGGTTACCTCATGATTTATAGTAGATTCATGTCGCTGGTCTGGAACCAGGTGGCAACTGTTTCATTAAATCAATTAGCTTTTCAATTAATATAATTTAATATTGTTATAAAATAATCTATAATAATTTTCAATCAATTAAAGTTAAAATTTATCAATTAATAATTTTTTCCCCCACATTATTATTATTATTATCATTATTATTATTACGCGTATTATTATTCAACTAATTGAATATCAAACCAGCACTCGTGGACACACTGCATAGCAGAATCTAAATTATTATGGATTTATCCTCTCCTGCTACAACTGTCCAAAGCCAGCCTATCAGAGGCCCTATTACACAGTAAGTTAACCAATCATCAGGTATGTTACATCACCTGTCATCTCTATCACTCCATTGCATGTCTCAGTGATGCGGTCAGTCAGTGCTGCAAACACGCTGAGCCAGTTTCTGTCGCATGAACTGCTCCCCAGATGAACGCGCAAACACAGCTGTAATACGACTCCATCGTCAAACTCAAAGCAGCAGAGAGACTAGTCTATCGCCAATCACTGAGTAACGACCTGCGCTCCAAACAGCTCCCTACACCAGCCCGCCGCCGCGTCGAGCTGATCGTCAGCGATCCGCAGACCGGCGACCAGTAACTGCAGGGCAGACGGTTCGCCACTGTTAATCTCATAGAAGTAGAGATCGTAGAGGCATCCCTCGGTAATCTCATCCACCCGTCTCTACAACATCACGCATCAATGCAATAAATTACTGTGCACACATCCATGGAAATCTAGTCTACCCGTCTCTACAATGTCACACAATAAAAATGTAAGGCAGGGTAGGCTGTATATTGGAGTTGTCTACCCATGAAGGTTGCACTGCACGACAACTACAGCCAATCGAATACTTCGCCAAAACCAAAACTTTGGAATTTGAGCTGTGTGAAAGTATTTACAATCGCATATTTTTCGATTTCGCAATGACGCCGCGCTTATATGTAAACTGGTTTGCGAAATGCGTGCTTTGCAATTGACTATGCTTGCAATTGTGGCAGCTGGCCAAATGCGTATTGTTCTGTAGGCATAAGTTTACAGAAACAGATGATGACATTACGCACATATAATATGTTTACGTGGAAAATAGTGCGCTGCGCCGTTACGTCCGAACAAACTATTTAATCAGCTAGGAATGTGTGAAGTTCAGCAGGTTGGAATTATTCAGATACTGTTACTACAACTACTGCCAGTCGAAGAACTCTGACACAAGCAGATTTCTGCTGAAGTTGGTTTTTGGACAATCAGCCACTGGGGCTATCGGGATTCATCACTGCTGGTCATAAGTCTTCTCGGTGCCGTTAAGCTACTGTAGGAGAGAGATAATCAGACGCTTCTAACTTACATGTACACGTCACACACGCACGCACGCACGCACGCACGCACGCACGCACGCACGCACGCACGCACGCACACACACACACACACCAGGTAAGGAGCCTTGTAAGTTTTCCACTCTCTTACTCTCCGTATGATTATCAGTATGGAATACAATTCCTATAAAGCTGAAAGTTACGAAATTGGGAAATCGCCGAGTTAGTCACCTACCAGTTCCGTTTGGGTGCAGTCAGTGAGAAGCGAGTGACATGACTCCAAGTGAGGCGTGGAACTCGAGCTAAACACGCCAAGCCGATTCGTGATCACGCTGATGAGAGTACCATAGGCTAAGTGCACTGACATCTCACAGTCCGCCACTCGTGACATCACGCACAGTGAGAACTACCAAATCAGAGAGAGCATAACTCCAAGCTGTCATTGGATGGTACTGGGTATAACAGAAGCGTGCACTGTTGCACATTGAATGGATATATCTCCAATAATTCATGTCAGTTCTGAGTGTGAATTATTTGTAGATAGACAGTGACAGCCTAGGAATTTAGTTTTAAAAATGAAAGAATAAGGCTAGCAGGACTCATTGCAGCTGTGATTTAGAACAACGTATTTCGTCCACTGTTTAAGGTTAGTCACCGCATCGATGGCCGACTGGCCTCGGACTATTTTCTTAGGTACCAGCAGACTGAGGTAGGGATAGATAACTCACCTCGTCGTTAAAGTTCGCAGCGATGGCACACGCTGTCATGGTAGGTGTCATACCGGGAGACTGACTCCATTGGTCACCCAAGCAGTCCCTTATAGGCTGACTGGAGCAGTTGAACAACTGTATGCAAGTAGAAATGAAATTGAAACAGAGGGCGAAGAGGAGCAATGAGTCATGAGAATGGGAAATGGAGATGTGGAGAAAGTGGGGTGAACAAAGGAGAGGAGGGAGAGAGGAGTTGAAAAAGCAAAACAGGGAAGAGGGGTACAAGTACAGAGAGAGACAGGGAAGAGAAAGGGAGAGGTGGAGGAGAGAGAGAGAGGGGGGTGATGGAAGGGCAATGGTGGAAGGGTGGAAGAGGGGAGGGGTGGAAGAGGGGAGGGGTGGGTCTTTGAGCAATGGCATGCAGATCAGTTACATTTCAATGCTGTATAGAGTAACCATTTTCCTCCGGTACCTGTGCACATGAGGAAATCTTTGATCGGTCAATTATTTGCTACAAGCATTGGCCAGGCCGCGGATTTCATGATCGATCAGGAAGTATGTTGACAAGGTCGAGCGGTAGGAGTGAGTAGGGACTCAGACACAGATTCCAATACACTTACCTGTAGACAGAACTGGTGGTAGAACTGGTACTGCAGCTGAGACGTGGTGATCATATTGCCAAGGCTGGCTATCTCCTCTGCTGTGCAGCTTGCTATGTCATCCTAGGTCAAGGTCATACAACAATAGACATATGCATCTCACATACATATATATTGAGAGTAGGTAATGTCTAGCCCACATGGTGAATTGAATCAATGGTACAATGGAGGAAAATATACTCCAGTTTTATAACGTATTGTTTGGACTTCACTAGACTGTGTATAATATATATAGTGTGGGCCTCTAGTACAGTACAGGCACACGCAGGCCTCTAGTATAGTACAGGCACACACAGGCCTCTAGTACAGTACAGGCACACGCAGGCCTCTAGTATAGTACAGGCACACACAGGCCTCTAGTACAGTTCAGGCATAGGAAGGCATCTACCTCTAGTATAATATATGCATAGGGAAGTTTCTAGTACAGTAGAGGCACAGGCAAGCCTCTAGTTGAGCTTACCTTGCTGGCCTGAGCTAGTTCATGCAGAAAGCACTCCTGAGTTGGGACCATAAGTCTTTTGAAGTCACAAAATGACCGATATACCAGTGAACTGCCGTCATCACCGCTTTGAAAGTTTGAGTAGGCTTTGGGAAGATCTGAAGTTTCAGTATAAGGACTTAGTGGTGTGATCACGGTTCTTCAAATCAGTTATCAGCACGCAGGCACAGTAGGTTGGCTTAACCAGTCAGAAACTGTGATGAGGAAACTAAATATTTCAATAATGATCCGCAACAAATTATTGCAACTCAAGAACCCAGATTGCTGAACTGACCATACAATCAAAGATGATTACTTGAGAGCGTTGATTGGTGGATTTACAAGTATGTAACTATTTGATACTATGTGTCCACAATGCAACAACACCGCCATAGCCTCACCTAGAGCGTATATCAATATGCTGCTTCCGTTCTGTAGTTGCATTGATCCCATGCTGTAGTTCACCTCATCATGCAGCATCGTCAGGTTTCTCAAGATGTATAAAGGGTTAAATACTCCGGGATATTCATGGTTCATGTCAAAGAATATCTCTTCAACTGTACTTTCCGGGATGGTTGCGTTCATTGCATAGAAACACTGTGATGTGTATGAACTGTACATCACACTCGTCCAACATGCTAAAAAATTACCAGTCATGATCATGAATACAACAGATGCAGCGCTTTATAAAGGATGAGATATCCAGAAATCCATGTAGAACTACATATCAAATTTTCATGAGTTCTCATAGTCACATCACAAAACAGCAGCTTATCCATCCATTTGTATGAGAGAAAAAAATTAAGAACTGAGAATGACAGCAGGCAATGGGTCAACAGATTATCTATACCCTATGTAAACCTCAATACAAATTAAAACCACAACAACAGCAATTTGAACTTGAAAGACATTTTGGAATTTAGTTGGTAATTTGAGTTGAAACAGAACATTTCATGCACACATTTTGATCATTGCTCACCTGATGATAAGGGAGATATTTCAGCGAAGTTTTGATAGCAAATCAGGACTCTAAATGCGGTGAATAAGAGAATGAGTTTCAGTCCTTCAGCCATGATATTCTCATACGAGCGTCTGCTACGCATGGCGTCAAGGCAGCGAGCCGACTAATTCTACTATTACACTTTTGCCGCGCCAAAACGTTCGAAATACTAACTGTAATCATCCAATCAGCAAACAGATTCTCCTTTTGTGCCGGCTGCCGTAATCAATCACGTAGCGTCGTGAAATTTCTAATACTCCCCGTTTCTTCCGGTTTCTCGATTTCCTTCTCGTCGGGTGCTGAGCCGTGCGTTCAAATATCATCTCGGTCGTTGGGAATCGCATTTACTGTATCTGCATTACACGATCTGTCAGGTAACTTTCCTCACAAATCCATACTCGAGAATAATATGTAATTAATTTAAATCCGAGGGTGTGTGCGATATTCTCCTTCTGCTCGGTTGAAATTATAACTAAATTTGGTCGGTGTGCACGCTGGATAGGGCTTAGTTTGCGCACATGAGCTCACAGTTTGCACATCGATATGTCTCTCGTAAATTGATGCATTGCAGTGATGGCAGCCTGGAGACAGAAACAATGGAAGTTTAAGAACACCGCTCCAAAGCTTCCCAAGAAAGACGAATGGATTACCGGCATAGCTGCAAGTCGTTTGATGCAAACTGCTGGCAACTACATCCAGGCTAGCTCGAAATATGTAGCATTCAATGTAGATGGTCACGGTTAGCTGTTTCTCCTGTGTTCACGAGTATTTCTCACTAGTGTTTTAGATTCACAGCAGTTTTTATTCCCTCTTTTAGGAGGTGGTGCATTGGGCGTCCTTCCACTAACCTACAGAGGACCTATTGGAAACAACCTACCTCTCCTCTATGCCCACAGTGGTATGTGTTGCATGTTAAGTAGCTTCTTTGTGGTGTTTCTTGTCATATAATTCATTTCAAGACATGTCTCTTGCTTGGGGGCTGCTCTACTCTTTCAAGTGTGGGTTTCGCCCCCAGATACAATCATAATATTTAGTTATGTAGTTTATCTACATTGCCAGTTGACAGCATGCCATCTCTATCAACAGTGTCTGTTCGACCGTGACTGAATACACATGACACTGCGTATCTCAACATTCAGTCTTGTTGAGCACTTGTCAAGTACTTGCTCACATTTCTATCCTATCTATTGTACGTGAGCTTTACTGACAGCTGCTGCAAATCAATTTAGGCCGGTGCGTTCTGGTGTGCACTGACTATCCTATGCGGCTGACATCTGTGTGTGACTCAATAGGCCTCTTGTGTTTACTGCTGTCATATCTGGCCAATTAAATTAGTCTGTATGTCAGCCTCATTTATATTGCACTATGCACTTTGTCTCCTTGTTACAGACCTGCTGTGTGCCGAGTCCACTAGGCTAGCTATTCAATTTGACAGCCTTTCTATTTGCCCATACCTGATGTTTGGCATCAGAATTTTGTCAAGTATTAAAATGGCCAGTCAGCTATAATACCTGACCATCATCAGCGTAAGTAGGAGGCATTGCCCTATATAGGCTGGGACAGAAATAGCCGCACATCATTCCATCACGTTTCATGGGGGGATTTTGAGCATCGTTCCAAATAACTGTAACACTAGGCTCCAAGGATGGCCGAACACAACTTCTCTTGTACCCACTCTCCTTATGAGGCTCTGCGTTCTACTGTAGAACTATATAGCATATCCATTACTCGTATCTATGCCATATGTACTACTTGTGTCCATGTGTCTATGCTGTACCCTCTCGTATCTATGTCTATGGCGTGGTTTGTGTCTATTGTTCCACTACCCGTGTCTGTGTTCTCCAGGGTTTGTGTCGGATCTCATGTTCTCGCCGCACGATGACGATTTGTTGGCCACGTGCTCATTCGACAATCTCGTCAAGCTGTGGCGGATAACGGATCCAAAAGCGCAGAGTCTGCCCAAGGAGCCTGAGCTTACGCTGCCCGAGCTGCCAAGGAGAGGGGACGGTCTCGAGTGGAACCCGCTTGTTAAGAACCTAATGTCAGTTATATGCGGCAATGTACTGCGTATCTATGACGTCTCAACCAGCGACAAGCTGTTTGGTGAGTCCACTGAACTAGGAATTATCCCCCCTGTGTTTGTAACTCTGAGATTCTGGCAGTGCAGCATTTGTAGATTTCCTCGCGATCATCCATAGGCTCATGTTGTACAACGAATCATTTTTCCTTGGACAATTTTTCTGCCATCAGGCATGTAAAAAAATGTTTGCTATCGTACTTCAACCCCTGTTTGATGTATAATCATCTCAAACATAACTGCATTCGACTCGTTATTTCTGAATTAGCGACAGACAGTTCAATAGCAAAGATTCCCAATTCGCCAACAAAGTTCCGTTTTACGGTACATATGTTTGTGTGTTTCGATTGGCATAAAATCACTGGAGTTTGAGAGTTTTCGCCCGAGAATCGCGAGCCGTGTCGACGGTTACAGTCTCTACTGAAGCTGACATCTTATAAGAATTCTTATCAGCAGCTTTTAACGATTTTACAACCGTCGTCTCGTTGTCATGACGAAGTAACGCACCGTCACATGTCACGGCGCTGCCAAATGTTTTATTATTCTGACATCAAACGCATGCCATCACCCGCTTAACATTCTGGCATGCATAAATAAGGACCCTGACAAGGAGTTGTCTTCCCTTTTCATTGCTAGAATACGACTGTCACGACGATGTGATTCAAGGGACCAGTTGGTCATTGGACGGCTCGATGACCTTGACATGCAGCAAGGACAAGATGGTGAGGCTGTTCGATCCGAGGCAGTCAAGCGCTGAAGCCGTGGCGGTAAGTTAGCACGATGTACTTACTCTAACTTACACAGTGGTACTCACTACTGTAGACGCGGTAATATATTGTGGGTTCAAACATATACATGTAGCACCGTGTCTGAATACCCATGTCTTTGTAACTGCTTGTTCAATATTGACATCTATGTATTGCCGTGTTCAATATCAATGTTCATGTAACTCTGGGTCCGATACCGATGTCTATGGAGCTCTGGGTCCAATACCGATTTCTATGTAGCTCTGTGTTCAATACCAATGTCTATGTAGCTCTGGATCTGATATGGCTATCCCTTTCACAGAGCCTGACGGGCCACACTGGCGGTAAGGACTCCCGTATCAAATGGGTCAATGATAACAGGTTCATCACGACGGGATATGACACGGTATGCCAGTTACATCACATTATTATCAAAGCTCAACTTGATTCACATGGCTGCAATAGTGATTGTGTCTCCTTAGCAACGCAGCAGGGAGGTCAAGGCCTATGACACTCGACAAATGACGTCAGCGCTGACCACTATCAACATAGACTATAACAATGGGTACGTATTTGGTACTGTATTAAGTATGACTCGGTCAGGGGGGTCAGTCAGGCTCAGTCAGGGTGTGGGGGGGTCAGTCAGGGTCAGGGTTGGGTGGTATGTAACTTGCAGCAGTTTATTTCATTCATCATTGGCTCCATCAGACATGTGCTCTATGCTGATTGGCTCCATCAGATATGTGCTCTATGCTGATTGGCTCCATCAGACGTGTGCTCAATGCTGATTGGCTCCGTCAGACATGTTATCGATTCTGATTGGGTCTGTCTGTTTCAGGACATTGATACCTCTGTTCGATCCAGACACAGACATGCTGTTCCTGGTTGGCAAGGGAGACAACAACGTCCGCTTCCTGGAGAGCTCAAGCAAGACACCTTATATTTCTCTCGGTATGAGCATCTACATGTCTGTGAATTATGTGTCAAGGCCACCTTTCATGATTCTGCTGCTTGAAGAGAGTAGTGCCACAGCCCGTAGGTGTAAATGTTGCTCTCTTCGCAGCTGCCTGCGACTACTTGAGCCAGGCTAAAGGAGGCTGCCTCGTTCCCAAATGCTGCCTAGATGTGATGAAGGGTGAGGTCAACAGGCTTATTGTACTGACTAAGGACAGTGTCATACACGTACCATACATTGTGCCACGTCGCGTAGGTCCACAGTCTAACCCATCGTCCTGTCTGACTGCCATGCACTATGCAGTATCCTGCGTTCTCTCTGTTAATCTAGTCTTACGCCGAGTTCCATGCCGACATATATACCGACACGTACAGTGGTGAGCCCGGCTGTGACGTCACTGAATGGTTGGCAGGACAGACGCCGAAGGTGAAACTTATCTGCTGCTCATAGCTCCGTCAGCCCCAACTGACACGCATGTCCTCTCGGTTGTTTAGGTAATAAAGGTCAGCCTAGATCCCGCCAAGTCTGGTGAGAAATCTGAGTCTACGCCCACTCAAGCTGTGGTCGTGGAGGTGAAAGCCCCGAACCCCGAACCTCCAGCACCTGTCAACGGTAACTCGGCTGTCAATGGCAGTTCGTCCGCTGATCACTCCATGTCTAATGGCAACTCAAAGCCAGTCAAAGTCTCCACAACCACTGTACAAATGGGTAGCAGTGCGGTGAGTGTGCACCGAGGATCGATGCGACTTGATGCAATCACCTGTACTCATTGTCTGTCATAATATCATAGCCTGTCGTTGAGACCACCCCCGTGAAGCAGACAGCTCAGGCCAGCACTGAAGACTCGGCAACTCAGACTACCCAGTCGCTGAAGAAAAGGTCGCAGGCCTTCCAATGTAAGTGTAGTGTAAGTGTAGTGTAAGTGTAGTGTAAGTATAGTGTAGTGTGAGTGTAGTGTAAGTGTAGTGTGAGTGTAGTGTAAGTGTAGTGTGAGTGTAGTGTAAGTGTAGTGTAAGTTTAGCTCTGTGTATGGCGATTCATTGCAAGCTGCTATTCACCTGTTCTCTGCTCAACGCTCCGAATCCAAACCCTCTCCAGTTCACGACAATTACTCCCATTTTTACATTTTTAAAAGTGAGACAGTAGTGGCATTGCCAGGCACCTGCTGTCCGATGACGGCTGTGGTAATGTTTCTTTTTTCCCTCCTTGTGTGTGCGTTTGCTGACACAACGTCCTGCCTGTCACCTATCTTTCATGCCAGCCACTGTGCTAACGTACTGGAGCCAAAGAATCTTTAGTTCATGTGGTGACGGCTGCACTGTGTATTTGAAGAGTGTTTTCTGTGCGCAAAATTAATTTTAAGAAAAATGTGTTAATGTTAGTTGGTTTTCGTCTCACTGCCATCTTTATTGGTAGCAACCGATGCATGCACCCAGACCCATAAGCCCTTAGTGTGGAAGCACCTGTGCTCTAGGGCACCAGGTATGTTCTTGTCTGCCGTAGATGTTTGGCCCCGGACAGTATCTCTTCATGTGCTCTTTAGGAGTTGTCAGCTCTATGTGATGCAAGGCTACTGCTGCAGTGTTCACCTTAGATGCCTTTCTCGTGGAGCATGGTAGCTACTGATTCGCTACAGATTGACCTTCGACCTACTCTTATGACCAATCGCCTGCCCCGTTGATTGCTAATGCCGAGCTATACACTAGTTAGCGAGTTCTCTCACCAATCAGCATGCCTCCTCTTACGTTTATGATCGTTTCTAGGTTTGCTCGCTGAAATGGTTCGTCTTTTACAACCGCATTGCTTTGGCTCCGGGTTCAAAGCTCAGTAACACATCATTCCTAAACTTGCTCTCAATGTGCATCATAATCGTCTCCCCCTGTCACACATGTCTCCGTATGATCGCCCGGTTCGTAGTGATTTAGCAAAATGATGTTCCGACACGATTTCTTTACAAAGCTCGCTGTCGCAATATGTCAGCCATGTTAGGCCTAATTGTCAGAGAAAGGCATCTACAAGAAACGCATTGAATGAACTCATTGATACATCATGAGAAACCAAGAGTACTGCTATATTTCGTGTAGGCGTCTATCTCTCTCCGGCACGGATGGGTACGGTAGATATTTAGCCTTCCCTACTTGTCGGCTTCCTCGTACAGCACCTACGGCATAAACCTGTGTATATTTACACGTACGCACGTGTACATGTGTGGGTATGTACATGTACGTACCCATACATGTACGCACGTGTACATGTGTACGCGCAATTTCCACCCTTCTCGCTTCTATGTTAACTCATCTCCATAACATTTCAGGACTCACCCAAACACTGTAACACAGCACCCGCGATATTCCCAGCATTTATTTCCCTCCTAAAGCATTTCTAGTAGATTTATTTTGTCGTAAGTGTTGGCGATGGAATGGCCTGCTATAACTAGTGACACGCTGTGCGGTTGACGTATTTATTTGTGTATTGATGTATTTATTGAGTATAGACTATAGTATGTAGACTAGGCGACTGATGGCTCACAACGCATTGTGTTCATCGGCACTGCAGCTTGACTAGGCAGCCATCAAATTCCATCAATATCTCACATTGTCAGAGACGTCTGCTGCTCACCGCAGACGTGACATGTGACGCGTCACACTTTATCCGACTCGTTTTTTAGTCTCTGTAAAGACGTCCAAGTTTCGGCATCTGAAGGGAACACCTGCCCACCGAAGCCACAGGATCGAGAACATCCGTAACCTCTGTAACACGGTGCCAGGCGAGTGCGAAGGCTTTGCACTCAACCGCACCAGATGTGCCGTGACGCTGAACGGCTCTGCCGGTCTAGTCTCCGTGTTCGAGGTTCGTTGTTACAAGAATCGCCCCCCCCCCTTCCTGTGAGATGCAGCCACGGTGTTAGCCCTGGTTCCATAGACCACCATAGCAACGCAAGGTCGCAACCAGCGCAACGCATTACAGCATACTGTAAGTGGGAACATTAGCGGTCAAAATTTTTTCCCAAAATGATCGTAGTAGCGAGAAGTATTAGTGTTTGCGGATGGAGTTCATTTAAAAAACAGAGTGGGAGTACCTCTCCACCAAAACAATCAGCATCTATACTGTCCCAAACGCACCCATGTTCATCTTAGGGTTTCTATTCATAATGAGACGACAACTCCCAAAATTTTCATGATAAGACAACTCCAACAGAAAACCTAGCTGGATTTATCATTAGCGATCAATTACGACATTCAGTGAATATTTTCCGCTCTAATGTTTACATTTTTGCGACCGTACGGTAGAAATGGGACCAGGCTGTATGTCACACACTGAGGTTACTCTAAATGCTATATGGAAACCATATTGTATAGTTACTGAAGCATGTAGAAGGAAGCATCGCTTCCTGTTATCAATCTGTTTACATTGTTACTGACTGTGGTACGTTTTCTTCTGGTTCCTGCGAAGAAGTATGATGCTCTAGACCTTCACCTTTCCCGCCATTCAGTGTTGACGGCATTGTGTGATTGCCTGTGTTTTAGCTGGAGAAGTGCGGGCGGTTGGAGGACGGTCAAATACCCACCCTCACCCACGGCTGTCTCGTCGCTGACTTCAAATGGGACCCGTTTGATGACAGCAAATTAGTCACCGGTAGGCGAGCAGACTACAGTCTAAACTAAAATCCCAGCAGCCCCTGGCGATACGGCGTCTGCTATCGCGCGCTAGTCAATACTGTAGAACAGGAAATTTTTGCAAACACAATCTTTGCGTTTTAGTTTGTGATATAAATTTGTGAAAATGTATTTTTGCGTTTTATACTGCTAGTGTATAGACAATCAATCGAACAAAGAATTATTTGCGTGTCCAAGTGTTGCGATCAGCCAAAAATTCTCGTAAACGCAAAGATGTCCTGTTCTACAGTAACTAAAGACAATATTCGCCCGCGACTCTATAACTCTGTGACTCTGCGACTCTATAACTCTGTGACTCTGCGACTCTATAACTCTGTGACTCTATGACTCTATGACCCTGTAACAGGAAATCCTTGTGGTCGTCGCATTGTTTTCTGTCATTTTCAGCCAATCAAAAATTTGGAGCTCAAATATCTCTTTGTTCCATATTTACTGTATATACAAACCCAGTAATAGGTCCTTGCAAAACATCATACTCGGGGAGGGGGGGGAAATGCCCTGCACTGCGATATTTTATTGCCGCCATTTACCAGTTGTGTAGTCAAAAAGTTGTTGTGAGCAGGTACCGATAGTGGCGCCCTCTATGTGTGGAAGATCGCAGATGACGGGCTGACAGAAACCACTGAGCAGCCGGACTCAAAGATACTGGCACACAACGACCGCCTCCTCGCCCTGCAGGTGCACTATCTCTCATATCCACCCCAGGAAGGGGGGACGCGCCCAGGCAGGGGACGAGCAGC
>ERZ1740065.1129-NODE-1129-length-15604-cov-9.508329_pt1 | contig 15604 bp, 10 predicted proteins | sample MGYA00581738_ERZ1740065 | MGnify/ENA primary metagenome ERZ1740065 (study PRJEB43018, sample SAMN04849749) | marine metagenome | isolation source: floating plastic debris | place: Pacific Ocean | collected 2008-09-01 | study: EMG produced TPA metagenomics...
CCCGACCCGAGCCCACGTGGAAAGCCATTCTGCGACTCATGCGTTGGGACAAACCGACCGGGCGCTTAATTTTGATGGTGCCGGCGCTATGGTCCTTATTTTTAGCGGCACGGGGCACGCCGCCTTGGGGGTTGCTGGCCGTCATTATTGTTGGCAGTCTGATCACGAGCGCGGCGGGCTGCATCGTCAACGACCTATGGGATCGCGACATCGATCCGCAGGTGCAGCGTACTCGCACCCGGCCATTGGCCTCTAAGGCACTCTCGGTGCGGATTGCTGTCGTGCTGGCGATCGTTGCGTTTCTCTGTGCCTATGGCCTCACCTTCTATCTCAATCGCCTCACTTTTTGGCTCTGTGTCGCTGCAGTGCCTGTCATTGTGCTCTATCCCTTGGCCAAACGCGTGTTTCCGGTGCCGCAGCTAGTGTTGGCGATCGCCTGGGGATTTGCCGTCCTCATTCCCTGGGCGGCGGTGACCGGAGCATTAGAACTGCCGACGTGGCTACTATGGGGGGCCGTTGTTTCTTGGACCTTGGGGTTTGATACGGTTTATGCCATTCCCGATCGCGAGTTTGATGCCCGCCTCGGCGTCAATTCCAGTGCGCGATTTTTTGGGCGTCGCACACCGCAAGCAGTGACGCTGTTTTTTGCCATCGCGGTTGCCCTGTTGGGTCTGACCGGCTGGGTCATGGCATTAAGCTGGCCCTACTGGGTGACGCTGATTTTGGCTACTGTCATCTGGGGTCGCGAAGGCTATTTGCTCAGCCTTTACAATCCACCGCCGTCGCTCTATGGGCGCATCTTTCGGCAAAATGTGCTGCTCGGCTTTACCTTGCTGGGAGGTATGGTGCTGGGATTGCTGCTCTAAGCCATCAGGTGCTGCACAAGAGTTTGAGTTCGGAAATTGAGGGCCCTGAAATCAAGGGTTAGGGGAGCAGAGCAGATCGCGGTGATTGGCAGTATGGGGATGAATCGGCGAAAGGCAGGACTGAGTATCGGAGGCGGCTTCATTGGAGCGATCACTGCCGTCTTTCCCGCGATGGCGCTCTGTCCAGTCGATTTGCCTGCGGCGATGCAGGCGATCGCCCAGCGCCCTGAGCTAGCCCGGGCTCGCGTGGGCATTCAGATAGAAACGATGGATGGCGAAGTCGTTTATCATCGGTCGGGCGATCGCTTTTTTGTGCCCGCTTCGGCGCTGAAGCTGGTGACGACCGCCGCCGTGCTGACTGAACTCGGCCCCGATTACCGCATTCGCACTGCTGTCTTGGGCACGGTCGATGGGGCCGGTCGCGCCACTTTGCAGGTCGTCGGTCGCGGTGACCCCAGTTTTGATCAGGCTGATCTCGCAGACTTGGCGAGTCAAATTAGCGACCAGAACGTTCGCCAGGTCGATATTTTATATGGGGACGATCGCGCGTTTGCCGGTGAAGCCGTTAATCCCAATTGGGAATGGGAAGATGTGCAGGCGGGCTACGGTGCGCCGGTCAACGCCTTGATTTTAGAGGAGAACGAAATCGGCCTGAGTCTGCACCCGCAAGCCGTCGGTCAGCCGCTGCAGGTAGTGTGGGATTTTCCCAGTCAAGGAGCGGGATGGACGATTGAGAACGCGACGCGCACCGTCGCATCGGGGGAGTCTGAGTTTGTCAGCGTCGGGCGCGATTTGGGCCGTCCGGTGCTGCGGGTCGCCGGACAGCTCGTTGCCGGATCAGCTCCCGAGCCGGTTTCTATTGCCGAACCGAATCCGGGGCCAGCTTTCCTCAATGCGTTGCAAACAGCGCTGTCGGAGCAGGGCATTGAAGTGCAGCAAATTCGCCTAGGGCCTCCGCCCTCCACCCAGAATTGGGGGGTGCTGGCCGTCGTGCAGTCGCCATCGTTGGCAGAGCTGCTCATCCCTACCAATCAAAACAGCAATAATCTCTATGCGGAAGCACTGCTCAAAATGCTGGGTAGTCGTCGCAATCCGTCAGCCGAGGACGCGACGGCAGGGGGCATTGAGATCGCCGTGAACCGTTTGCAAACGCTGGGACTTGATCCAGCTGACGTGGTGATGGTGGATGGTTCGGGGCTAGCGCGAAAGAACCTGATCACCCCGGCGGCACTCGTTGATGTGTTGCAAATCATGGCCAGATCGCCCCAAGCCGATGTCTTTCGCGAATCGTTGGCGGTGGCGGGGCAGAGCGGCACGCTACGCAATCGCTGGCTCGGCACGCCAGTTGAGGGACAGTTGAGCGGGAAGTCTGGGGCCATCAGCCGCAATTTTTCCCTGGCAGGCTACCTACAGCCTGAACGCTATTCACCAGTTGCCTTCACCATTTTTCTCAATAATATTGACGCCCCCGGTCGCGTCGCGCGATCGCTGATCGACGAAATGGTGCTGGCGATCGTGGCTCTCGAACCCTGTGAATAAGACTGCCTGGCAAACGCCATATCCGACATCTCAACTCCCCATTCCGACTTACACTCCCAACCGTCAAGGCTCCGGCTTCAACCCCACAGCCGTATTTGGGCAAATTGGCAACGATAGAGGATGTGCTGGTTGATCTTGAGGATGTGCTCAGTTGGGTTGAAGCTAACCCAGATACCCTATTTTCTTGAGAGGCTGTTTCCCAACTAAGTCGTTGATCTGAGAATTAAAGCGGTGAATGTCGAATAGCGGTACTGTCTAATGTCAGTCATGCCAAATAGCGCGACAAATTTTGCACCTTGAACAGGCAAGATTGCCTGGTCTTCTCGGATTTCCTCGGCCATTTCGACATAGTGGAACGAGATGACTGTGGAATAAAAACAGACAGGACGATTGCATGTTTCTAGCAAAAAATCAAGCAGGAAAATTTGATAGAAGATTCACCGGTTAGTCGTCCCAGTGATTCTCTCAATAAGCCAGCGAAACCTAGCTTAGAGAGTCCTCATGTGATTGATTAGCTGACCAAAAACCGCAGCGCTGACAACTTCTGTCAATCGGGTAATAAGGTCTTTTTGGCAGGCGTAAATCTACGGATTGATGCGGGCAATCTGGCGAAAGATATCGATGGATTTTGCGTGGATTTTGTGACGTCATCCCCGTTTGGAAAGCGCAAAATAGGTTTAACTCTGGAGAACGCAAGCAGCAACAATTGAATCACTCTGTTGGGGGCAATTTGAGTGGTTTGACTAGCTGCATTAAGCGTTCTCACAGGTAAAATGCCTGATCCTTGGGGGCTTTAGGATCAGGCTATTTTCTTATTTAAAGGCTGAGACAATCGTTACAAGATCTTGTCTAGGCCATAAATCAAAGACTTCAGCGGCATCACGCGGCGAATGGCGAGTAGCACGCCGGGCATATAGCAAGCGCGATCACTCGTATCGTGACGCAGGGTGTAGAGTTGTCCCGGTGCGCCAAAGATCACTTCTTGGTGGGCAACCAGGCCCGGCAACCGTACGCTGTGCAGGCGAATCCCATCGGCGGTACTGCTCCCCCGAGCGCCGGTCATTTTTTCAGTTTCTTCAACTTGCGCGGGATTGTAGGCCTTGTTTAACTCCGACAGCATTTGAGCGGTCTGAATGGCCGTCCCGCTGGGGGCATCAGCCTTTTGGTTGTGGTGCAGTTCGATGATTTCGACATGCTCAAAGTATTGGGCCGCTTGCTGCGCCGCTTGCTGCATCAAGACGACACCAATAGAAAAGTTGGGGATGATCAGACAGCCGATGCTGGCTTTGTCAGCAAATTCGGCCAGGTCTTTGATCTGCTCAGTGCTCAGGCCAGTCGTGCCTACCACTGGGCGTACTCCGTAGGCGATCGCCGCCCGCACAGAGCTATAGACGCTTTTAGGATGGGTAAAATCCACCATGACCGCCAGCCCCTCACTCTGAGCCATGACCAGAGCCGCCTCTAAATCAGCAGTGATAGGGACTTCCAGTGGGCCGCAGCCGACAATTTCGCCGATATCTTCGCCTTGCACAGCGGGATTTTTATCAATCGCCCCGACGAGAGTCATATCCTCGGCGGTTGCGATCGCCTTGATGACTTCGCGGCCCATCTTGCCACAGGCCCCATTGACCACCACTGGAATTGTTGATTGTGCTGCCATGCCCCTGCTTCTGTAAGGCTAACAGGATGAGTTTAGTGCAAATTGTGGCGGCTGTGAGGGCGATCGCTGAGACACTCATGGTCACGACCAACAACATTATTCATTCCCCAAACACCAAACCGAATTCCGTTCCCTAAGCTTCTCTGCTTCTCAAGTTCCCTCAGCCCAGAGTATTGACGTGAGCCGCCCAGTTCATAGCGATCACTCCCCGCTAGGAGGTGCAGAGTGACGGCCCCAGCTTGGCTTCACAAAAGGCCTTCTCGTCAGCGCTCAGCTCCGTCGCGTCAACATCTCGCCGCAGCACAATACCGTTGTGTCCGGCCAAAAATCGCGGTAGCTGCCCATACTCGATCAGCGCCATCGTCTGGATGTCATAAGTGGTGTAGCGGGTCAGCTCGGGTGTATCGAAATCAATATCCAAGACGGTGAGAGCTTTCCATGGCGGTAGATCACTATCAATCAGCGGGCGCGGCCCCGACCCGATGATGCCCATGTGCAGCAGCTGCAGGTTGCCCCGATGGCCCGGATAGTAAGCGTGGTGATGGCCGCTGATATAGGTATGGACATTGTATTTTTCTAACAGGGCGCGCAGCTGATCGGCGTTATCCATGACTTCACCAGGCTGGTCACGACCCACCGCGACGGCATACAGCGGTAAGTGACCAATCAAAATCCGAACTTTGGCGGTCTGAGCCGCTTCGCTAGCTAGACTTTCTTCCACCCAGGCCAATTTATCAGCGGGAATGCGGCTCGACGACCCATCCCAAGACAGAAAGAAGACATCGTCGCGACGGAAAGTGTAATAGAAGGGAAACTCGAAGCGATCGACAAATTCAACGCCAGGGTCATGCTCAGGCGCTTGCCAATAGGCGGAGGCCAAATCTCGCTCTTGCTGAAACAGGGGTGAGTCGTTGAGGCCCAACGCGCCCGAGGCGTCATGGTTGCCAATCGTAAACCCGTAGGGCAAGCCCGCCGTTCGTAACGGTGCTGCGACATGATCATCAAAGGCGGACCACATCGCGTTGATTTGGTCAGGCGTCAGCGTCAGGTCTTGACCGGCGACCATGTCACCACTACAGAGCACTAAGTCAGGATTCCAAAACGGAATCAGGGCCAGCGTTTTATCGATCTCGGGGTCGTAATCGGTGGAGCCATAGACGCCATTGAGGTCGCTCATCACCACCATGCGCAGGTCGCCGCGGGGCGGATCGGTCAGGGCCGGATCAAGGCTAGCGAGGAGTTGTTCTGTCGCAGCGGGCAATTCGGCAGGCGTCTCTGGAGCTACATCGGCGCTAACTGGAGCAGTCACATCCGTCTGCTCGATCGCGGCTCCATCGGGAGCAGATGAAGACGGCGCTTGCATCGCGGCCTCGGTGCAGGCTAGCAGCACACTGCAAATTGCCCCTAAGATCACCCCCGTCAAAAATCGCTGCCAGCCCATACTCCCTCGCGGATTGCAAACAGAACTACGGCATACTTTACCCCAACATTCCAGTCATCGAGTAGCCGGAGTCGTCAGCGATACCGTTGGGCTCTCGGTCCGTGGTGGACTCAACTGCGGCGATGGAGTCGCCCAATCACCCGAAAAGCTTGATACGGAAGGGCGGTAAAAGCGCTGTTTGAAGGCTGGGATAGCGGATTTTCTGGGGCCGGAACCCCCGAAAAAGCAATCGACGATACAAAACAATTCCCAGGTTTTATCAATCCTTAAACTGAGCTGAGTTTGAGGATTGTATCGACTAATTGGTAGTGCTATTGATGAACACAGCGATCGCGGATTAATCCATCCTCTGATTAGCCCGCACAACTTATTGCCATCCTGCTTCAGGGCTTTGGAGGCAATGACAGCAACAGTTTCTCAATTACGTAGAGAACTCTAGTGAAATGATACTTTAGGGTGTGTTGTGGCACCCCAAAGTGCTGTTGGGGTGAACCTTGGCGCATTACACCAAGTGATCACAATCATTAGAACCCCCTACTTAGACCCTCTACGCATAGTGGCTAACATTCCCTGTCCTTGATTCACGAGAGTCTCCCTAGCCGTTCCCCCGCCACTCATTTTCCGTTTTCATTTTTTGGAGTAAGCCCGATGACCCAGCGCAATTTTTCTAACATCTCCCGTCGACAGATCATTCGCGGATTAATGGCCACCACCGCATTTGGCGTGGTGACTAAATTCGGGACGGCTTGCAGCCCAGCGACTGAGGGCGATGCCACCGCTGAAGGCGAAAGTACCGGTGGCGGCGAAGGAGAAGAGTTAGTTGTTGGGTTTATCTATGTAGGGCCGAAGGATGATTTTGGTTATAACCAGGCCCACGCTGAAGGGGCCGCTGCGATGATCGCTAATGTTCCGGGTCTCAAAGTTGTAGAAGAGGCTAGCGTGCCAGAGACGAGCGCCGTGGCCGAAACGATGCGCAACATGATTGAAATTGACGGCGCTCAGGTGCTCTTTCCCACTTCGTTTGGCTATTTTGATCCCTACATTTTAGAACTCGCCGAAGAATTTCCCGATGTGCAGTTTTTCCATGCGGGCGGTCTCTATCAAGACGGTGTCCACCCTGATAATGTGGGCAGTTATTTTGGCTATATCGATGAAGCGCAATACGTCGCTGGCGTCGTCGCTGGTTACATGAGCCAATCAGGCAAATTGGGCTTTGTGGCGGCGAAACCCATTCCCCAGGTGTTGCGCAACATCAATGCGTTTACCCTGGGCGCTAAGTCAGTTAACCCAGAAGTCACAACCCAAGTGATCTTTACCGGTGACTGGGCCCTGCCGGTCAAAGAAGCCGAAGCGACCAATAGCATGGCTGACCAGGGCATCGATGTCGTCACATGCCACGTGGACAGCCCCAAAGTGGTGATGGAAACGGCAGAAAAGCGCGGCATCTTTGCCAGTGGCTACCACGCTGATCAGGGGCCGTTGGCTCCTGAAGGGTATCTAACCGGCGCTGAGTGGGACTGGTCGAGCATTTATACCCAATTGGGCGAGCAGTTCGTAGCCGGTCAAACCCTGATGGCGGGTGATATCCCCCATATTCTACGGGGCGGACTCGCGGGCAACTTCTGCAAGCTGTCGGCCTATGGGCCAGCGGTCACCGATGAGGCGAAGGCGGCGGCTGATGCAGCTAAAGAACAGATCATGAGCGGTGACCTGGTGATTTACAAAGGCGAATTGAAAGACAACAACGGCGGCGTCATCTTGCCCAGTGGCGAAGAATACAAGCAGGACAACATCGAGCTAGAGAAGATGGACTACTTGATTGAGGGGGTGCAGGGCAGTATCGACGGCTAGGGAATTGTGGAGTGAGTTGTCATTGGAAGCCGGTCACATGCCCCAGCGGATCTTACGCTGGGGCAAGAGTATCCTGACCACATGGGCACACAATGGAGCAGGATTTGGGGTGACCGCTTGGCCTTCCAGGAAGCATCTAATCCCTTGGTGCATGGTTTGTTCTGCCTGATTGACGACTCCCCATCGCTAAAAACAATTGACTACCCTTCTTTTTGCTAACAACGATAGTTAACGTCAGTACGAGATCAACACAGGCCTAATGCTCAGGCTGGATTCTTCCCTTCTAGAGAGAAGCCAAGGGTGGTTTTTCGGTACCTAGCGAAGCGGCTGATTCCCCCCGGCCTGCGGCCTCAAGATTGGTGTCGATTTCCCTCTAATTTATCGGTACGAAATCATAGCCCGCACCCGAGCGACTGCCAGGAACTACTTTGACCAGTTGAAACGGTTGATTGCGATCGCCAGTGGGCAAAAAGCGTACTGCGCTAGTTGCTCCTTCCGTTTGAAAGTTGGGGTCTGCCAGGGCGGTCGCGACACCATCGCGAGTCGAATCGACCTCAATGCCCGCTGCTAGCGTCAGCACTGCATCATAAGCGGTGACTGTGCGCCAGTTTACGTCTACCTCACCCCAGAGCTGCCGTGATGCCTCAACAAAGGGACTTTCCTCATAGTTGAGAATATGCCACGGCACCGTCACCGTAAGCCCTACGGCGTTTTCGTTGCCTAGGCTCAAAACCCGGTATTTATAGAGCGAGTCACTGCCTAACATCGGCAGCATGTCCTGATTGGAGGCGAATATTTGGAGTAACGGATCGAGTGGATCAAGTGTCAGGGCCAACATCAGCACATCAGCGCCTGCTGCCTGAGCGATTTCGATTGACGTCGTTGCTCTGAAACTAGAATCGTTGATATCAAAGACCTCAACGATTTCACCGCCGCCACTGACAAACTCAGTCTCAAACTCTGATTTGAGCGACTTGCTGTAGTTACTACTTTCGTTGTAAAAAATCGCTGCTTTTTGATTATTTAGGGTTTCTAATGCATGGTCAGCCAGGATCGAGGCGGCGAGGCGATCGCTGGGAACTGTGCGAAATATGTAGTCTCCGGCTCGTGAAATATCGACTGATGTACTGGTCGGAGACACTAGCGTCAATTGCCCGGTCTCGTAGATCTCTGTTGTGGCCAAAGTCGTGCCACTCGAAAAATGACCAATGACTCCTAATATCTCTTCTTCAGCGACTAGATCAGCCGCAACGACGGCTGCAACTTCCGGCTCATTATCATCATCAATAATGAGCACCTTTAAGGGGGTGCCATTAATGCCCCCGGCAGTGTTGATTTCTGTCTGAGCTTGGGCGGCACCTCGCATGAGTTCCTGCGTTGTGCCCAGTTTTGTGTCATCTTCTGTCCCTGGCACAATCAGCGCGATTGGATGAGATGCCGAGTTCCCAATCTTGGCATTGTTTAAGTAAATGAGGGTTTCTGGGTCGTTACGTTCCGCTTGCAGAGCTGCCTCAAATTCCTGTTGGGCAGTTATGTAGTCGCCATTTGCCAGTGCTCTCAGCCCGTTCTGTTTGTTGATCGGCACAGTTCCCCGCAGAACAGAATTGCCAGAACTGCCATCTGCGCCCTTGAGTCCAGAGGTACCAGAGCTGCCATCTGCTGCATCAAGATTGGGGTCGATTGTTGTTGCATTCTGGTCGCCGTTCAAACCGGCGGAACGAAAAATATTGTCTTTGAGGAAGAAAAACCCGCCACCCAGAAGGAGGGTCGTTATGAGTAAGGACGCAACCAGGATAGGTAACTCATTTCGTTTAGCCATGTGTGTTTTTGAGGCTTCGTTGCAGGCGGTGACAGGATTTGATGGAAAGGAGTTCTGGGGGATGTTTTATCCCGTGCCAATCTGTTTCTGGGTCGTTGTCGGTAGATATCGTAGCTGCCAGCCCGCTTAGAACAAGACTGCGGAGCTACTTTGCTGGTTCATTGTGTCCGCTGTAAAGTGGCCAGCGCTGGATCTGGATTCTCACTCCCGTGGATCGAGTAAAAACGGACCGCGATTCGACGATTGCTGTCTGCGCCTATCTCGCCAGCCCCAGTACAAACTCAGCCGCACCTTTGGTACATCTAGCATACCAGAACCACTATCGTGGCCGATTGCTGCTTTGGTGCTGGCGAGATCTAGAGTCAAAAACTCTGAGCCATGCCTGGCTACCGGATGGGCTGAGCTGAAAAATGGAATTCAAAGCCATTGTGGATGCGGTGCTTCACCACCTTCACAGCCTGTAGGGAAGCTGCTGTCGGATCAGAGGGCGGAGGCAAAGCAAAGTGGCTTGGGCTTCAAGACAGGGGCAGTATCCACCTTTTGCGAATGCCGCTATAAAAGAGGAGAATACCGAAAACGCCAGCGGGGGAAGCAATCGCTTCCCCCGCTGGCGTTGTGACTGATGAGGTGTCGTCTTCAATCAGAGCGCAGTGACGCGCGACAACTGGGCTTACATCATGCCCATGCCGCCCATGCCGCCCATGCCACCCATACCGCCCATGCCACCCATACCGCCCATGCCACCCATACCGGGGTCGCCACCGGCGGGTGCGGGGGGTTCTGGCTTCTCGACGACTAAAGCTTCGGTCGTCAGCACCATGCCGGCGATAGAAGCCGCATCCTGCAAGGCTGAGCGCACCACCTTCGCCGGATCAAGAATGCCACTGGCAGTCAGGTCTTCAAACTCGTTAGTCAAGGCGTTGTAGCCCATATTGAAGTCCAGATCGCGGACTTTCTCAACCACGACGGAGCCTTCAGCACCGGAGTTATCGACAATCTGACGCAGGGGCGCTTCGAGAGCCTTGATCACGATATCAACACCGACTTTCTCTTCAGGGTCCTTTAGGCTCGCTTTGACTTCATCGAGCTTAGCGGCGAGATGGAGCAGCGTTGAACCACCACCGGGCACCACACCTTCATCCACAGCGGCTTTCGTCGCGCTCAAAGCATCTTCGATGCGCAGCTTGCGATCTTTGAGTTCGGTTTCAGTCGCAGCTCCGACCTTGATGACGGCAACACCGCCTGCCAGTTTAGCCAATCGCTCTGACAGCTTCTCTTTGTCATAGTCAGAGTCAGTGCGATCGAGTTCTTGACGAATCTGATCAATGCGAGCGTTGATATCCGCTTCGTTCCCGGCATCAGACACGAGGGTCGTCGCGTCTTTGGTGATGGTGACCTTACGAGCGACGCCGAGCATTTCCAGCGTGGCAGCTTCTAGGCTCAACCCCACCTCTTCCGAGATGACTTGACCACCGGTGAGCACAGCAATGTCCTGCAGCATTGCTTTGCGGCGATCGCCAAAGCTAGGCGCTTTCACTGCAGCGACGTTCAGTACGCCCCGCGCCTTGTTAACAACCAAGGTGGCAAGAGCTTCGCCTTCAATGTCTTCTGCCACGATCAGCAGCGGTGCCCCGGCTTGGGCAATGCGCTCTAGCACACCAACCAGGTCTTGAATGGAGCTAATCTTTTTATCGGTAATTAGCACTCGTGCGCCTTCCAATTCGGTGACCATCCGTTCTTGGTCGGTCACAAAATAGGGCGACATATAGCCCCGATCAAACTGCATCCCTTCCACCACTTCTAGCTCGGTGAAGAGAGATTTCGATTCTTCCACTGTGATGACGCCATCTTTGGTGACTTTGTCCATGGCTTCAGAAATCATCTGACCCACTTCGTCATCACTACCCGCTGAAACGGCTGCCACTTGAGAGATCTCGTTACCCGTCACCGGTTTGGCCACAGCCTTAATCTCTTCCAATAGTCGCGCAACGGCTTTGTCGATGCCGCGACGCAAGCTCACGGGATTGCTGCCCGCCGCTACGTTTTTGAGTCCCTCGCGGATCATGGCCTGAGCCAAAACCGTCGCGGTCGTAGTGCCATCTCCGGCTAAATCCTTCGTTTTGGAAGCCACTTCCTGAATCAGCCGGGCTCCCGTATTTTCGTAGGGGTTATCTAGATCAATCTCTTTCGCGATCGTGATGCCATCGTTAACGATTTGGGGGGCACCAAACTTTTTCTCCAGCACGACATTGCGACCTTTAGGCCCGAGCGTGATTTTCACCGCATCGGCAAGGGCATTGACCCCTTTTTCGAGAGCCTGTCGCGACGCTTCATCAAAAACGACTAGTTTCGCCATGTCCCGTCTCTTTAATTTCTCTGCAAATGAAACACTAGCACTCATTCAAGGCGAGTGCTAACTTGCCTACAATATCTGCTGGTTTGTCGCCACAGAAGTCGCAATAACCGACCCTTGCCCATGCTCCAAGCTAGCGGGTAGGACTTTCAGATAAAACCTAAACCGGGATGCCAGGGAGCGAGCTGGTAGAGCTGTTTCAGAGACTTTGTCGGAAGCGTCGATAGAGGTGCTTGAGGCAGGGTGAGATCGCGTCTTTGGCATCATCGAACAAAAACAACCGCGCCCCAGAAATAATTCCGAAGCGCAGTTAAGGCAAACTCAGATTAAGCATCCTCGGCCGAGCCCAGTTCGCAGGGGCAAGGCTGATACTGGACTCGTGTAGGACTAGAGGTTAGATAACACCTGACGGGCGGCCGCGATCGTCTTCTCAATATCGGCGTCAGTGTGGGCCAACGAGCTAAATCCCGCTTCGTACTGAGACGGAGCCAGATAAACCCCCGCCTCTAACATACCCCGGTGGAACCGGCTGAATTTGTCGGTGTCTGCCTGCTTTGCATCAGCAAAATTGTGGACGGCCTGGTCGGTAAAAAACATCCCAAACATGGCGCTGATGTTGCCGCCAGTGGCGGCATGCCCCGTTTCGTGAGCCGCCGCTAGGAGTCCCGTGATGAGCTTATTCGTTGTTGCTTCGAGCTGCTCGTAGGTACCCGGCTGCTGCAAGATTTCGAGGGTTTTAATGCCTGCCGTCATCGCCAACGGATTGCCCGACAGGGTCCCGGCCTGGTAGACCGGGCCAGCAGGGGCGATCATTTCCATAATGTCGCGACGACCACCATAGGCTCCCACCGGCAGCCCACCGCCAATAATTTTGCCCAGGGTCGTCAGATCAGGGGTAACGCCAAACTTTTCTTGGGCACCGCCGTAGGCAATGCGGAAGCCAGTCATCACTTCGTCAAACACCAGCAGGGCATCATGCTCGCGGGTGAGTTCACGCAAGCCGGTCAAAAATTCCATTTCTGGAACGATGAACCCCGCATTGCCGACCACCGGTTCCAAAATCACCCCAGAAATCTCGCCGGGGTTTTCCTCAAAGAGTTTCTTAACCGCAGCTAAATCGTTATAGGGCGCAGTCAGCGTACTTTGGGTGGCGGCTTTAGGCACACCGGGAGAGTCGGGTAGCCCCAATGTGGCAACACCAGAGCCTGCCTTGACCAAAAACATATCGGCGTGGCCGTGGTAGTTACCCTCAAATTTGATAATTTTGTCTCGGCCCGTAAAGGCCCGCATCAGACGCAGGACGGCCATGCAGGCCTCGGTGCCCGAGTTAACAAACCGTACCATTTCAATGCAGGGGACGGCATCAATCACCATCTCTGCCAACACATTTTCTAAATAGCAGGGCGCGCCAAAGCTGGTACCTTTTTCGAGAGCAGCAGCCAGTGCTTGCAACACGTCAGGGTGAGCATGGCCGCAAATAGCCGGGCCCCAGGTGCCGACGTAATCAATGTATTGGTTGTTGTCAACGTCCCAAATGTAGGCTCCTTTAACTCGATCAAAGACGATGGGCTGGCCGCCGACCGACTTGAAAGCACGAACGGGGGAGCTAACACCACCGGGCATGAGATGTTGAGCGGCGGCGAAGATTTCGGCTGATTTGGTGGTTTTTAATGGGGCAGTGCTGACCAAAGTTTTTTCCTCTTAAAGACCTGTCTTAGTTCAGTTCAGCGGCGTGAACGATCAGCTGAACGACCGAGTTGTGAAGTACTGTTTATTATCCTATCGATCGCCTTGCCCTGATCGCCGCCCTGTCAAGAAGTGTTACGCGACTGGTCGAGACGTTAATTTCCGGTAGTCGCTAGTCATGCCGGCTTTGCTCGGCCGCCCGAGCATTGCGCCGCCACATCGCTGGCTTAATACGTCGCAGTGCCGAAGCTGGAAAACGACGATTCCACTCCGCCTCGTCAAGGTTTTCGAGATCCTTGAGAGCGGGGGCAAGGTTATCGGCGTAGGGCTGAAAATCTTCGACGTCGGTGGGTTGGGCAAATCGCTGATTCCAGGGACAAACGTCTTGGCAAATATCGCATCCCGCGACCCAACCGGCCATGTTGTCGGCGATCGCACTGGGCAGCGCTTCATCACGGTTTTCGATGGTGTGGTAAGCGATGCAGTGGTTGGCATCAACCACGTAAGGGGCCGTAATGGCTTGGGTAGGACAAGCCTCTAGGCAACGGGTGCAGGTGCCGCAATGTTCTGTATGCGCACTGTCGGGAGCCAGTTCAGCATTCGTCAAGATTTCGCCTAAGAAGACCCATGAACCGTAGTGACGGGTGATGAGATTGCCGTTTTTGGCAATCCACCCAAGGCCCGCCTGTTGTGCCCAAAACTTATCAGCGATGGGTCCGGTGTCAGCATAAAAGCGTGTGTGAATGTCACTGTTGCGCGATCGCAGCCATTCGGACAGCGCCTTCAACTTTTTGTGCATCACCCGATGGTAATCGCGGCCCCAACCATAACGAGAAATCTTGCCCGTGTGGGGATTATCGGGTCGCTGATGCGGTGTGTAATAGTTGAGCGCGACGCAAATGAGCGATCGCACGTCGGGCATAACCTGAGTGATATCTTGTCGTCGAGGATTGGCCATCCAAGCCATATCCGCCTGAAACCCCTGAGCTAGCCACCGTTGCAGGGCATCGTTTTGCTGCTCCTGGGCGGCGGCGCTGCGGTCGATCCTGGCAATGCCCACCTGATGAAAGCCCAAACTCAAAGCCTGCTGGCGAATCTGGGGAGTGTCTACCGCAGGCGACATTGAATCAATACTCCGAACAATCGTTGGTTGCTTGGCGATTCGGGTGACATTTAGTTGAGACTAAAGTAGCTGCCCAGAGGCAGCTCAAGAGCAAAGGGCACAGAGTGGCTTCAGGGCCGTCAGGCCATTCCAGTGAGAACGTTCACCCAAGTAGTCTAGGCCATCGAAAAGGCTCAGGTCATGTCCCTAAACGGCGACGTATGAATGCGCTTCAGCGGCACAGGTCACCCACCCAGCATCGACTCGGATCGAGCCTTTCACCCGACTCGCAGCCTCAACTAAACATCGGAGCACGTCGGCATCAGGCACGACGCCCTGCAAAATCACGACCCGCCCTCGTTGCGTGACGGATAGCTGAGCTAATTCTGAGGCCGTAAACTGGTCGGCAAAAACCGCCTCGACCCGCTTCTTCAGGCCAAAGTAATCATATTCGCCATTCAGCCCGACGCGCTCGGGTGGCGTTGATTGAAACCACTCAGGGACGGAATATCCCCACTTCAAATTAAAAGGACTTTCTTTACCGAAAGCTGCCTCTTTTCTAAAAGTACCGGCGATCGCAAGTGGGTGATTTTGGTAGATGTCCATTCTGTGCAACCTGTAAACCGTTGAATCTGACTAAATCCCGATCGACTCACTTCACAAAGATGCCCGTGCCTCAATATCTCAGAGGAATTACTGATGATGTTCAAAAACGGGCAATTGCTTTACAAAAATTTTACTAATCGTAAAGTGATATTAACTAAAATTTCACAAGCCGAAAAGTATTGTGAGAGACACAAACTGTCTCGGCAGCTCGAAATTACTACTGTAAAGGCAATTTAGGACGTGAAAGCCATGCGATCGGTGGATTTCACACTTGCTAAGCGGATTGAGAGATCAGCACTACGGCATAGGCCGCGATACCTTCCTCCCTACCAGTGGGGCCTAGTTTTTCATTTGTCGTCGCCTTTACCCCTACCTGTTCGGGGGCAACTGCTAACACCTCGGCAAGAGACTTCCGGATGTCAGTAATGTGGGGCTTTAACTTGGGGCGTTCAGCGACGATCACACTATCGACATTGGCAATCGCCCAACCGCGATCGCGCACCATGCGATAGACCTGGGTTAGGAGGATGAGGCTATTGGCACCTGCCCATTGGGGGTCACTGGGGGGGAAGTAGGTACCAATATCCCCCAAACTGAGGGCTCCTAACAGAGCATCGGCAATGGCGTGGGTCAGCACGTCGGCATCACTATGACCTAGCAACCCCTTGTCGTGCGCAATGT